>Ga0160439_1000945_pt1 | contig 10177 bp, 10 predicted proteins | sample HID1975M_E0MG_FD_108201 | JGI IMG/M metagenome (GOLD analysis project Ga0160439, IMG submission 108201) | Enriched soil microbial communities from UW Madison campus, WI, USA - HID1975M_E0 MG | ecosystem: Environmental > Terrestrial > Soil > Unclassified | place: USA: Madison, Wisconsin... | reverse complement strand
GGTCCTTCAGGGCGAGCATCCGCTCGGTGGACCGCTTGGACCCCATCGCCCGGCGCAGCTGGTCGGCCTCCGCACCCGTGAAGCTGGCGACGTCGATCGCCATCTGCATCAGCTGCTCCTGGAACAGCGGCACGCCGAGCGTCTTGGCCAGCGACTTCTCGAGCAGCGGGTGCAGGTAGGTGACCTTCTGGCGGCCGTGCGCGCGCTCGATGTACGGGTGCACCGAGCCGCCCTGGATCGGGCCGGGACGGATCAGGGCGACCTCGATGACGATGTCGTAGAACTTCTGGGGCCGCAGCCGAGGCAGCGTGCCCATCTGCGCGCGCGACTCCACCTGGAACACCCCGACGGTGTCCGCCGCGCTGAGCAGCTCGTACACGCCCGGGTCCTCGTCGGGCAGCGCGTGCAGGTCGAGCTCTCGGCCCTCGTGCTGCCTCACGAACCCGAACCCGATCCGCAGCGCGGTGAGCATCCCCAGGCCGAGCAGGTCGAACTTGACCAGTCCCGCGTCCGCGCAGTCCTCCTTGTCCCACTGCAGCACCGTGCGGCCGGGCATCCGCGCCCACTCGACCGGGCACACCTCGATGACCGGCCGGTCGCACATGACCATGCCGCCCGAGTGGATGCCCAGGTGGCGCGGCAGCCGCAGGAACCGCTCGGCCAGGTCGAGGACCTGCTCGGGGATCTCGTCCAGCTCGCTCGCCGCCGGTGGGCGCAGCGCGGGGACCACGTCGTGGCCGTCGGCCGTGGCGAGGCCGGCGACCTCGGTACCGCGCGGCGAGCGGGTCGGCGGCAAGGGTTCGCGCGGCGAGCGGGTCGGAGATGCAGGTTCGCGCCGCAGGCGGCCGGGCGCTGCCGGCGCGCGGTCCTCGCCCCACATGGCCGCGCGGGCGTCGTTGCGCTCCATCCGCGCGGTCCTGACCGGGTCCGACACGGGGTCGACGACCACGGGCGCGCTGAGCGGCGCGACGGGCCACGGGTCGGTGTGGCCTACGTGCGGGCGCAACGGCCGGCCGGCCGCGCCGGGACGTGGCTGGGCGGGTTGCGGCTGGGCGGGCCGCGGCTGGGTGGGCTGCGCGCGCCTCCGGATCGCGGTGGGCTCCGGCCGCCCGCGCGGGACGGTCGACGTGCCCTTGCCGCGGGTCACGCGAGGCACGGGCGGCACTGGTGTCGACAGTGCCGGTGCCGGCGGCACGGCAGGAGCAGGTGCAGGTGCAGGTGGCCGCAGGCTCCCCCATCGTTCGATCGACGACGCCCAGGCGTCCTGCTGCCCGGCGTCGAACCCGAGCGCCCGCGCGGCGTCGCGGATCGCGGACCGCGGCCGGTACGAGATGACGTTGGCCACCTGCGCGGCGTGCGTACGGCCGTGCTTCTCGTAGACGTACTGGATGACCTCCTCGCGGCGCGCGGACTCGATGTCGACGTCGATGTCCGGCGGCCCGTCGCGCTCGGGGGCGAGGAACCGCTCGAACAGCAGCCCGTGCCGCACCGCGTCGACCGCGGTGACCCGCAGCGCGTAGCAGACCGCCGAGTTCGCGGCCGACCCGCGCCCCTGCGCGAGGATGCCGTTGCGGCGGCAGAAGGCGACCAGGTCGTAGACGACCAGGAAGTACCCCGGGAAGTGCAGGTTCTCGATCACGCGCAGCTCGTGCTCGAGCTGCGCGTACGCACCCGGGATGCGCTCCGACTCGGGTGGCCCGTACAGCTCGAGCGCGCCCTGCCGCACGAGCTCGCGCAGCCAGCTGGCCTCGGTGTGCCCGTCCGGCACCGGGTAGGGCGTCAGATCCGGTGCGACCAGCGAGAGGTCGAACGCGCACTCGTCGGCCAGGTCCGCCGCGGTCAGGACCGCCTGCGGGTGGCGGCGGTGCAGCGCGAGCATCTCGTCGGCCGAGCGCAGGTGCGCGACCGGGCCGCCCGGCAGCCAGCCGTCGAGGTCCTCGAGCGACGAGCGCGCACGCACGGCGGCCAGCGCGTGCGCGAGGTCGGCGTCGCGCGGAGTGGCGTAGTGGACGTTGCCCGTCGCGACGAGCGGCAGGTCAGCCGCGGCCGCGAGCGCGGCGAGCGCATCGGCCCGCTCGGAGTCGTAGGGATCGCCGGACGCGGTGACCTCGACCGCCACGTTGTCCCGCCCGAACAGCGCCACCAGACGGTCGAGCTCACGCCGCGCGTCCTCGAACCCGCCCGGCGCCACGCCCGTCCCTCCCGAGGGGTCGCCGCCCGCGAGCGCGCGCCGGACCGAGCCCTTGCGGCACCCGGTCAGCACGAGCCACTGCCCGTCGGCCGTGGCCGCGAGCTCCTCGAGCCGGTAGTCCGCCGCACCCTTGCGCCCGGTGCGCAGGTGGGCCTCGGCGATGGCGCGCGACAGCGCCCGGTATCCCGCGGGGCCACGTGCGAGGACAAGCAGGTGGGACGCCCGCGGGTCGGGCACACCGGTCGGCGCGTCGAGGACTGCCAGCCCCGGCGTGGCACGGGTGCGCTCCCGGGAGTGCCGGCGGCCGTCCGGGGCGGGCAGGTGCAGCTCGGCGCCGAACACCGTGGGCAGCCCCACGGCCTTGGCGGCCTGGGAGAAGCGGACCACGCCGTACAGGCCGTCGTGGTCGGTCAGGGCGAGCGCGCGCTGGCCCAGCCGGGCGGCCTCGGCGGCGAGCTCCTCGGGCTGGCTCGCACCGTCGAGGAAGCTGAAGGCGGAGTGCGCGTGCAGCTCGGCGTACCGCGGGGAGCCAGCCGGCGGGGAGCCAGCCATGGGTGACCTAGTCATAGGTGGCCTCGCACGTCCATCCGGACGGGGTGCAGGCGAGCAGCATCGCGGGTCCCTCGTCGAGCGTGACCTGCAGGTGCGCGCGCAGGGTCGGCGCGGCGTCCCCCGTCCACCAGCGCTCCCCGAGCAGCCACGGGCCGGCCCATCCGGTGACCTTGCGCGGGCGTGGGTCGCCCGCCTCGCCGTCCTCGTCGGGCAGCACCCGCACCCAGGCGGGCTCGCCGCTCATCCCGGTGCGCACGTCCAGCCCGACGGGTCGCCGCTCACCGTCGCGGACCTCCACCCGCCGCGGCGCGGTCAGGACGGTCGCGGGTGCGGGGTCCGGCAGCCGCCCCGGCCACGGCCGGTCCAGCGGGCGCGGCGGGGTGGTCTGCTCCCCCCACGGGCGCAGGTACACCTGGTCGCGCACGTCGCGCCCGCCCTGCAGGGTCGCGGTGAGCAGCCCCGCTCCGCCGACGAGCCCCTGGACCCGGTCCAGCGCCCGGTGCGCGCGCAGGTCGCCGCCCGACGGGCCTCCCCACAGCCGCCCCTGCTCGGCTCCCGCGGGTGCGACGTCGAGCGCGGTCACCGCGAGCCGGACCAGCGCGACGCCCGGCAGGTCGTGGTCGGGGCCGGGGTCGTCGACCGGCCAGTCGTCGCGGGGGCGGCGGACCCCGGCGGTGCGCGCGTCGGCGGCCAGCCCTCGCGCGGTCGTGACGGCCGACGCGGTGAGCCACCCCTCGAGCTGCCAGCGGATGCGGTCGGTGATGCGCGCGGGGGTCAGCCCGCCCCAGCCGCCGAGGTCGGTGCGCCACGTGCGCACGAGGTCCTCGCCCTCGTCGGTGCGCGCCGCGATCTGCAGCCGTCCGCACGTGACCGAGCGCTGCACGAGCATCGCGTGCAGGTCCTCGGCGAGGCGGCGACCGGCGAAGGTCGCGGTGTCGACGCGGTCCACGGGCGGCTCGAGCTCGGCGGAGACCTCCAGGTCGGCCTCGGGGCGGCGACGGGCGGGCGGCCGCTCGTCGTCGCCGCGCGCGAGCAGGTGCGCCCACGCCCCGAGGCGCCCGAAGCGGGCGTGCACGTCGGCGGCGGGCAGCGCGGCGAGCCGGCCGAGGGTGCGCAGGCCGAGCCTGCCCAGCAGGTCGACCAGGTCCCCCACCTCGGCGGCGACCTCGTCGGTCACCGTCGCGTGCACGAGCTCGGCCACGCTGCGCTCGGCCAGGAACGCGGCCGAGCGCCCGGGGGGCACGTGCACGCCCGTGCGGGCCGCGAGCACGGCGGCGAGCATCCCGTCGGCCGTGCCGACCCCGCACTCGTGACCCGAGCCCGCGGCCACGGCGTCGACGAGCCTCTCCGCGAGCGCCTCCTCCGACCCGTGGTAGCGGCTCGCACCGCCCGCGGGCAGCAGCAGCATGCCCGCGCGGACCACCTCGATGCCGGCCACCACGCTCTCCGCGGCGACCGCGACCGGCTCGAACATCCGCACGTCGCGCGCGTCGTCGGCCACGAGCAGCACGAGCTCCGGGCAGCACCCCTGCGCCTGTCGCCGACGCATGCCGCGCCGCACGCCCTCGAGGCGCGCCAGGGCGGAGACGGCCGTGACCCGCTGCCCGTCGTGCACGGCGACAGGCAGGTGGCCGGGCACCTCGTCGGCCGCTGCCGCCGCGACGACGGGCCAGTCCGGCACCCACAGCACCGTGGTCCGCGTGCTCATCCGACCAGCCGCAACGTGCGCTCGGTCTGCTCGACCTCGACCTCGACCTCCACCTCGACGGCGGCGGGAGCCATGGCCCCCAGCGGGAGCGTCACCTCCACGACGTGCGGCACCGCCGCGCTCCCCCGGCCCGACCGCGACACCCGCAAGGCGTGCGTCCGCAGCCGCCCGTCGCCCGTGCCCACCCCGGTCCAGCGCGCCTGCTCCACGCTCAGCACGGCGCTCGCCCCGGACCACGCGACGGTGGGCAGCAGCACCGCCCCGCGCTCACGCGCCCGGGCGGACAGCCTGCGCCGATCGGCGTCGCCCAGTGCGACGTCCGGCCCGACGACCACGACGTCCAGCCCGTCGACGAGCGCCGCGAGCACTGCCGCGGCATCAGCACCGGGACGCGGCACGAGCGCGAGCCGGTCGAGCGCGACCCCCGCCTGTGCGGCCGCCAGCAGCCCGATCGTCGGCTGCCCGACGACCGCAGCCCAGGCCCCTCCGGCGCACGCGTGGGCGAGCAGGGTCAGCACGAGGGAGGTGGAGCCGAGCACGGCCGTGGTCCCCCCGCGGCGCAGCCCGTCGGGCAGCACCTCCGCGAGCTGGGCGGGCACGGGCAGCGGCGGGCGCTCGGAGGTGATCAGCGCGGTGCTGCGCACCGCCTCGGGCGCGCGCAGGGCGACCGGATCGACCGCAGCGACCGCGTCCCTCTCGTCGGCCGCGCGGATCGCGCCGTCAGGCCGCAGCACGCTGCGTGCCCCGGTGCGCTGCTCGGCGTGCGCGAGGGCCGCGCGGGCGAGGGCGGCACGGTCCTCCCTGCTCATCGTGCTGGTGCCCACACCGCACCTCCTCCCCGCTTACGGCAGCGCGCTGATCTGCGCCTTCATACGATTTCGACGCGTTTGTCGAACACGTGTTCGAGTATGCCAGTAGACGCCCACACGACCTCCGGTGTCAATCCGCGGGGAGGGCGAACGGCGTGCGCGATGGCAACCGGCGGCGGGCTCGGATACGTTCGCGCAGGCCGCAGCGTCGCGGCACGGGCAGCGCCGGACCACCAAGGGAGCAAGGCATGCGGATCGTCGTCGGGCTGTACCGGTTGGCGCTCGCCGCCATCACGTTCGTCGCCCTGTTCTGGGCACCCAGCACCGGCGTGAGCTTCGAGCTCACCGACTACGTGTACTTCACCACCCAGTCCAACCTGCTGCTGGCGATCGTGATGACCTGGGCGGGCGTCGCCGCCCTCGCCCGGCGCCAGGGACCCCCGCCGTGGCTCGTCGGCGCGGTGACGCTGTTCATCCTCATCACCGGCCTGGTCGCCTACCTGATCCTCGACCCGGCGCCTCCGGGCGAGGAGATCATCACGCTCGGCCTGACGCACGACCAGATCGTGCACCGCCTGACCCCGATCGCGGCGTTCGTGCACTTCCTGCTCATGGTTCCGCACCGCCGCCTGCGGGTCTCGCACGCGGCCTGGTGGCTGCTCTACCCGGTCGCGTACTGCGCGTTCGCGACCGTGCGCGGCCTGGTCTCCCCCGGCAGCGCCTACCCCTACCCGTTCGTCGACGTCTCGGACATCGGCTACGGCGGCCTGCTGCTCAACGTCGTGGTCTACGGGATTGGGTTCTTCGTCCTGGGCCTGGTCCTGGTGGGCATCGACCGGCTCATGCCCGCGCGGGCGATCCTCGCCGACTCGTCGCGCAGCCGCGCCTGACCCGCACGATGATGGCCGGATGACCTCGCTGACCCGACCCGTCGCCCCGCACCCCTACGACCTGCTGCCGCCGGTGCCCACCTTCACCGTCACCAGCGACGACATCGCCCACGGCGTGCGGCTGCCCGACGAGCACACCAACACCGACCGCGGCGACAACGTCTCCCCGCAGCTGAGCTGGTCCGGCTTCCCCGAGGAGACCCAGTCGTTCTGGGTCACCTGCTTCGATCCCGACGCCCCCGGCCCCGCCGGCTGGTGGCACTGGACCGTCGTCGACCTGCCGAAGGACACCACGTCGCTCGAGCGCGGCGCGGGCTCGCCGGGCGGCACGCTGCCCGCGGGCGCGTTCATGCTGCGCGGCGACGACGGCGAGCCCGTCTACAAGGGCGCCGCCCCGCCGCCGCGCGACCAGGAGCACCGGTACTTCTTCGTCGTGCACGCCCTGTCCGTACCCTCGCTCGGCCTGAGCCAGGACGCGATGCCGGGTGCCGCGAACACCGCGGTCGTGTTCCACACGATCGCCCGTGGGCTGCTCGTGCCGACCTACCAGAACGCTGGGTAGCCTGCCGGGCATGACTCTCGGGACCCTGACGTGGGCGCGCGCGCTCGACCACCTCGACCTCGTGGCCCCCAGCACGGCCGCCGCGCTGACCGCCTGGACGGCCGACGAGCCCCGCGTGGCCGACGAGGTGCTCGTGGCGCAGATCGACCCCGATCTGGCCGACACGGCCGCGCTGACCGAGGCGTTCGACCTGCCGCCGTCCGCGTCGGTCAACTGCGTGCTGGTCGCGGGCCGACGAGAGGGCAACGAGAAGATCGCCGCCGCGCTGGTGCGAGCCACGACGCGGGCGGACGTGAACTCGACGGTCAAGCGCCTGCTCGACGTGCGCAAGTGCTCGTTCCTGCCGATGGACCGCGCGACGGCCGAGTCCGGCATGGAGTACGGCGGCATCACGCCCATCGGGCTGCCCGGCGAGTACCGCCTCCTGCTCGACGCCCGCGTCACGGTCGACGACCCCGAGGCCGGCGGGATCGTCGTGATCGGCTCGGGCGTGCGGCACTCGAAGATCGCCCTGCCCGGCGCGCTGCTCGCGGCCATGCCCGGCGTCGAGGTCGTCGACGGCCTCGCCCTGGGCTAGACGACGGCCAGCACGCTCAGCACGAGCGACGCCAGCACGCTGAGGCCGAACAGCACGAGCCACACCGTGCGCGCTCGCGGGGCGAGCCGAACCCTCGGTGCCTGTCGTCGGCCCGTCTGCGCCAGCGCGACCACGCGCGGACGGTAGGCCGCGAACGCGACCAGCGCCGCCGCCGCGATCGCGGCCACGACGGCCGACGCGACGTTCCACCCCTGCTGCAGCCCGAGCGTCAGGCCGGCACCGAGCATGAGCAGGCCGAGCAGGAAGCACGCCCCGCGGATGCGCACGCCGCGCACCGCGGCGACCGAGCCGCTCCAGTCGACGAGCCCGCCGCGGCGGTCGAACAGCAGGACGATGCTCGCCGCGAGCGGCACCGACGACAGCAGCACCAGCAGGTCCCCCATGCGCCCATTGTCATGGATCACCGGCGGGTCTACTGTGTAAGCAATTCCTTACATACGGAGGGACCATGCCAGCCACCGACGAGCTCAGCCGGGTGTTCAGCGCCCTGGCCGACCCCACGCGCCGCGACATCCTGACCCGCCTGGCCCACGGGCCGATCAGCGTCGGCGAGCTCGCGGCGCCCTACCCGATCAGCCGGCCGGCAGTCTCCCAGCACCTCGGCGTGCTGGAGAGCGCAGGCCTGGTCGAGCGGACCGTGGACGCCCAGTGGCGCCAGTGCAGCATCCGCGAGGAGGGCCTCGACGACGCGTCCGCGTGGATCGCCGAGCGCAAGGCCGAGTGGAACGAGCGGTTCGACCTGCTCGAGGAACGGATCCGCGAGAAGCGACGACAAGGAGAGGCACGATGATCGACACCACGAAGGGCTTCACCCTCACGCGCGAGATCGACGCGACGCCCGAGGAGCTCTGGACCGCCTGGACCGATCCCGACGAGCTGGCGCTGTGGTGGCACCCGCGCGGCGTGACGACCCCGCGGGCCAGCGTCCGCGTCGACCTCCGCGTCGGCGGCAGCTACGCCTACACGATGGTCGACGACGCGACCGGCGACGAGTACCCCACCGGCGGCGTCTACCGCGAGGTCGTCCCGACCGAGCGCCTCGTGTTCACGTGGGGCAACCCGGACGACGACCCCGACGACGCCCCCGTCGTCACGGTCACCTTCGAGCCGCTCGGCGAGCTCACGCTCATGACCTTCCAGCTGCGGGGCGTCGACGGCGCACCCGGCGACGAGTCCTTCTACGACGGCTGGGTCAGCGCGCTCGACGTCCTCGCCGAGCACGCGCAAGGACCGCACGTCTTCGGCTGACCTGCCCTCAGGCGGGCGTGATCCGCACGATCACGCGGTTGCCCTGCTTGCGGCTGAGCTTCTCGACGAGCATGAGGACGCGGTACTCGAGCCCGTACTTGGCACGCATCAGCCGGGTGACGGTCTCGAGGATCGCCGCGTCGTCGCGCACCTGCGCCGTGCCGGTGAGCACCGGTGCGTCGGCGGCGACCTTGCCCGTACGGCTGGACGGTCTCAGCTCGACGCGGTCGTCGTTGCGCAGCCGCTTGACCTTCCCGCTGGTCGCGGGGGTCGTCACCAGCAGGTTCTCACCGTCGCGGACCACCCAGACCGTGGTCGGGACGCCGACGCCGGTGCGACGGAACGTGGTGAGGGAGACGAAGCTCTCGTCGCCGATGGCGCGCGTGGTGAGGGGCATGCACGCACGGTAAGCGCGTCGCCTGCCGAGCGCGCGGCGGTGGAATCGTGCTGCTGCGCTCAGGGTGCCGCGCATGGGCCGCCTGTCCATGGGCGTGTCGTCGTCAGCCTCGCCGCATCGGGCCTGGCTAGGGTCGCTGCCATGGCGACGACCAAGGTGAACGCAGACAACTTCGCGCGCGCGGAGACCGACCGCATGTTCGCCGGGATCCAGCGCGACGCCGGCGGCGTCAACCGGTTCCGGCACAACCGAGCGCCGGCCCCCATCGACGAGCAGACCGTCATCCGGCTCAACCGCGACACGTTGTACAGCTTCGCGGTCGTCGACATCTCGGCGGGCGCGACGCTGACGGTCCCCGACGCGGGCGAGCGCTACCTGTCCGTGATGATCGTCAACCAGGACCACTACATCAACGACGTCTTCCACGACGTGGGGACCTACGAGCTCACCCCGGCCCGGCACGGGTCTGACCATGTCGTCGTCGCTGCTCGCACGCTGGTCGACCCGCGAAACCCCGACGACCTGACCGCCGTCGCCGCGGTGCAGGACCAGCTCGTGCTCACCGCGGGCTCCGCCGAAGCCTTCGTCATGCCCGAGTACGAGGAGACGAGCTTCGACCGCACGCGCTCGGCGCTGCTCAGCCTCGCGATCGACATGGACTCCTTCGCGGGCAGCTTCGGCCGTCGCGACGTCGTCGATCCCGTGCACCACCTCGTCGGTACAGCCGCGGGCTGGGGCGGGCTGCCCGATGCCGAGGCCACCTACGTCGGGGTCGATCCCGGCCTGCCCGTCGGCGAGTACGAGCTCCACGTCCCTGCCGACGTCCCGGTCGACGGCTTCTGGTCGATCTCCGTCTACAACGCCGACGGCTTCTTCGAGCCCAACGCGGCGGGGTCGTACAGCGTCAACAGCATCACCGCTGCGCGCAACGACGACGGGTCGGTCACCGTGAGGTTCGGCGGCGACGGCAGCCCGACGACCAACTCGATCCCCGTGCCAGCGGGCTGGAACTACCTCGTCCGCCTCTACCGGCCCCGCCCCGAGATCCTGGACGGGACGTGGCAGTTCCCCGCGATCAGCCCGACCGACGTCTAGGCCCGGTCGCTAGCGCGACGCCCAGAACGCCACCGCGCTCGCCGCGGCCACGTTGAGCGAGTCGATCCCCCGCTGCATCGGGATCCGCACGACGACGTCGGCCGCGGCCAGCGCGGTCTTGGACAGC
>Ga0160439_1000944_pt1 | contig 10182 bp, 8 predicted proteins | sample HID1975M_E0MG_FD_108201 | JGI IMG/M metagenome (GOLD analysis project Ga0160439, IMG submission 108201) | Enriched soil microbial communities from UW Madison campus, WI, USA - HID1975M_E0 MG | ecosystem: Environmental > Terrestrial > Soil > Unclassified | place: USA: Madison, Wisconsin... | reverse complement strand
GACCCCGACGGCGTGTGGTCGCTGGTGATCCACGCCGACGGCACGGTCGAGGAGCCCACCACCGGGGCGACCCCCGTCGTCCCGGTGGCCGCAGGCCCGGCCTCCCCGAGCCCAGCGAGCCCCGAGAGTCCCGAGGTCCCCGCCATGTCCTTCACCCCCGTCCCGCAGCAGCCGGCGCCGGCGGCCCCCGAGCAGCCGGGCGCGGCTGCGCCGGCGACCGGGGCGACCGCCGCGGTGCCCGCCACCCGTACCCGGGCCTCCGTGCGGGCCGCGGAGGGCCCGACGCTCGACGACCTGCTCGCCGCCCGTCGCAAGCCGACCCGGGGCGGGGCGTCCCGGGGCTGGCGCGCCGGGCTGCGCCGGGCCACCGGCGGTGCGGTCAGCCCGCGGCCGGGCAAGGGCGAGCAGCGCCACCTGGCCGCGATCGAGTCGGTGCGGCGCAGCTTCGACGGACCGCGCACGATCGTCGTGCTCAACCCCAAGGGCGGCGCGCACAAGACGACCGCCGCGCTCATGCTCGCCTCGACCTTCGGCTCCCACCGCGGCGGGTACACGCTCGCGTGGGACAACAACGAGACGCGCGGCACCCTGGGCTGGCGCTCGGCGCACGCGGACCACACCCGCACGGCGGTCGACCTGCTGCACGCGCTGCCGAGCCTGACGGCGGGCGGCACGGTCCGGGTCGGCGACCTGGACGCGTTCGTCCGCTCGCAGGGGGCGCAGCAGTTCGACGTGCTCGCCTCCGACGAGGACGCGGCGTCCTCCGACGCGGTCGACGCCGCCTCGTTCGGCGCGCTGCACCAGGTGCTCTCGCGGTTCTACCGGGTCATGGTGATCGACACCGGCAACAACATGCGCGCCTCGAACTGGACCGCGGCGATCGATGTCGCCGACCAGCTCGTGGTCGTCTCGACCGAGCGCGAGGACACCGCGCAGTCGGCCGCCTGGGCGCTCGACGCGCTGCGTGCCTCGGGCCGCGAGGACGCGGTCGCGCGGGCGGTGACGGTGCTCTCCGCACCGGAGACCAAGATCGACAAGGACCTGCGCACCCGGCTGCGCTCGCACTTCGGCCAGCTCACGCGCGCCGTGCTCGAGGTCCCGCACGACCGGGCGCTCGTGCAGGGCGGCCCGATCGACTACGCGGCCCTGGAGCCCGACACCAAGGAGGCCTGGCTGCGGGTCACGGCCACGGTGGCCGACGGCCTGTAGCGCTGCCGCCCGCGTCGACGGGCCGACGGGCCGGAGAACTTCCGGCGTCGGGCGTGCAAGGGGCGAGGTCCCCGCGACACAGGGCAGGTGAGGGGTCCGCCCCTCGCTCCGCCTGTCGACCGCCCGTCGACCCGCCCGCCGAACCCTCCCGGGAGCCCCAGTGCCGTCGCCACCGAGCACCCTGCACGACCCGGACGGCCGCCGCCCCGGCGCGCCCCTGACGACCGTGGGCGCCCCGCACGACGCCGAGTGGTTCGAGCAGGTCGTGCACGAGCACGGCACCGCCGTCTTCCGCTACCTCGTGCGCCGCGTCCCGCGCAGCGACGCCGAGGACCTCGCCGCCGTGGTCGCCGACACGGCGCCCGAGCTCTGCATCCTCGACGTCCGGCTCCCGCCGACCTTCACCGACGAGGGCATCCGCGCCGCGCTCGCCCTGCGCGCGGCGAACCCCGACCTGCCGGTGCTCGTCCTCAGCCAGTACGTGGAGGAGCGGTACGCGAGCGAGCTCATCACCTCGCACGGCGCGGCGCTCGGCTACCTCCTGAAGGACCGCGTCGCCGACGTCCGCGACTTCCTGGAGTCGATCGAGCGGATCGGCGCCGGCGCGACCGTCCTCGACCCCGAGGTCGTCGCCCAGCTGCTGACCCGACGTGCCCGTGACGACCGCATGGCGCGGCTCACCGACCGCGAGCGGACCGTCCTGGCCCTCATCGCCGAGGGCAAGAGCAACCAGGCGATCGCGCAGACGCTGTTCGTCAGCGAGGCGAGTGTCGAGAAGCACATCACCTCGCTCTTCCAGAAGCTCGACCTCGAACCCGACGAGCACGGCAACCGCCGCGTGCTCGCCGCCCTCGTGCACCTCGGTCACACCAGCACCGGTCACGACGGCGACACCCCTCCCCGGAACGGAGCAGTCCGATGACCCTCGTCCCCGACGCCCCCCTGGCAGCCGGCACCCCCGCCCCCGGGGCCCCGCTGACACCGCCCCCGTCGCCGTCCTCCGGCGTCGCCCCGGAGGAGCCCCGCCCGCCGCGGCGCACCTCGTCGAAAGTGGTCGCGACGGTCGCGATCTGCGCCGGCGCGGTCCTGATCGCGGGCACGATCTTCACCGGGGTGCTCTCGCTGGTGCGCTCCGCGGCGATCCGGGACGGCGAGGTGACGGCGTCGGCGGCGGGCCTCCGCACCGTCGAGCTGGACACCAGCGCCGCCGACGTGACCGTGTCCTACGGCGCCGTGTCGGAGGCGACCCTTCGCGTCACCGGGACCTCCGGCGCGGACGACTGGACGTTCGAGCGCGACGGCGACTTGCTCGTCGTGTCGTCCGACCGGAACGTCTGGGGCCGGTGGGGATGGTTCCGCGAGCCCGACACGGTCGAGCTGACCCTTCCGGCATCCGCCGCGGGGGTCGACGCCGACATCGACGTCGACAGCGGGTCGCTCCGCGCCGACGGCGACTTCGGGGCGCTCGACCTGCACCTCGACGCCGGCTCGCTCCGCGTCTCGGGCACCGCGGACTCGCTGATCTCGGAGGTCAGCGCCGGGTCGGCCCGCTTCGACCTCGCCGACGTCTCGGACGCCCGGATCACGGTGAGCGCCGGCTCCGTGGAGGGACGACTCGACGCCCGCGTCCCCGACTCCCTCTCCATCGACGTCAGCGCGGGACGCCTGGACCTCACCGTCCCCGACGGGGAGTACGCGCTCACGAGCGACGTGTCGGCGGGCGGCTTCACCCACGACCTCCGCACCGACCCCGCGTCGGCCAACCTCGTCACCGTCACGGTGTCGGCCGGCGCCGTGACCCTTCGCACCGCCGACTGAGCGGGCCTTACCCGCGATTCGTGGGCACTCGTCGTCGCTTCCCGCCGCGGGAGGCGACAACGACTGTCCACGAATCCTCGCGTCCGGAGGGGGACGGGCGGCGGCGGCCGTTATGTCCGTCACACGCACCTGTGGTGGCGCCGGTTCAGCGCTAGCGTTGTCCCCGTGACCACTCCGATCGACGCCACCGCCACCGCCGCCTGGGGAGAGCTCTCCGCCGCCCGCGACTCGTTCACCCCGGATCTGCGTGGCTGGTTCGCCGCCGACGCAGACCGCGTCGAGCGCCTGACCTTCGACCTCGCCGACCTCCGCGTCGACCTCTCGAAGAACCTCGTCGACGACGACATCCTCGGCTCCCTCGTGCGCCTGGCCGAGCAGACCGGCGTCGCCGAGCGCTACGCCGCGATGCTCGCCGGCGCGCACATCAACACCACGGAGGACCGCGCCGTCCTGCACACCGCCCTGCGCCGTCCGGCTGGGGCGACCCCAGCGCTCCACGTCGACGGGCAGGACATCGACCACGACGTCCAGGAGGTCCTGACCGCGATGTCGGCCTTCGCCGAGCGCGTGCGCTCCGGCGAGTGGACGGGCATCACGGGCAAGACCGTCACCCACGTCGTGAACATCGGCATCGGCGGATCCGACCTGGGGCCGGTCATGATCTCGGAGGCGCTCGAGCCGTATGCCGATGCCGGCATCCAGGCGCGGTTCGTGTCCAACATCGACCCGTTCGACCTCGCCCACAAGACCGCTGACCTCGACCCCGAGACCACCCTGTTCATCGTCGCGTCGAAGACCTTCACCACCCTCGAGACCCTGACCAATGCGCGCCTGGCCCGCGATTGGCTGTGGGCCGGACTCGAAGCCGCGGGCGCGATCGACGACTCCGAGGAGCAGCGGACGGATGCCGTCGCGCACCACTTCGTCGCGGTCTCCACGGCGCTCGACAAGGTGGCCGCGTTCGGCATCGACACCGCGAACGCCTTCGGCTTCTGGGACTGGGTCGGCGGCCGCTACTCGGTGGACTCCGCCATCGGACTGTCGCTCGTCATCACGCTCGGCCCCGACGCCTTCCGCGAACTGCTCGCGGGGTTCCACGCCGTCGACGAGCACATGGCGTCCACGCCGCTCGAGCGGAACGTCCCCGTCCTGATGGGACTCCTGAACGTCTGGTACACGAACTTCCTCGGCGCGCAGTCCCACGCCGTGCTCCCCTACGCCCAGCAGCTCAGCCGCTTCGCCGCGTACCTGCAGCAGCTGACGATGGAGTCCAACGGCAAGTCCGTGCGCTGGGACGGGTCGCCGGTCACGAGCGACACCGGCGAGATCTTCTGGGGCGAGCCGGGGACCAACGGCCAGCACGCGTTCTACCAGCTGATCCACCAGGGCACCCGCCTCATCCCCGCCGACTTCATCGCCTTCGCGAACCCGGCGTACCCGCTGAAGGACGACGGGCGTGACGTGCACGGCCTGTTCCTCGCGAACTTCCTGGCGCAGACGAAGGCCCTCGCCTTCGGCAAGACCGCGGCCGAGGTCGAGGCCGAGGGGACGACCGGACCGCTCGTCGCCGCCCGCACGTTCCCGGGAAATCGGCCGACGACGTCGATCTTCGCGCCCGCGCTCACCCCGCGGGTGCTCGGCGAACTCGTCGCCCTGTACGAGCACATCACGTTCACGCAGGGCGTGATCTGGGGCATCAACTCCTTCGACCAGTGGGGCGTGGAGCTCGGCAAGCAGCTCGCCCTGCAGATCGCGCCGGCGATCGAGGGCGACCAGGACGCGATCGACGCGCAGGATGCGTCGACCCGGGCGCTGCTGGCGTACTACCGGGAGCACCGCACGTCCTGATCGCTGCGGGGACGACGCGCTGGGGGCCACGCGGCGGCTCAGGCGTCGGTGACGCGCGTGTGGATCCGCTCGCCGGCGGCGCTGAAGATGCTGATCACCTCGGCGGGGCCGTCGGCGGAGGCGCGGATGCTGTGCGGCAGCCGGGTGTCGAATTCGGCCGCCTCACCGCGCTCGATCCGGTGCTCGGTGCCGTCGAGCACGAGGAGGATGCGGCCACTCAGCACGTACAGCCACTCGTAGCCGTCGTGGACCCTCGGTGCGGGCACGTCCTGCGAGGGCGCGTAGGTGATCTTGTACGTCTTCACCGGCGCGTGCTCGAGTGTCAGCGGCGCGATCACCATGCCGTCGCGGCGCTCGACCGCCCGCCGCACGCGGGGGTCGGCGGTCTCGGCGGGGAGCAGATCGTCGATGCGGATGCCGAGAATCCGCGTGAGGGGGACGAGGAGCTCGAGCGAGGCCTGACGCTTGCCCGACTCGAGCCGCGACAGGGTGCTGGCGGAGAGGCCGGCGCGCGAGGCGAGGTCGTCGAGAGTCCAGCCACGGGACTGCCGCGCGGCGCGCAGCCGCGCTCCCACCTGGTCGAGTTCGGTGCGCATGGCTCCATCTTGCCATTTCTGCAAGCCAACTTGCGCCCCCGTGATCGCCGGTCGGATGGTGGAGGGATGCAGACGAACGAATGGGACGCCGTCGTGATCGGCGGAGGAGTGGCGGGGCTGAGCGCGGCGCAGATGCTGGGCCGCGCGCGGCGACGCACGCTGGTGATCGACGGCGGCGCGCCCCGCAATAGGTTCGCGGCGCACATGCACGGCGTGCTCGGCCATGACGGGGTCGATCCCGCCGAGCTCCTCGCGCGCGGGCGTCGAGAGGTGGAGGCGTACGGCGTCGTCGTGGTCTCCGACGAGGTGACCGACGTCTCCGAGAGCGGAGACGGACTGCGGATCACCCGCCGCAGCGGCGCCGTCGACCACGCCCGTGCGGTCGTCGTGACCGCGGGGGTCCGCGACCATCTGCCCGATGTCGACGGCCTCGAGGAGTGCTGGGGCTCGTCAGTGCTCCACTGTCCGTACTGCCACGGCTGGGAGGTCGCCGGGCGCCGGCTCGCGGTCATCGCCACCTCGCCCGCGAGCCTCCACCAGATCGAGCTCGTCCGGCAGTGGAGCGACGAGGTCACCGCGTTCACCGCGGACCTCGGCCCTCTCGCACCGGAGGTCTCCGAACGGCTCACGGCCCGCGGCATCCGCCTCGTCGACCGGCCCGTGCGGTCGGTGGCGACGCTCGACGGCCGGCTCACCGGACTCGTCGACGACGCGGGCACGAGCCACCCGGTCGACGCCGTGTTCGTCGCCCCCGCCCCCGAGGTCGCCGTGGAGTTCCTCTCCGGCCTCGACCTCGCCCGCGCCGACCTGCCGGGCGCGCCGCTGGCCGTCGACGCGCTCGGGACGACGAGCCACCCGCGCATCTGGGCGGCCGGCAACGTCACCGCCCCCTTCGGCAACGTGCCACTGTCGATGGGTGCCGGTTCGATGGCCGGCGCCGCCGTCAACGCCGCCCTCGTCGCCGAGGATGCCGTCCAAGCCGTCGCAGATCACCGCGTCGCGCGCGCGGCGGCACGCAACGCGTCCTGGGAGGAGCGCTATGCCGAGGGTGCGCGGTTCTGGTCGGGACGGGTCAACGCGACGACGGCAGCGGTCGTCGGGACGCTCCCCGCCCGGGGCACGGCTCTGGAGATCGGCTGCGGCGAGGGTGCCGACGCGGTCTGGCTCGCCGAGCAGGGGTGGACGGTGACGGCGATCGACGTCTCCCCCACCGCGGTCTCGCGAGCCCGCGCGGCGGCAGCCGAGCGCGGACTGGCCGACGACCAGGTGAGCTTCTCGGCCATCGACGCCGCGGACGACCTGCCGGAGGGGAGCTTCGACCTGGTGGTGTCGAGCTTCCTGCACTCGTGGGAGCACGACTTCCCACGCGTCGACATCCTCCGGCGTGCGGCCGGCCGCGTCGCCCCCGGCGGACGGCTCCTCGCCGTGTCGCACGCGGCCGCACCGCCGTGGACGAACCGCGACGAGCAGGCCCACGCGCACCCGGACACCCCGGAGCTGCGGACGCCCGAGCAGGAGCTGCCGCTCCTCGCCCTCGATCCGGCGGAGTGGACCGTGGAGCTCGCCGAGGTGCGTCCCCGCGAGGTCGTGGCACCCGACGGCACGCCGGCGCACCTCGACGACGGGGTGCTGCTCCTGCGCCGCGCATAACTCCTCCGAATCGGAGGGGCGAGGGCAAGGGCGCGACGGAAGGACGGCCGCCGACCGCCCGAGCGGGCCCCGTCGACCACGTTTCGAAGGAGTTATGCGCGAGAGGCGCCGGCGGCGGCCGCGGCGGCGCGGGTGAGCCAGGCGGGCGGGTCGCCGTATCGCTGCGGCGGCACGAGACGGCCCGCCGCGCAGTCGGCGACGAGCGTCGCCAGACGAGCGGCGCGAGTTTCCTCGCGTTTGGCCGTCTGCACCCAGTTCGATGCGGTGCGACGATACGACGGGGTCGCGGCGTCCCAGAAGGCCTGCGCGGCCGGATTCGCCGCCAGCGCGGCGAGCTGCTCGGGAGTGGCGGCGAGCGCGGTCTCGTAGGAGTAGCCGGTACCGGCGGGGCGCCGCTCGAACGCCGCGAGCCCGGCCGGACGCATGAGGCCCTCGGCGATCAGGCGCTCGACGTGGGCGATGTTGACCGCACTCCACACCGAGCGCGGCTTGCGCGGCGTCCACCGCTGGCGGCGCGCACGCTCGTCGATGCGCTGACTGACCGAGTCGATCCAGCCGTAGCAGAGCGCGACGGGGACGGCCTCGTCCCACGTGAGCCCGAGCTCGGGATCCCCCTTGCGATAGAGCCCCATCCACAGCTCCGTCGCCGTCTCGTGGTTCTCCTCGAGCCACGCACGGAACTCCTCGGCATCCGCGAAGAAGACCGCCGGGCGCTCGGGTCCCGCGTCGTCCGATCCGCTCATGGCCCGACAGTACCGTCCGCCGCCGACACGGCAGCGGCCGCCCCGCTCAGCGCAGCTCCACCCGGTTCCACGCTCCCGGCTCGTCGAACTCGCCGTAGACCACCTCGACGCCATCCGGCGACACCGACGCGGCGGTCACGAGCAGCGACAGGGTCGGATAGCCGTACGGGCGGTTGTCGCGCACGATCGCCCGCTCGTCGGTGGGATCGAGCGCCGCCGTGCGCTCGAGCGCGTCGAGCCAGGGAAGCCACCACTTCGGACCGTCCTCCGGCGCCGAGAACGCGTCGCGCCAGGCGACGATGCGGGCCGTCGCCGGATCATCGACGTCGTCGTGGGCCACCATGTGGATGCCGGGCGCCAGCTGCTGCACCCGCAGCGCGTCGCCGTCCCACATGCTCACGCGCGCACCCTCGGCGTCCACCTCGACGAGGTTGAAGCCGTTGACCCGCGGACGCTCCCCCGGCGAGGCGCCCGCGACCGCATCGAGGACGACGTGCCCGCGCGATCCGAGCTCGGCGGGGTCGATGTCGCTCAGCTCGGCGCGGTTGAGCACGACGGCCAGTCGCCCGGCCGCCGGGTCGGCCGCGAGCCACGCGCCGCCGGCCCGGCTGTCGCGGACGCCCACCACGCCGGGGTGCGCGTCGGGCCACCACGGCCCGAGCGGATCCCAGGCGCGAGCCGGGTCCTCGTCGCGGACCGCGAGCAGCCGCGTGGCCGCGGCGGGATCCTCGGGGACGTGGACGATCACGGTGCACATGGCTCTGTCTTTCCTGGGTCTGGCGCGGGCGGCGCGTGGGAGGATCGGTGCATGTTCGTTGTCGTGGGTGTCAGCGGCGGCATCGCCGCGTACAAGACGGTCCAGCTCGTGCGCGCACTGGTCCTCAACGGACACGAGGTGCACGTTGTTCCCACGGGCGACGCGCTGCGCTTCGTCGGGACGGCCACCTGGGAGGCGGTCAGCCGCCATCCTGTCACGACCTCCGTCCACGACGACGTCGCCGAGGTCCGCCACGTCTCGCTCGGCACCCGCGCCGACCTCGTGGTCGTTGCGCCCGCAACGGCCAACACGCTCGCGCGGATGGCCGCGGGGATCGCCGACAACCTCCTCGGTGTCACCCTGCTGGCCAGCACCGCGCCGGTGCTCGTGGCGCCCGCGATGCACACGGCCATGTGGGAGCACGCGGCGACGCAGCAGAACGTCGCGACCCTGCGTGCACGGGGCGTCCACATCGTGGGCCCGGCCGACGGCCCGCTGACCGGCGGCGACAGCGGTCCGGGTCGCATGTCCGAACCCGACGAGATCCTGGCGGCGGCACTCGCGCTGCTCCCGGTGGAGGGCGACGATCGGGCGGACGAGGACGCCCTCGACGCCCTCGGCGACCTCGGCGGCCACGGCGACCACGGCGATCTCGCCGGCCGCACCGTCGCCGTCTCCACGGGCGGCACCCGTGAGCCGATCGATCCGGTGCGCTTCCTCGGCAACCGCTCCTCGGGCCGTCAGGGCGCCGAGGTGGCCCTGGCCGCCGCAGCACGCGGCGCGCGGGTGCGGCTGGTGGCGGCTCACGTCGACGAGGGCGTGCTCGCCGAGGCGTCACGGCATCCGCGGATCGAGATCGCCCGGGCGGGCACCGCCGAGGAGCTCGGTACGGCGATGCGCGCGGCGGCCGCCGACGCCGACGTGGTCGTGATGGTCGCCGCGGTGGCCGACTACCGCGTCGCCGAGGTGTCGCACGAGAAGCTCCGCAAGGAGGACGGCGACGGCACCGCGACGCTCTCCCTCGTGCAGAACCCCGACATCCTCGCCGACCTCGTGGCCGCCCGCGCGCCCGGCCAGCGGATCGTCGGGTTCGCCGCCGAGACCGCGTCGAGCGCGGCCGAGCTCGTGGAGCGCGGGCTCCGCAAGCGCGAGCGCAAGGGCGTCGATCTGCTCGCCGTCAACCGCGTCGACTGGGACCGCGGCTTCGAGACCTCCGACAATGCGGTGGTCATCGTCGCCGCGGAGGGTGTCGTGTCCGAGGCCGCCGGCACCAAGCGCGCGGTCGCCGACGCCCTGTGGGACGCCGTCGTCGCGCTCGACTCCTGAATCAGCCCTTCTTCTTCTGCAGGTCGAGCAGCGGCGCGCCGGCCGAGACGGGTCCGAGGGCGACCGGATCGACGGTGTCGAACGTGTCCGCGTTGAGGACGATGACCGGCGTGATGAGCGGGTAGCCGGCCTTCTCGATGACGGCGCGGTCGAAGACGACGAGGACATCGCCGACCTCGACGCGGTCGCCGTTCTTCACCTTCACGTCGAAGCCGTCGCCCTTGAGGTTGACGGT
>Ga0160439_1000943_pt1 | contig 10183 bp, 2 predicted proteins | sample HID1975M_E0MG_FD_108201 | JGI IMG/M metagenome (GOLD analysis project Ga0160439, IMG submission 108201) | Enriched soil microbial communities from UW Madison campus, WI, USA - HID1975M_E0 MG | ecosystem: Environmental > Terrestrial > Soil > Unclassified | place: USA: Madison, Wisconsin... | reverse complement strand
TATCAGCCGCCGCGGGGCGAGGCTTCCATTGAATATCGTCTTTGATCTTCGCTGAGTTCATGACCAAGCGAACGCCAGGTTCGACCTCGCGCATCGACATGGGCACCGTCCAGTTATCCCACGTATGCGTTCCAGGTGCCTTGATCAAGGCATAGGTCAGATCCTTCTCAGGCCCACGCTTCTCGTACGCCAAGATACGATTGCCCTGCATCACCTCATTCACCCACTGATCCGCCCGCTGCTTGAGCATGCCGCTAGCGAGCTTCTTCGCAGGGGCCTCCGCGATGTTGTCGGCACGCGTTTCGAGCACCTTCATCGCATCCAGCATTTCCACCTGATTAGGTTGCTTGAGACTCTGCGCCCCCTCGTTCGGAGCGAAGCGATCGCTCTTGCCACGGATCAGCGACAGCATCGCCCCGGTCAGACCTCGATCCATCGCACGCGGCGAGAACGGAGTGACCGATTGCGCCTCGACGTGCTTGTAGAACGTCGCGTGGTAATGCTCGAAGGTCTCGTAATGCGAAAGATCGCGTGGGCGAGCCCATGTCAGTACGGTACAGACCAACCCAGGGAATTGTCGGCCGACACGACTGGTTGCCTGAATATATTCCGCCGTTCCTTTCGGCTGACCGTTGACGGCCATGATGCCCAACCGATTGACGTCGACGCCGACCGACAGCATGTTGGTCGCCAAAACGATGTCGATGGCACGTGCATCGCCCTCCTCCCACTTGGTCACGTACCTACCTAGCTCAGGATCCCATTCGGACTTGAACATCACTTCGAGCTGATCGAGATACTTGGGGATGTCCTGGTTGGAAACCCGGGAAGTCAGTTCACGGATATTCATGACGCTGCGCTGGGCCAGGCCAGGCCGCTGCACCATGCTCATTTGGACACGGTACGCACGGGTCTGCACATCGTCCTCGGCTAGACGCTTCATGCCTCCCAGCTCTCGCAATGAGTTGAAGTAGCCCACCATGGTCATGTAAGGATCGGCAGCTTTGCCGAATCGATCGAATAGTGCTTGAGCGGCAGTCAGCGCTGCCGTGTAGACACGGATCAACATCGCCGGCCGTGAGCTGCCCGGAGAGCAGATTCCCAGATAACGCCGTCCTGGCTTTTGCTCGATGGGCCGCTGCACCGAGAAGAAGTTGTCCTCGACGTCTAAGCCATGGGGCGGGAACACCGAGACCTGACGCATGAAGACGTTGTTGACCTGCTGCTGCGCCTTGCGAACTGTAGCGGTGGAGGCGATCACCTTCGGCCGAATAGCATCGCCATCGAACTGCCACGTGCACAGCTCATCGACCGTGCTCTCGTAGAGGCCCACCATGGTTCCCAAGGGACCGCTGATCAGGTGGAACTCGTCCTGGATGATCAGATCCGGAGGCCGCACCGGAGAAATAGCCTTGACCGAAGCAGCAGCCCTACCGGCAACAGCCCTATGACCGGTATTGCAATCCGAGCCAGGCCAAAGCAATCCATGGCGGGAACACTCCTTCGATACCCGGCCGAAGAGGTTCCGTACCTGCCCACGCCACGCCATCATGGCGAACTTGTCCACCGTGGCGATCATCATCGACGGCGGGCGATGGTAAATCTCCTCGTCCACGACCATCACCGGCAAACCAGGGTGTACCTGCTTGCTCGAACGACCACGAGAGAAGTCACAGGTGCTCAGCTTGTCGCCGCAATAGATCGTCGTACGCCCTGATATCTTGTCGACCTCGATATCCCTCTTCGGGTCGATCTCGGTTCCGCACCATGGGCAACCTGTCAGCTGCGCCGGCGAAGCCATTCCAGTGGGGTTTCGCCCTGGGGTACGAATGGCCTCGATGAACTTATGGCTATCCTCGGTAGTGCCAGGCGTCACCTTGTTACCGACCCAAAGGCCGATGGTGAATGCGCTCTCACCAAGGGACTTATCACCTGCCGACAATGCTTCCCGACGAATATGTTCCATCGCACAGATCAACGCGGTAGCCCGCTGGAACTGCTGCAAAGTCAGCAACCGCAGGGTGTAGCGCATGATCACTGCGAGCCCGCGAGACGAATCGTAGCCCCCCAAATCCCCTTGTAGACGGCGGATCGCCATTGTGAATGCAGCCACCCCAAGGTATGCCTCAGTCTTACCACCTCCAGTAGGGAACCAGAGCAAATCCGCATAGGCCTGCAGAGGCTGAGTGCGATCCGTATGCTTAGGATCGGTCAGCCCAGGAATGGACAGCAGCAGGAAAGCCAACTGGAAGGGGCGCCAAGAGCGGTTCTTCGGCACATCGAACTCCGTCAGCGCCACAACGCGCCCGCGACGGCGCTGCAACGCGAACGCGCTATGGACCCGCTGAATCGCCATCGCTCGGTTAGCGAAGCGGAAAGCCGCCAAGGCTTTTTCCTCCGAACCCAATAACTCCACGCCCTCGCGCAGACGAATCAGGATCGACTCGCAGTGGCTAAGCGCCTCATCGGCCTGCTGCACATAGCCCGCCACATCCCTATCGGTGCGCGCCCGCTGATCTTCGATCCATGCTGCATAGTCCTCGGTCAGTATCCCGAGCGCAGTGACGAGCTGGTCTTTCTCCAGCTCTGCCAGTCGCTTCATGTCCAGCAGACCTTCGTCGACCAATCTGCGCATCGCTGGCCGATCCTGCGGATCCAAACCCGGCGTTTCGGTGACCGGCACCTCGTATTGCGGCATCACCGCAGTGCGCAGCTCCACCGCCCTTGCCACATCTGGACCAGCCACTGCATGCACTGCAACGCCGTGCCCTACTGCGAACTCGACCCGATCGCGATAGATCATCTCCAGCGCCAAGCGCTCGCGTAAATCGTCATCGTCCGCAGCGCCAGCATCGGCTTCCAATGCTGGGCGGCGGCGGAATATATCTTTCAACGATTTTTTGTCATTGGCTCGTACGAGGATTTCTGGCTGGAACACCCAAGCGGTATCGCGATTCTCATCAGGCTCCGTTTGACCATTCACCAGGAAGAGCGTGATCAATCGTTCACCCTTCTCGTTGGGTGAACGCACCGTACCCTGGATGATCACTTCTGGGCAGGCAGAATCAGGGGTGACCGGAGAGATCACTCCATCCTTCAGCGCCAGCTGGAAGGTTCCACCGGAGGGCTTACGCCGCCAGACTTTGGCTTTGAGAACTTGCTCGGTGGTCTTGATCACCCGGCCTTCGGCGTCACGGACCACCTTCTTGACCACCTTGGCATGAGCCGGATCATCGGACTCGAAGCGCTCGTAGCGCCCCCAACTCACTACCACCTCAAGACTTTCCGCATCGCCATCGACGCAAAAAGTGAAGCCCAAACTCGACGGTGCGAGCGACTGGTTCGAAGCGGTATCCACCTCTTCCTCGGCTTCGGAGTCTCCGCCACCCGTTTTTTGGGGAGAGTCTACTTTGCTCGACTGTGCCTTCGGCTGAAGATCAGCAGGCTCGTCTTCCTCGTTCTTTTCCGGGGGAGCCATATCCTCACCGCGTTCGGCGTTTTCCATCGGCGCGAGCTTACCGACGAGGTACCGATCGCGAACGCTCATATCGACGATGAGCTCTTCCGGCCCACCGGCTGGCCCTAGAAGGTCGTCCATGATCGCGAACTGTAAAAGCTCACGAACGTAAGCCTCGTTCTCGATCAGCGGAATGTCGGCGAGAGTGATACCCAGCGCACGAGGGATAGCCTCTGCGAAATCTGTCCAGGGTGCACGTACGACACTGCCTGCGGTCGGAGGCAGCAAACCGATGCTGCCGATCCCTACCACTGGCTCGACCGCCTTGACCTTGTCGAAGTACAGCCAAGTGCCTTCCGCATCGACTCGGATACGCAAGACATGGCCGACACGCACGATGCCACCGGCTGGGTTCAAAACCAGTACCCAGGCCCCCTCGCGCAAAGCGGGATGGCTTCCTTTTAGATAGACGACCTTGTCGGCCAGACGAGCGTCACGCATCAAGCCGCGATCGACGACTATCCATGCCTCTGGGGCGCTGTTCTGCAGCATCTCTTCCATGCTCACTCTTCAAATCCTATTCACGATATCTTCCAGCTTGTCGAGCGACCTACTCTGGTTGATATAGGCCGAGTACCCTTCCTGCGCTCCACGAATCAGGGTGTCGTAATGAACGATGCGACTACCTGGCGAGATCGATGTCATTGACGACTTGAGTCGGTCCGGGTTGGACGCCTCTTCGGCTACGGTCTTCCCAAGCACGAAGATCACCTCGATATCCGGGCTGGTCTGATTCTGCTCACGCAAGATCTTCGTCAGTTTGTCGACATAGGTCTGCCCCTGCTCGACCAACTCGAGTAATCCCATCTTGCGACCCACCTTCTTCAGTTCGACGATGACGTGCTTGCCAGCATTGGTGCGGTAGGCGATATCGACACGGCCCAAGCGCTCTTTCTCGGTCATGTCTTCAATCAGCACGCCCTCCGTCATCAGGCGCGACTCCATGATCGAACTACCCGTGGCCCGCTCCCATGCGGGATCCAGTAACCAGAGATGGTCGAACAGGTATTTCTGGAGCACCCTCTCCTTCGCGTCTTCGTCGATGATGTTTTGAAAGTCTCGAATCGCATCCAGACGGGATTTCACGATGTCCCGATAGAGCGAGGCTTCGAGAGAGTCCCGGTCAGCGAGCACAGCCAAGAGCCTGTCGGCACTTTCGATGCTCGTTACGAACTCCTCGGTCGACCCACGCAGCTTCATTCGCTCGAATGCCAGGATGCCGTGCCGATACATGAGTTTGCGGTCATCCTCGTCATCGACCGGCAGAGCACTCAGCTTGGAGATCAGCGTTTCAGCACTGTTCCTGTAACCTGCGGGGAGAGACTCCAGCCATTCTGCAAGGGCGGGTGATGTCTCTTGGGCCTCCTTGACCTCGTGTTTTCTCCGCCACTCGCTCCAGCGTTTTTCGAGCTGCCCCAAGCGGGATTTGAGAAAAGCGATCAACTGGACGTAACGCTCATCATCTTCCTGCACACGCTGGCGGTCGCTGGTGGCAATATCAGGGCGATCATCCGCATCGAGAAAATCCGCCTCGATCTGACCGGTGAGGTACTTCGTATAAAGCCTCCCGTCATTCAGTCGATCGATGACGTTTTCCTGGATCAAGCGGCCTCGTGCGAAGACTACGATGCCATTCAGGTTCCCCGCCTCATCGTCGTCGAGGTCTTTGGGCTTACGTGCTGTGCCAAGCCAACCGCTCACACGCCACGACGGATCCCATGCCTCGAACCGAGCTGGCAGCGATTCGCGCTCCAAGATATGGGAAACCGTACTGGCTTCTGGCTCGTAACCCTCGAACGTCCAAAGGAACTGGACCTTGGGCAAGTCGCCTCGATCAGCGGCCGTGATGGGCTGGCCGTCGATCTTGATCTCGAAGCCATGAGCTTGCCCAATGATCGAGAAACGCCGGGCAAGACGCTTCCGTAACGCAGTGACGCCTTTGCCAAGCCGCTGACGCTTGATGTCGCGCAACACGATTTTCGTGCCTCGCGTCGCCGTGAGCGTGCCGCTCTCCAGGCGCTCAGGGTGATATGCGCGCTTTTCCTGCACAGCCTGCTGGATACCCGGCACGCTCATGCGGAAGCCATGCGCATCCCCATCCTTGGCAGACTGCACTTCGATGACGTTGGCGATAGAGAACAAAGACAATTTGCCTAATCCCTTGCGCCCCATCACAGGCCGCCCTTTCGCCGTCTTGCATCCATGCTCCGTATCCTCATCGCGGCGGCGATAGCCGACGCGCAGGTACTTACCGTTCAGGTCATCGACAGACATGCCGATGCCGTCATCTTCGATCTCGATCCACTCATTGTTAGGAGCGACGCGAATCTGCACGCTCGATGCATCCGCGTCCCATGCATTGGCCACCGCTTCGGTCAGAACGGCGGCGATGTTGCTGTAGAGATTGATGCCGAGATGCTCAAGGACGTTGAGGTCGACGGTCATCTCAAACCTCGGTACGACTTCATTCGTCATTTTCTTCCTCCATAGCCTTCGCGCTCTTCATTGGCCAGAGCGTTTTTCCAGCTGCACTCTGCGAAGTCTTGCACCGTGAAAATCAGGTCGGCGGAGTAACGCTGGTCGCTCATACGTTGTCTCCGGCGAACAAATCATCCAGGCGCACGGATGAAGCAGCTTTCGAACGACGCCCTCGTTTGGCTGGACTGGGAGCATTCGCTGGTGCTTGCGAGAGCTCACCAAAGCGATGTCGGTTCAGCTCTGTGAGCCGATGCATCAACTCCGCTGTTAGGTCTTCCGAAAGCGCCCAGCGCCACGAATCCCTTGCAGAACCGCCACTGAACTCCCGGAAATCGTAGGGAATATCAAGATCATCCCAGCCATAAGCCTGCGCAACTTCGACGTCTATTGCAGCCATGATCTGGCGCAGTTCACAGATGGCTGGATCGTTGCAGCTGGGCGTGTTCACAGCGTTCAGTGCGTCAGTTAAACCACACTGATTCTGATCGCTCCACGCGACGAGAACGTCTTGAAAACGAGTTGCATGGTCTCGACCGGCAAGCGATACCATCTCATTCGGTAGGGCGAAAGTCGAAACAGCCTCTCGAATAGAAAGCGTGAGCGTATTGGTGTCTGCTCCCAAGCTACGAACGGAGAATGCATAGAGCCAATTTCGGAAGAACGAGCTCAAGCAAATTACGAAAAGGTCATCTCTGTCAGCACCAATAAGCAGGATTTTGTTTGTGTAGATCCATTCAGCAGGTGCCATCAAGCAAAATGGGTATTTGGTGACCTTGGCAAATGCAATGAAGTGCCCCTGTTTGCGCAGTTTGCGCATGAGATCAGCTCGATGGTTCCAGAATTGCCACCAGCGGCCATAGAGTCCCTTATAACTCTTCAACGCCTCTGGCGTTCGGGTTGGCTGAACCTCCTGGATCAGAAACTGGAAAGCAATTGGCCAGTTCTCTTCAATCTCCTCCAGCTTTTTATCAGCGATGTCCAGCGCCCATCGGTCGGTTATCCGAAGCGCATAACTGGTTATGTCGTCTCCGGTGATGTATGGCCGGAGAAGACTATTCTGCTCGTTCGTTAGGCGTTCGAACCATGGGGAGTCAGCGGTGAGAACAAAAGCCATCCCCTTACTGTTATTTACCCCCTCGAAGCTGAATAGCGGATCAGGAAGCTCTTTAGGTATCCACACATCCGTAGCCTCAGGCTCCAAACGTGCACCAATGCGTTTGCAAGCATGCCCCTCTGAATCACATGGAGCGGCCCAACGCCCTTTGAAGAAACAGACTACTGCGACAACGACTGAGGCCGTACCAGGCCAAGGCATGCCTTTTCTGGAGAAATAGATGTCGCCGCTCTGAACGATGGCCCCGAGTCCAACGGCGACCGCACTTCCTTCAGCGATGTTGCTCGTTGCCAGTAGGCCATAGCAGCCATTCGGGCAGAGCAGATCGACGACTCGCCTATGGAAGACGATGCTCAGGTCGATCTTTCCAGGCGATGTACCAAGAATCATCTGGCACTGCCACTGGAGCTTCTCGCCCATTGATGACTTCCATAGGCGGTTACCCAAAAACGGAGGGTTCCCCACGAAAGCATCAAAACCTGGCCGTCCAATCATGAACACTTCAGGGAACTCCAATGGCCAGTGGAACGGGCGGCGGGCTGCCATTCCAATCGATAAACCAGAGGCTAAGGTGATTCCCGCACGCGTCGCGATGGATTGGGTTGACTCGGTGTCTCCTTCAACGGCTTCTCCGGCCTGAACGGCAAGAGATGCCAGTCCACTCGCTAGCGCAGATACGTTGCCATCGGAGGCAAGAACCTCACCGATGAATGCGTTGGCAATGTTTTCCGCTACTTCCAGTTTTCTACGCGCGTCAGCATCAAGTCGCTCCATCGCCTCAACATCATGAATGTCGCGTATCGGCATCTCGCGCAGTCGTTGGCGTAATTCGATCGCTGCTTGGACGGCCTTTCCGATGTTCTTTCCAAACAGAGGCTGCTGCCCTTTACCGCCGGGCCTCATCGAAAGCTCGGTTAGCTGCTCCAGTCGGTGGATACCCAACAAGCTATCGCCACAACGCAGGTTGTGGTCTAGGAAACCGAACGGCCTGTTCTTGGCCATCGTAACCAGCCAGATGGAGAGCTTGGCGAGTTCCACCGCCATCGGATTAATGTCCACGCCATAGAGGCAACGTTCAGCGATAAGACGGCGAGCGATCACCGTGCGTGACTCAGCATCCAAGGGCAACGAGTCCTTGGCATTCGGCGCTTCCAGAACTTCGCCGTCCACACTCACTGTTTTTCCACTGCCTTCAACTTTCGACCATGCCTCAATCAGTCGCTCAGCCAACCAGCGGCAGACTTGCACCAGGAAGGCGCCCGAACCCATAGATGGATCGCAGATCTTCAGGTTCAGCAGTTCGGAGGGTGGTTTCAGCACCCATTGTTCACGTGGAGCTCCCTCTGACGGCCCCGTGTAGACGATCGGCGTCAACGTCTCGTCGACAATGGTTTCGGTGAGCGATTTCGGCGTGTAGTGCGTTCCCGTCTCGCGCCGATCGCTGCCCGTGGTGACGATGAATGCCCCCTCAGGATAAATCAGCGGGTAACCCCAAGGATCGGTACGCAGCAGGTTGATGAATGGCAGCGTACGATCACGCAGGCCTTCGTCTCCAGCGCACGCGGTGAGCAGACGGTTGGCCTGGACAGCATCGACCGAACGCTCGAGATCCTTGCGGATCGCTCCTCCTCCACGCTTGATCGCATCGGCACCGGAGAGCGCCTCGGCCAACACCTCGTCCCCCTGCTGGAGCAGAGCTTCGAGCTCCTCCAAAACATAGAGGGTCTTCTTTGCCCCCTTGCCACCGGCCAGCTCCACTGTCACCCGTTCGGTTCGTACGACAGTCCGCTCCAGCAAGCCTTCGTAGACGTAACCGATCTGCTCAACGTCCAGCGCTCGGTAGGAAAGCGTACGCCCCTCGTACTGCTGGATCGCCTCCAGCAGGAGCAGCACGGTGCGGTTATCTATCGGTAGTGGTCGCGCGGAGTCGATCTTCCAATCGGAGCCCTTAGAGCGCCCTTCGAGGAAAGGGAAACGATCAGGGTCGAACAGCGAACCACCCAGCGCTGGAAGGCGCAGCATTTCATGCTCAATGCCGCCGTACACTGCGCGAAATGTCGCTAGTAACCGTGACCATGCATCGTTGCGCCGCTCCAGCACCTCCTCGGCTTCCTGGCGCAGCTGCATACGCAGAGTGGAGATGGCGTAGTTGCTTTCGTACGCCTCCTCTCCCATCAGCAAGAGCCCCCGCTCCTCGGCCGACAGCAGGAACACCAGACGCATCATGATGGTCAGACCCGCTTCGTAGAGCTCGGTCGGCTCGACACCTTGCAGCAGCCCTCCTGACCGTTCACGGTCTTCCTTACCCAGTGCCTGGATCAACACCTCGACCGCCCGGCGGACTTGTTCACCCAGGGCATCGGTGACCTCCTCCTGATACTGAAGAGACTCGTCCAGCATTGAGGGTAAGGACTCATCGTCTGGCCCGAAGAAGCGCCGGATACCCAATAGGGTGAGAAAGGCCTGCAGCGTCAGCCGCTCCTGCCCCCAGAGGCGTGCATACCAACTTGCGAAGGTCGAAACAGCGCCAACAAGAGCATCGACTAGCATCCAGCGCTCACCATCGGTGACCAAACCAAGGCGACAGCCGCTGGCCCGGCAGAGCCGCTCCATGCGCTCGGCTGGACTAGCGGACCAGCCATCCAATTTCAGTGCTGCCTGGAGATCCGTGCCCGCAGAATAGATTTGCACGAGCAGCTGACTTTTGCAGCCTGAGACCAACGCATAGTCAGGCTCCAAAGTGACACCATGTTCCGGCAGAGTGACGCGCAGCTCAGAAGGAATACACTCACCTCGTAGTAGAAGCTCACCGCTATCGTTCTCGTCGTATTCCAGGCCGCGGGCAAGCACCTCGTGAATCCAGGCGCGATGCAGTTCGGTGAATCTGGGATCGTCGTTGTCACGCGCCTCGCACCATTCGTCATAAGCTTGCCGCAGGTACTGTCGAATGCGAGGTTCGACAGCAGGTAGACCAGTGGAGAAGATTCGTTTCAGTACCGGCGTGGCGAGGAAAGGACCGGAGACCTCAATCAGCGACAACCATTCATCGTGAATATCGAGGGGGTTCATACGCG
>Ga0160439_1000941_pt1 | contig 10199 bp, 10 predicted proteins | sample HID1975M_E0MG_FD_108201 | JGI IMG/M metagenome (GOLD analysis project Ga0160439, IMG submission 108201) | Enriched soil microbial communities from UW Madison campus, WI, USA - HID1975M_E0 MG | ecosystem: Environmental > Terrestrial > Soil > Unclassified | place: USA: Madison, Wisconsin... | reverse complement strand
TGCCGGACCTCTGCCGCACAGAGCGCGACGGCCCGGTGGTCGCGCTCGGCGGGACGCTCGTCGGCGCGCGTACCGTGGCGCGGTGATCTCCGACGAGCTGCCCCTGTCCCGTGCGCTGGCGGACCGGGCGGCCGAGCTCCGCACGCGCCCGGACGTGCTCGACGAGGCCCGGGCGGACGCGTCCACCCGGGTGCTGCTCGTCGCGGACGCGCAGGTGCTGACCGGGGACGACGGCGCGTTGTCCCTGCTCACGGTCGCGGACGCGGTGGCCGCGCGCGCGCAGACGCCGTCGCCGCCCGACGACGAGGCGTGGCTGCTGCTCGGCCGTCACGAGATGACCACCTACCTGGCGCTGCGCGTCCCCGCCGGTCACCCGGTCCCGCGCCGCGGCGAGGCGGCCGACGTGCTCGTCCACCGTCCGGCGACCGGGACGCCCGACGACCGGACCGGCGAGGACCGCTGGACGCCGCTGCGCCAGATCGGCGGCGACCTGTCGGCGCTCGACGCGGGACTGGCCACGACCGCGGTCGCGCTCGACGCGTGGCACACGCGCCACCCCCGCTGCCCGCGCTGCGGCGCGGCGACGACCGTGGTGCAGGCCGGCTGGGTCCGCCGCTGCGTCGCCGACGGGAGCGAGCACTACCCGCGTACGGACGCCGCCGTGATCATGGCCGTGGTCGACGAGAGCGACCGCCTGCTGCTCGGCCGCGCGGCCGCCTGGGCGGAGCGACGGTTCTCGACCCTCGCGGGGTTCGTCGAGCCGGGCGAGTCGCTCGAGCACGCGGTGCGGCGCGAGGTGCTGGAGGAGGCCTCGATCGCCGTCGGCGACGTCGAGTACCGCGGCAGCCAGCCGTGGCCCTTCCCGGCCTCGCTCATGGTGGGCTTCTTCGCCCACGCGACGAGCACGGAGGTGCGGCCGGACGGCGACGAGCTCGTCGAGGCGCGCTGGTTCACGCGCGACGAGCTCGCCGCGGCCGTCCGCGCGGGCGACGTCGTGCCGCCGGGGCGCGCGTCGATCGCCCGTGCCCTGGTCGAGGACTGGTTCGGCGGTCCGCTGCCCGAGTCGTCGGACCCGAGCGCGACCTGGCGGTGAGGCCGGTCAGGCGGTGAGGCGCTGCTTGACCTGCACGAGCGACGGGTTGGTGGCCGCGGAGCCGTCCGGGAACACGACGGTCGGCACGGTCTGGTTGCCCCCGTTGAGCGACGCGACGAGCTCGGCGGCGTCCGGGTGGTCCTCGATGTCGATCTCGGTGTAGCCGATGCCCTCGGAGTCGAGCTGCGTCTTGAGCCGGCGGCAGTACCCGCACCAGGTGGTGGAGTACATCGTGATGGTGCCGGGGGCGGGCGTGGTCTGCGCGGTCATCGGGTCCTCATCGTGACGGGTACATGAGCTTCCACGTGCTCAACAGCGCCGGGCCGCGTCGTCTTCCCGCGTCGCACGACCGGGGGCTGTGGACGGGCCGTCGGTGTCGGTGGCGGCTGCGAGACTAGGGCCGATGTCCGCCGATGACCTGCTGGCCGCGCTCGATCCCGAGCAGCGAGCCGTCGCCACCGCCCTGCGCGGCCCCGTCTGCGTGCTCGCGGGTGCGGGCACGGGCAAGACGCGCGCGATCACCCACCGCATCGCCTACGGGATCGCTGCGGGGATCTACAAGCCCGGCAACGTGCTCGCGGTGACCTTTACGGCACGCGCTGCGGGGGAGATGCGCACCCGGCTGCGCGCCCTGGGGGCGGGTGGCGTCCAGGCCCGCACGTTCCATGCCGCCGCGCTGCGCCAGCTCGGGTTCTTCTGGCCCAAGGTCGTCGGCGGGGCGCCCCCGCGGATCCTCGAGCAGAAGGCGCAGCTCGTCGCCGAGGCCGCGCGTCGGGTGGGGATCGCCGCAGACCGCACCTCGGTGCGCGACCTCGCCTCGGAGATCGAGTGGGCCAAGGTGTCGCTCGTGGTGGCCGACGAGTACGCCAAGGCCGCCGCCGCCATCGACCGCGTCGTGCCCGGCGGGAACGACGCGCAGGCCGTCGCGCGCCTGATGATCGCCTACGAGGAGGTCAAGGACGAGCGCGCGGTGATCGACTTCGAGGACGTCCTGCTGCTGCTCGCGGCCATGCTTGCGGAACGGCGGGACGTGGCCGACGAGGTCCGCGGCCAGTACCGCCACTTCGTCGTCGACGAGTACCAGGACGTCAGCCCGCTGCAGCAGTACCTGCTCGACCAGTGGCTCGGCGGCCGGCAGGAGCTGTGCGTCGTGGGGGACCCGAGCCAGACCATCTACTCCTTCGCCGGCGCCACGCCCCACCACCTCACCTCGTTCGCGAAGAACCACCCCGGCGCCGAGGTGGTGCGTCTCGTGCGCGACTACCGCTCGACGCCGCAGGTGGTCGCGCTCGCGAACCGCGTGATCGACGCGACCCGGCACGCCGGTGGCCCGACGCCGCTCGAGCTGCGCGCGCAGCGTCCGGACGGTCCTGAGGTGCGCTACGCGACGTACGACGACGACGACTCCGAGGCGGTCGCGATCGCGCGTGCGGCCGCGCGCCTCATCGCCGACGGCACCCGGCCCAGCGAGATCGCGATCCTCTACCGGACCAACGCCCAGTCGGAGGCCTTCGAGGAGGCGCTCGCGTCGGCCGGGATCGGCTACCAGGTGCGCGGCGGCGAGCGGTTCTTCGCGCGTCGCGACGTCCGTGACGCGCTCGTGCTGCTGCGCGGCGGCGCGCGCGCAGCCGACCCGGACCAGCCCATGCCCGACGCGGTGCGCGACATCCTCGTCTCGGCGCACTGGACCCCGGAGCCGCCGCCGACCCGGGGGGCAGCACGCGAACGGTGGGACGCGCTGCAGGCACTGGTCACGCTGGCCGACGAGATGGCGCTCGCGAACGCGGGCACCACGGTGGCCGAGTACGTCGCCGAGCTCGCCGAGCGCGCGTCGGCACAGCACGCTCCGACCGTCGAGGGCGTCACCCTGGCGTCGCTGCACGCCGCGAAGGGCCTGGAGTGGGACGCCGTGTTCCTGGCCGGCCTCAGCGAGGGGCTGCTGCCCACCGCGCTCGCGGACACGCCGGCGGCCGTGGCCGAGGAGCGCCGCCTGCTGTACGTCGGCGTCACCCGTGCCCGCGAGCACCTGCAGCTGTCCTGGGCGCGCTCGCGCATGCCCGGCGGCCGTGCATCGCGCTCGATGTCGCGCTTCCTCGTCCCGCTCTGGCCCGGTGCCGCCCGCTCGCAGCCGCACACGCCACGCGAGGTCAGCGACGACCCGACGGCACGACGCATCGCGGACCGGCTGACCACGTGGCGCGAGGAGCAGGCACGCCAGACCGGCGTCACGCCTGCACGCGTGCTCACGACGACGGCCCTCGAGGCGATCGCCGCCCGCCGGCCGGCCACGCTCGAGGAGCTCGCGCGCCTGCGCGGGGTCGGTCAGCAGACGCTCGCGACCGTCGGCGACCGGATCCTCGAGGTCGTCGCGGACGCTGCGGCCCCGGCCGGCTGACACCGATCTCTGGGCGCTTCGCGGCGGTCTGTCCCGCCCCGAGAGAACTCGTCGAAGATTCTTCGTTAATTCGGTTGTCGGCACTTCCGGGCCCGTCCTAGGGTGTTCCTGTCCTTGTAGAGAGTGACCGCGCCGAGAGGCCGGTCCGTAGCAGAGAGGGGGTGCGGTTGCGATGAAGAACATGACGGTCCAGTCGACGTACACGTTCGAGCCGCGCCAGCGCTCCCTCGTGCCCGTCGCTACGAAGCTCCAGGGGCGCGCTCTGTCCACGTTCGGGTTCATCCCCGTGGGCGGCACGAGCGTTCTGGTGACCGAGCCGATCGGCGGTACGCCGACGTCGGCCCACACCCCGGTCATCGCCCTCGGTGCGACCGATCCCCGACTCCGTCGGACATCCCCGCTCTGACCTTAGAAGGTCAGCAGGCCGCGGAGTCCGTCACCGGATCCGCGGCCTTTCTCTTTTCCCCCTGATGCGGGGGTCGAGGCCTCTGATCCCCCAGACCTCGACCCACCAGCAAGGACATCAGGAGGACATCGTGCGGCTCACGACGCTGCTCGACACCGACCGGACCGGATCCGGTCCCTGGCCGACCGCCGCCAGCACCACGACCACCGACGAGCGTTTCGACCAGCTCGTCGCCGACTTCATCCCTTGCCGCTCGGGCGACCCCGAGCTCTGGTTCGCGGAGCAGACCACCCAGGTCGAGCAGGCCAAGGCCCTGTGCCGCGAGTGCCCGCTCCTCGAGGGCTGCCTGGCCGGCGCCATCGAGCGCGCCGAGCCGTGGGGCGTGTGGGGTGGCGAGGTCTTCATCGGTGGCGTCGTGGTGGCCACGAAGCGTGGTCGGGGGCGGCCGCGGAAGAACGCGGTCGTCGCGTGACGACCCGACGACCCTGACGGCGTGACCACGCGTCAGATCGACTGGGCGGTGCACCCGCAGGAGGGGTGCACCGCCCAGTCGCGTCTGCGGGGGACCGCGTCCGGCAGACCGACCTCGTAGCTGGCCGCGAGAGGTTCGTTCCGGTCGAGGAACCCGAGCGCCGCGGCGGCGGCCAAACCGCCGGCGATCCCGGCGAGCACCCCGACCTCGTCGCCGTCCCGCGCCGGGCGGGACAGCCCCTCCGCCACCGCGGGCCACGCGGTGTCGGCGTCGGCGCGGTGCAGGTCGAGGCACCGCAGGCAGGGCCCGTCGCCGTCGACGACGAGTGGCCCGACGACGACGTCGGCCTCGCGCACCACGACGGACAGGTGCGGCACGCCCGTGGCCAGCACGTCCGCGGCCCGGACCGGGTCGGTCGCGCCGTGCTCGACGACGACGAGCAGGTCCGGCACGCGCGTGCTCTCGATCGCCACTCGCGGCGCGGCGTCGCGCACCATGCGTGCCACGACGGCGTCGCGCTGCCGGCCGACGTCGCTCCATCGGTACCCGCACCCGCCGACGTCGGTCGAGCGGACGGGGCGCGCGTCGTCGACCAGCACCGTCCCGACCCCCGAGGCGGCGAGAGCGAGCGCCACGGTGGTCCCGGTCGGGCCGAGTCCGAGCACGCCGACGACCTGCTGGGCGCGCGCTGCGACCCGGTCCCGGCCCGTGCCGTCGACGAGGTCCCACGCCTGGGCGTCCGCGGTTCCCGTGCCGCGCAGGACCCGACCGACCGACCAGCCGTCCGACCGACCGTCCGACCGTCCATCGATCCCACCGCCCGGCCGACCGTCCGAGCGGGCGTTCGGCCGACCGTCCGTCGCAGCGTGCGCGAGCTGGGCGGCGACGAGCTGGTCGGCGATCGCGCGCAGCCGCGACGTGTGCGTGGGGAGTGCGCCGCGCCCGGCCGTCGACCCGTCGGCGCCGCTCGGCCCCGGCACGGCGTCGGCGGTCAGCAGCGCGGCGACCTCGTCGGGCGTGAGGTCCGTGATGCGCACCGCCCAGCGCGGGTCGGTCCCGACCTGGACCTCGGTGTCGCTGCGGCGCACCACCCGCAGCCCCTCACGCAGCCGCATCGGCCCCCCTTCGACCGCCCCACCCTGCCACCGCCCGCCCCCGGGCGTCGGCCCCCGTCCACAGGCCCTCGTCCGGCCGCCCGCTCTCGACCCGTCGAACCGTGGGTTGCTCGCGTCCAGCCCGCCCGGAGCGCGAGCAACCCACGGTTCGGCGGAGGTGGGTGGCGTCGGGGAATGCGCAAGGGGCGCCGTCCGGGTGGACGGCGCCCCTCACGGGAAGTGCGGAGTGCTCAGGCCTTGCCGAGGATGCGGTTGAGCTTCGTGCCGCAGACCGGACAGACGGCCTTGGCCATCCTGCGCCCCGACTCGGAGACGACGACGTCACCCTCGGCCTCGCGCTTCTCCTTGCACTTCACGCAGTAGAACTCGCCTGCATACGTCTCGGCCATCGCCGGTCCTCCCTCGATGTCGTGAACCGGACCGGGATTCCGCCGGCCGGCGGTCGGACCGGTCGTTCGACCAGGCCGAGCGCCAACAACCCTAGCCGCGCGTGCACGCTCGGAGGCCGATCTCTGAGCGGGACGCGCCGGTATGTCGGCGCATCAATCGGGTGAGGTGTGGGCGCCGGGCGCTAGCGTGCCGGTGTGCAGTCACTTCACGACCCGGCGCTGGTCGAGGTCCGCAGGTCGCGCAAGCGCGTGCGGACCGTCAGCGCGTGGCGTGAGGGGGAGCGGACCGTGATCGCCATCCCGGCCCGGTTCACGCGCGCCCAGGAGAAGGAGTGGGTGCACCGGATGGTCACCCGCCTGGCGACGCAGGAGCGCCGGCGGCGGCCGTCGGACGTGGAGCTCGCGGACCGGGCGCGGGAGCTCTCGGCGCGGTACCTGTCGAGCCGCGCGGTCCCGACGAGCGTTCGCTGGTCGACCAAGCAGGGGCGCCGCTGGGGACCGTGCACACCGTCCGAGGGCACGATCCGGATCTCCGACCGTGTGCGCGGGATGCCGCGCTGGGTCATCGACTACGTCCTGCTGCACGAGCTCACGCACCTGCTGCACGCGGGGCACGGCCCCGAGTTCTGGGCCGAGCTCGATGCCTACCCCCGCACGCAGCGTGCCCAGGGTTTCCTCGAGGGCTACTCGTTCCGCGCCGAGCGGGGCGAGGACGCCGTCGGCAGCGAGGACGACGAGGCCGAGGGAGCGACCGGCGACGCGGTCGACTCGGTCGACGGCGACGTGCTCGCCGACGTCGGCGCGGTCGACGAGCCGATCACCTTGTTCGACGAGGTCACACCACCTGCTCCGCAGCGCCCGCGGCGCAAGGCCCGCGACGAGGCGCCGACGGCCTGACCGCGGCCGCCTGCCACGGGCGAGTGGTGCTCCCGGGTACCGCAGCCCGGCTACGCCCCCGCGGGAGCTTCCGGGTCCTCGCCGAGGATCTCGGCCAGCGCCCGGTCCACCTCGGCGGCCTCGTCGACCGCGGCGGCCCGCCGGGACGAGTAGCCCGCGGGGTCGTCGAGGTCCTCGGCGGTCGGCAGCAGGTCGGGGTGGTCCCACACGGCGTCGCGCGCCTGCGTCCCGTTGTCGCGCGCGATCTGCGACCACAGGGCCGCGGCGTCGCGCAGCCGGCGGGGCCGCAGCTCGAGGCCGACGAGGTTGGCGAAGGTCTGCTCGGCGGGCCCGCCCGCGGCGCGGCGGCGGCGGATCATCTCGCGCAGCGCGACCGTGTGGGGCAGGTGCGGCATCGCGGCCGCGGCGGCGACCTCGTCGACCCAGCCCTCGACCAGCGCGAGCGCGGTCTCGAGCCGCTCGAGCGCGGCCTTCTGCTGCGGCGTGGTGTGCGGCGCGAACACGCCGCCGGACAGCGCCTGCTGCAGGGCCGCGGCGTCGGTCGGGTCGATCGAGCGGACGGCCTCCTCGAGCTGGTCGGCGTCGATCGTGATGCCGCGCGCGTACGCCTCGACCGTGGCGAGCAGGTGTGCGCGCAGCCACGGCACGTGGGTGAACAGCCGGGTGGCGGCCGCCTCGCGCAGCGCGAGGAAGAGCCGGACCTCGTCGACCGGTGCGTCGAGCCCGGCCGCGAAGGCGTCCACGTTCGAGGCCACGAGCGCGGGGGTGGGGCTGGCCAGCAGGGGGAGCCCGATGTCGGTGGTGCCGAACACGTCGCGCGCGAGCGTGCCCGCCGCCTGCCCGACCTGCAGCCCGAAGACCGCCGAGCCGAGCCGGCGCAGCAGCTGCGTGGCGTCGATGCCGCCGGGGAGCTCGCCCTCGAGGTCGGCGCCGAAGCCCTCGCCCATCGCGTCCCCGAGCGTGCCGACCAGCGCGTTGGACAGCGAGCTCGCCACGGGCTCGGTGAGCGTGCGCCAGGTCGGCAGCGTCGCCTCGACCCACTCGGCGCGGCTCCAGGCACGCGGCGAGCCGGACGCGGGCGGGAGCTCGGTGGCCGCGTCGAGCCACAGCTCGGCCAGGGTCAGGGCCTCGAGCACCTGGCGCGTCTGGGCCGGCGTCAGCGACGGGTCGCCCTCGGACGACGCCTGCTGCCGCGCCAGGTCGTGCGCCATCTGCCAGTTCACGGGCTCGTCGCCCGACGCCGCGAGCATGCTCTGCATCTGCGTGAACGCCTGCTGCAGCGCCGCGGGATCGGTCGGCAGGCCGGACATCGCGGCCGGGTCGATGCCGCGCTCGCGCAGCTCACGGATCGCCTCGTCGGCGCCGGGGCCGAGCATGGCGCGCAGCATCTGCTCCCACGGCTCGCCCGAGCCGTCGGGGCCGGGGACGGCGGGGTGTTCGGAACTCACGGGGACCTCCTGCGACGATGGGGGCCGGCTGCGTCCACGGTAACCACGTGGCCGGGGAACGGGGGACGGTGATCTCACAGGTTCGCTCAGGGCGCAGTCCGCGCGCGGGCGGCGTGCAGCAGGGCGGCGACGTCGTCGTCGTCGGGCCGGGCGCGCTCGCGGCAGCGTTGACCACCGCCTGGGACGGCCCGGTGCGCACGCTGGACGCCCTGCCCGAGCGGGAGCCGGCCACGGCGCTCGCGGGAGCGCGCGTCCTCGTGGTCGTCGCGCACCCCGGCGACCTCGCCACGCTCGTCGCGCGCGGGCCGGCCGACGAGGTCGCCGCGACCGTGGCGCACGCGCAGCGGACCCTGTCCGCGGCCCGCGACGCGGGCGTCGCGCACGTCGTCGTGGTCACCTCCGCCGTGGTGCACGGTGCGTGGCTGGACCGCCCGGTCATCCACGACGGCGACGACCTGCACCACCCCGACGAGGCCGACCGCGGTGGGCTCGTCGGCGGCCTGCTGGGCGTCGAGGCGGTCGTCGCCCGCGCCGCCCGCCGCCGGACGCCGCTGCTCACCGTGCTCCGCCCCGCGGCCCTCGTCGGCCCCGGGATCGACACGTTCGTCACGCGCCACTTCGAGGCGCCGCGCCTGCTGACCGTGCGCGGCGCGGTCCGGACCTGGCAGTTCGTGCACGTCGAGGACGTGGCCGCCGCGGCACGGTTCGCGGTCGACCACGGGCTGACCGGACCGCTCACCGTGGGGGCGCCCGACGTCCTCACGCCCGCGCAGGTCGAGGCCGCCTCGGGCATGCGTCGGATCGAGCTGGCCGCGACCACGGCCTTCGGCACCGCCGAGCGCCTCCACCGCGTGGGCGTGCTGCCCGCGCCCGCGTCGGAGCTGGCGTACGTCGTCTACCCGTGGACCGTCGCGTCCGACGGGCTCGTCGCGGCCGGCTGGGAGGCGCGCTGGTCCAGCGCCGCGTGCCTCGTCGCGTTGCTCGAGGGTGTGCAGGGCCGGTTGGGTGTGGCGGGCCGCCGGGTCGGGGCGCGCGACGCGGCGGCTCTCGGTGCGGCCGGGGCCGCGGTCGCCCTGATCGGCACGGCCGCGGTGTGGCGACAGGCCCGCGGGCGGCGACGCACATGAGCGTGGGGCATGATCGGCCCGTGCCTGACCAGCCCATGCCCGACGACGCCCCGCAGCAGCCCGACGCGGCGCAGCCCGACCCGTTCGACGAGCCGGCGTACGAGACCCCGCCGACGAGCGCCCGCGCGGTGACGCTGACCGTGAGCATGCTGCTCAGCGCGATCCTGTTCGCGGTGCTCCTCGTCGTCCCGACCGCCTACGCGGTGAGCTCGCCCGGCCCGACGCGCGACGTGCTCGGCACGGACAACGGCAAGCCGCTCATCTCCATCTCGGGTGCAAAGACCTACCCGTCGACCGGCGAGCTGCACCTGACCACGGTCTCGGCGACCGGCGGGCCGGGCTACCCCTCGACCCCGCTGCGCGTGCTGCAGGGCTGGGCGTCGCCGTGGTCGGTGGTCCAGCCGCGCGAGGTGCTCTTCCCGCAGGAGGAGACCCGCGAGCAGATCGACAGCGAGAACACCCAGCAGATGGTCTCCTCGCAGGAGAACGCGAGCGTCGCCGCTCTGACCGAGCTCGGCTACGAGGTCCCGGCGACGCTCACGGTCGCGGGCACGGTCGAGGGCTCCAACGCCGCGGGCGTCGTCGAGAAGGGCGACATCATCCTCGAGCTGAACGGCACCAAGCTGCCGGACTACCAGTCGCTGCTTGACGGGCTCGGCGCGATCAAGGCCGGGGACACGATCACGCTGACCGTCCGCCGCAACAACGCCGAGAAGGACCTCTCGATCGTCACGGGCACCAAGGACGACGGCAGCGCGATGATCGGCGTCTACATCGACCCGACGTTCGACATGCCGGTGGACATCACCATCAGCATCGACGGCATCGGCGGACCCAGCGCCGGCACGATGTTCGCG
>Ga0160439_1000939_pt1 | contig 10200 bp, 7 predicted proteins | sample HID1975M_E0MG_FD_108201 | JGI IMG/M metagenome (GOLD analysis project Ga0160439, IMG submission 108201) | Enriched soil microbial communities from UW Madison campus, WI, USA - HID1975M_E0 MG | ecosystem: Environmental > Terrestrial > Soil > Unclassified | place: USA: Madison, Wisconsin... | reverse complement strand
CTGGATGTCTTCGACATCGAAATCAATGAAACCGACCCGGACAAGCTGGTCGAGATCATCGCCGGCCTGGAAGCCACCTTCGGCGGCATCAACCTGGAAGACATCAAGGCCCCGGAATGCTTCACCGTCGAGCGCAAGCTCCGTGAACGCATGAAGATTCCCGTCTTCCACGACGACCAGCACGGCACGGCCATCACGGTTTCGGCCGCCTTCATCAACGGCCTGAAGGTCGTGGGCAAGGACATCAAGTCGGTCAAGGTCGTGACCTCGGGCGCCGGCGCTGCGGCGCTGGCCTGCCTGGACCTGATGGTGGACCTGGGCCTGCCGCTGGAAAACATCTGGGTGACGGACCTGGAAGGCGTGGTCTTCGAAGGCCGCACCGTGCTGATGGACCCGGATAAGGAGCGCTTTGCGCAAAAGACGGAAGCCCGCAAGCTGGCCGAAGTGATCCAGGACGCCGACGTGTTCCTGGGCCTGTCCGCGGGTGGCGTGCTCAAGCCTGAAATGGTCGCGACGATGGGCCCGCGCCCGCTGATCCTGGCGCTGGCCAATCCCACGCCGGAAATCCTGCCGGAAGTGGCGCACGGCGTGCGCGACGACGTGGTCATGGCCACGGGCCGTTCGGATTACCCGAACCAGGTCAACAACGTGCTGTGCTTCCCGTACATCTTCCGCGGCGCGCTGGATGTGGGCGCGACCACCATCACGCGTGAAATGGAAATGGCGGCGGTGTACGCCATCGCCGAATTGGCCGAAGAAGAGCAAAACGAAGTCGTGGCCGCCGCTTACGGCACCTACGACATCTCGTTCGGGCCTGAATACCTGATCCCCAAGCCGTTCGATCCGCGTCTGATCGTGCGCATCGCGCCGGCTGTGGCCAAGGCGGCGATGGACGGCGGCGTGGCCACGCGCCCGCTGGCCGACCTGGAAGCCTACGAAGAGCAGCTGCAGCAGTTCGTGTACCACTCGGGCGCGTTCATGAAGCCGCTGTTCTCGGCGGCCAAGCGCATCGTGCGTGGCGGCGGCAAGTCGCGCATCGTGTTCACGGAAGGCGAAGACGAACGCGTGCTGCGCGCCGTGCAGGTGATCGTCGACGAAGGCCTGGCGCGTCCCATTCTGGTGGGCCGTCCCGCCGTGTTGCTGTCGCGCATCGAGAAATTCGGCCTGCGCCTGCGTTTGGGCGAAGACGTCGAAGTGACCAACCCGGAATACGACGAACGCTTCCACCAGTACTGGACCACGTACTGGGAATTGATGTGCCGCCGTGGCATCACCAAGGAAATGGCGCGCGTGGAAATGCGCCGCCGCCTGACCTTGATCGGCGCGATGATGGTGCACCTGGGAGATGCCGACGGCATGGTCTGCGGCACGGTCGGCGCCTATCACGACCACCTGCGTTTCGTGGACGAAGTGATCGGCCGCCGCCCGGGCCACAACGTGTACGCCGCCATGAACATCCTGCTGCTCAACGAGCGCACGGTGGTACTGGTGGACACGCATGTGAACGACGAGCCCACGGCAGAGCAGATCGCCGAATTCACGGTGATGGCGGCGCAGGAAATGGCTCGCATGAACCTGGCGCCGAAGGTGGCGCTGCTGTCGCGGTCGAACTTCGGGTCGGGCAGCTCGGCTTCGGGCGCCAAGATGCGCCGCGCCCTGGAAATCGTGCGCGAACAGGCGCCCGAGCTTGAGGTCGATGGCGAAATGCACGGCGACTGCGCGCTGGACGAAGCGTTGCGCATGCGCATCCTGCCGTCGTCCACCTTGAAGGGCGAAGCGAACCTGCTGGTGTGCCCGAACGTGGACGCTGGCAACATCGCCTACAACCTGCTCAAGACGGCGGCCGGCGGTAACGTGGCGGTGGGTCCGTTCCTGCTGGGCGCGAATGCGCCGGTGCACATCCTGACCTCCAGCTCGACCGTGCGCCGCATCATCAACATGACGGCCATGACCGTGCTGGACGCCAACCGGGTGGAAACCTCGGCCTAATGCGCTTGCATTGCCAAAAAAAATGCCCCGTAAGGGGCATTTTTTTTGGGTGGCTGGCTAGCCGGTTAACAGCTTAGTTGCTGCTGGCCTTCCAGGTGCCGTCGGGTTGCTTGCAGAACCAGAACTGCCATTTCTCGGTGGTGCTGGTCCGTGCGAAGTCGGCCACCAGGAAGCGGCAGACGCGGTCGTCCTTGACCTTGCTGGTTTGCGTCGGGGTCAGTTGCACGGTGATCGGCGCGGCCTTCTTGGGTTGTGCCTTGCTGGCCCATTCGGTGCGCTGGCCATCGGCTGAATTGTTCAGCGCCTGCGCGACGGCCTCGTGGAACGACGTGTGGTCGCCCTTGGGTATCTGCGTGATGAGCGAGTTGTTCAGCATTACCGGCGGCGCGGCGACCGCCGCAGTCGTCATGCCGGCTGCGACGAGCAATGCGGCGAGAATGCGGGTGGATTTCAAGATGGGCTCCCTGTCTGATGGATCAGATTATCTTGCTTGTACGTGAGCCGATAGTACGCGAAGCCGTCCTGTTTGCCACGCGGCCCCCAGACAAAAAAAGCCGCCTGATTGCAGGCGGCCAAGGTACAACAAGGGGAGGGAGTCAAGCGTTGCCGGGCAGATCAGTTGCCGTGGTAGACGCCAGCGAAGGGCATGTCGTTCGGTTCCACGTTGCTCACCAGGCCGGCGGCCTTGGCGGCGGCCAGTTCGACTTGCACGTCAGCGCGGGTCTTGCCCGACTGGGGGGCGCCGTAGACGCCTTGGAACGGCACGTTGTTCGGTTCGACGTTGGTCACCAGGCCGGCAGCCTTGGCGGCAGCCAGTTCGGCTTGCACCTGGGCACGGGTCGGGCCTTCATACTGGGTGCCGTAAACGCCTTGGAACGGCACGTTGTTGGGTTCGATGTTTTGCGATGCGTAGGCGCCAGCGCTCAGGGCGGCCAAGGACAACATCAAAGCGGTAGCAAGGGTCTTCTTCATGGTAATTCTCCGATTTCAAGAGCCTAGGGGGCGAATCAGGCGGCCTATCCGTCGTGGTTCGTTGCTGTTTCCCGATGACTGAATTCTGCGCCGATTGGAGCTAGGGATAAACCCGTATATAGGTAAAAGATATTTCCATAAATGGGATGAACGTGTTCGATTTATTCGATAGTCACCAATTATGGAATCGATAGCGCAAGAATGACCGGTTGGGAGCCCGCATGGAAAAGGTCCATCTGACGCGTGAAAAAGCTACGCTGCTGATCACGCTGTACGCCAAGGCAGAAGAAAGCCGCTTGCCCGGATCTTTGCTGCAGGACCACTACGCTGCCGAGGCTGTGGCGCGCATCGACCATGACTTCGCGGCGCTGGGCATGCGCCGCGACGAGATGATCGGATTGGCGATGCGGGCCTACACGCTGGACGCGTGGGTGCGCGAATTCCTGGCCGCGCACCGCAGCGCTACTGTGTTGCATCTGGGCTGCGGCCTGGACAGCCGGGTGTTCCGGGTGGACCCGGCGCTGGACGTCAACTGGTTTGACGTGGATTTTCCCGAGGTGATCGACCTGCGGCGCGCGCTGTATCCGGCGCGTCCGGGCTATCAGATGCTGGGTTCACCGATGTCGGATCTGGGGTGGCTGTCGCGAATTCCTACCGACAGGCCGGCCTTGGTGGTGGCGGAAGGGTTATTCCTGTACATGCCCGAGGACGAAGTACTGCAGTTGCTGCGCACCGTGGCCACGCAATTCCCCTCGGGCGAGATCGCCTTCGATGCCTATAGCCGGATGGGGCTGGCGCTGGCGTCGCGCAATCGCATGTTCCGGGCGACCGGCGCCGTGATGCGCTGGAGCCTGGGCGATCCGCTGGACCTTGAGGCACAGGTGCCCGGGCTGCGGTTGCGCAGCGAGCAATGGCTGTATGAGGAAAGCGACGCTACGCAGTGGGCCCGGTATTCCTGGCCCGCCCGGGCGGCCATCTGGCTGATGCGGCGGATTGCGCCGTTGCGGCGCCTGGGCAGGTTGCTGCGCTACCGGTATTAGCGGCGCGGCGTCAGTAGTGCGGCGGCAGTTCGTCGCGTAGGCTGCGGAAGGGCGCGGCGCCCTCGGGGGCCTGCTGACGCAGGTCCGCCACTTCACGCAGCAGCCGGTCTATCTGCTGTTGCTGCCGGACGATGATCTGGTTCAGTTGCTCCAGCAGGTCGTCCGCGAAGCTGGACTTGACCTCCAGTTCGAGCAGGCGGCGTTCGATGTCTTGCGATGGTTCCATAGCGGCTATTAGAACCTATTCCCGCTTTGCGTTTCCAATGGCAATTGCGGGTCCATGGCTCTACGGGAGACGAATTTGACGAAGCAGGTCAGACGGCGCGGCGTGGCGGCGCATCTTGGGGCGCACTGGAGCCTGCGCTGGGCCGCGCGCGGTTCGCTGGCGGCGGGGTTGGCGCAAGGGCTGGCCAACGTCGCGTGGGCGCAGGAAGCCGGCCCCACCTTGGCCCCCGTGGTCGTGACGGGCACGCGCCTGGGCACCGCCGTGCTGGACACGCCCGCGTCGGTGGACGTGGTCGACGGCGCGGCCATGCGCCGCGGACAGCCCGGAATCAATCTGTCTGAAGGGCTGGCGGGCGTGCCGGGCCTGCAGATCCAGAACCGCCAGAACTATGCGCAGGATCTGCAGATATCCAGCCGCGGCTTTGGGGCGCGATCCACCTTCGGCGTGCGCGGCGTGCGGCTCTACGTGGACGGCATTCCAGCCACCATGCCGGATGGGCAGGGGCAGACGTCCAACATCGACATCGGTTCGATCGACCGCGTCGAGGTGCTGCGGGGGCCGTTTTCCGCGCTGTACGGCAATTCCTCGGGCGGCGTGATCCAGGTCTACACGGAAGACGGCACACCGCCGCCCACCCTGTCCGCAAGCGCTTGGGGCGGCAGCGACGGCACGTGGCGCTACGGCGTAAAGGCCAGCGGCGGCGAGCCGGACGGGCTGGACTATGTGCTGGACGCCAGCCGCTTCACCACTGACGGCTACCGCGATCACAGCGCGGCGCGCAAGAACCTGGCCAACGCCAAGCTGGGCCTGCAGCTGGATGACGCCAGCCGCCTGACCATCGTGGTCAACAGCGTGGACCTGAAGGCGCAGGATCCCCTGGGCCTGACCTACCAGCAGTTTCAGGACGACCCACGCGCGGCGCCTTTGGCCGAGCAATACGACACGCGCAAGACCGTGCGGCAGACGCAGGGCGGCGTGGTGTACGAGCGGCACGTGGACAGCCGCAACACGTGGCGCGTGATGGCGTACTACGGCCAGCGCGACACGACCCAGTACCAGTCGATCCCGCCAGCGGCACAATTGGCGCCCACGCAGGCGGGCGGGGTCATCGACCTGGCGCGCCGGTATGGCGGCGCGGATCTGCGCTGGACCTCCGAGCTGGACCTGGCTGGCCGGCCGCTTACGCTGATCGGCGGCTTTTCTTACGATTCGATGCGCGAAGACCGCAAGGGTTATCAGAATTTCATTGGTACGGGCGCCGATCAGCAGTTGGGGGTGCAGGGCGCGCTGCGGCGCGACGAGACCAACACCGTGTACAACGCCGACCCCTACGTGCAGGCATCGTGGAAGGTGTCTGAGCGTTGGACGGTGGATGCCGGCCTGCGCTACAGCACGGTCGCCTTCGACTCCAACGACCACTACGTCACGGCGAGCAATGGCGACGACAGTGGCGACGCACGCTATCGCAAGGCGCTGCCGGTGGCCGCGTTGCGCTACGCGGTCAGCCCGGATGTCAGCGTGTATGCCTCCTATGGACGCGGGTTCGAGACCCCCACGCTAAACGAAATCTCGTATCGGCCGGGCGGCCAGCCAGGGTTGAATTTCGGCCTGGCGCCGTCGCTCAGCACCAATCTGGAAGCCGGCGTGAAGGCGCGCATGGCCGGGGGCCTGGCGACGGCCGCCGTCTTCCACACCGGCACCGACAACGAGATCGTGTCGGCCGGCAGTTCAGGCGGGCGCACCAGCTATCAGAACGCGGGCCGCACGCGACGCGATGGGGTGGAGCTGGGCTGGTCGGGCGAGGTTGCGCGCCATTGGCGCACGCAGTTCGCCTATACGTGGCTGAATGCGCGATACGCGGACGACAGTTCGGGCGACATCCGCGCCGGCAACAAGATTCCCGGCATCGCGCGCCAGGCGGTGTACGCGTCGCTGGCCTGGGCGCCGCCCGAAGGCTGGCAGGCGTCGGTGGAAGGGCGCTTCCTGAGCAAGATCTACGTGAACGATGCGAACGATCAGGACGCGCCCGGCTACTTCGTGGCGGCGGTGAGCGCCGGCTATGTGAAGCGCCTGGGCGCGTGGGAATTGAATGCCTACGCGCGCGTGGACAACCTGTTCGACAAACGCTATGCAGGTTCGGTGATCGTCAACGAAAGCAATGGCCGCTATTACGAGCCCGCCGCCGGGCGCAGCCTGGGCGTGGGCGCGGGCGTGGCGTACCGGTTCTAGCGGGGGCGGCTGTCAGTCGGGCGCATCCGGATAGCAGACGCCGTAGTCTTCGCAAGCCGGGCAGCCGGGCGCGGCGGAAGGCGGCAGCCCGGCGTGTTCACAGGCCGAATACGCCAGGAATTTTTTCCAGCGCAGATTGCGCACGTTGCGTATCACCAGGCCCGGGTAGTGGCGCGCCAGCAGGAAGGTCACGTCCTCGCGGCCGGACAGGCCCAGGTCGCGCCACAGGTGGTCGGGCCGCAGGCAGGCGTGGACCAGCACGCCGGTGACCCACGGCGTGGTCTCGTGTTCGGGCGCACGGTAGGCGTCCAGCAGCACGCGCAGCAGCAGGGTGAAGCCGGGTTGCGGATCGCCCCGGCCTCGCAGCGCGTAAACGTCGGCCTGCTCGCGCAAGATGGCCAGCCGCGCGTCATCCGATGCCAGGGCGCCCGGAAACAAATGATCAAGCATCTGCTGCAGTTCGTCGGGGCACAGGCCGCTGCGCGCCAGGTCTTGGTGCGCCAGGCTGGTGCCGATCACGGTGGCGAAAAAGCCGGCGTCGGGATGGCCGGGTGGCGCGTGATGCAACAGGGCGCGGGCAAACCGCTGGGCAGACGGGGGAACGTCGGCCAGGGTGGGGGTGGGGGTCAGCACGGCGTCCATAGGGGCGGGTCGCTAAATTCGTTCAACTGTTAATGAAATCGTTATATTGCGGAATATATAACGAAAGGCCCCCGCGATTCCGTGATGTGGGGCAAATGCGACTCGGGACTTACCCGCGAGACGGGCGTGGCCCGGGGGTATGATCGATGTCCCTGATTTCCTGGCTTTGTCCTTCGCATGCCGCGCAGCTTCCGTCCCGCAGTCTCCCGTATGTCCGGTGCCATCCTGTTGGCGCTGGCTGGCCTGGCGGCGCTGCCGCAGCCGGCCGTAGCATCCGATATCGGTGCCGCCATCGAGTCCATCCGCCTGTCGCGCTACCCGTTGCGCGAGCCCGAGCGGCGCGTCTGGGGCACCGAGAACGTCCGCGATGCGGTGCTGGTCGGCCAGATGGAGAACCGCCTGTACCTGTATCGGTACGTGCGGGGAACGGGCAAGGAATTCCATCTGGACTTCCGTTCCCAGCCCCTGGTGATCGACCCTGCTGCGTGGAAGGCGTCGCGCGAAGAGTACGTGGCGGTCAGGACGCCGCGCAACGACGAGACCCTGTATTGGGTGGGCTATACCTACAACGATGCCGATGACTCGCGGTCCGATGGATTCCTGGTGGATGCGGCGGGCAACGTGGCGACGGTCCGCGCGGACGCCTACCTTGCCATCGTGACCGCCAGCCAGCCGTGGGACGAGGCGCGCAAGGCGCAGGCCCTGGCCACGCTGCAGCAGGCGCTCACGAACTACCCCGGCCGACTGAAGGCGTTCCCTGTCGCGGTGCGCTTCGAGCATCAGGCGCCGGTGGATGTGACGGCCACGTTCCGCACGCTGCATCAGGTGGCGCGCGCCATCCCGCGCGCCAAGACCGCGGAGTTCGCCCGCGCGCTGGCCGACCTGCGCCGCTTCGTGATGGAGCAGGACTTTCGCGAGATCGATCCGGGCGGCAAGGATCCCGAGATGCTGACGGCGCTGAACGACTACGGCTTCTGGCTGACCGAATCGGGCGACGCCGTGCAGGCCGACCGCATCTTGAGCGACGTGCTGCGCCGCGACCCTGCGCGCACGGCGGCGTACCTGAACCGGGCGGACGCGCGCTGGGCGCAGAGCGCGAAGGCCGGCGACAGGCGCGGCTACTTCGAGACGCTGGCACGCGAGGACTATCGCCTGTATTGCACGCAGCGCCTGGCGGCCAAGGAGCCGATCCCCGGCAATATCGCCAGCCGCATCAGCGCCGCCTTGAACGAGAAAACGCTGGACGCGGCGGTCTGCCGGCCTCGGCTGGCCATCTTCAAGGCGATCCGGGCGGATGACGTGGACGCGGTGCGCGCCGAGTTGGCGCGCGGGCAAGACCCCAACGGCGTGAACGAGAACGGCACGTCGGCGCTGGCCGTGGCGGTGTCCGGCAAGCAGCTGGAAACGGTACGGGTCCTGCTGGCAGCCGGTGCCCGCGCCGACGGCCCCAACAACGGCTTCGTGCTGCTGGCCAGCGCCTTGCCGGACGCCAAGGACACGCGACCGGCGGCCGAGCGCTATGCGCTGGCCGATGCCTTGATCGCGGCGGGCGCGCCGCTGGATGCCGGCGACTACAACGGCACGCCGTTGCTGGTGCGGCGCATTTCGTACTACAGCGAAGACAAGGACAGCCTGACGTACCTGCTGGCCAAGGGCGCCAACCCGAACGCGCGCGAAAAGAACGGCCGCTCTGCGCTGCACGCCGCCATGGGCTCGCCCAGCCGCTTCTGGTTCGCCGAGCAACTGCTGGCCAAGGGCGCGGACATCAATGCGGCCTATGTCCGGATGTACTACGGCAACCGCGGCATGTGGGAAACGCCTTTGCTGGAAGCGCTGCGCGAATCGAACAGCGGCGAGTTGACGCCGACGGCGGTGTTTCCGGTCTCGGAGCGCGTGACCTTCGCCTTGGCGCACGGGGCGGACGCGGCGGTGGGCGGCTACAGCGCCAGCAAGACGCCCGAACGCAACGGCTTGAACGAAGCCTTCAGCCTGGCGGCGCGCACCCTGCAGCCGGCGCTGGTGGATCAGTTGGCGCAATCCGCCGGCCAGCCGCGTTTGCCGCTGACGCCGGAATCGCTGTCCAGCTTGCTCAGTGTGTGGAACCAGGTGGAGATCCGCGCGACCATCAAGCAGAACGGCCCTGAATGGGACGGCCAGCGCGCCAAGCTGCGCGCCACCGCCGACCGCCTGCTCGCGGCCGGCGTGCCGTTGACGCGCGCGGACGACGCCACGGGCGTCACCAACAACAACATCGCGCCGCTCAGTTTGCCGTGGCTGCCCGATGACCTGTATCGGGAGTGGCTGGAGAAGGGCGCCGACGCCTCGGACCGGACCGACAAGAGCGTGCGCATCGACGGGGTGGCCGATGCCGACGCCTTGCCGCTGGTGATCATGCTGCGCCTGGGCAAGGAAGCCAAAGCGAAGATGCTGCTGGAGCATGACGCCGGGCTGTACCGCACGCCGTGGCGTTGCGGCATGGCGGTGGCCGATGTGCTGGCGTGGCAGCTGGACGACGGCGGGCCGCTCAGCCCGACGGGCGCGCGTGCCGTGAAACAGGTGCTGGACGGCGCGGCCGGGGCCGCCAGTTGCGATCTGAACCAGGTCTCGCGCGTGCAGCCTCACGTCGGCGTGTCGGCCAACGATTTGATCAGGCAGGTGGGCGTGGCCTTGACGGTGACCGCGCCGAAGTAGGCCTGCAGGCCCTGCAATGCAAAACAGGCGCCCGAAGGCGCCTGTTTTTTTTCTTCAACGGCAAGCCGTCATTACATGGCGTGACCCATGTTGACGTTCATGTTGTACAGCACCCATGCCGAACCGCCGACGATGATGGCGATGATCAGCACGGTGAAGACGAACGCGGCCAGGTTGTCGCGGGCCGACTTCGACGCGCCCATGTGCAGGAAGTACACCAGTTGCACCAGCAACTGGAGCACGCACAGGGCCACCACACCGATGATGGTGACGGTGTGGGACAGCGCGCCGTGCATCACCAGGCCGAACGAGCCGAAGGTGAGCAGCAGCGAGAGCACGAAACCGATGATGTAGGACTTCAGGCTGCCGTGGTCGGCGGCGTGATCGTCGTGGCCGTGTGCGGCCGCAGCG
>Ga0160439_1000938_pt1 | contig 10205 bp, 6 predicted proteins | sample HID1975M_E0MG_FD_108201 | JGI IMG/M metagenome (GOLD analysis project Ga0160439, IMG submission 108201) | Enriched soil microbial communities from UW Madison campus, WI, USA - HID1975M_E0 MG | ecosystem: Environmental > Terrestrial > Soil > Unclassified | place: USA: Madison, Wisconsin... | reverse complement strand
AATTTTTGGCGATGTTAAACATACCGAAATCGGGTTTGATTTTAGTTCGGGGCATCTGCAAGTGCGGTCCTCGCTTGCGGATACACGCCATGACTATATTTATGCCAAGGCCGATGTTCCAATATCATCCTTGTCTATGGGCGATGTAATTGAAAGCAATCTGGAGATTACACCAGGACTCGATTTAAGCTATGTTTTCTTTTTTTACAACGATAAAAAAGAGCGCCTCGCCCATGTAATCCACACTGCTAATCGAAATCAGACCGCAAATGTACCGGCTGGAGCGACGAGTGTGCGCATTGCGTTACGGGTTCGCGGGAATGGCAACGCAAATATAAAGTGTCTTCTTTGGGGGCATAGGAAATTCGATTTAGCTGCTCTTTTTGGTACGAGCGACACATTGTTACTTACCAATCATTACCCGAGCTATGAAGACCTATATCGCAACGGATTTGTGCATAGCCGTGTGAAGTCCTATCGCGCTCGGCAGGTATTAGTTGATATTTTTAAACTGCATCAGGTCGATGCGACGACCTATTACGAATTCGAGAATGTCGATGTTGTGACTGGAAACCAGGAGGCGTTGAAAACGCTGCTGGAGGGCCACGCCTATAAACACGTACTGGTGCATTTCTTAACGCCAGCAATGTGGGATGTTTTAAAGAACTATCGGGATATAAAAATCACTGTCTGGATCCATGGTGCGGATATTCAGCCATGGCATCGGCGGGCATACAACTATCAAAATGATCAAGAGCTGGCCAAAGCTAAGCGCGATAGCGATGCAAGGATGGATTTTTGGCGAGAATTGCTGCAGTCAATTCCGCCCAATCTTAAGGTGGTTTTTGTTTCCAATAGCTTTGCTGAAGATGTCTTTGAAGACCTGGGTTTTCGTTTGGCGGATGATCGCTTTGAGATCATTCATAACCCAATTGACACTGACCTTTTCGCTTACAGGCCAAAATCGGCTGAGCAGCGCAAGCGTGTACTCTCCATACGTCCTTATGCATCGCGAACCTATGCCAATGATCTTAGTGTCAAGACTATTCTGAAGTTGGCGCAGCAGCCATGCTTTGCTGATATGGAGTTTCGGATGGTTGGCGATGGAAAGCTATTTGAAGAGACGTTAGAGCCATTGCGCAAGTTTTCCAATGTGATCATCGAACGTCGTTTCTTGACTCATCCCGAAATTGCGGCCCTTCACAAAGAATATGGTATTTACCTTACGCCAACTCGGATGGATACCCAGGGCGTATCGCGTGATGAGGCGATGTCTTCAGGCTTAGTTCCGGTCACAACCGCGGTTGCAGCTATTCCCGAATTCGTGGATGAGTCATGCGGGCTCCTGGCCGAGGGCGAAGATGCCGATGGTTTGGCTGCCGGTATTTTATCGATGTACGAAAATCCTTCCCTGTTCAGTGTTCTTTCGAAAGCGGCATCGGATCGAGTGCGCCATCAGCGTAGTGCCCACGCTATGGTTATGAAAGAGCTTGCCTTATTTTCTGGAAGTGAAAATTAATGAAACCAATCTCGTTCCTTTCCTTTGATGTGGAGGCGTTGCCTGGGCGCGCTGAGAAAGACCACGTTGACCGATTGATCTGGGGAAAAATTGATGGAGTTGAATACGGCGTTCGCAGAATTTGCGCCGTGTTGCGAGACTATAAAATTAAAGCCAACTTTCTTATTGACCTCGCTGCTTGCACTCTATATGGAGATAAACGCGTCGCAGAGGTCGGAAAGTACCTTCTTAGCGAGGGGCATGAATTGCACGCGCACCTCCATTCAGAGTGGCTAATTCGACATTGGGGTGTCAAAGGCGAATTCCGGGGGCCGCCGGGATTAGATCAACTCGGAGACGACCTCAATCGGGCATGCATGAATTATGCCTATTTTAAGTTTTGGCAGTTGTTTGGGCAGTTTCCCCAGGTGTTTCGCGGTGGTGGCTACACTTTTAATGCTCACACTGTAAAAGCAGCCGGGGAAGTCGGCTTTAAAGGTTTGAGTAATTTCAATAGCACACGGCATTCGGCAATGCTAGAAGTTGGAATAGATGGCGCAAATAACGAACCGTTCTTCTGGGACAACAAAGTTCTTGAGCTGCCGGTTGATTTTTCTCCCGAGCCGCTTTCGTTCGATATAAATAAATATTTTGGATGGTTTGATAGGGTCAGGGATAGAAAGAGGGTAAAGACTTTTAACTTGACGATGCACTCCTGGTCGCTGTTAAAAAGAAATGGAGACTTCTTTGAGTCCTATGCGCCCGAGCATGAGGACCGGCTTAGGTATATATGCGAGCATCTTGCGGACAATACTGAAGTCATGGGCTATTCAGATTATCTCAAAGAGCCAAGCGTTCCGACCGTCGATGTTGGTTATTTTAAGTTTAGTCCCGCTGCGCTAGATGTCGATCAAATGCTAGCGAATTGTAATATTTGCGATGCCAAATTTGTGCTTCGTGAAACAGATATTTGTCCAGGATGCACAGGTAGAGCGCGACATCGGCAGGTGGTGAATGCTCTAGCGAAAATGGATAATCCATTCGCCGATAAGCGGGTGCTCGCGTGTTTCGCGAACCATATTGAGAAATACGCTATCCTTAGCAGCGCGCGGGAAGTCAAGAATTTTGACGTCAGGCCTGTGGCAGAAGTCGATTTTCAGATGGATATTCAGAATATGGATATTATTCCGTCTGATAGTTTCGATGCATTTATTGCTTTACATGTCCTTAACCATGTGAAGGATGACCGCGCAGCTCTTAGAGAAATCTTTCGAATTCTTGTGCCAGGTGGCGTTGCGTTGCTTACCGTGCCGTATCGAATCGGAGAGAGCACAGCTTCAACTAGTGACGTCCTGGAGCACTACGGTGCTGATAGCTATGAGAAGTATGGGGTAGGGAGTTACCGCAGGTATGGCTTGGGAGCTGTAATGGAAGTGTTCTCCGAGAGCTTTGACTTGACCGTCGTGTCTGGGTTTGATCCAGTGACAAATGCCGACATGAAAATATTCTTACTTAAGAAGCCGATTGTGCACGTTGCGTAGTCATTCTTTTTAATCAGATCGGTCGAAATACTCGTCTGAAACGATTATGGTGCTTGCTTATTAAATTTTGGAATAGCCAAAATTCGAATATTTGGGCGAATTATTAATTTCATTTTTACGGCGCCTAAATAAAATTGGAAAATAATCAATGGCAATCTCGAGAGCTAAATCTATTTCTTTAGAGAGAGATCTGGAGAATTTTGAAGGGTTTCGCTTCGCACACGAAAGCGTTCTCACTGAGAGCAAGGTTGAAGGCTCGATCAATTTTGAATTTGGAACTTGCTATTTTCGGCAGGGAGGGGTTCCCCGCGTAGATGGAGATTGCCTGTCTGTAGAATATTCTGGAGAGACTGATCATCGCGGGTTTGATGTGCGATTAATGCTGAGTTCAAAAAGAGTTTCGAGCGGTTTTGGGGGGGAAATACGCCTTAGTGGTTGGCGTTCGATTAATGCGGTATCTATTGGCTATACCACGGCCGATGTTGTTACCAACATTAAGGCTCGAAAAGTCGCTTTGGACGAATGGTTTTTTCTCGAATTCGATCAAGATGATATTGCTTTTCAATTAACCAACGCCTGGCAAAAGAAAGACGCAGCCGAAGTAAATGATATCCGGATTTACATTGATGGATGCCCTGGGTCAGCGGGAGCCGTGATAGAAATTCGCGAGCTCTATACATGGCTTCAAAATGGGCAGTTCCCCTCATGGCTGAATTTACCTCCGCAAATAGAGACCAGTCCGCCTGATGTCATGTCACACTTGTGGAGTTATCAGGAACACTGCTTTCGATCAAAGCAATCCCCTCATTTAGAAAGGGAGTGCCTTCTCGCTTACGGGAAGGCCGTCGTTCCTTGGCCCTTGACCGATCGTGTACCTGCGACGCTACATGAATCGGTGAGCTATCAATATTCCTGGCATGCATGGCATCCGGTGATGGCCATGCTGTGCGAGTATCGGGCTTCGTTGGATGATATATATCTAAATTCAGCTCAAGATTTCGCTAATGAATGGCTATATTCCAGCTATTTTAATGTTGATGCAAACGGAAAGTATTGCTGGTATGACCATGGTGTGGCCGAGCGGTTGATCGCTATGGTCATGCTTTACGAAATAGTTTCACAAAAAACTTGCGCTCCGAGGTTTTTGGCTAGACTTAGGGGAGCTATCTATCGGCATGCTCAGTTAATATCATCTGAGGTGTTTTATGCATATACGCAAGAGTACCGCTATCATAATCACGCCTGGTTTCAGGATCTGTCTTTGGTAGCTACCGCTTGTGCATTGCCTTGGTTCCCCTGCGCCAATAACTGGGTGAGAATTGCGGTCGCTCGGCTTGAGGACCAGTTGAACCATCTGGTCGTAGTTGAGGGCGATTTGCATGTTTTCATAGAGAATTCCATTAGTTACCACGACGGAGTAATTACCGTATTGGAGTTATTTTCTACATTGACCAGCAGTTGTGGCGCATCTTCGGCTTTGTTGGAAAATACGCTCCGGGGAATGAAAAAATTTTCCTCATTCATGAAATATCCGGATGGTCGTCAAGCATCTTTTGGTGACACTCACCGCGCTCCGAATATGAAAGATCGTAGCGTTGAAAATATCCAGGGAGAAAACGACGTTTCTCATGAGGAGGGATTGACGGTCTTCGAAAAAGCTGGCTATGGAGTGATCAAGGGCATTCACTTGGACGTTCCATATTCTATTATTGCGATATCCAGTTCTCTTTCAAAGACACACAAGCAAGAAGATAATGCATCGTTTTCGTTGTTTTTTGATGGGGTGGAGTGGCTAATAGATCCTGGCTACTATTCTCACGATTATGAGAATTCTATACCTGCATATTTGCGGAGTGCACTAGCCCATAATACGATAGCGATCCCGGGATTACCGTATTCAGTTTTGCCGCATCAGAGTTCGATTGCCGGGCAACAAGATGAAAATGGCTCGTCAAAGGTGAATATCGTTCATGGCTGTTACCCAGGTGTCCAGATTGATAGAAGCATTGAAAGCAATGGGAGAGCCTTAGATATAAGGATTCATGATCGAATCCTAGTTGGCGAATCGGTTCCCGACTTATTGGCTCACTTTATGTTTCATTGTGGTGAAGGGGTTGTTGCAACAGCATGCGAGGGCGGGGTTCTGCTGGCACACGAGTTGTCCAAGTCAAAATTGTTCATTCGAAGTATGCTGGATAACCCGATTATTTCCCGAGGGGTTCTATCTCCCGATCCTGTCTCGGTTCGTGGTGTGGTGTCGCATGAATTTATGGATTTCGCTGATATTTCGGTGGTCGAATACCAAGTGCCGCTCTGTAACACTGAAGTGATGTTTGATATATCAGTACTTAAGGGGTGAGTTGTGCGCCACGGACTCGGTGCAACACTGCAAAAATTGCGCCCACGCTATGCGATGCTAACTGTCGACGCTGAAGCTCTTCCTCGGCGTGCTGCTGCGCGCCACGTTGAGCGGCTTCTATGGGGAGTCCATAATTCTGGCACGGCTGGGGTTCGTGAAATGTGTTCGCTCGGTGACGATGTGGGCGTTAAGCACGTTTTTTTCGTCGATCCATGCGGTGCGTACTCTGCGATCGGTAAGCTGTTAGACGTTGTTCGTTGGCTGGATTCTCATGGACAAGATGTACAGCTACATACGCATCCAGAAACTTTGCCGGCTAGTTTTTGGGAGACGCAAGGCTGTAATGCGCAGCCCGCATTGATGAACGAATATTCCGATGACGCACGTGCGGCGTTTGTCATTAAGCACTTTGGCGAGATGATTTCTGCGGTGACCGGTAAGCCGATCCTTGCGTTTCGCGCCGGTTCGTTTCGCTGGAATGCATCCACTATTCGCGCGCTAGGCGCGGAGAGTATCCCGCTGTCTTTCAATAACTCTATGCGAGCCTACCAAGCAGGGCGTTGTTACCACGGATTACCAACAAACTATCCCTATCGTTGGTCGAATGGCGTGATTGAAGTTCCGGTGACGGAGATGCGAGTGCGACCGCATCCTGGGGGAGCTGAGTTTTGGGCGAGCCTGACGTATCCGGAATCCCCTTATTTTCCATTTTGTACCGAACCTTCGCCTTGGTTGGGGGGGCTTCGCCGGAAAAGCCCCGCATTCTCAGTTTTTCTTCTCCATTCCTGGTCCCTTTTGTACTGGGACGAAAACGGTCACGCAACCTATCGCGACGATCAGCGACTAGAAGGTTATCGAAAACTCCTTAGCAAGCTGACCAAGGACTACGACGTAATTACAACCCGAGATTTTCTGGACTTGCACGCCAGGGGCAAGATTCCGATAAATCACACGGTGGACATTGAAAAGGCAGCATACAGAAAATGAAGGATCGTTACGCACTGATAACTGTTGATACCGAGGCATTGCCTAAGCGGGCCTCGCAAGATCACGTTAACCGACTGATGTGGGGCCGCCATGAAGCGGGCACCGCAGGCATTGGAGAAATGTGCGCGATCGGCGATGAGTTCAATGCTAAGCATGTATTTTTTGTAGATCTCTGCGGCGCTTATTCTTCATTAGACGAGACCCGTGAAGTGGTGCGCTGGCTGGATGCGCGTGGACAGGATGTTCAGTTGCATACTCATCCTGAGTATCTTCCAGAGAGCTTCTGGCAGCAGCATGGTATGTCTGCTCGGCCGCAGTATATGAACCAATATGCAGACGATGGGCGTGCGGAATTCGTCATTCGCCATTTTGGTCAGATGATCTCTGACGTAACTGGCAAACCTCTGCGTGCCTTCAGGGCGGGGTCGTTCCGATGGAATGCGGCATCCATTCGCGCCTTGAAGGCCGCGAATATTCCGCTATCTTTTAATAATTCCATGTGCGCGGTGCACGCAGGACAGTGCCGCTACAGCGAACCCACCAATGCACCATACGCGTGGTCAAACGGCGTAATTGAGGTTCCAACCACAGAGAAGAAGATTCTTCCCAAGGTGGGCAAGGAAGAGTGGTGGGCCCGCTTGACCTATCCAGAATCAAGCTATTTCAAGTTCCGCCCGTGGTGGGGAAAGCTCCTTCTTGATGCCTTCAGTGGCAGCCCGTCCTTTGCGGTATTCCTGCTGCACTCCTGGTCGCTTCTGTATTGGGATGAAAACGGATTTGGTTCATATCGTGATGATCAGCGCTTGGAGGGATACCGCAAGTTGATGGCCCGTCTTACCAAAGACTATGACGTGATTACAACGGAAGATTTTCTGGATCTGCATGCCCGAGGCAAGATCAGAACGACGCATAACGTCGATTTGGCCCTGGCTGAACTCGATGCGCCTGCTTCCGGGGGTAGGGGATGCTAGGTGGGCCGGTTTGGGCTTTGTTCAGCGAACAGTGGCTTGCATTAAATCGGATACTGACCGCGGGCGCTTTGAAGCGCAAGCTGCGCGCTAAGCGTGGCTCTACGCCATACGAGCCTGATTCGCGAAGCATGCTCTATGTCGCGGCGAGTGCATTGCCGTATCACACCAGCGGCTACACCACGCGTACGCACGAGATTATTCGTGCGCTTGGCGTTGCAGGCGCGCATGTGCATGCGCTGACTCGGGCCGGTTATCCGTGGGACCGCAAAGACCGCTTGCAGGATGCCGCTTCCACGGAGACGCTGGTGGGCGATGTGCGATACCGGCACATGGAACGCCCCACTAACAATCGGCCAGTATTGCCTTATGCCCTGCAGGCCGCTTCGGTCATCGCGGAAGTGGCCGTGCGCGAGCGGGCGGCCGTGATTCATGCTGCGTCGAACCACGTGAATGCCTTGCCCGCTCTGCTGGCCGCAAGAAGCCTGGGTATTCCGTTTCAGTACGAGATGCGTGGGTTGTGGGAGCTCACTCGTGTTTCCCGCACTCCCCGTTACGAAGGTTCGCAAGCCTATCGCCAGGGATTGCAGTTAGAGGGGATGGTGGCAAGTCATGCGGACAAACTGTTTGTCATTTCAGAGCAGTTGGCGCGATTTGCATCCGAGCGGTGGGGCGTCGCCAGGGATCGCATGGCGCTTTTACCTAATTGCGTGGATCCCGATCGCTTCTCGGTAACTCACGCGGATAGGGTGGTGCCTGACAGCGTGGGATATGCCGGCTCTTTGATCGGGTATGAAGGGCTGGACACGCTGATTGATGCGGTCGGCCTTCTGGCGCGGGCAGGACGTGACGTGACGGTGAATGTCATCGGAGATGGCGAGGCTCGCGCGCAGCTGGAAGCACAAGTGCGGCGTCTTGATCTTAGCGACCGCATACGTTTTCATGGAAAACTGTCGCCGCAAGCCGCACGAGACTTGCTTGGCTGTAGCCAACTGGTCTGCATTCCCCGCAAGCCGTTCCAGGTCTGTGAGATTGTGCCGCCAATCAAACTGGCTGAAGCGCTGGCATTGGGCAAGCCTGTCATTGCCGCCGATCTGCCTGTGCTGCGAGACGAAATGGGTGCGGAGCCCCCGGGTTGGTTTTTCCGCGCTGGAGACCCAGCAGACCTTGCGCGGGTTTTAGCCGATGTCTTGGAGCAGCCTGCGCAGATTCGTGCAGTGTCTGAGCGTGCACGGCGATACGCCGTTATGCATCGAAGCTGGGCACACTTTGTTAAACACGCTACGCCGATGGCGCAGAACGGGGAATTGAATGGTCGGCGGGTTGGTTAGAAAGTTGGGAGCGTTGTTCTATGACTACCCCAAGGTCGAAGAGGACGCCTATCGGGATGGCGCATTTGGCCGCCTGAAGGTCGCGTTGGTCACGGACTACTTTACGGCGGATTGCTTGTCGGCGGAGTGCCGGGTGCGCAATATCACCCCCAGCAATTACAAGGAAGTCATCGACAATTGGAAGCCTGACCTGCTCTTTGTGGAGTCCGCCTTTCATGGCGTCGATGGTAGTTGGCGCTATGAGCTTGCCAAGCAATCCAAGTTGATGCGGTTGGGTCCTCCTAAGGCTATCTTCGACGTCGTTGAGGCGGCAAAGGCGAGGGGCATTCCGACCATATTCTGGAATAAGGACGACGGCGCATTCTTCGACGCATTCATTGATGTGGCGAAGGTATTTGATTTCGTTTTCACGACTGACAAGGACTGCATTGACGGCTACCGTCGCCACGTGCCTGGGCATGTGCCGGTCAACACGCTTGTCATGCCGTATCAGCCCGCGTACCACCAATTCACGGGCTTTGATTTTCAGCGCAATGAAGCCTGTTTCACCGGTAGCTACTACCGTCGAATCCTGAATGAGCGCAGGCGTTTTCTGGACATGGTGTTTGACGCTTGCGAGGCCGCGGCGTTGCCGTTGAACGTCTTCGACCGTAACCATGATCGGATGTCCCGGCATTTTGAATTCCGCTTTCCGCGCAGTGCGCAGTTGCGCATGCATTCCAAGGTGGCGCATCGGGAAACGGCCGCAGTCTACAAGTCCCACGTAATTTCATTGAACGTGAACTCCGTGACGGCCTCGGAGACCATGTGCTCGCGGCGGCTGCTAGAGATTCTTGCGTGCGGAGGAATCGCGGTAACCAACCAGAGTCGTTCCGTTGACCGGTATTTCAGCGAGTACTGCCACGTTGTGACCACACCGGAAGAGGTTACGGAACTGTTCTCGCGGCTGCGGCATGGCCCTTCGGAAGACGATCTGGCGCGCGCTGAAGCCGGGGCGGTGTACGTCAAGCAGAATCACACCTGGGCGCACCGTTTGCAGGAAGTCTGCGCGGTCGTTGGTCTCTGAGCGGAAACTGACGCAATGGCTGTGTTGTTCTCATATCTGGCTCAGGCTGTCTTCGTTCTGGTCGTGCTGTCCTTCGGTCTGTACGTCGTGCTTGAGCTGCGCGTGTTGTTGATTTCACGCAAGGTCGAACGGCGCAAGCTGGCGGCGATCGCCCAGGCTGCCGCGCGTTCCGAAGACCCATTTTTTCCCCCCGTCAGCGTCCTCCTGCCCATCTGCAACGAATCCGCGGTCGTTGAACGATTGATCGACGCTGCTTGCCGCATGCGTTATCCCGCTGGCGCGTTAGAGATCCTTGTCCTTGATGATTCTTCCGACATTACCTCGCAGCTTGCCCTTGCCCGGGCGCAGCGCCACGCCGCTGACGGCGTCAATGTTCGCGTGATCCGCCGGCAGGACAGGAAGGGCTTCAAGGCCGGCAACCTGGTCCATGGCATTCAACAATCGACAGGCGATTT
>Ga0160439_1000936_pt1 | contig 10213 bp, 8 predicted proteins | sample HID1975M_E0MG_FD_108201 | JGI IMG/M metagenome (GOLD analysis project Ga0160439, IMG submission 108201) | Enriched soil microbial communities from UW Madison campus, WI, USA - HID1975M_E0 MG | ecosystem: Environmental > Terrestrial > Soil > Unclassified | place: USA: Madison, Wisconsin... | reverse complement strand
TTGAAGCGCTGCTTCTGGAAATCCAGCATCACCCGTTCCAGCTCGCGCTCGGGCATCTGCCCATGGGCGATGCCGATGCGCGCCTCCGGCACCAGCTCGGACAGGTCGCGCTGCATGCGCCCGATGCTTTCCACGTCGTTGTGCAGGAAGTACAGCTGCCCGCCGCGCGCCAGCTCGCGCTGGAAAGCCTCGCGCAGCAGGGCGTTGTCCCACTGGGTGATGAAGGTCTTGACCGCCAGCCGGTTCGGCGGCGGCGTGCCGATGATCGACAGGTCGCGCAGGCCGCTCATCGCCATGTTGAGCGTGCGTGGGATCGGCGTGGCGGTGAGCGTGAGCAGGTGCACGTTGGCGCGCATCGCCTTCAGCGCTTCCTTCTGGCGCACGCCGAAGCGCTGCTCCTCGTCGACGATCACCAGGCCCAGGTCCTTGAACTTCACGTCGGCCTGCAGCAATCGATGGGTGCCGACGATCACGTCGATGGTGCCGGCCGATACCTTCTCCAGCTCGGCCTTGATCTCCTTGGCGGTCTTGAAGCGCGACAGCACTTCGACCTTGAGCGGGTAGTCGGCGAAGCGGTCGCGGAAGTTGCGGTAATGCTGCTCGGCCAGCAGGGTGGTCGGCACCAGCACCGCCACCTGCTTGCCGCCGCTGGCCGCAGCGAACGCGGCGCGCACCGCGACCTCGGTCTTGCCGAAGCCCACGTCGCCGCAGACCACGCGGTCCATCGGCTGGCTCGATTGCAGATCGCGCAGCGTGGCTTCGATCGCGGCGAGCTGGTCGGGCGTTTCCTCGAACGGGAAGCCCGCGGCGAACGGCTCGTACATCGCCCGATCGACCTGCAGCGCCAGGCCGGCGCGCGCATGGCGCCGGGCCTGGATTTCGAGCAGCTCGGCGGCGACGTCGCGCACCTTTTCCGCGGCGCGGCGCTTGGCCTTGCTCCACTGCTCGCCGCCAAGCGAATGCAGCGGTGCGGTTTCCGGCGAGGCGCCGGAGTAGCGGCTGATCAGGTGCAGCTGCGCGACCGGCACGTACAGGCGGTCGCCCTTGGCGTATTCGATTTCGAGGAACTCGCCAGGCATGCCGCCGGCAGCGAGCACGATCAGCCCGCGATAGCGGCCGACACCGTGGTCCTCGTGCACGATCGGCGCGCCCTCGGACAGCTCGCCGAGGTCGCGGATGATCGCTTCGGGCTCACGCCCGGCACGGCGCGCGCGGCGCGGCTGGGTCGCGCGCTCGGGAAACAGCTGGCGCTCGGTGAGCACCGCGATGCGCGGTGCGTCGAGGGCAAAGCCGTCTTCCAGCGGCGCGACAGTGATGGCGAACTTGATCGACGCATCGGCCAGGAAGGCCGGCAGGTCCGGTACCACCTGCGGTTGCAGCGCCGCGGCGGCGAGCACCTCCAGCAGCGCCTCGCGGCGACCGGGCGAATCCGACGCCACCAGCACGCGGCCGGGGTAGTGCGACAGGAACGACTTCAGCGCCTCGCCGGCAGGGGCATCCTTGGCAGCCACCGGCAATGGCGGCAGCGGCTGGTCGCCCAGTGCGGTGGCATCGGCGAAGCGGGCATGTTCGACGGGCCACACCTCCACGCGCGCGATGTCGTTGAGCCGCTCGCGCAGCAGGTCCGGCATCTGGTAGATCGCTTCGGGCGGCAGCAGCGGTCGCTCGACATCATGGCGGCGCTGTTCGTAGCGATGACGGGCCTGCAGCCAGAACGCATCGGCGGCGTCGGAAATCCCGGGCGTGGCCAGCACGAGCGTGGACTTGGCGAGGTAATCGAACAGCGTCGCCGTCTGGTCAAAGAACATCGGCAGGTAATACTCGATGCCCGACGGGGCCAGGCCGGCCTTGAGGTCCTGGTACAGCGCACTGCGCCGCGTATCGACATCGAAGCGCTCGCGCAGCTGGGCGAGCACGCGCTCGACACTGGCATCGTCCAGCGGCACTTCGCGGCCAGGCAGCAGCTTGATGGCGGGCACGCGGTCCAGCGAGCGCTGCGATTCGGGATCGAAGGCGCGGATCGAATCGATGTCTTCGTCGAGCAATTCGATGCGCAGCGGTGTTTCGGCGCCCATCGGGTAAACGTCGAGCAGGCCGCCGCGCACGGCGAAATCGCCCGGGTCCATCACTTGCGGCACGTTGCGGTAGCCGGCGCTTTCCAGGCGGCGCTTTTCCGCTTCCATGTCCAGGCGCTGGCCGACCTTGAGGTCGAAGCTGCCGCCGACGATGTACTTCAGCGGCGCCAGACGCTGCATCAGCGTCTGCACCGGCACGATCACCACGCCTTGCTGCAGGGTCGGCAGGCGGTGCAGGGCGGCCAGGCGCTGGCTGATGATGTCCGGGTGCGGACTGAACTGGTCGTAGGGCAGGGTTTCCCAGTCCGGGAACGGCAGCACGGGCAGCGTGGCGCGCTCACCGAGCAGCGCGAGCAGGTCCGATTCGAGCTGGTGCGCGGTGTGGTTGTCGCGGGCGACGACCAGCAGCGGGCCGTCATGCGCCGCCGCGGCCTGGGCGACATACCAGGCCAGCGCGGTGACCGAAGCAGGGTTGCGCCAGTAGGCGCGGAGCTGCCCGGAACGGGGCAGCGGCGGAGCGGGGAGGCGGGTGGAAGACGGCATGTGCCGGCGATTTTAACCCGGCGGGTTCGTGGGGGCGTGTAGCGGCCCTCATCCGCCCCTCCGGGGCACCTTCGACCCCGAGGGCCCCCAGTCCCGCAAGCGGGAGAAGTCGGCTCCGGCGCTCCATCTCCGCTTGCGGGGGCAAAGGCGTCGGTGAGCGATTCGCCCCCCTCTCCCGCTTGCGGGAGAGGGGTTGGGGGTGAGGGCAGACGGGGTGAGGGCAGTTGGAAGGTAAGGGCAATCAGACGTGAGGCCAGCCCAAAACCCCTAGCTCTCCAACTCCAGCACCATCCGCAGCAGATCCGGCGAATCCGGATGCGGCTGCGGCTTGAAACCCAGCGATCCGGCCAGCTGCAGCATCGGCTCATTGCTCTTGAGCGCATCGCCATACAGCCGATCCAGATACTTGCGCCGCGCCCACTTCACCAGCTTGCGCATCAACTGCCGCCCCAGTCCCTGGCCGGCGACGAAGTGACTGACCAGGATCGTGTATTCCGCCTCCCGCGTACCCGGCACCAGGCCAGCACGGGCCACCGCACCGACCACCGCTTCACCCGGTGGCAATTGCTCGGCCGCCACCAGCACGATCTCCGATTTCGGGTTGGGATGGGTCAGGCGTTGCAGCACCTCCGGCGTGATCTCCTCGCCGGGCCCCAGGTAACGCGCCCGGATTTCGTCCGGGCCCAGCAGGCTGAAAGCGCCCTGCAAAGGCGGGCCGTCCTCCGGCCTTACCGGCCGCAACAGCAGCACGCGGCCGTTGGGCAGGCTGAAATTTTCATGCCACGGGGGCATGCGGTTGCGGATGGCCATGACCGGACTTCCTTCGGGGCGACAGGGGTTCTGGCTGCACTGCAGGTGGCTGCTGCCGCTTCCCGGAAAGGGCTGGGCACGACAGCCGGCGTCACTCTACCTTCACGGGGCGTGATCCCCCTGTGACGTGTTCAGTCCGATGACTTGAGCCATTCCAGGCGCGTCGAGGCGCCCGGGCTGCCCAGGTGCTCGCGCAGCACCGGCAGGGCCGGCGCGATGATCTGGTCGAATTGCCAGGGCGCATTGACCAGCAGCATGCCGCTGCCATTGAGGCGCAGCGGCGAATCGTCCGGGCGCACCATCAGCTCGGCCACCAGCACCGACTTGCCCGGCAGCGCGGCGGCCTTGCGGAAGAACGGCTGCAGGCTGCGGCGTTGTTTGATCGGATACCAGATCGCGCAGGTCGCCTGCGGCCAGCGGGTCAGCGCCTCGCGCACCGCGGCGATGATCTGCGGGTATTCGGCATCCTGGGCCTCATACGGCGGGTCCACCAGCACCAGGCCGCGACCGATGCGGGTGGCGCCATCCTTGGGCGGCAGGAAGGCGCGCACGGCGGCATAGCCATCCCCGGCGTGCACGCGCACCCGCGCGTCATGGGCGAACAAGGCCTTGAGTTCGGCCGCTTCCTCCGGCTGCACCTCGCAGCAGGCCATCCGGTCGATCGGGCGCATGGCCTGGGCCGCCAGCAGCGGCGAGCCCGGATAGGTGACCAGCGCGCCCACCGGGTTGTCGGCCTGTACCGCACGCAGGTAGCGCTCGACCACCTCCGGCAGCTTCGGCGCGCCCATCAGCCGCATCACCCCCTCTTCGGCCTCCAGCGTGCGCTGGCTGTCACCAGAGGTGAGCAGGTAGCGGCCACGGCCGGCATGCGTATCGAGCAGGAAACAAGGCGTGTCCTTGCGGTGCAGCGCATCGATCAGCGCGAGCAGCACAAGGTGCTTGAGCACGTCGGCATGGTTGCCGGCATGGAAGGCGTGGCGGTAATTCATGGCCGGCAGTGTAGTGCCTCCGGCTGCGGAAGGAACCTGCGCGGTGATGCGGCCTGCGGCTATGCTGCGCGCCATGTCCAACACCGCTGCCCGGATCCTTGTCGTCGAGGACGAGACCGCCATCGCCGATACGGTGGTCTACGCGCTGCGCAGCGAAGGCTACGCGGTGGAGCACTGCGCACTGGGCCGGCAGGCATTGGCACGGCAGCGCGAGGCACCGGCCGACCTGGTGCTGCTCGATGTCGGCCTGCCGGACGTGGATGGCTTCGAGGTCTGCCGCACGCTGCGTGGCTTCAGCGCAGTGCCGGTGGTGTTCCTCACTGCCCGCAACGACGAGATCGATCGCGTGCTCGGCCTGGAGCTGGGCGCCGACGATTACGTGGCGAAGCCTTTTTCGCCGCGCGAACTGGTCGCCCGTGTACGCGCCCGCCTGCGCCGCCATCTACCCGCCGCCGCGGAGGAAGGCTGGCGCCAGCACGGCGAATTCGCGATCGATCGCGAGGGCTGCCGCGTGCGCTTCCGCGACCGCCTGCTGCCGCTGACCCGCTACGAATACCACCTGCTGGCCGCCTTGCTGCAGCGTCCCGGCGCCATCCTCAGTCGCGCCCAGCTGATGGATCGCGCCTGGGACAACGACGCCGAGAGCGCCGACCGCACCGTCGACACGCATATCAAGACCCTGCGCGCCAAGCTGCGTGCCGCCGGCGCGGCGTCCGATCCGATCCGCACCCATCGCGGCCTCGGTTATGCGCTGGAACCCTGACCCGTGCGCCTGGGGCTGAAACTGTTCCTGGGGTTTTTCCTGATCGTCGGCGTGGCGGCGTTCTTCGTCATGCGCGTGTTCGTCAACGAAGTAAAGCCGGGGGTACGGCAGGCGATCGAATCGACCCTCGTGGACAGCGCCAACCTGCTCGCCGAAGTCGCCGCGCCCGCGCTGGCCGACGGCAGCATCGCCGATGGCGCGTTTTCGCGGCAGGTGGCCCAGGCGCAGCAACGCGACCCCAAGGCGATGGTGTGGCGCTTCCCCAAGCATCACATCGACTACCGCGTGCTGGTGACCGACATGCGCGGCATCGTGGTGTTCGACTCGGCAGGACGCGATGTCGGCCGCGACTATTCGCGCTGGAACGATGTCTATCGCACGCTGCGCGGCGAATATGGCGCCAGGTCCAGCCCGGAAGATCCCAACGATCCGGACAGTCCCTCGGTCATGCATGTGGCCGCGCCGGTGTTTGATCCGGACCATCCCGGCACGCAGATCGGCGTGCTGACCCTGGCCCAGCCGAACCGCAGCATCGAGCCGTTCATCGTCGCCAGCCAGCGCAACATCCTGCGGCGAGGTGCGTGGCTGGTCGGGATCTCGGCGTTGATCGGCCTGCTGGCCACCTGGTGGCTGGTGCATGGCATCGGCCGCCTGCAGCGTTATGCGCGCGCGGTGAGCGCCGGTGAACCCGTGGCGCCGCCGCCACGGCGCCGTGATGAGATCGGCGACCTGGGCCAGGCGCTGGAGCAAATGCGGCGCAAGCTCGAAGGCAAGGCGTATGTCGAGCAATACGTGCAATCGCTGACCCATGAAATGAAAAGCCCGCTCGCCGCGATCCGCGGGGCGGCGGAACTGCTGCAGGAGCCGATGCCCGACGCCGACCGGCAGCGCTTTGCCGGCAACATCCAGGCGCAGGCGCAGCGCCTGACCGAGACCATCGACAAACTGCTGGCATTGGCCGAGGTCGAACAGCATGGCTGGCTGCAAAAGCGCGAGGTGCTCGACGCGGGCCAGCTGCTGCGCGACGTGGCGCGCAGTGCGCAGATCACGGCGCAGGCGCGCGGCCTGCACCTGCGTATCGATGCGACCGACGCGCTACCGGCCGTGCAGGGCGATCCGTTCCTGCTGCGTCGGGCCCTGGGCAACCTGATCGACAATGCGGTGGCGTTTTCTCCCGCGAATGGCGAAGTGGTGGTCGGCGCGGCCGCGGCCGAGGGCGGTGTCCGCCTTTACGTGGACGATAGCGGGCCTGGCGTGCCGGATTACGCACAGGGGCGGGTCTTCGAGCGTTTTTATTCGCTGGCACGGCCCGACGCGCCGCGCAGCTCGGGCCTGGGTTTGCCGTTCGTGCGCGAGGTGGCGCGGCTACACGGCGGCCAGGCGGACCTGCACAACCGCCCGGCAGGCGGCGCCCGCGCGACCCTGTGGCTGCCCGCCGCGGGCTGAGCGCGCGCCCGGCACTTCACATTCGCTTCAAATTCGCTCCGCAAGGCGCCCACGCGCCGGCGCGACGCTGCACCCTTCTTCCACGAGGGGCGTGTCGATGAAGTCGTTGAAACTACTGTGGCGGTTCGCCGTGCTGGGCGGGCTGGTCCTGCTGTTGCTGATCCCCCTGCTGATGATCCGTGCGGTGATCTCCGACCGCACCCAGTACCGCGAACAGGCCATCGAGAAGGTGGCCAGGAGCAGTGCAGGCGAGCAGCGTTTTGTGGGTCCATTGCGCTACATCCCGTGGACGCGCGAATACGAGGTACGGGTGCGCGATGAAGACGGTACGAGCACGGTGCAGCGGCGGCGCGAATCGGGCTACCTGGTGCAGACCCCGTCACGATTGAAGGTCGAAGGCGAGTTGCTGCCGGCACAACGGCGGGTGGGACTGTTCAAGGTGCCGGTATACACCTGGAAAGCCAGCGTGCATGCCGAGTTCAATCCCATGGCCTACGAGGCCGCGGATGGCCGCGTCTATGGGACGCCGTACCTGGCCGTGGGCATCGCCGATGTGCGCGGCCTGGCCGGCGAACCGGTGCTGAGCGTGAACGGCAGTAACTTGCGCCTGCAGAACGACAGCGGCAGCCTGGCGGCGGTTTCGCCTGGCCTGCACGCCGAGCTGCCGGCCCTCGTCGATACGCAGTCCGGGATGCTGCCGGGGTTGCAATCGGTGGACATGAACCTGCAGCTGGCCGGCACCCGTGCGTTGTCGGTGGTGCCGATTGGCGACAACAACCAGGTCGCGTTGCGTTCGGCATGGCCGCACCCGGCCTTCAGCGGTGACTTCCTGCCGACCGAACGCCAGGTGGACAGCGGCGGCTTTAGTGCGCAATGGATGCTGTCGGCGTTGGCCACCGGCGCGCAGGCGCAGCTGCAGGACAAAGCCAGCCTCGACGCGCTGCGCGTGGATCTGGTGGACCCGGTGGACGTCTACACGCAGGCCGACCGCGCCAGCAAGTACGGCATCTTATTCGTACTGCTTACCTTTACCGGCTTCGTGCTGCTGGAGCTGATTCGCGGCCTGCGCATCCACCCTGTGCAGTACCTGCTGGTCGGCCTGGCACTGGCGATCTTCTTCCTGTTGCTGCTCAGCCTGTCCGAGCACATCGCGTTCTGGCAGGCCTACCTGGTGGCGGCCGCTGCGTGCATCGGGCTGCAATTTTTCTATCTGCTGGGCGTGTTGCGCAGTCGCGCGCTTGCCGCAAGTTTCGCAACCCTGCTCACCGCGTTGTATGGCGTGCTCTACAGCCTGCTGGCGTCGGAAGACAACGCCCTGCTGATGGGCTCGTTGCTGCTGTTTGGCATCCTTGCGGTGATCATGTGGCTGACGCGCCGGCTGGACTGGTACGCGCTCAATGAAACGCTGCGGTGAGTGCCATGCATCGGCTGGCGTTGTATCGGCGCGTGCATCGGCTGCTGCCGGCGGGGTTGGCGACCACCGGCTTGCTGCCGCCGCCGCAACCATTGCGCTGGGAAGCTTCTCCCCTGTCATGCCTGCCGCTGGGAGGCGGCAGGCGGGGCGTGCTGGGCTTGCGGCTGCAACCGGACCAGGCCGCGGCGATCCGCGCGCAAGGCGCGGACTGGTTGAACCGGTGCGTGGCTGACGCAGCCGGGCCGCCTGCCGGCCGATGGCAGCAGCTCCCCGGACGACCCTGCGCCTTCTGGGCCTGCCGCGCGGACGGTGGGCTGGCCTGGCTGCTCGATGCTGCCGCGGTTGCCGCGTGGCTGTTCTGGCAGGAGCCCAGCGACGGGAGGCGTGGCTGCTGCGGTTGATCCTGCTGCTGCCGATCGCCTTCGTCCCGCGGGATTAGGCGATCAGCACCCTTAGAATGTACGAATGTCGGTTCCTGTCCTCACCACGCTTCGCGGTCCCGAGATCGCGCCTTTCCTGGACGATGTTGCGCAATTGCGCATCCGCGTCTTTCGTGACTGGCCCTACCTCTACGATGGCGATACCGCCTACGAGCGCGAATACCTGGATGCCTATGCCGACTCGGCAGACAGCGTGTTTGTACTTGCACGTGACGGGGATCGTGTCGTGGGCGCCTCCACTGGCCTGCCGCTGGCCGACGATGCCGTGGACTTCCGCCAACCTTTCATCGATGCGGGACGCGACCCGGCCGACGTGTTCTATTTCGGTGAGTCGGTGCTGCTGCCGGACTATCGCGGCCTGGGCGTGGGGCACGGCTTCTTCGATGCGCGCGAAGCCCACGCGCGCGCGCTGGGCCGTTTCACCACGACGGCGTTCTGCGCGGTGGACCGGGAGGGTGCGGACCCGCGTGCCCCGGTCGGCCACCGCACCAATGAGGGGTTCTGGCACAAACGCGGCTACGCACGACAGCCGGGCCTGACCTTGTGCTTGCGTTGGAATGAACTCGGTCACGGTGAGATGGAACACGCACTCACCTTCTGGACCCGTCGCCTGGAGCCTGTTGCATGAAAGTGGCTGTTGCCAAATATCCGGTCGGCCAGCCGGCCGATTTCCAGGCTTTCGCCGACAAGCAGGCCGCATTGCTGGCCGACGCGGCTGCCCATGGCGCGCGCATCGCGGTACTACCGGAATACCTGTCGCTGGAGCTGGCCGCGACGTTTGGCCTGCCAGTCCTGGCGGACCTGCACGCCTCGCTGGCCGCGATCCAGCAACGCCATGGCGACTATCTCGCCTTGTTTTCCGCCTTGTCGCGGCAGTACGACATGCACATCGTGGCAGGAAGCTTCCTGCTGGCGACGACGGAGGGGCGCTATCGCAACCGCAGCTACTGGTTTGCCCCCGAGGGCGCGCATGCCTGGCAGGACAAGCTCCAGCTGACCGGCTTCGAGAAGAAGGCGGGCGTGATTGAAGCCGGCGACGCGTTGAAGGTGTTCGACGTAGACGGGGTACGGGCCGGTGTGGCGATCTGCTACGACAGCGAGTTCCCATTGCCGGTGCGCGCGCAGCAGGAAGCTGGGGCCCGGCTGCTGGTGGTGCCGAGTTGCACCGATACCGCGGCCGGTGCGACCCGCGTGCAGGTGGGTTGCCTGGCTCGTGCCTTGGAGAACCGGATGTTCGTGGCGCAATCGGTGACGGCCGGCCTGGCAGCGTGGAGCCCGGCATTGGACGTCAATACGGGCGAGGCGGCGATATATGCACCGATGGACGTGGGCTTGCCGGCCGATGGCATTCTGGCGCGCACCTCCGGGGAACAGGTGTGGGCGATGGCCGAGCTGGATTTCGTGGCGTTGGCGGCGAGTGCGGGGCGGGCCCAGGTGGCGGTGGATCAGGACTGGCGGGGGCAGCTGCGGCCTGGGTTGTCGCAGGCGAAAGTAGAGGGTTGGTAATTCCCCCCGCGGCTGTCGCCGCGCCCCCCGGAGGGGGGCTGTTACTCCATTTGGGTTCTTTGCCGTCTTCTTTCTTCTAGAAGCGGCTCTCATGGTTCTGCGCTTGGCATCCGGGGGCGATACCCCTTATCGGGGGACGCCGAAGGCGTCCATCCATGGACTCGAGCTCATGTGGCGACATCCGTGTCGCCACATGCCCCCGATAAGGGGTCTCGCCCCCGGACGCC
>Ga0160439_1000935_pt1 | contig 10221 bp, 9 predicted proteins | sample HID1975M_E0MG_FD_108201 | JGI IMG/M metagenome (GOLD analysis project Ga0160439, IMG submission 108201) | Enriched soil microbial communities from UW Madison campus, WI, USA - HID1975M_E0 MG | ecosystem: Environmental > Terrestrial > Soil > Unclassified | place: USA: Madison, Wisconsin... | reverse complement strand
GCGGCCGTTGGTGGCCAATACCTTGTCGAATGCAGCACGTACCACTTCTACCGGGAAGCCGCCGGGCGCCGGCAGGCCGCCAGCGAACGAAATGACTTCGGGGCGCTCGGTGACCTTGAGGATTTCGCGGATGGCGGAGCTGGTAAGTTGCTGAGCGCGTTCCGAGAAGGAAAACGCAGGTTCGAAAGGCTTGTCCATGGATTGCTTCTTGATCAAGAAGGGTAAAGGGAGAGGCGTGTGAGGGGGACTGCGGTAAAAAACTATTGTCCCATACGGTAGCAGCCCGGCCCCTTTAACGCGCGGAACCCCTAAAATCACCTGCATCGATAACCGCCTGTACAGTTACATTTGACGCCATGTTTGAAGCCGCCCCGATCGTCGCCGACTCCAAAGCCGCCCTGTACGCCGAACTGGTCGTCCAGGCCCGTGCCCTGCTGGAAGGCGAACCCGACCGCATCGCCAACGCCGCCAACCTGAGCGCGCTGGCTTATCAGGCCCTGCCCGATCTGAACTGGGCAGGTTTCTATTTCTTTGACGGCACGGAACTCGTGCTGGGCCCCTTCCAGGGCAAACCGGCCTGCGTGCGCATCCCGCTTGACCGCGGCGTGTGCGGCGCGGCCGCCAGCCAGCGCCAGACGCAGCTGGTGCCGGACGTGCACGCGTTTCCGGGCCATATCGCCTGCGATGCCGCCTCGCGTTCCGAAATCGTCGTGCCGCTGGTGCATCAGGGCGAACTGATCGGCGTGTGGGACGTGGACAGCCCCATCCCCGACCGCTTCGACGAAGACGATCGCCAGGGCATGCAGGCGCTCTGCGCCGTGTTCCTGGCCAGCCTGGGCTGAACCGGGCAGGGCGTTTGCCGCCGTTGACACGGCGGCGGGCGCCCGGTAGATTTCTGCATCCGTCGCTTATCGCGCGTTCCATTCATTCATGATTCATCAGGCCTTCCAATCCGCTTCCTGCATCCGCGCCCTGGGCGTGGTGCTGGCTGCTGCCGGCCTGAAATCCAAAAAACAGCCGCTCATCTGACCGGAGCATGCTGTTCCGTCAGATGGGCGACGGAACAGCGGCCTCCTGGCGGCGCATTGGCGCCTCCGCGCGCACCCCCTGATATCCCGAGCACTTCTGTACGGCAACCACCACGGTCCGCTTACATCGAAGGAGTGTTCCCATGTCATCGCAATCTTCACTTTTCCAGGGCGTCTGGGTGCCGCTGGTGACGCCGTTTTCCGGCGGCGCCGTGGACGGGGGCGCCTTGCGCCGCCTGGTGCGCCACTATGCCGCAGCCGGCGTGGACGGGCTGGTCGTGTGCGGCAGCACGGGCGAAGCCGCGTCCCTGGATGACGCCGAGCAACTGGCCGTTCTGGACGCGGTGCTGAACGAGGCCGGCCGCCTGCCCGTGATCATGGGTCTGGCCGGCAACCACCAGGGCCACGTGATGCAGCGCCTGTCCGCATTCGGCACCCGGCCGCTGGCCGGCATCCTGGCGCCCGCGCCGTACTACGTGCGCGCCGGGCAGGAAGGCGCCGCCGCCTACTTCCGCTGTCTGGCCGACGCCTCGCGCTTTCCCCTGGTGCTCTACGACATTCCCTACCGCACCGGCACGACGCTGGATACGGCGACCTTGCTGTCGCTGGCCGCGCATCCGAACATTGCCGCCATCAAGGATTGCGGCGGGTCGCTTGAGAAGACGCTCGCACTCATCGCCGACGGCCAGATGAACGTGCTGGCGGGGGAAGACCTGCAATCGCTGTCGACGCTGTGCCTGGGCGGCACCGGCATGATCGCTGCCGCGGCGCATATCCGGCCCGATCTGTTCGTGGCCATGCACCAGGCCGTGCGCGCGCAGCAACTGGACCTTGCCCGCAGGCTGTTCCAGGCGCTCGTTCCCGTGATCCAGCTGGCGTTCGCCGAGCCGAATCCGGGCCCGTTGAAGGCGCAACTGGGCCGGCAGGGCCTCTTGAGCGACGAGCTGCGACTGCCGATGCCTGCTGCAAGCGCGGCGCTGGCGGCGCGCATGGATGCGGCCGTTGCAGGCTTGAACCGACTCTATCCCTGCCAGTAGCCGGAAGTTAGGCCGTTGCCGGGGCGCTATCAGCCAGCTTTGTGGTGCCCGGATTCATTTTGTAATAAATGGCCTACCGGGATGCTGACGGATTGCTTATGATGCGGCCATTCTCAGGGTGATACCAAACGTTTATGGCCCAAGCTTTTGAAGCCTTGTCCGCCTGGCAGGTAATGCTGGCGGGGCTGCTGTTTTTTAGCGGCATCTATCTGGTCTTCGGCGCGGCGACCTGGCTGCTGACGCAGCACGTGTTGCCGGCGCTGGGCATGGGGCGTCCGCTGGACCCGCGGCCGCTGGCGCCAGGCCAGCTGCGGCGCGAGTTCGCCCAGTCGGGGTTGTCGATCCTGTTGTTCGGTACCGGCATGATCTTCCCGTGGGGCCTGCTGCAATTGGGGTGGGCGCACCTGGACCCGGATCCCAGCTGGCAGAAGGTGGTGGTCGAAATCCTGGTGCTGGTGGCCTGGAACGACGTGCATTTCTGGATCAATCACCGGCTGCTCCACACCAAGCCGCTGCGGCGCTTTCATCTGCCGCATCACCGTTCGGTCGTGACGACGCCGTTCTCCACCTACAGCTTCCATCCCATCGAGGCCCTGATGCTGGGCAACGTGATCCTGCTGCCCATGCTGCTGCATGATTTCAGCTTCTGGGCGCTGGCGTCGGTGCCGCTGTTCAGCCTGTTCTTCAATTGCATCGGGCACGCCAATTACGACTTCTTCCCCAAGGTGTCGTATGCGCACTGGTTCGCCGCCAGCCGCCGGCATCATCTGCACCACGCCTGCTACAACGGCAACTACGGTTTCCAGTTCACCTTCATGGACCGCCTGTTCCGCACCCGGCTCAAAGCCGAGGCGGCGGCCCCGCAGCTGGACGCGTTCCAGCGTCGAGAATCGCTTGGCGGACGGGCGTAGTCCAAAGCGCCGGCTGCCGTCGCTGCGCAACGGACGCGACTGGCAAAGCCTGGCTTATCTGGCCGCGCTGCCCGCGCTGGCGGCCTGGCAATGGGTCTACGGATTCTGGTGGCCGCTGTATGCGTTGATGCTGTTCTTGACGCTGGGCATCGGCGTCATCCACCACAACCACACGCACATCCGGATGTGGCGCGGCCGCTGGACCAACCGCGCGACCGATTTCTGGATCACGCTGCTGCAGGGGCACCCAACCTTCGTGTTCTACCCCGCGCATGTGGCCAATCACCACCGCTTCAAGCACGGCGCGCGCGACGTGGCGCGCACCTACCGCTTCGGCGGCGATACGAACCACCTGTGGGGCTACCTGATCCATCCCATTCAGGCCGGCTGGGTGCTGTACCCGCTGTTCTTCGCGTGGCTGGGCCGCTTGCGCCGCCATTGGCCCGGCGCATGGCGCTACTGCATGGCGCAGTACGGCGTGTGGCTGGGCTTGTGGGGCGGCCTGATGGCCGTGAACCCCGTGAAGGCGCTGGTGTTCGTGATCGTGCCGCAGCTGCATGGGCTGCACTGGCTGTTGGCCACGAACTACCTGCAACACGCGCATGCCGACGGGGGGCCGCGGGCGGTCGCCGGGCTGAACTACGCACGCAATTTCGAAGGGCTGGTCAACCCGCTGTTGTTCAACATCGGCCTGCATACCGCGCATCACGAGCATCCGCGCGCGCATTGGTCCGACCTGACCCGGCTGCACCGCGAGCACTATCGCCAACACGTCGATCCGGCGCTGAACGAAAAGGGGCTAACGCCCTACATGTTCCGCGTCTTCGTGCTGGGCACCTTCGTGCCGCGATTCCGCAGCCGTTCCTGCATGGCGCCCGAGCACATCCGCTAGCGCCGCATCCACACTCCCACTAGAGACCCGCCACATGCCTATCGCGTTCAATCGTGTCTACCTGGAGAGCGCCGGCTATTTCATGCCGGGCGAGCCCGTGTCCAACGACGCCATGGACAGCTACATCGCTCCATTGAACCGGATGTCCAGCCGCATCAAGAGCCGCATCCTGGCCGAGAACGGCATCAAGCACCGCTATTACGCCATCGATCCCGAAGGCGCCACCGTGTTCACCAACGCCCAGTTGGCCGCCAACGCGATCCGGGATTGCCTGCGGCGCAACGACAGCGATCTATCGGCCGTGTCGCTGTTGACCAGCGGCTCGTCCGGCGGCGACGCGTTGATGCCGGGCTTTTCGAACATGATCCAGGGCGAACTGGCCGCGCAGCCGATGGAGACGCTGTCGGTGCACGGCATCTGCGCCGCCGGCGTGTCGGCAATCCAGGCGGCCGCGCAAGGCGTGGAAATGGGCGGGCACGCCAGCGCCCTGGCCGTGGCCAGCGAGCTGCCGTCGCGGCTGTTCAAGCGTTCGCGCTTTGCGGCGCGCGGCTACGACGCGGATTTCGATGCGCACTTCCTGCGCTGGATGCTGTCGGACGGCGCGGGTGCGCTGCTGCTGGGCAATACCGGCCGCGCGCTGCCGGGCGCCTCCAGCGGCGTGCGGCTCAAGCTGAAGTGGGTGCACCAGCGTTCGTTCTCGGGCGACTATCCGGTGTGCATGCAGCTGGGGCTGTCGGCCGACCGGCAGAAGGGCCACCTGGATTACCCGTCCTGGAACGAGGCCGAGGCCGACGGCGCGCTGTCCTTGCGTCAGGACATCCGCCTCTTGCCACACCTGTTCGACATCGGCATCCACGAATACGCGAAACTGGTGCGCGACGGTTGGCTGGACCCGGACCAGGTGGATCACTTCCTGTGCCACTACTCGTCCGAAAAATTCATCCCGGTGGTCGAGGACCTGATGGAGAAGGCGGGCCTGGTGATCCCGCGCGAACGCTGGTTCAGCAACCTGGCGTGGCGCGGCAACACGGGCGCGGCATCCATCCTCATCATGCTGGCCGAATTCCTGGAGACGCGCGAGGTCAAGCCGGGCGAGCAGATCTTCTGCTACATCCCCGAGTCCGGCCGCTTCATGGCCGCCTACATGCTGCTGGAGGCCGAAGCCGTGCATGCGCCGCTGGCCGTCGCGGGCGCCAAGGCAGCGGGGTTGCCTGCGGCTGCACGCGAGGACGCGCAAAGCGGCGACGCCGATGCGATCGCGCCGCCGCATGACCCCGACATGGCGCCGCAAGGGCTGGGCCAGTTGCTGACCGAGCTGGCCGCCATCTGGCACGACTACCGTTCGCGCGTCTGGCGCACGCCGGTGGTGCGCCGGTTGCGCAACCGCCAGTTCCAGACGGCGGACTACCTGAACTGGATGGAAAACTGGGTTCCGCAGGTGCGCGAAGGCAGCAAGTGGATGCGCGAAGGCGCGGCTTCGCTCTCCGAACAGTACGCGCCGCTGGCCGCGCTGATCGACATGCATGCAGGCGAAGAGCAGAACGATTTCCAGATCCTGTTCCAGGATTACCGCAACGCGGGCGGTACGGTGGACAACATCGATGCGCTGCGCCGCAACCCGGGCGGCGAGGCGCTGAACGCGTATCTGCACAGCCTGGCCGCCACGCGCGATCCGATCGGCCTGTTGGGCGCGATCTACATCATCGAAGGCACGGGCCAGCGCATCGTGCCCGCGCTGTTGCCGCTGCTGAAGGCCAGCCTGACGTTGCCGCCCGACGCCTTCCGCTTCCTGGAATACCACGGCCACAACGACGAGCACCATCTGGCGCGCTGGCTGTCGGCGGTGGAGCTGGCGCTGGACTGCGACGAGGACGGCCGTGCCGAGCAACGCATCGTGGATACCGCGCGCCGCACGGCCGCGCTGTACCTGATGCAGTTCCATCACGTGATGGAGGGCGACACGGCATGAGCAAGGAACCCGAATTCCTGACCCGCGCGCACGATCCGGCTGACCCCAGCCCGTGGCTGGCGTTGTACCTGGACCGCAGCACGCCCTTGCCGGACAAGGTGAAGAAGGCCTGGCTGACGGATTCCAGCTGCGCGTCGCGCCAGTACCTGCTGCCGTTCCTGCGGCCGCTGGCACGCGCCTTCATCATCCTGATCCAGGTGATCAAGACGTTCCTGCCGCGCCGCTGGTCGCATTCGAAGCTGCTGCACCGCATTCTGGCGTGGGGCCTCAAGCGCTTCGTGTCGCCCGAGGCCAACTGGCTGATCCTGCGGCACTTCCATCTGGGCGCGCAGGCGCTGGCGTTCATCGCCGCGAATTCGCCTGTGCCAATCACGACGCATCCGCTGGAACCGCTAGAGATCGACGACTTGAAGGACGAGCTGTTCGTCAAACACGACCTGAACCTCTTCAACTTCGTCATCCGGTTGAACCAGGCGCTGCGCGAGGCGGGCGTGGAAATGCACGCGCCCGAATCCGTCGATTTCTCGATGATCCAGGACCCGTCGCTCAAGCTGGAAGACATGCCGCAGGGCAAGCTGAACTTCCTGGACCTGCAAAGCGCCATCGAACTGTTCACGCCGCTGTATCAGTTGATGCTGACCGACAACGATTTCTGGCGCGCGTGCAATTCGCTGCAGCTGGACGAGACCATCGGCATCTACGCGGCCAAGCTGCTGGGCGCGCCGCAGCATCTGATCCTGGTCAACAACAGCCATCCGCTGGTGCCCATGTCGACGCTGCGCGCGGGCTACCGCCTGGTGCTGCACGGCTTGTCGACCGAGATGCTGCATAGCCTGTTGATGGAGATGAAGGCCGCGCAGCAAGGGGCGGAGCCGCCGGCGCCGATCGCGTAGCGACTTGGTGTTGACCCTGCGTTACAGGGCGTAAGGTGCGCGTTATAGTCCGAGTCCCTATTACGGAAAGCGCCCGACATGCCTCAGCCCATTGAAGTCATTGCCACCGTCCTGTTCGCCGTGGCGGTCCTTCATACTTTTTCGGTGCCGGTCTTTGCGCGCCTGGCGCATCGCGGCGGCCCGCATGCGGGCTTCTGGCATCTGTTCTCGGAAGTCGAAGCCGTGTTCGGCGTGTGGGCCTTTGCGCTGATCGTGGCGATGGCGGCGCTGTCGGGGCCGGCCACCGCCGTCAACTACATGGACACGCGCAACTTCACGGAGCCGCTGTTCGTCTTCGTGATCATGGTGGTGGCGGCCAGCCGGCCCATCCTGGAGCTGGTGGGGCTGCTGGTGCGCATCGTGGCGCGCGTGCTGCCCTTGCCGCGCGAGCTGGCCACGTTCTTCGTCGTGATGGCGCTGGTGCCGCTGGGCGGCTCGTTCATCACCGAGCCGGCCGCCATGACGCTGGCCGCCATCCTGCTGCGCGACGCGTACTTCCGTACCAGCGGGCGCGCCGGCTTCAAATACCTGACCCTGGGCGTGCTGTTCGTGAACGTGTCGATCGGCGGCGTGCTGACGTCCTACGCCGCGCCGCCGGTGCTGATGGTGGCGTCCACCTTCGGCTGGGATTCCACCTACATGGTGCAGCACTTCGGCTGGCGCGCCGCGCTGGCGGTCTGCGTCAACGCCGCCATGCTCACCTTCATCTGCCGCAAGGCGCTGATGGAACGCTCGGTGGGCACGGGCGGGGGCGTGGACGCGCCGGAAGGGGCGGATTCGCGTCCCCCGGTGCCGGCCATCGTCATCCTGGTGCACCTGGTGTTCCTGGTGGCCGTGGTGCTGACCGCGCACCATCCGGCGATCTTCCTGGGCCTGCTGATGATGTTCATCGGCTTCTCGGAAGCCTACAAGCGTCACCAGAACCGCCTGCTGATCAAGGAAGGCCTGATGGTGGGCTTCTTTCTGGCCGGGCTGGTGGTGCTGGGCGGCCTGCAGAAATGGTGGTTGCAGGACCTGCTGGGTGGACTGGAGCCGTTCGTGCTGTTCTGGGGCGCGACCGCGCTGACGGCCATCACCGACAATGCGGCGCTGACCTACCTGGGATCGCTGGTGGAAGGCACCAACGAGGCGTGGCGCTACATGCTGGTGGCCGGCGCGGTGACGGGGGGCGGGCTGACCGTGATCGCCAATGCGCCCAACCCGGCGGGTTTCGCCATCCTGAAGAACCACTTCCCGGACGGCAGCATTTCGTCCGGCCGGCTGTTCCTGTCCGCCCTGGGGCCGACCCTCGTGGCGGCCGTGATGTTCCTGCTTCCCGTCTAGGGGAACGGCGCCGCCGCGCCCGGGGACGGCCCCCGGGACGGCGCTTGCCGCCCGCCCGGCGGGTCGGACACCGACGGTTCATGAAAAACCGCTAAAATTCAAGACTTTCCCCGTATTTTTTCCGGCCTTGCCCACCCGCCGCCCCGGACGCCTTCGTCCGGCGACTGACGGCTTTTGATTTGCCGGGCCCGCGCCTGGGAGCCCTTGATGCCCATCTACGCTTATAAGTGCAGCGCCTGCGGCCATGCCAAAGACGTTCTGCAGAAGATTTCCGATGCGCCGCTTTCGGTTTGCCCCGAATGCGGCCAAAGCACGTTTTCCAAGCAGGTGACCGCGGCTGGATTCCAGCTCAAGGGCTCCGGCTGGTACGTCACCGATTTCCGCGGCAACGGCAATGGCGGCGGCAGCGCCGCCAGCACGTCCGCGTCCGCCTCCGGTGACGGCGCCGCACCCGCCGCCGCACCGGCTGCTACGCCGGCCCCGGCTGCCGCAGCGCCGGCCGCCGGATCGCCGGCCGCCGGATCGCCGGCCGCCGGATCGTCTACGGCGTAGATCGCACGCCATGCGGATGCGCCTCATCAAAAAGTACTTCATCACCGGCCTGCTGATCTGGGTTCCCCTGGTCATCACGGTGTGGGTGCTGGGTTTGCTGGTCGCCACCCTGGAAGGGTTCGTGCCTGGCTTCCTGTCGTCCGAATCGCTATTCGGCATCGACATCCCCGGCTTCCGCTTCGTCCTGGTCATTGTGGTGGTGCTGATGACGGGCGTGTTTGCGGCAAACCTGATCGGCCGTACCATGGTGGACCAGTGGGAAAACCTGCTGGGCCGCATTCCGTTGGTGCGCTCGATCTACAACTCGGTCAAGCAAGTCAGCGATACGGTGCTTGCCCCGAACGGCCAGGCGTTCCGCCGCGCGGTGCTCGTGCAATACCCGCGCGCGGGCTCCTGGACCATTGCTTTTGTCACCGGCACGCCCAGCGGTGAAGTGGCCAGCCTGTTGCCTGGCGACCACATCAGCGTGTATGTGCCGACGACGCCGAACCCCACGTCCGGCTTCTTCCTGATGGTGCCTCGCGCTGACGCGATCGACCTTCAGATGAGCGTGGACGCGGCATTGAAGTACATCGTTTCCATGGGCGTTGTCGCCCCGGCCCAGGCGCCCGCGCCCGTGGACCGGCCGGCCCCGCTCTCTCCGGCGCCTGGCGTGCAAGACGCGCCTCGCGCCGATTCGTAACCCTTACGCTCAAACTAAGCACACAACGGAGTCATCCCGCATGCGTACCTGCTACACCGGCCAGGTTTGCCGTGACCATCTCGGCCAGACCGTCACCCTGTACGGCTGGGTGAACCGCCGCCGCGACCACGGCGGGGTCATCTTCATCGACTTGCGCGACCGCGCGGGCCTGGCTCAGATCGTGTTCGATCCGGACAATGCCGCCTTCGCCACCGCCGAGCGCCTGCGCAACGAATTCTGCGTCCGCGTCACCGGCCTGGTGCGCGAGCGTCCGGCTGGCACCGCGAACAGCGAACTGGCCTCGGGCGAAATCGAAGTGCTGTGCAAGGAAGTCGAAATCCTGAACGCGTCGGTCACGCCGCCGTTCCAGCTGGATGACGACAACCTGTCGGAAACGACCCGTCTGACGCACCGCGTGCTGGACCTGCGCCGCCCGCAGATGCAGCGCAACCTGATGCTGCGCTACCGCGTGTCGATCGAAACGCGCAAGTTCCTGGATCAGCTGGGCTTCATCGATATCGAAACCCCGATGCTGGCCAAGAGCACGCCCGAAGGCGCGCGCGACTATCTCGTGCCCTCGCGTGTGAACGCCGGCCACTTCTTCGCGCTGCCGCAATCGCCGCAGCTGTTCAAGCAGATGCTGATGGTGTCGGGCTTTGACCGCTACTACCAGATCACCAAGTGCTTCCGCGACGAAGACTTGCGCGCTGACCGTCAGCCCGAATTCACCCAGATCGACTGCGAAACCTCGTTCCTGAACGAGTTCGAGATCCGTGAAATCTTCGAGAACCTGATCCGTCACGTCTTCAAGGTCGTGCAGGGTGTGGACCTGGCGTCGCCGTTCCCCATCATGCCGTGGACGGAAGCGATGCGCCGCTACGGTTCGGACAAGCCG
>Ga0160439_1000931_pt1 | contig 10274 bp, 9 predicted proteins | sample HID1975M_E0MG_FD_108201 | JGI IMG/M metagenome (GOLD analysis project Ga0160439, IMG submission 108201) | Enriched soil microbial communities from UW Madison campus, WI, USA - HID1975M_E0 MG | ecosystem: Environmental > Terrestrial > Soil > Unclassified | place: USA: Madison, Wisconsin... | reverse complement strand
CGACCGGCATGCGCAGCGTCATGATCCCGGCAGACCAATGGTCGTCGAGCAGCAACGTCTGGCGGAATTCGGCGACTTCGTCGACCAGCTCCGGATTGGGTGAACTGGTGTCGATATGCTCGTTGTGGCGAAAAGCGGTGCGGATGCGCAGATCGCCGCCGCGCCTGATGGCATCGGCGAGCGCCTTCGTGGTGCCGCTGCGCACCGAGCGGTCGCCATTGAGCGTCAATGGAGTGATAATTGGCAATGCGTGGCCCCCTCTCCTCGCAACGCAGACGGCCCACCGCCGGATAGGCCGGCGGTGGACATGTAGGATGCTAGATGACGTCGAGGAAGTTGACGCCCGTGATCTTGCGTTCGGCCTTGAAGGCGCGGAATTCGGCCTTGAGCTGATCCTCTTCGGCCTGTGTGTAGAAATTGCCAAAGGGCTTGCGGCAATAGCCGGCATCGGCGCCCTGCCAGGTCACCATGCGCTTGAGGGCGGCCATGGCATTACGCGGCAGGGTGAAGAAGATGATGGCATTGCCCACTTCCTGCAGCTCCTTGGCCTTGGCCATGTCGCCAGCCTTGACCGCCGCGTAAAGCGCCAGGAAAATTTCGGGAATGGCGTTGTAGAAGCTGCCGATAATGCCGTCGGCACCAAAATGCAGGCCCGACATCGCCATCTCGTCGGCACCCGAATAAAGCACGAAATCGGACCCGATCTCGGCCTTGATGCGCATGATGTCGTGGTGGGTGGTGGCGGTGTACTTGATGCCTTCGACGCCCGGAATTTCGGCCAAACGCTTGATCATGTCGAAGCCGAAGAGCCCGGCCAGCGGCACGTTATAGGCGCACATCGGCAGGCCGGTCGAAGCCGTGATGTCGGTGTAATAGGACAGGATCTGGTCCTGCGAAAAACCCCAATAGAAGGGCGGCACGGCCGAGAGCGCATCGGCGCCGGCCTTTTCGGCATGACGCGCCAGATCGGACGAGTGGTACGTGCTGATGGCGCCGACATGGGCGATGACCGGCACCCGGCCCTTGGTCTCGTCGATGACCACTTCGAGCGCACGCTTGCGCTCGTCGGGGGACATCATGAAGGCTTCGCCGGTGCTGCCGGTGACATAAAGCCCGTCAATGCCGCGGCCGATGAGGAAATCGACGACGGCGCGCATCCGCCCTTCGTCAAAATTTTCGTTCTCGTCGAACGGGGTCACCAGGGCCGGCAGCACGCCGGTGATGGAAGCAAGCTTTGACGCTGACAATTTTGGCTCCGAATTGGAAAAATCAGGCCGGGATGGCGACGGGAGCATCCGTCGCTTCCGGCAAATCGATGAGGTGGCAGGAGGCGTAGTGATCGTGCCCGTCGACCGAGTAGCGCTTGAGCGGCGGCACGACAGTCTTGCAGACGTCCTTGGCGTAGCGGCAGCGCGGATGGAACGGGCAGCCCGAAGGCGGGTTCACCGGGCTCGGCACGTCGCCCTGGAGGACGATGCGATCGGTTTTCTTGTCGAGGTCCGCCACTGGAATGGCCGAGAGCAGCGCCTCGGTATAGGGGTGGAGGTTCTTGGCAAAGAGATCTTCCGAGCGGCACAGCTCCACCACCCGCCCCAGATACATCACGGCGACGCGGTCGCAGATATATTCGGTGACGCTGAGATCGTGGGTGATGAAGATATAGGTGAGGTTTCGCTCGCGCTTGAGCTTCATCAGGAGCTGCAGCACCTGGGCCTGGATCGACACGTCGAGCGCCGAGACGGCTTCGTCGCAGACGATCAGTTCCGGCTCGATGCTGAGCGCCCGGGCAATACCAATGCGCTGGCGCTGGCCGCCCGAAAACTCGTGCGGATAGCGGTCCATATATTCGCGGCGCATGTTCACCGCTTCGAGCAGGTCGCCGATGATCTTGCGGCGCTCCTCGCGCGTCTTGACTCCGTATTTCTTGAGCGGGTCTTCGAGCGAGCCGAAAATGGTGAAGGCCGGATTGAGCGAGGAATGCGGATCCTGGAAGACGATCTGCAGGCGCTTGCGGAACGGGGTCATCTGCTCGTTGTCGAGCTTGACCAGATCGGCCTCTTCACCCTGCGGCGAATTATAGACGATTTCGCCGTCGGTGGGCTTCACCAGCTGCAGGATGGCCTTGCCGAGCGTGGTCTTGCCGCAGCCGCTTTCGCCCACGAGGCCGAGGACCTCGCCGCGATAGACGTCGATATCGACGCCGTCGACAGCCTTCACATGGCCGACCGTGCGCTTGAAGACGCCTGCCTTGACCGGGAAATGCGCCTTCACCCCGCGCAGGCGGAGAATGACATCTTTTTCCTCATTCATGAGCGGAAAGCTCCTTGTAGCGCCAGCACATGACCCGATGGGTCGATGTCATGTGTGTCTCTGGGGGCATGGCCTTGCACTGATCGATTGCGAAATCGCAGCGATCGGCGAACTGGCAGCCCTTGGGTCGGTTGAGCGGATCGGGCGTCGAGCCGCGAATGGCCTTGATGTCCTGGCTCTTGCCCTTGCCCAGAACGGGCACGGAGGAGAGGAGCGCCTTGGTATAGGGGTGGGTCGGATTGCGGAGGACTTCGTCCACCGTCCCGGCCTCGACGATATTGCCCATATACATCACGGCCACATCGTCAGCGAGTTCGGCCACCACGCCCATGTCATGGGTAATGAGCATGATGCCGGTGCCGTGCTCGCGCTTGAGCTTGTCCATGAGCTCGAAGATCTGCGCCTGGATGGTCACGTCGAGCGCCGTTGTCGGCTCGTCGGCGATCAGAACCTTGGGGTTGCAGGCCATGGCCATGGCGATCATGGCGCGTTGACGCATGCCGCCCGAATAGCGGTGCGGGAAGTCGTTCACCCGCTTTTCGGGAAGGGCGATCCCCATTTCCTTGAGGAGGGAAATCGCCTTCTGATGGGCCGCCTTCCCGACCATTTTGAGATGGTAGCGCAGGCTTTCCTTGATCTGGAAGCCGACCGAATAAACCGGATTGAGCGCCGTCATCGGATCCTGGAAGATCATGGCGATCTCGCCGCCGCGAATGCGGCGCATGTCGCGGCCGTTCTTCTCCAGAGCGTGGAGCGGAATGTCCCCGCGATCGGCGTGATAGATGATCTCGCCATCCTCGATGCGTGACAGATCGGGCAGCAATTGCATGATCGAGGCGGCGGTCACGGATTTGCCGCAGCCGCTTTCGCCGACGATGCACAGCGTCTTGCCCTTCTTGATGTCGAAGGAGACGCCGTTGAGAGCCCGGTTGCAGCGATTATTGGTGTAGAAGAAGGTTTTGAGATCGCGCACGCTGATGGCGATATCTTGCGTATCGGTCATCGCCTTATCCTTGCTGGGTCGGATCTGTCGCATCGCGCAGACCATCGCCAATGAAATTGACGCTGAGCACGAAAAGCGAAATCACGGTGCCGACAGGCAGCCAGATCCACCAATTGGTCTGCAGCACGCGAAGGTCCTGCGCCACGTTGAGAATATTGCCCCAGGTCGGGATGGAGAGCGGCACGCCGAGCCCAAGGAAGCTGAGGCCCGCTTCCTGCAGGATGAACGCCGCCGTCGAGAGCGTGATGTTGACCATGATCGGGCCGAGGGCATTGGGCAGCATGTGCTTGTAGGCAATGAGCGGCCGGGACAGCCCGAAGCTGCGCAGCGCCAGCACATATTCTTCTTCGCGCAGGCTGAGCATGCGCGCCCGGGCCATGCGGTAGATTCCGCCCCATCCGGTGAGCGTGAAGATCAGCATCAAATTGAGCAGCGACTGGCCAAGGATCGAGACCAGCATCAGCACGAGGATGATCTGCGGAAACGACATGAAGATTTCCGAGATGCGCATGGCGAGGGCATCGAGCCAGCCGCCGACATAGCCCGTATAGACCCCGATCAGCACGCCCACTATGGCCGCCATGATGGCGCTTCCCAATCCCACGAGGATCGAGATGCGGCCGCCATAGAGCACGCGCGAAAAGAGGTCGCGGCCGGTGCGGTCGGTGCCGAACCAGTGCTCCCAGGACGGGGCCTGCAGCATGCCACGCAAATCGATCTTGTTCGGATCGTAGGGCGTGAGGAGCGGTGCGAAGATCGAGGCGAGGATGATCACCGAAAAGATGACCAGTCCGACCACGGCAAGCCGGTTGTTGAGGAATTTGTTGAATGTTCGCGAGCCGCCGCGGGAGCGGGCTTCGCCGGCCTCCTCACGGGCGCGGATGCGATCGAACTGGGCGTCTAGCCTTGTGCGACGGCGAGTGGAACGAGCAATGGGGGCTGTCATGAAACTATTCTCCCAGCCGCACGCGCGGATCGATAAGGGCGGTCAGGATGTCGACGATCAGGCTGGCGATCAGCACTGCCATCACCGAAAGCAGCGCGATGGGCATCACCACCGGATAATCCTGGGAGCGGACGGCCGAGATGAACTCAATGCCGATCCCGGGCCATTGGAAGACCTGTTCGATGATGACCGAGCCGCCGATGAGCACCGGCAGGCGGAAGCCGATCAGCACGACCACCGGGGTCAGCGCCACACGAAAACCGTGCAGCACGTTGACGCGCCATTCCGGCAGGCCCTTCGAACGGGCGGTCTTGATGAAATCACGGCTCAGCGCATCGAGCATGGAGGAGCGCGCATAACGCATGACGCCGGCGGTCAGCATGATGGAGAGCACGAGGGATGGCATGACCAGATGCGGCACCCGATCCCAGAAGGTCAGATAGCCCGGCATGGAACGTCCGCCCACGGGCAACCAGCCGAGATTGAGCCCGAAAATCAGGATGGCGACGAGGCCGAAGAAGAATTCGGGGATGGAGACGCCCAGCATGCCGACGACCGTCAGCGCACTGTCGGTGGCGCTGCCGCGCTTGAGCGCACTGACCACGCCCAGGATGCAGCCGATCACCGTCGAGAACAACAGCGCGATGGCGGCCAGTTCCAGCGTGGCCGGCAGGCGCGTCGCGATGATGTTGGCAATGGGCACGCCGCCATTGGTTGAATAGCCGAAATTGCCCTGGATCAGATTGGTGAACCAGGACCAGAACCGAACATAGAAAGGCTGACCGAGCCCGAGCGACTGGCGCAGGGCTTCTAGTCGTTCCGGATCCATGCTGCCGAGCATATCGGGACTGATCATGTGGGAGACAGCGTCCCCCGGCGTGAGCTCAAGCCCCAGATAAACCAGGAAGCAGATGACGAATGCCATCGGGATCAGGATCAGGATGCGCCTGATGATGTAGGTCAGCATGGTGTCTGGCCAGTCCCCGTCTTAATTGGAAAATATGCGAGGAGCGCCGGCCTCGAAGCCGGCGCTCCCGTCAGTCAAATCAGTTCGTCGGATGCGGGAACTGGTTGATCCAGAGCATGCGCGTATAGGGGATGTTGATCGGGTGAACGACCATGTGATCCAGCGCTTCGAGTGCCGGCACGTCGCTGGCGACCTTGGTGTAGCCGAAATCGGCCTTGCCGGCGGTTGCGTTGACGAGCAGGTTCGCGTCGTTTTCATAGGACGGGCTGGCGATGATCTGTTCGATCTTCGGAGTGCCCTTGTGATAGCCCTCGAACGGCACGAGCGTCGTGTAGTCGTTCATCACGACTTCATCGATCTTGAACGGACCCGAGCCGATCGGCTTCTGCCAGTAGGGAGCCTGCTGGAGATTGATCGGGTCGACACCTTCGAACTGTGCGGCCGGAAGCGGTGCGAACTGGCTGAAAGTCAGCAGCACATTGGGATCGACCGTCGCGAACTTGACGGTGACCGTATTGCCGTCGACGCTGACGCCGGAGACAGCATCGGCCTCGCCGGCCACGAATGCCTCGGCGCCATCGATCTTGGCCAGGGTCGACTTGACCACGGGATGGGTGATCGGGAACTTCATGGCAGCCCCGATCGACCAGGCAAGGTCATCGCCGGTAATGGCGGTGCCATCGTGCCAGGTCAGGCCATCCTTGAGCGTCACCGTGAAGGTGAGGCCGTCGTCGCTGACGGAATAGGTGTCAGCCATCTCGCCGCCGATCGGCAGCAGGTCGCCGTCGGATTCGAGAACGGTGTCGAACGCGAACTTGTTGGAGACCCAGATCCCCAGATTCTGCCACGGCACTTCGAAGAACTGGGCAGGGGCGGTATTGGTATACATCACCGCCTTGCCGCTGGCATCGGGCTCGATCGTCCAGCCTTCGACACCCCAGTTGTAATTGTACTGCTCGTTGCCGTATGGGGCACCGTTGCGGTTGAGGCGCGTGCTCTCGAACGTGTAGAGCTGCTGGTAGTACAGCGGGATCTGGTAGACGTTCTCGTTGATGATCCGCTCCATCTCGAAGTAGCCTTCGCGCTGGATTTCCGGATCGGTCGTGCCGTTGACCTTGGCCACCAGCTCGTTCATCCGCGGAATGTTCGGGATCATCGGCTTGCCGCCCAGGGCATAGCGGTTGAAATATTCCTGCAGGGCCAGCGCGGCGCGGGCACCGTAGAGCATATCCCAGGTGACCTTGGACGGGCCGTTTACCGGATCATCCGGCACCACCGAGATCTGCGAGCCGATATCGCCCTCGAGCAGGCGGTAATTCATCTTGATGCCGACATCGGCGAGATAGGCCTGCATGGCGGCCATAAGGTCGGTCGTTGCCTGGTCGGCGTAATAGAAGACGACGTCCAGTTCGCGATTGCTATCCCAGCCAGCTTCGGCGAGGAGTTCGCGAGCCTTGTCCGGATCATATTTGTACGGGTTGAGATCGGTCGGCTTGTTCGGACCATCCGGCAGAAGGCCGTCGGCCGGAATGGCAGCGCCCTCGAAAATGGTCTCCGCGATCGTGTCCATGTCGATGGCGTAGGAAATCGCCTGGCGCACGCGCGGATCGGACAATGGATTTTCGTTGATCGGCTGAGCGACCACGCCGCCAATGGCGGTGGACGTCATCAGCACGGCCAGGCCGGTAGCGATCAGTTTCTTGAATTGCATCTACGTTCCCCTGTTAGAAAAATATTTTGAACTCTGCTCCGGAACGAACCCCACGTCAGTCCCGGGCGCCGCAGCCAATGCTGCGGAAGTCGGTGATCGGCTAAACCTCCAGCGCTTGATTGCCGCCCCCCATCGGGGCCAGCACGTGATTGACATAGACGGCGTAATTTCGCGTCAGGTGTTTGGTCAGGATGGTGACCGCCGCCTCCGCATCGCGGGCGATGATGGCCTGCACCACACCCTTGTGCTCGTCATTGCTGCGCCGGTTATGGCGCGCGATTTCGGTAGGGTCGGGCCGGGCCCGCATTAGCCCGCCGACAAAGGCGTCGTGTAGCGCGATGAAAATCGGATTGCCCGGCACCTCGGCGAGCGCCCGGTGGAATTCCACGTCGGCATCGCGGAAGCGCGGCAAATCCTCGATCGCGCCATCGGCCTTCTCGATCGCCGCAACCATCTTGCCGATCTGGGCCGGCGTGGCGGATTGGGCTGCATAGCGAACCATGCTGGTTTCAAGGAACAGGCGCGCCTGCTCCATATGGGCGCCGCCCTCGGTGCCGCTGAACAGCAAGCGCGATGCGCCCGAAATACTGTCCAGCAGACGCGCCAGGGTAGGATAGACCACGCGGGGCCGATGCCCCTTGCGCAGCTCGACAAGGCTCATCGCCTCCAGCTGCTTGATCGCTTCGCGAATGATCGAGCGACCGACGCCAAAACGCTCGCAAAGGTGACGCTCGGATGCGAGCATGCCACCCTCTTCGAGCGCACCGGAATGAATGTCCCGGGCGATGGTTGACGCAATCTCGGCAGCATCCGGCACCGCACTCGGACCATTGGCTGGCTGTCCGCACGGGTTTGGCGAACCCTTGCTCAAATCTGGTCGACCAAACTTGGCACTTGGATCGACATCTGGGCGCACTGGGCCCGGAAAACTGGATATCTGCATAATCGTCCCGACCCCTCCCAGAAATCGAATTCTACGCAATTGGGATATTTCCGCCAGCGGCAGAAATTTCATCCCACGAAACAGAAGTTCGCCAAACGAATTCCTTCAAAAACACGGCTGCACCCGTGTTGACAGTCCAAGATATCTCATTAACATAACAACATAGTTTTTTGGAGTGTCAAGCACCAATCAGCGCTTGATGGGGGACGGAATGAAGAGGGTTCTGATTATCGGCAGTGGTGGCATTGGCCGCCGGCATCTGCGTGGCTATCTGGCGACAGGGCGAGCAAGCCTGTCGATCGTCGAGCCGCACGCGGAACGGCGCGCCGAGGCCGAGGAGATGTTTCCGCTCGAGGCCAGCTACGCCGCCCTGGAGGAGGCCAATCTCTCTTCTTACGATCTCGCGGTCATCTGCGCCCCGGCCCATCTGCATGTGCCATTGATGCAGCGCTGCGCCGAGGCCGGCCTCGCCTTCATGGTCGAAAAGCCGCTGGCCGTGACCATGGACGGCGTCGACGCCGCCATCGAGGCCGTCAGGAAATCGGGCGTGTTGGCGCGTGTCGGCTATATCCGCCGCATCGCTCCCGAATTGCTGGCCGTGCGCGAGGGCATTGCAAACGGCAAGATCGGCGATCTGCGACTGGTCTACGCCAATTCGGGCCAGGAATTTCCCAAATATCGCCCGGACTTCCAGCGCACCTATTATGCTCGCCCGGAAATGGGTGGCGGCGCCATTCTCGATGCAGCCAGCCACACCTTCGATATGCTGATCTGGCTGATGGGTCGGCCCGTCGCCGTAGGCGCGATGCATGACCGTCTCGTGCTCCAGGGCACCGAGACCGAGGACACCTGCCTCGTCAATATCTGCTTCGAAAGCGGGGCGATGGCCAATGTCACCATCAACCAGTTCCAGAAGCCCAATATCGCCCGAACCGAATTCATCGGCACCAAGGGCAATCTGACGCTCAACCACTCGATCCTGAGCTTTGCCGACGACGACAGCGGCCAGGATAAGGAAACGCACGACTTCATGGACGGGCTGGTGCCGACCGAAGCCCACCAGGCGCGGTTCGCCATCCAGGCCAATGCCATGCTCGATGCCCTCGAGGGCAAGCCCTGCCATTTGGCCACGCTCGAAGAAGCGCGGCTCAATCTCATGGTCGCGCTGGGCGCAAAGCGCAGCTGGACCGACCGCACGATCGTCTCCCTCGATCAGTAGAGAAGAACCAATGTTCCAGATGGATGGACGTACAGTGCTTGTGGCCGGCGGTGCCGGTTACCTGGGCACACCCACATGCCTCCTGCTCAAGGCGCAGGGCGCCAATGTGGTGATTGCCGACCGGGACCAGGATCGGCTCGCGGCAGCACTGGAAACCGTAACGGCGGCGCCCGGCAAGGGTGGTGTCGCCGCCGTGCCCCTCGACATGGCCGACGAAGCCTCGATCCTCGCCTGTGTCGAGCAGGCAGCCAGCGCTTTCGGCGGTTTTTCCGGCCTGATCGGCGCGACGGCCTTCAACTCCGGCAAGGCGTTTGACGCGCTTGACGCAGAGACCTTCGATCTCGCCAACCGCATCAACATCACCGGCACGTTCCTGCTCGCGCGCGCGGCTGCCAGCCGGATGAGCTCGGGTGGCTCGATCGTGCTCTATTCGTCCATGTATGGCGTCGTCTCGCCGGACCCCAGGAACTATCCGGGCGAAATGACCCCCAATGCCATCGAATACGGCGTCGGCAAGGCCGGGCTCAACCAGATGGTGCGCTACATGGCCGGCCACTACGGCCCGAAGAATATCCGGGTGAACGCCCTCTATCCTGGCCCCTTCCCACATGAGGGCGTGCAGAAGGCCCATCCCGATTTCATCGCCAATCTCGAGGCCGAAACCATGCTTGGCCGCATCGGCCGCCAGCACGAGACCGCCGGCGCTTCCGTATTCCTGATTACCGACGCTGCCTCCTACATTACCGGCCAGGTGCTGGGCGTGGATGGCGGCTGGACCGCCTGGTGAGGTTCTGCCTATGAATTTTCCTTTCGCCGACCGCCCCATTCGCCTCGCCATGCTGGGCATGGTCGAGGGCAATGGCCACCCCTATTCCTGGTCGATGATCATCAATGGCCGCTACGACGCCGAGGCGCTCAAGCACTGCCCCTACCCGGCGATCATCAATTATATCGGCAAGCAGCCGCCCGAGACGCTGGGCATCCCCGGCGTCGAGGTGACCCATGTCTGGACCGACAACCCCGACGAGGCCCATGACGTCGCCAAGGTCGCCAAGATCGCCAATGTGGTGGCGCGCGCCGAGGATGTGATCGGCCACGTCGACGCGGTCGTCGTCGCCACCGACAAGGGTTTTGAGCATGTCCAGCGCGCCCGACCCTTCGTCGAGGCGGGGCTG
>Ga0160439_1000923_pt1 | contig 10356 bp, 8 predicted proteins | sample HID1975M_E0MG_FD_108201 | JGI IMG/M metagenome (GOLD analysis project Ga0160439, IMG submission 108201) | Enriched soil microbial communities from UW Madison campus, WI, USA - HID1975M_E0 MG | ecosystem: Environmental > Terrestrial > Soil > Unclassified | place: USA: Madison, Wisconsin... | reverse complement strand
CTTGTAGTCGCTCATCTGGCCCTCGCTCAGCAGCATGACCAGCGGCCTGCCCTTGCCGTCGCACACGGCATGGAGCTTCGAGTTCAGGCCGCCCTTAGTGCGTCCGATACGTCGGGGAACAGCCCCTTTTTTAGCAGGCTGGCGGCGGTCCGGTGAGCCTTCAGATGCGTCGCATCGATCATCAACTGGTCGGGTTTTCCACCCTGGGCCGAGAGTGCTGCGAAGATCCTGTTGAACACGCCAAGTCGGCTCCACCGGATGAAGCGGTTGTAGATCGTTTTGGGCGGACCATAGTCAGCGGGCGCATCACGCCACCGCAGGCCGTTCCTGATGACAAAAATGATACCGCTGATGATCCGTCGGTCATCGACCCGTGGGCCCCCGTGGGACAGCGGGAAATAGGGCTCGATCCGGCGCATCTGCGCCTCCGACAACCAGATCAGATCACTCATGGCGACGCCTCCTGACGCCGCCATTGAATCAACCAATCACCTGCCCGGCAAGAAATTTAATAGGTCCTGATCCTAAGTTCAAGCGTGGGCGCGTCTATGTAAATATATCGTGGGAGGTTGCCTGACAGGACACCCTCCCTCACGACCATCATCGCTCCTTGATGACGAGCGATTGTCCCGCATAGTTGGCCGGATCGACGTTCGGCAAGGTCTGGATCTTGCGCCCCTTGCGGCTCATCCAGGTGACTTCGACCTTGACCGTGTCCATGGTTTTCAGGCCGAAATGCAGGGGCGCCGCATTTTCCGAATTATAGCCGTCGCCGGTCGAAAGCTGTCGAGTCGCCAATATCTTGCCGGCCTTGTCATAGAGGCGCACTTCAGCCCCCATGCGGGTGAAACGCCCCTTCGCGTCGAGCAGCGTGACCGACAGGCTGCGCCTGGCCGCTGCGCGGTCCAGATCATTGTGGAACAGGAAATGGCCGCCCTGGCTGGTATAGCCACGCATCACCGACAGATCGAGCGCACCGTCCCGGTCATAATCGACCCATTGCACGCCATGATCGCCGACATTGAGTTGCGACGTTTCGGTCAGAACCTGGCGGAACCCCTTGCCCCCTTCATTATGGAAGAGACTATCCCTGGGCTGCTGCTGGTCGCGGGGACCATGATAGGAGGTGACATAGAGATCGAGATAGCCGTCATTGTCATAATCGCCCCACACCGCGCCGACGGCATGATTGTCGATGCCGACACCCATGTCCTTGGCGACGTTGGTGAAGGTGCCGTCGCCATTATTATGGTAGAGTGCGTTCACGCCATAATTGGGCACGAACAGGTCAAGATTGCCGTCATTGTCATAATCGCCAACGGCGCAGCCGACCCCGCCCTCCTCCTTGGAACGGCCCGGATTATCGAGGCCCAGTTCGGGCGCGACATCGGTGAAGCTGCCGTCGCCATTGTTGCGCCAAAGCGCATCGGTCGCACCTGACTGATTGGCCAGGAAGACGTCCAGAAAGCCGTCGCGATTATAGTCGAACCAGCAGGCGCCCACGGTCGGCCGGCTATCCGACACGCCAGTGCCGACCGAGACCTGCACGAACTTGCCCTTGTCGTTGCGATAGAGGCTGTTGGGGCCAATGCGATTGGCGGCATAGACATCCAAGTCGCCATCATTGTCATAATCGACCCAACTGGTCTGGCGGGCCGAGCGATTGGGGATGGTCAGGCCCAGTTCGGGCGCGACATTGGTGAATGTCTTGCCGCCTTCGTTGCGGAATACCAGGCTCTGCTCACCCGGCATGGTCGCCCCGCCCAGCAGGTCGATCCAGCCGTCGCCGTCATAATCGCCCCAAGCGACGCCGCGCATTTCCGGGCCGGAGGTGGGAAGGCCCAATTGCGGCCCGACATTCACGAACTTACCATTGTCGTTGCGATAGAGGCGGATATCGCCGCCCTTGAGCGAGACAACGAGGTCGAGGTCGCCATCATTGTCGAAGTCCGCCCAGCTATTGGACAAGGATCCGGCAATGGCGAAATCGCCCGGCTGTATGGAGGTGAAGGGCGGCTCGGCAGGCAAGGCCGCATCCTGAGCCGCTGCCGGCTGGCACAGCAGCATCAGCGGCAGGATATGGCAAAGCGTCCGGTTGAGCGATGGCATGGATATTCCCCTCTTTCTTTCAGATTTGGCTGGTTTTGCGCGTGTCGGGCATGCGCAGATAGACGATCAGCGACACCGCGATCATGGCGGTGACATACCAGTAGAAGCCGCCTTCCATCCCGGCATGCTTCATCCAGAGCGCGGCATATTCGGCGGTGCCGCCGAACAGGGTGTTGGCCAGCGCATAGGGAAGCGCGACGCCCAGCGCCCGGATATGGGCGGGGAACAGCTCTGCCTTCACGATCGCGTTGATCGAGGTGTAGCCGGTGACGATCACCAGGCCGCCCAGCACCAGCAGGAAAGCACCGAAGGAGGAGGTGACGCGTTCCAGCGCCGTGAAGATCACGGTGGTGAACAGGACGCCGCTGACGCCGAAGCCGATCAGCAGGGGCTTGCGACCGATACGATCGGACAGCCAGCCGGCCATGGGCTGCAACAGCATGTAGATGAACAGCGCCGAGGCCATGATCGCGGTCGCGGTCTGGCGGCCGAAGCCGGCGCTGTTGACCAGGAATTTCTGCATGTAAGTGCTGTAAGCGTAGAAGGCGAGCGTGCCGCCGGCGGTGAGCGCCATGACGAGCAGCACTTCGCGCGGATGGCGGCGGATGAGGTTGAGGCCGCTGGAGCGGGGCTGTTCCCCGACCGCCGCGCTTTCCACGAAGGCTTCGGTTTCCTTGAGGCCGCGGCGCAGGCGATAGACGCCGACCGCCATCACCCCGCCGATCACGAATGGCACCCGCCAGCCCCAGCCTTCCAGCTGATGTTCGGTGAGGAATAGCTGGAGCAGCAGCAGGACACAGAGCGCCAGCAACTGGCCTGCGATCAGCGTCACATATTGGAAGCTGGAGAAAAAGCCGCGCTGGTCGCTCTGCGCCATTTCCGACAGATAGGTGGCGCTGGCGCCATATTCGCCGCCGATCGACAGCCCCTGCATCAGGCGCGCGAGCAGCAGCAGGGCGGGCGCGGCGACGCCGATGCTGGCATAGCCGGGGATGGCGGCGATCATCAGCGATCCGCCGGCCATCATCATGACGGACAGGGTGAGGCCCGCCTTGCGCCCCCTGCGGTCGGCATAGATGCCCATCGCCCAGGCCCCGATCGGCCGCATCAGGAAGCCGACGGCGAAGATCGCCGCCGCATTCAGCAGCTGGGCGGTGCTGTCGTCCGAGGGGAAGAAGACTGGCGCGAAATAGAGGGTGAAGGCGGAATAGACATACCAGTCATACCATTCGATCAGATTACCGATCGATCCGCCAAGGATGGATTTCAGGCGATCCTGGCGGGAAAGACTGGCTGGGGAGAGAGACGAAACATTTTCCATCCCCGTTGATACGGACGGCCCGGTGCGTTCTGCTAACTGCCTTCTGCGGAGACCAAAATTATCGAATTGTCGCTGCCCGGAACGGCGCGGATGCCGAAGCCGCTTTCGAGCGCGTCGACGAAATCCTGCGAGCGGTCGAGGCGAAAGGCGCCGCCGACCCGCAGGCTGGCGATCGCCGGATCGCCGATCACCAGCGGGGTGGGGCGATAGCGGTTGAACTCCTCGACCGCCTGGGCGAGCGTGTCGCCCTCAAACTCGACCATACCCGCCTGCCAGGCGGTGCGCTGCCGGATCTTGGCCGGTTCCAGATGGGTGACGGCGATGCTGCCGCTGCGCACGGCAGCGCTGCGGCCGCTTTCGATCCGGCGGACGGCGGAGTCGCCGTTGCGGACCGCCACGATCCCCTCGATCACGGTCAGTTCGGTGACGTCGGCGCGCAGGCGGACGTTGAACATCGTGCCCACGGCGCGCACCAGCGTCCCGTCGGCATTGACGATGAAGGGCCGCTTCTTGTCATGCGCGACATCGAACTGCGCCTCGCCCTTCAGCAGGGTGATCTGCCTGATGTCGTCGCGCAGCGCGACCTCGACCGAGCTGTTGGTGTTGAGATGGATACGGGAGCCGTCGGCAAGTTGCACCGTGCGGGTCTCGCCCAGAGCCGTGCGATAATGATCGACCGTGCCGAGCAGGCGCAATGTGACGGTGGATGCGACCCCGACCGTGGCCGCGGCGGTCGCCAGGCCGATGAGCAGGCCACGTCGGCCGACCAGACGCGGCCGGATTTCGGCAACCGGTTCTTCCGGGGCTGGATCGTCGGGCAGCGCGATTGCGGACGTTACCGGTTCGCCCCGCTGACTGGCGGGCAGTTCATTGAGCCGCTCGGTCAGCTCCCAGCCGGCCTCCGCCTTGGCAAAGGCGAAACCATGGGCAGGGTCCAGCGCCACCCAGGCATAGGCGTCATTCCAGTCTTCGGGGGCGTCGCTCGCCCGCGCCTTAAGATACAGACGAGCCGCTTCGGCCTCGATCGCCTGCATGTCTTCCGCGCTTCTGTAGCGACCAACCAAATCCAGAACCCTCAAACTGTCCGATGGCTTGCATTATCTTCACAGCCGCGCGCGTCAAATGCTTGTCCACAGTAAAGACGGACAGCTCCATCTCCTCTGCTATCTCCTTGACCGATTTCTCATGGACACGGCGCAGGATGAAGGCCCGTCGGCATTGCGCCGGCAGCGTGTCGAGAATGGCCTGGAGATGGCGCAGCTCGTCGCGCGCATGCAGCGCTTCTTCGGTCGAATTGTCAGTCTGGAGCACGTCGAATTCGGCGACCAGTTCGAGCGACACGATCTTCTCGCGCCGGGCCTCGTCGATCAGCAGGTTGCGCGCGATCTGGAACAGGAAGGCCTTGCCGCTCTGTGCGCGGTGAATGTCGCCGTTCGCATAGGCGCGGGTCATGCATTCGGCGACGATGTCATCCACATCCTGGCGATGGGAAACCACCCGGCGCAGGCGGGAGCGCAAGGCGCCCTCATGAGGCAGAATGGCCTGCTTGAACCAGTCCAGCCTTGCCCTGATCGAGTCCACGTCCACAGCCACGCTCGTCCCCCTGTGCTTATCATTCTCCTCTCCGGCGCGCCCGATGCGGCGCTGCGTCGAGGCAGTGCCAGACCGATAGCGAAGGCCCCCTCGTCACAAAAATGAGATATTTTTAAGCGTCGTTAGCAGAAACGCGATCGGCCTCCGTATCCACCACCGACGGGCAAATAATTTCGCAGCCCAATCATTTCACGGGGGATATGATGTCGCGTAATTTTCGGAATGTTTCTCTGTGCGTGGTCGCAACAGTCGTTGCCCTCAGCACCCAGACGGTGGCAGCAGCCGAACCGGCCAAGTTCAAGATTCCGGCCCAGTCGATGCAGACGGCCCTGACGCTCTTCGCCAAGCAATCGGGCATCCAGCTTCTCTTCCCCTATGACCAGGTTGCCGGCCTGCATGCCCAGTCGGTCAACGGCAAGATGGCGCCCGATGTCGCGCTGCAACGGCTGATCGCCGGATCGGGGCTGAAGATCACGCTGTCGAACAACAATGTCATCGCCCTGTCGCTGAACGCCCAGGCACACAAGGGCCGCGCCGTCGAAGTCGCGAGCCTGGGCGTCACCGCCCTTCCCTTTGCGATGCAGGCCAGCGCCGCGCCGCAGGCCAGCACGGCGGCGGCCGAGGAAGCCCCCGGCCTGGCAATCGTCGTGACCGGGTCGCGCGGCCAGGCTCGCACCGTGACCGACAGCCCGACCCCGATCGACGTCATTTCCGGCGCGGACCTGACCCGCACCGGCAAGGCGGGCGTGTTCCAGGCGCTCAACACGCTGGTCCCTTCCTTTAACCTGCCGGTGCGCGCTGGCGGCGCCACCTCCACCGTCATCGCGACCGGCGGCCTGCGTGGTCTCAACCCCGACCAGGCGCTGATCCTGGTCAACGGCAAGCGCCGCCACAAGACCTCGCTCATCAACGCGGTGTCGACGCTCTACAACGGCTCGGTCCCGGCCGATCTGGACATGATCCCGACCGCCGCGGTCGACCATATCGAAGTGCTGCGCGACGGTGCGGCCGCCCAATATGGGTCGGATGCCATCGCCGGCGTCATAAACATCATCCTGAAGGATGACAGCAGCGGCGGCTCCGCCAATTTCACCGCCGGGCAGAATTTCGACCGGTCCGACGGCGAACTTTATCAGGCCGACCTAAATTTCGGGATGAAGCTGGGCGAGAACGGCTTTGCCAACCTCTCGCTCAACCTCAAGAAGCAGGAAATGTCGAACCGGGCGCTACCGCTCGCCGACTGTTCGGTGACGGCCACCACCACCTGCCTCTATCCGCTGGTGAACGGACAGCTCGATCCGCGCGATGCGGCCGCAGTCGGCACCGAACGCATCGTCACCACCAGCTATGGCGTCATGCCCTCGCGCAGCATCAACACCGCGCTCAATGCCGGATATGATCTGGGCGGCGTCGAACTCTACGCCTTCGGCACCTACAGCCAGCGGCGGTCGGACCTGTGGTACAGCTATCGTTACCCCAAGGACATCAACAATGTCATGGGCATCTACCCCAACGGCTATCGCCCCCATATCATGATCGACGAGGAGGATTTCGAACTCACCGTCGGCGCGAAGGGCGAAGTCGCGGGCTGGGACTGGGACTTTTCCACCGGCTATGGCCGCAATCGCGCGCGCCAGTCGTCGGAAGGCACGCTCAATCCCTCGCTCGGCACGCTCAGCCCCACCGAATTCTACATCGGCACGCTCAAATCCTCGGAGTTCGTCACCTCGCTCGACGTGACCCGCGGCTATGATGTGGGTGGCGGCAACCTGCAGGTGTCGGCCGGCGCGCAGCAGCGCCATGAACGCTACCAGACCTTCGCCGGGGACGAGGCGAGCTATGCCGTAGGCCCGGCGATCGTGTCAGGCATGACGCCGGGTGCGCAAAGCTCGGCCGGCTTCCAGCCGGGCGACGCGGCCTACATGTCCCGCGACAATGTTTCGCTGTATGCCGACGTGGCGTGGGATCCCAACAAGGATATCACGATCGGCGCCGCCGCACGCTTCGAACATTATGACGATGGCAGCGGCAACACGCTGATCTGGAAGGTCAATGGGCGCTATGCGGCGACCGACTGGATCGCCTTCCGCGCGGCCGCCAATACCGGCTTCCGGGCGCCCGCCGTCGCCCAGCAAATCTATACCCAGACGACCAACCAGTTCCGCACCGTCAACGGTGTTCCCAACCAGTTGCTGCAGATCAAGACGCTGGCCGTCGACGATCCGGCCGCGATCGCGCTGGGCGCCAAACCGCTCCAGCCCGAAACATCGTTCAACATCTCCGCCGGCGTGGTGCTGACCCCCCTGCCCAATTTCAACCTGACGATCGACGCCTATCAGATCGACGTGGATGATCGCATCACCATCACCAGCACGCTGACCGGCACGGCGATCTCCAACATCCTGATCGCCAGCGGTGTACCCGAAGCGGAAGCACGGACGCTGACGGCGCAATATTATACCAACGCGATCGACACCCGCACCCGCGGCATCGACGTCGTCGCATCCTACAAGCATGGCCTGTTCGACACGGTGAACATGCAATGGAATCTGGGCTTCAACTACAACAAGACCAAGATCACCCACATCATCGACAATCCGCCCGAACTGGCCGCGCTGGGCAGCGACTATGTCCTGTTCGATCGCGCGCGCCGCAGCAACATGACCAACAACCTGCCGCGCACCAAATTGTCGATCAGCAACCTCGCCACCATGGGTGACTTCACCCTGTCGTCGCGCCTTACGCGCTTCGGCGGCTTCAAATCCTACCAGAATGGCGTGACCAGCAATGGCGTCACCACCTATCCGAATGATCGCAGCTATGGTGCCAAGTGGATCACCGACCTGGAGGCCAGCTGGCAGGTCACGCCACTGGTCAATATCGCGGTCGGCGCAAACAATATCTTCAACGTCTATCCCGACAAGAACCGGGCCAGCGACGTCAGCGCCACGCTGGGCCAGGGGCTCTATGCCGGCACCTCGCCGATCGGGTTCACCGGCGGCTTCTATTATGGCCGCGTCGGCCTGAGCTTCTGATCCATCACCGACCAAGGCGCCGCTCCACATGGGGCGGCGCATTTTTTTTGCATTGACGGGAGAATGATGGCGATGCGCCACATGACGATCTGGCTCGCGGCCCTGGCCGCCGCCTCCGCGATGACCGCCTCGGTCGCTGCCCCCTCCACCAGTTGGGGCGGTGGCGAAATATTGTGGGACAGTTTCGGCGTGCCCCATATCTACGCAAAGACCGAGGAAGGCGGCTTCTACGGCTTTGGCTATGCCCAGGCCCAGAGCCACGGCAATCTGCTGCTGCGCATGTATGGCGAAAGCCGCGCCCGCGCCGCCGAATATTGGGGCGAGAAATATGAGAGCCAGGACAAATGGCTGGTCGCCAATGACGTGCCGGCCCGCTCCGCCCAGTGGTTCAGGCAGCAGACGCCGCAGATGCAGAAGAATCTCGAAGCCTTTGCGGCCGGGATAAATGCCTATGCCGCCGCCCATCCCGACAAGATCGCGCCCGAGGCGAAGGTGGTGCTACCACTCAAGGGCGTCGACATCATCGCCCATGCCCAACGGCTGATGAATTTCGGCTATATCGCGTCCGACCGAAAGGTGCTGACGGATCCGTCGATCAACGAGGCCGGCGGGTCGAACGCCTGGGCGGTCGCGCCGTCGCGCTCGGCCAGCGGCAAGGCGATGCTGCTCGCCAACCCGCATCTGCCCTGGGCGCCGAGCCAGCTCACCTATTATGAGGCGCAGATTACCGCGCCGGGCCTGGCCATCTACGGCGCGACGCAGGTCGGCCTGCCGGTGCTGCGCTTCGGATTCAACAATGACCTGGGCTTCACCAACACCGTCAACACGATGCAGGGCTTCACCAGCTACAGGCTGGTGCTGGAGGGCGATGGCTATCGCTTCGATGGCAAGACGCTGCCGTTCAAGGCGGTTACGAAAAGCTACAAGGTCAAGCAGGCCGACGGCACGCTGAAGAGCGTCAGCTTCACGCAGAAGAGCACGATCCATGGCCCCGTCTTCACCCTGCCCGATGGCAAGACGACGGTTGCGCTCAAGGTCGCCGGGCTCGACCGGCCGGGCGTGCTGGAGCAATATCTGGAGATGGGCAAGGCGCGCGACTGGGGCGCGTTCGAAAAGGCGCTGCGCAAGATGCAGGTGGTGATGTTCAACATCATCTATGCCGACCGCGCCGGCCATATCCTCTATCTCGACAATGGCCTGCTGCCCAAGCATGCGAGCGGCGACCTCAAATATTGGTCGGCCCCGGTGCCGGGCGATACCTCGGCGACGCTGTGGAAGGATGTCCACAGCTATGACGACATGCCCAAGCTGCTCGACCCGGCCACCGGCTTCGTCCAGAACGCCAATGATCCGCCATGGCTGGCCACCTGGCCCCGCGCGCTCGATCCCAAGAGCTTCCCCGCCTATGTCGCGCCGGTCGGGCCGATGAGCCAGCGGGCGCAGATGTCGGTCAAGCTGATGAGCCAGACGCCCAAGATCAGCTTCGACGATTTCGTGTCGCGCAAGCTGACCACCACCTCGTTGATGGCGGAGCGGATGCTGCCCGACCTGCTGGCGGCGGCTGCCGGTTCGGACGACGCCGATGTGCAGACGGCAACGGCATTGCTCAAGGGCTGGGACCATCGGTTCGAACCCGACAGCCGCGCCGCACTGCTGTTCGAAACCTGGGCCGGCCTCTTTGCGCCCAAGAATTTCACCGACCAGTCCAACTATGCCGTCAAATGGACGCTGGACGACCCGCTGGAAACGCCACGCGGCCTGAAAGATCCGGCGGCAGCCGTCGCCATGCTCAAGGAAGCGGTAGCGAAGACGAAGCAGCTATATGGCGCGATCGACCGTCCGTTCGGCGATGTTTCCCGCTTCCATATTGGCGATGTCAGCGTGCCGGCCAATGGCGGTTTCGGTAATGCCGGCGTGTTCCGCACCATCACCTGGGGACCGATGAAAAATGGCGAGCGCACGCCCGTCCATGGCGAGACATGGGTTTCCATGGTCGAATTCGGCACGCCGATGAAGGCCGTGGGCCTGATGAGCTATGGCAATAGCAGCCAGCCAGGTTCCCGGCACAATAGCGACCAACTGCAATTGCTGGCCGACAAGAAGTTCCGCACGCTGTGGATCGACCGCACGGACGTTGAAGCGCATGTAGAAGAAAAGACGGCTTTCTGAGGATTTATACCAAGCTCCATTGATTCTGACTCACGAGGGGGATTTCGAAGGCGGTGAATTTCTGAATCTATGGCTTCCCGTTGGAGGGCATGGCCATGGGTGCAGCGATCGGATTGCGGGACGACTTTG
>Ga0160439_1000922_pt1 | contig 10356 bp, 11 predicted proteins | sample HID1975M_E0MG_FD_108201 | JGI IMG/M metagenome (GOLD analysis project Ga0160439, IMG submission 108201) | Enriched soil microbial communities from UW Madison campus, WI, USA - HID1975M_E0 MG | ecosystem: Environmental > Terrestrial > Soil > Unclassified | place: USA: Madison, Wisconsin... | reverse complement strand
GCACGAGAGCTGGGCACTGGGAGGCTGAAGATCAAAGTCACCGATCAATTGAGCGAAGTGCTGATTCGGTGCCGGGACGAAATTTCATTTTGCGCAAGTTTTGCGCGACGCCACCCATAAAAAAATCCAGTCACCGCAAAGTGACTGGATTTTTTAGGGATTTTTGGTCGGGACGGAGTGATTCGAACACTCGACCCCTTGCACCCCATGCGTGCGGGATGTACTAAAAGCCTTGAAATTCAGGGCATTGAGCGGGCGCTCGCTGCAAACGGTGCCGCACTATGCAGAACCAATTTTCACCATCCCCCGAAAATCTCCCCACGGGCTCCGGCCTGCATCCGGCGTTCTGCCGACCGCCACTCTTCCTTCATGTGGCTACTCACAGGAGTCCTGTCGGTGAGCAGTCTAGTGGAGAGGAGGCAGATCCTTGCCGCGTGCCTTGGCCATAACCCGAAGCTGATAATCAGATACCGCCTGGAATAGCGACTCCGCCAAAAGTCGCAGGCGCTCGACCTCTTCGGCAGGTTGCCCGGCGGCCTCAGCTTCGTGGTACTGCCGCATGGCATCGATGGCCTGTTTAATTAGCGGCTCACCTGCCTCGACCATCCCTATGAAAGTGCGCTTTTCCACCGCAGTGCTCCGACCAATTCATCAGGACATTATAGGAACCCATGGTCAGGTGACTCCCTAATTGGGTCTGGAAGGGCTGCTATCGACCCAAAGCTGACGGTGGGTACAGGCAGAAGTCGGCCAAGAGAGGACGCTCACAATCCCTCCCGCAAACCTCATCTACACTACTGCAATCTCATTTGAGAGCTGGCACGAACACAAGCCCGTACAATGTACCTATCGGCAGAGACGGCACATGCAACGAATACACCTCACGTGCTTTTCAGTCATGATGTTTGTCGTACAGTCTGGTAGTGCACATGCCGAAGACTCGGCTGAATTGGCCAAGGCAGCGCTCAACCCTGTAGCGGCAATGTACAGCCTGCCCGTGCAGTACAACTGGGATCAGAAAATAGGGCCCACCGGTGAGGGCATGCACAGCGTAACCAACATCCAGCCAGTGCTGCCTTTCAAACTGAACGAGGACTGGAACCTCATCTCACGTACCATCCTCCCTCTTATCGACCAGCATGGCTTGGCCCCCAATGGCGCGGCGGACAAATCGGGTGCCGGGGACATCACGCAAAGCTTTTTCTTCTCCCCAAGCAAACCCACCGACAGTGGTTGGATTCTTGGCGCGGGTCCGGCTTTATTGATTCCGACTGGCAGTGATGAATTGCTTGGTAACGAGCAATGGGGCCTGGGGCCTACCGCAGTGGCGCTCAAGCAATCAAATGGCTGGACACGCGGCATACTCGCCAACCACATCTGGGGCCTCGATGGTGCCCCGCCGGATGAGAAGGAAAAGATCAACCAGACCTTCCTGCAACCTTTTCTGTCCTATACCACCCAGACGCACACCACGTACGGTATCAACTCCGAATCAACCTATGATTGGCAAGCACGCGAGTGGTCCGTACCCATCAATCTGACCGTCACCCAACTGCTGAAACTCAATGGTCAGCCCCTGACAATCCAGGCAGGCCCGAGGTATTGGCTGGATAGATCAGGAGATGGACCTCAAGGCTGGGGGTTCCGCGCAGCGGTGACGTTACTATTTCCCCATTGAGTGATATCCACAGTCTGCCGAAACGTTCTACTTTCTGAAGGAGCGACAATGAAAACCTTACTGCTGAAGATCAAACATGAATTCATGAAGGCGCTTCCCCCGACCATATTCTTCTTCATCATTCTGCACATCGTGGCCCTGATCCGCGCACTCATGATCAAGGGGTCAGGCGTGGACCTTCCCGTTTCAGCATCCGTGCTAATTGCATCCTTGGTGCTTGGAAAGTCTGTTCTGGTGGCAGACATGTTGCCCTTTATCAACCGTTTTCCTGATAAGCCGCTGATATGGAATGTCAGTTGGAAGACCCTCATGTATGCCTTGGTCGCGCTTGTGGTGCATTATTTGGAGCGGCTTTACGACTACTGGAAGGAGACTCATGGCTTCATGGATGCGAATTCTCTGCTGTGGTCCTCGATGAATTGGCCGCGCTTCTGGGCCATTCAGATCCTGCTCATGACCCTAATTTTCATGTACTGCGTCATAGCAGAACTGGCACGCGTAATTGGTCGTGATCGACTGAAAGTGATGTTTATTGGCCCGCTGCCGCCAAAATCTGCTAAATCTGCGGAAGGTGCCTGAGGACTGCAAGATGGTGCGAGAGTGATTTTCGGGCCAAGTTTGAAAGCCCGCTTTTGTGGGAAAGCGGGGAGTCGCGATTGGCCTCTATCGGCCCAAGGGTATATTCAGTTTTGTAAACGATAGCGGTGTTCAAGAGGGGGGAGCCCAAACCAGGTTTTGTGGGCACGGCAAAATGAGGTAGTCCGGCGATAGCCCAACTCTTTGGCGATTTCATCAACTGTCAATTCTGACTCACTAAGCAATAGCTTTGCCCAGAAATGCCTAATAACGACTACGCACTCTTCAAAATCAACCCCGCATTTTGCCAAGCGTCTCTGAAGCGTCCTGGGATTAATATTTAAGCGATCTGCAACGATGATCAAAGTGCAGCGACTTACTGGTAGCAGTTCGTTAATACAATTTATGACTTCAAGGACCAGTTCATTCTTGGGCAATATGTCCAAAGCGGTTGGGGTCAGTGAACAGCCCCCCATGCCAGATGGACTGTAATTGGATTCATCAGATCCCTCTATTAGCGACTTATACACCGACAAACTCCTAGTCTCTATGTTGCGGTCTCGTTCTCTCCTTCAATCTTTGATAGTAAAGACAGGATTCTGAAAATGTCACGCATCTAGAATGCAATAGGTCTGTTGGATGTCGGCTTGTGCCGTGCCCGCCTGTGATGATGCGGTGGTAATCGTTGACTGCAGCCATTGCTTAGCCGTCCATCCCGAAGGGCCGCTTTGGGTCGGAAGCGGACCTTCCCAGCAGAGCCACCTCATCTCATCGCACCTGCGTCGAGGCTTTACAGTGGACAAGCTGCATGTGATGGATTGGGGCCACTCATCCTTGAGGCCTTTATTTACATGGCCCGTAGGCAAGCTACTCTAGGCGCGTACCAATTTCGTACCATCCAAATTGTTTCAGATGCCGTGCACGACGGTCATTTAATGTGAGATCCGAGATAAAGGGTTTCTCAACCCGTATGTACCTTCCATATGACTAGTGATAGCCTCGCGACATCATCACTGCAGGGAGCTGCATCGTGCGAACGCTGACTTTCTTTAATCACAAAGGTGGAGTCGGAAAGACAACCCTTACCATCAACGTCGCTGAAGCACTGGCGGATCAAGGCTTGAGAGTTCTGATGGTCGACGCTGACCCTCAATGCAACCTTACTGCTTTCTACCTAACCGAGAAGGATCTTGATGAGCTGTTGGGTGATTCAGACGACGAGGATGCCGGGAGCACTATCTGGTCTGCCATTAAGCCAGTCGTTGACGGTAAAGGCGGAATCAAGCAAATCGATGCGATCGAAGTCAAAAAGGGTCTTTTCCTGTGCCCTGGAGACGTATTGCTCGCTGACTACGAAGAAGAGCTTCCGGCTGCCTGGACGGGCTCATTCGCCAGAAAGTCCCGCGACTATGATGTGATGTGCGCGTTGTCGAGGGCGGCCCGAGGAATGGGGGAGCGCTACGAAGCTGACATCGTGATATATGACATTGGCCCTAACGTTGGCCCGCTAAACAGAGCTGTGCTTCTCGACTCCGACTTCTTTTGCACACCAGTCGCTGCCGACCTTTTCTCGCTCAGAGCACTTACAACTGTCGGCAGAGCTGTTAGCCGATGGATCAATGACTGGGAAACGGTGCGGGGTCTTGCCAACAAATCGGATCGTGAGCAACTGCTTCAAGGGCATCCCATCTACCTTGGTTACGCCACTTCCGCCTATAAGGTCTCTTCAGGCCGGACCTCGACTAAGCCACACGATTATTGGGAAGGCAAAATCGCCCCTCGAGTGAAAAGCCGAGTTGTGGAATCCCTTCGCGCAATCGACCCATCCCTCGCCCCATTTACAAGCAGCAAATTGGCGTCGATCAAGGACTTCCATAGCCTCGCACCGCAAGCTCAGGAATTCGGGTTACCAATCGGCAGTTTGCGCGGACATGTAAACTCTGGCTACAACGCTCAAATCACAGAGGCCGCTGCAGAGTTCACAGGATTGGCGACAGTAATCAGGAAGCGAATGGGCGTTTGAAACTAGCACCCCCGGGATGTTGAAACAGGAAAGGCGATCAAGCTACGAGTGCTAGGGCTTGCACGCCTTTCCTTTCTCTTCTTCGGGCACACACCACTCAAGGGCGAGAATTGTTGCGGCTCGACGAAAGACCCTCGCAACCACCGCGACTATCCCTTGCTTGAGTAGACAGCCATGCCCCAGCGCTACCCCTACCACAGGGAGAACTGATACCTGGCCTGATGCTACCGCCAAGCATCCCAAGACGGCTTCGCCTAGTACTCGCATCAATCGAAGAAGCTAACAGCCCCTGTCAATTGCCTGATTGCGCAGGCAACTGCCCAGGGCGTCTGCCTCGGCCTGGACATGGGGCAAGTGCTGCCTCGATCCGACATCGAGCGCGTAGAGATCCTTATCGACTGCTTTGCAAGCCAGCGATTGGCCGAGCTGGCCTGCGATTCGCAGTCTTAGCCGATCTTTAAATGCCTCTCATCCCTGATCCGGCATGAACCACCCAAAGCCCACTACCCAAGGCGGCTTTGAGGCCCACAAACCCAGCTTCCATACTGTAATCAGATTTGATTCCCCTTCCACCCGCTAGCAAGCTAGAACCTATCATTGCCAACTGCTATCTTCCTTTTGAGCTAAGGAAGTCGGCCGCTAAGCGCCGGCTAAATCAGGACCAATCTTTTATGGAAACTACCTTGGAATCCCAAACTGAGCTGGCACACTGGCGAAGAGAAAAAATTGCCTTTCTCGCTCTCAGCTCTATTGAGGGACTTGGTTTCTGGAACCTGCATAAAATTGCCTTAAGCGGCAAAGGCTTCAACTCATGCTTGCGAGAGCCTGACGAAGAGCTCATGAAAAAAATTGCTGATGACTTTTTGCGAAAAACTGGAAACTCTGATATCGCTCTAGCGCAAGAGAGTCTTTGGAGCCTTGGTATAGAACTGGCACACCAGCTAAAAAAGAATGGCACAACACTCATTTTTAAAAATGAGGATGGATTCCCACTTAAACTCAAAGCTACTAAAGACTCTCCCGAATGGTTATTCATCCAGGGAAATCCCCGTTGTCTCTACGAATATGCCATAGCCATAGTGGGCACCAGAGAGCCTAGCGATGATGGAGTCCTGCTCACCAAGATGCTTGTCGCGGGCCTTAATGATTTTAAGCTTTCCACTATTAGCGGGCTTGCTACAGGCATCGACCAGACGGCTCATCTAGAATCAATTCGATACGACATCCCCACCATCGCCGTACTCGGAACCGGAGTTTTCCTTGACTATCCCAAGGGATCTGAAAAAGTTAGACAGAAAATAATAGATAACGGAGGGTGCATTATTACTGAATATCTGCCCCACCAAAAATCTAGCGCCGAAAACTTCGTAAGAAGAAACCGCATCCAGGCTGCCCTTTGCGACACCTTGATACCGGTTGAGTGGAAAATCAAAAGTGGAACAGCACATACCGTCGGGTTTGCGAAAAAGTACAACCGGAAGATTGCAAATATCCACCTACCCAAAACTTACGAACTTCGGCCCGAGCTCGCATTCTCCGAATCCAAATATGGCGCCGAGTCATTTGAGATGCCAGCCAACATCATTAACTTATTAAGATTTGCATTCCTACCAAGATAATAAAAATATTTTGCAGAGCATTGCACGACACACAACACGAAAAGGATTGATCGATGTTGGTACTCCTAGCCTCACCTAGTTCTATTGTAGACACAACCAACAATATAGACGCAACAATTGTCGACACTCTCAAAGAAATTGCCAACAAGAACAACCCCGTCGCGATCGTCTCCAACAAACCAAAGCCATACTGGTTTGACCAAGCCTTTAAGCTTTCGAAAGTAGTTTTTGTTCGGGTCAAAGGGCGACAAAGCGGCCAATTCATCAAAGATCTTGCCAAAGAAAATAAGATACCCACTTCAAACTTCTTGTGCCTTACCGCCACAGACGAAGATTATATGATGGGTAAAAATGGCCAAGCCATTTTAATAGCAGCCGGCTGGTCAAATAATGCCAAAGCAAAAAGCTTAGGAATACAAGTCGCGAACGCAATCGAACTGAAAGAAGTATTTGACCTTACCAACAACTGGCCTGGCAGTTGGTGGTTCAGTGGCACTGGCCCAAATTACGGAGTTCGCGCACTAGCCGACTTATCCAGCTACGGAGCAGGAGCTGACCAAGTAAGCTTCTCTCAAAAAGTCACGAACACTGTTAAGCAAGGTGGCGGCCGATTAAACGCCCTATTAGCCATTACTTCAAGATCTCTGTTGCTAGAATGGGGAGGGGAGAAGAAGGGTGTGTTTTTTGGCGTATTCCCCTCCTCCAATCCTGCTCACTACAACGACGAAGTACTTACCGACTTCACCCATCGCCTACGAACAACTGTTTCACGAGTTCACTATGCAGATAGGAACGACCCATTATTCATTCGCCATGCTGCATCGCCGAAACGATCCAAAGGACAAGGCGGAGACAGGACCGACCCCACATCACAAGTAACGACCCTTCATTTAAATCCTAACTACGCGCAATCAATTAAAGGGAAAGATGTAGTCCTTATCGATGATTGCACCACATATGGCCTATCATTCGGAGTAGCGGCGGCCTTCCTGGCTGCCGCTGGAGCCGCCTCCATGACCGGCATAGCGTTAGGAAAATTTGGTTCACGTTTAGAGCATTACCATATCACCTTGAATAGCGATCCATTCGCTCCGGTCAAAGCCTGTGATTTCAAGCTGATCAAGCACACTTCTTTGCAGGGGAAGACAGCTGCGGGAGCCCAGGACGCATTGCATAAACTGATTCCTTAGTATAGGAAGTGAAGGGACTTCCCCATCGACCTTCAAAACACATAGCTTTACAGCTGCAAGTGAAAAAGGAGGCCAGCTCCGAAGAGAGCTGGCCACCTTTTCCTACAGCAATAATTGACCCAGCTCAGCTGGATGCCAATTCATGATCACGAGTTCACTGGTCACCTCAGCCTTGCAGTGCCGCTGGTTCGTGTTGCTATAGCGGATGTCTAGGTACTCGAAGTGAAAACCGTTGAACACTCGACGGATGTCTGGGTGGTCGTTAATGCTGACCATCACCCTGCCCCTGCACCGGCGCATGAAGTCAGCCATGCGCTCGTACTCCTCGAACGGGAAATCTACGCCATAGCCGGCAGTCTGCCAGTAAGGCGGGTCCATATAGAAGAACGTATGCGCCCGATCGTAGCGCTCGGCGCAGGCAAGCCAGGACAGGTTTTCGACGTAGGTGCCAGCGAGGCGCTGCCATGCGGCGGACAGGTTCTCCTCGATGCGCAGCAAATTGATTGCCGGCCCAGTAGTCGCGGTACCGAATGTCTGCCCAGTGACCTTACCGCCGAACGCATGTTGCTGCAGGTAGAAGAATCGCGCCGCACGCTGGATGTCGGTCAAGGTTTCAGGACGCGTCATCTTCTGCCACTCGAAGATCTGCCGGGAGCTCAGCGCCCATTTGAACTGGCGCACGAACTCTTCCAAGTGGTTCTGCACAACACGGTAGAGGGTGACCAGATCACCATTGAGATCGTTCAGCACCTCCACTGGGGCGGGCTGAGGACGCATGAAGAACAACGCGGCACCGCCTGCGAAGACTTCGACATAGCATTCATGTGGGGGAAAGAGGGGGATCAAGCGGTCGGCAAGGCGGCGTTTGCCACCCATCCAGGGAATAATAGGAGAGGTCATAGGTATGCAAGTCTTTACTGTATGGATAAACAGGTGTTAGGCTCACCGCGCTTTGTGCACAAGGCAGAGGCCACGGCTGGACTTGCAGGAAGGGTCTGCGGGTTCGGTGGGCCGGGCTGGATGTTGACGCATCCTCCCGGCTCGCCTCTTTACTACTTGGTGACTTCGCGGACGTAGGCCTGACAGGCCTTCAGTGCGATCAGTCCTCGGTCACCGTCGTCGGTGATGCCGATAATTCGTTGAGCATGCGCTGTGTCAAGTCGGGCGCGAACGGTTGCATGAACCACGCCTCCGGTGCCGGCGGCTTCTCGCATCCCACCGTCACAACCCGGGGCGGCAAAGGTACCGGCGTCGACAAGGACTGACAGCCGCAAATCAGCAGTAGCCAGCCTGTCACGCAGGCGAGCTTGAATCTGTTGTGCATCGTTCATCTCCTTCCAATGTGTTTTGCCCTGCTCCTGCAGGCGATTCTCCAGGTCTTTGCGCTGACTATTCTGTTCAGCCAACTGCTCCAGCGCTGCAGCTGCAGCTTCGTCACGCTCACGACCGTGAGCCCGATCCTTATCCGCGAGCAGCTGGACATAACCTGCGGCCTGCTCAGCCAGCTGCTTTCCGTACTCGCTGGCCTGCCAGACCCAGGCCCCACGCCCGCCGGCATAGAGCCCGACCGCAGCGGCCAGAAGCGCGATACGCCAATTAATCGGCATCACTGCAGCACCTCAAGTGCACGCTTGTAGAGCGCCTGGCGATCTTTCAACCCATTCAGGCCACCATTGATACGGCGGGTGATCAGCTCGAACACCGAGTCATCGGCCCGCAGCACCTTGTCCGCGAGGCTATTGAGTCCTAACCGCTGCCAGTACCAGCCGGCCGACAGCGACGCATAGACGGGCTGCTCAAGCAGGTCAGGGGTGCTGAGCAAGCGGCTGTCACCGAACAACGCTTCGCTGCACGCCTCGTAGTTGTCGCGGCCAGTGACCTGAATAAGCCCACGACCACGGTACCGCTGACCATCACCGTCAGCCGCCGGGGTGTTGCCGAGGCGTTCCGCCAGGCGCCCGGTGTCGTACTTGGCCAGATAAGCATCGTTACCGAGCTCGCGCACATACTGCAGCTGCCCAGACTCATGTCCGACTTGTGCGAGGAACGCAGCCATACGCCGAGGGGTGATGATCGAGTACTTGCCCATTGTTGCGTTGAGGCCGGGAACAAAAACGCCGGCTTTTCGGCCGGCGTTGGGGAGGATCTGTTGCAGCTGTTGAACTGAGATAGCCATTGGTCTCTCCAGTGATGGCCGTATGCGGCCATAGGGATTAGAGCTGCTCAACCTTGAGCGGCTTGTCGTCTTTCTTTTTCTTGCCCGAGGCCTTGGCCTTGCCCTTCTTGCCGCCGTTGCACTCCACGGTCGTGGTCCACCCGCTGGCCGTGAACACTTGCTCCACGCTTTCCACCAGGTATTCGCCATCGAGCCCGACCTTGAAGCCCAGGGCATTCACCGAGCACTCCGCAAACAGGTCGTGCCGGCCCGCCATCTCCAGGCGGACGCCGGCGGTGCTGCGGTTGAACGCGGCCAGCCGCGCTTTGGCGGCCTGTCTGGCAGCAGTCTCGTTGGGGTAGATATGGCGGTCGGTGTGAACTGGGGGCAGGCCATCCGGCGATTCGTCGTTGTCCAGCTGGAGCACCTTCAAAGCACCGGTCTTCTGATCCTGGTGCTGGGTTTTCACTGCCTTCTGCGTGCTGCGGTCGCTCAGCCGGAACTGATAGCGGGACACGTCCGTCTTGTTGACGGTGATGACCTGCAGTGACTTGCCCGAAGTGCTCTTCCCACCCTGCCGGGGCATAACCAGCAGCTTGCCTTGGGCAACCTTGGCAGTGCTGTCGTAGTGCCGCGCCAGGCGCGTGACGAAGTTGAAGTCCGATTCGTTGCGCTGATCGATCCGCTCGACCTTCGTCGTGACCGGGCAAACCACCTCCCAGCCATTGCGCTTGGCAATTTCAGTGACGATCTCGGACAGCGGCACATTCTCCCAACTGCCGCTACGGATGGTCTTACCGCTGCCACGCATGTCGCTGGCCTTGCCGCGAATGGTCAGCTCATCAGGTGGACCGGATAACTGCACCTCGTCCACGGTGTAGGCGCCCATGCGTTTAAGTGGCTGGCCCTCGTAACCCAGCAGGACCTCCACCACCCCTCCCCGCGCTGGCAGCGCCACTGCCTGGTCGCGGTCGTCAATGCGCAGCTCAAATTCGTCCGACTCCATGCCAGGCTTGTCCGAGATCCGCAGCAGCAGAAGGCGGTCATTGATCAGCGCGGTAATGTCCTTGCGGTCCGCGATGATTCGATACGTTGGTTTCATGCAGACTCCAGAT
>Ga0160439_1000920_pt1 | contig 10369 bp, 8 predicted proteins | sample HID1975M_E0MG_FD_108201 | JGI IMG/M metagenome (GOLD analysis project Ga0160439, IMG submission 108201) | Enriched soil microbial communities from UW Madison campus, WI, USA - HID1975M_E0 MG | ecosystem: Environmental > Terrestrial > Soil > Unclassified | place: USA: Madison, Wisconsin... | reverse complement strand
TGCCGATCGACTGCACGAAGACCGGATCGGCGGTGAACGCGCGGATGAAGTTGTCCACTCCGACGAAGCGCGGCGGGTTCGGCGAGATGAGGCGGGCGTTCGTGAACGAGAGCGTGAAGGCCAGGATCACCGGGATGATCAGGAACAGGAGGAGGAGGATCGCCGCGGGGGCGACCATCCCGAATCCTGCCCAGGTCTGGCGACCGCGTGTGGTGCGGAAGCGGCGGAGCGCGCGCCGAGGAGTCTCGGCCGCCCTCGTCGGAGGAGCGACAGTCATGAGGAGTGCCTTTCGATGGCAGATTCCGGTGACGGGATCCGGGAGGCCGGCGGCGGAGGGGACGCGCAGGGTGGTGCGGGCGCCCCCTCCGCACCGATCACTGGAAGCCGTACCCGTCGTTGGACGCGATGTTGGCGTCGATGTCGGCGACGGCCTGGTCGAGGGTGCCCTGCACGTCGGCACCGCTCATGATGTTCTTGGCCGCCGTCTCGAAGGTGGTCGAGATCACCGCGTAGGCGGGGGTCTCCGGCCGCAGCACCGCGTACTTCTGCGAGAGCTCCACGAAGGGCCGCAGCACGCCGTCGTCACCGAAGTACTGCGAGGCCTGGGCGGCCTCCTCGGTGGCGGGGATGACGATCTGCTTGTCGGCGAACTCGGTGATGTACTCGTCGTTGAAGCTGAACTCGAGGTAGTCGCGAGCGCCCTCGGCGTCGTTGCAGCTGGACGAGATCGCCCACTGCCAGGAGCCGCCGCCGATCTTGGGCCCGGTGCCGAGGTCCGGCGGCGGGAGGATCAGCAGATCGTCGCCGATCGCTTCGACCGAGGCGAGGGCGTTCCAGACGCCGGTGTAGCTCAGGGCGACCTCGTCGTCGACGAACTCCTGGTTGCCGACCGTGCCCGAGTTGCTGGCGTACCCCTTCGCGAACAGGTCCTGGAACCAGGTCCCCCACGCCACGGCGGCATCGCCGTTGAGCGCGCCGTCGGCGCTGAGCATCGTGTCACGGTCGATCAGGTCGCCGCCGAAGCTCTGCAGGAACGGCGAGTAGGCGTACGGCCACCACTCTCCGGTGTCCTCGGCGCCGATGTCGATCGGGGTGTCGTAGCCGGCATCCTGGAGAGTGGCCAGCGCCGCGTCGAACTCATCCGCGGTCCAGGGCTGGTCGGTCGACGGGATCCGGATGCCGTTCTCGTCGAGCACCGACTTGCGGGCGAAGATCGATAGCGCGGCGTCCCAGTAGCCCGCGGAGTAGATCTCCCCGTCCCACATGCCGACCGCGGTGGGCAGCAGCTTGTCGGTGATCTCGCTGGAGATCCCGAGAGGCTGCAGGTACTCCGCCCACGCCCAGTTCGGCATGATCGGACCGTCCAGATCGAGGAGGCACGGCAGGTCGCCGGAGGCGGCCGCCGCGACGATCGCGTCGTTGTAGGCGCCCTGGGGGAAGGACTCGTGCACGACCTCGTACTGGTCCTGCGAGGCGTTGTAGTCGGAGATGATCCGCTCGTAGACCTCGAGCTCGGCGGCGTTGCCGGCCGAGTGGGTCCACATCGTCAGCTGCGTGCGACCGTCCTCCCCGGTCGTGGTGCCCTGGCCCGCCTGACCGCAGCCGGTCAGGGCGAGCACTGTCACCAGCCCCGCGGCGACGAAGATGGGCGACGTTCTGCGCGTCATTGTGGTTTCCTATTCCTGGTGCCCGACGCCCACGTCGGCCACCTGATCGGGGGCCGCCGAGCGCGGCCCTTCGGTTGTGTGTGAAGCCCGTCGTCGGTCTTGTTTGGCGACATGCGCCGGCGGCGGGCCCACCGAGTCCCGCCGGATGACGGGACACTCCATTCGGTGCGCGGCGTCCTCTTCCCCCTCCGCGCGGACGCCGAGCGCGACCTCCATCGCCCAGCGACCCATTTCGTAGTGGGGCAGCGCGATGGTGGTGAGAGGTGGATCCAGTTCCGCGGCGACCAGCTGCTGGTCGTCGTAGCCGACGACCGACAGGTCACGCGGGATGTCGAGTCCGCGGCGGTGGGCGGCGGTGTAGACGCCGATCGCCATGCGGTCGTTGAAGCAGAAGATCGCGGTGGGGCGGCGGCCCTCGGGAAGGTCGAGCAGTCGGTCGGCCGCTTCGCGTCCCCCCTGCGCCGACGTATCGCCCCGCACGTGGAGGGCCGGGTCGGCCTCGATGCCGGCCTCGGCGAGGGCGGCGAGGTAGCCCTCGTGACGGAGCCGGGAGGCGACCGGCTCGGGATCGCTCGTGTCGAGGTAGGCGATGCGGGTGTGCCCGGCGGCGAGGAGCTCACGCACGGCCGCCTCTCCGCCCGAGCGGTCGTCCGGGACGACGCTGCGGAATCCGCCCGCGGCCGGATAGCAGTCGAGCATCACGGTGCCGGCGGGAAGACCAGCCGGGGCCGTGGCGGCGCGGTGCCACATCGCCGCGTAGAGCACGGCATCGACCTGCTGCGCGGTCATGGCGCGGACGGCTTCGACTTCGAGTTCGGGGTCACCGCCGGTGTCGACGAGCATCACCATGTGGGCGTTCTCGCGCGCGGCGTCCTGTGCTCCGGCGAGCATGCGGCCCGCGAACGGCGTCGTCGCGATCTGGTCGGAGATGAGACCGACGATCCGGGTGCGCTGGGTGCGGAGGCCGCGGGCGACCGCACTGGCGGAGTAGCCGACGGCGTCGGCGGCATCGCGCACGCGCTGGCGGGTGTCCTCGGAGATGCGGGACTCGGCGTTGTTGAGCACCAGCGAGACGGTGGTCACCGAGACGCCCGCAGCGGCGGCGACGTCGAAGATGCGTGCCCGGCCCATTCCCCACCTCACATCCTTGTGCTGGTCGGCTCCTTGCGAAACCTGGTGATAAACGTGGTGATAAAACGTTTTATCGGGATAGTAGAGCACACCGCGCCGACACGTCAACACCTCTCGGGCGAGATGCTCGCGGCGCAGCGGAGGCGATCGGCACAACGGAGGGCGCACTGCGCGAATCGCCCCTCCGCTCCGCGGATCCCCTCCGTCACGCCGCATGAACGGGGGAGGCGCGGGGGCGCCCCGCGCGGCGGTGACGGGCACAACGGCCGCGGCTAGAATCGGGCCATGGCTGACTCTTCGTTCGACATCGTCTCCAAGATCGACCGCCAGGAGGCGGACAACGCGCTCAACCAGGCCCGCAAGGAGGTCGAGCAGCGCTACGACTTCAAGGGCACCGGCGCGTCGATCGAGTGGAGCGGCGAGGCGATCCTCATCAAGGCGAACAGCGAGGACCGTGCGAAGGCCGTGCTCGACGTCTTCCAGTCCAAGCTCATCAAGCGCGGCATCTCCTTGAAGTCGCTGGAATCGGGTGACCCCGTCCCCAGCGGCAAGGAGTACCGGCTGACGTCGACGCTGAAGGAAGGCATCTCGCAGGAGAACGCCAAGAAGATCGGCAAGATCATCCGCGACGAGGGACCGAAGTCGGTGAAGTCGCAGATCCAGGGCGACGAGCTTCGGGTGCAGTCCAAGTCCCGGGACGACCTGCAGGAGGTGCAGCGCCTCCTGAAGGCAGCCGACCTCGACGTCGACCTGCAGTTCGTGAACTACCGCTAGCGCGGAACGCAACACCAGGTCAACCCCGTCTCGACGGACGGGTCGCCGACATACTCTGGGGAGTCAGTCTGGGGAGACCCCGGAGAGGGCGGATGCACAGAGCGAACAGCAGACTCGTCGGATGGTGGATCGCCGGAGCGCTCGCGCTCTCGCTGATCCCGCCGCAGGCGGCGACGGCCGAGGGCATCACGCCCGACAGCGGCGCGACGCCGGCGGCGACCCCGGCCGCCTCCGCAACCCCCGACGCCGACGCGACGCCGACGGCTGTGCCCGAACCCGGCGTCACCGCCACACCCGAGCCGTCCCCGACTCCGACGCCGACCACGCTCCCCAAGCCACTGCCCACGACGTCCCCGCTGCCCGGCGAGGACCACGAGGCGCACGAGACCGACGGCCCGACCATGCCCCTCACGCGGGAGCTCCCGGCCACCCCGGTCGCCCCCACGTCGAGACTGGCCTCGTCGTACGGCCCCCAGCCGGTCTTCCACTTCCCGTGGGCGCCCGGCGAGCGTTGGGGGGCGAGCGGCCCGCACGCCGACAGCGACGGCATCCATCAGGGCGCTATCGACTTCGCCCCCCTCAGGTCGGACACCACGGTGGTGCGCGCGATCGCGGCGGGACGGGTGTACCGCGTGAGCTGCGCGGGAGGCTGGTTCCTGGGCGTCGACCACGGCGGCGGATGGATGTCGGAGTACTACCACCTGCGCGGTGCGAAGTCGGGGCTCGTCGGCATGTGGGTCGAGGCGGGGACCGCCCTCGGACTGGCCGGCCAGACACTCCCCTGCGGTGGAACACCCGGCGACAGCAATCACGTCCACCTCTCGATCCTCAATGATGCCGTGGACGTGCCGAGCGGGAAGCGGAAGTACATCCCCGTGAGCGGCATCCAGTTCGACCGCTTCGAGCTCTACGACTCGAGCGGCTCCTACAACGGGGTGTGGCGCGACATGTCCGGCGCCAAGGTGCTGACGTCGCGGCGCGTCACGTGCTGCCTCACGGCATCCTCGCGAGTCGGGCCGTCCAGCCCTTCGGCCGTGCTCCCGGACTCGAACGGCAACGGCATCGACGACCGCGCCGAGATCAACGCGTGGGACACCGATGTCAACGGCGACGGACGCGCGGACATCGTCGCCTTCGGCGCCGAAGGCGTGATGGTGAGCCGCAGCACCGGCACCCGATTCACGACCGCCGTGCGGGCACTGTCGAGCTTCGGAACCTCGCGGAACTGGAGCACATCGCGACATCTGCGGATGGTCATGGACGTGACCGGCGACGACGTCCCCGACATCATCGGATTCTCGGACACGGGCGTCTTCGTCGCAAAGGGATCCGGCACAGGCTCGTTCGGTTCGGCGCAGCGGTGGTCCTCGCAATTCGGTGCGGACGACGGGTGGGCGCTCTCGCGGACTCCGCGCACCCTGGCGGACGTCAACGGCGACGGCAGACCCGACATCGTCGCATTCGGGAGCCCCGGCGTATCTGTGGCCCTCAACACCGGCAGCGGGTTCCGCACCTCCACCCGATGGCTGGCCGAAATGGGCGCGAGCTCTGCGGCGGGGAGCTGGAACACCACCCAGCACGTGCGCTTCGTGACCGACGTGAACGGAGATGGACGCGCTGACCTCGTCGGCATCCGCGCATCGGGCGTGCGGGTGGCCCTCAGCACCGGGTCCGGTTTCGCTCCTTCGACGCGATGGACGGCAGCGTTCGGCACGGATCGTGGCTGGCGCGAGGACGTGACACCGAGGAAGCTCGTCGACATGAACAACGACGGCAGGCCCGACATCGTCGGGTTCGGCCGCAAAGGCGTGTACGTCGCTCTGAACACCGGGTCTGCCTTCGCCACTGCGCGCCGCTGGTCACCGAGTTTCGGCTTCGATCTGGGCTGGCGGAACACGCGCCACTCCCGGGTCATCGCCGATGTCAACGGAGACGGGCGTCCGGACATCGTCGGGCTCCGCCTGGGCGGGGTATGGGTCGCTCGCAACACGGGCTCGACCTTCACCTCCGCCGCGCGCTGGACCACCGACTACGGCTCGACTGAGTGGAAGCTCGGGGTGATGCCCCGAGCGGTGGTCGACCTGAACGGCGACGGCCGGGCAGACATCGCCGGGTTCGCCCGTCACGGCGTGCACGTCGCACTCAGCAGCGGCAGTCGCTTCGGAGCAGCTGCCCACTGGAGTCCCGACTTCGGGTGGGGGAAGTCGACCGGCAACTGGCATGTGCGGACGAAGCCGCGCGGGCTGAGCGCAGGGTGAGCGCGGGCTGACGGCGGGGTGAAGGCGGGGTGACGACGGCTCCGCTCAGGTGAGCGCGCCGCGAGTGAGCCAGTGATCGAGCGCGTCGTAGGCCCGGGCACGCGGCTCGGGCGCCGACAGGAACACGTCGTGGATGGCGCCCGAGATGCGCGCCACCGTGACCCGCTGCCCGATCCGCATGGCGGCGCGGGCGATCTCGTCGACGTCGAGCACCGAGTCGGTGCCGGTCATGGTCTCCGCCCACTGCACCGGGGAGGTCCACCCGCCCGAGAGCAGGACGAACGCGGGGCAGCCGACGTCGATGCCCGCCGCAACGGTCGCGTGGCCGGCGATGATCGCCGCCAGCCAGCCCGGGTGCGTGGGGAATCCGCGCTCCGGGCGCCACGCCTCATGGCCGGTCGGGAGGGATCCGAGCTCGCGCTGCGCGCGCGTGTAGAACCCGAGATCCACCTCGGGATGCCGGCCCAGCGGATCCACCCGCGCCGCCGCGCGCACGAGCGGGGCGATCGCCTGCCGCCCGAACGAGCCGAGCTGCAGCTCCAGCCACGGACTGTTCAGGACGAGCGCCGACGCGGCGCGGGGATGCCGCGCCGCCCAGAGCGTCAGGGTGAGCCCGCCGGTTGAATGCCCCAGGAGCACGAGCCGGCGTGGGCGCGGACCGCGGATCGCGTCGATCGCCGCGCCGATGTCGGCGTCGTAGTCCCCCAGCGACGCGATGTAGCCCGGCGTCTGCCCGGGACGGAGGCTCCGCCCGTACTTGCGGAGGTCAAGCGCGTGGAAGCGGGCCCCGCGGCGATTCCAGAAGCGTGCGAGGTCGGTCTGGAAGAAGTAGTCCGACCAGCCGTGGACGTAGAGCACGTCGACGTCGCGGAGCGGGCCGGTCAGCGCCTCCCACGCCGAGGGCAGGCTTCGCACGACGGTGGCGACGATGTCGCCTTCCGCATCGGAGCCCAGCGGCAGGGTGCGCTGCTCGAACGGCTCCCCCAGCACATCGGGGACCCAGTCGTCAGCCATGCCGTCAGCCTATCCGCGGACCGCTTCCGGTACCGGGCCGGACGTCCGCGAGCGCGACGGGAGGAGGGCCACGGCAGCGGTCACTCGCCGCGCGAGACCCGCACCATCTCCTCGCGGTCGACGACCTTGATGCGCGCACGCTCCTGCGGGGCGCCGAGGGCCACCTCGTGCTCGTCGAGCCGGTGCCAGCCGTCGAGGTCGGTCCAGCGCACGCCGCGCTCGGCCAGCAGGGCCGGGATCGCCTCGTCCGACGGGTCCTCCGGCGTCCACCACGAACCCTGGTCGTTGATGAGGTGACGGATGGTCTCCATGGCGTCGGACTTGGTGTGGCCGATGAGGCCGACCGGACCGCGCTTGATCCAGCCGGTCGCGTACACCCCCGGCACACGCTCGTTGGAGTCCTTGCGGAGCACCTGGCCCTCGTGGTTCGGGATGACCCCGTGCCGCTTGTCGAACGGCACCCCCGCCAGCGGCGAACCGAAGTAGCCGACGGCCCGGTACACCTGCTGCACGGGGATCTCGCGGATCTCGCCCGTGCCGACGACGCCGCCCTGCCCGTCCGGGCGCGTGCGCTCGTAGACGATCGCCGCCGCGCGTCCCGTCTCGTCGGTCTTGACCTCGATCGGCTTCGCGTAGAAGTGGAGGTGGAGGCGACGGCTCGCCTCGCCGCCGGCGTTGTTCACGCTCGGGCGCTGCCGCCAGGACTGCAGCACGCGGTCGATGACCATGACCTGCTTGTTGCTGGCGATCGCGGCGCGGCTCGCATCGTCGTAGTCGAAGTCCTCGTCGTAGACGACCATGTCGACGTCCCGCAGCTCGCCCAGCTCGCGCAGCTCGAGCGGCGTGAACTTGACCTGCGCGGGTCCGCGGCGGCCGAACACGTGCACGTCGGTCACCTGCGACGCCTCGAGGCCGCGCTGCACGTTCTCGGGGATCTCGGTGACGAGGAGGTCCTCGGCGTGCTTGGCGAGCACCCGGGCGACGTCGAGGGCGACGTTGCCGTTGCCGAGCACCGCCACCGAGGTGGCATCCAGCGGCCACTCCCGGGGGAAGTCCGGGTGGCCGTCGTACCAGCTGACGAAGTCCGCCGCGCCGTACGATCCGACGGCGTCGATGCCGGGGATGTCGAGCGCGGCGTCCTTGATGGCGCCGGTCGCGAAGATCACCGCGTGATAGTGCTTCTGGAGGTCGTCGAGCACGAGGTCCTCGCCGAAGCGGACGTTGCCGAAGATCCGGATGTCGCCGCGGTCGAGCACATCGCGCAGCGCCGTGATGATGCCCTTGATGCGGGGGTGGTCGGGGGCCACGCCGTAGCGCACGAGGCCGTACGGCGCCGGGAGCTGGTCGAACAGATCGATCGAGACGTCGAACTTGCGCTCGGCCTTCAGCAGGATGTCCGCGGCGTAGATGCCTGCAGGTCCCGCGCCGACGATGGCCAGCCTGAGCTTGGTCATGGTGTTCCTTTCCGGAGGATCCGGTCGTTGAGCGTGTCGGAAGTCTCGTCGCGCGGGCGGTGTTGTGCAGGTCCTGAGCGGGGCGCGCCTGTGAGGAGCTGTATCAGTGGGAGCGGTCGACCATCACCCGGGCGAAACGTGTGAGCGCCTCGCGCACGGGTCCGGGCGGGAGCGGTTCGATCGCATCGACGGCGCCACGCGACCAGTCCGCCGCGAGCTGACGGGTGGCCTCGGTGGCGGGGTGCTCCCGGAGCCGGGCGAGGTCGTCGTCGAGGAGGACGGGGTCGGCGCCGTCGGCGATCCGCGCCACACCGTCGTCGATGGCGGCCTTGAGCGCCTTCGACGCCGGGTCCGATCCCCGGCCGAGCAGCAGATACGGCATGGTCGGCACGCCGGCACGCAGGTCGGTGCCGGGCACCTTGCCGGTCTCGTCGGGATCGGCCGAGAGGTCGATGACGTCGTCGAGGAGCTGGAAGGCAATGCCGACGCGTTCGCCGAACTCCAGGACCGGGGTCGCGTACTCCGACGGCGCATCGGAGAAGAGGACACCCGACTGACCGGCGGCCGCGATGAGGGATCCGGTCTTGTCGGCCAGCACCTGCAGATAGAACTCGACGGGATCGTCGCCGGCCTGCGCACCGACCGTCTCGTGCATCTGACCGAGCACGAGGCGCTCGAACGTGTCGGCCTGGAGCCGGATCGCCCGCTCGCCGATCTGCGCCATCAGCTGGCTGGCCCGGGAGAAGAGGAGGTCGCCGGTGAGGATCGCGATGTTGTTGCCCCACACGGCGTGCGCGCTCGGCACCCCGCGGCGCACGTCCGCACCGTCCATGACGTCGTCGTGGTAGAGCGAGCCGAGGTGGGTCATCTCCAGCGCGGTGGCACCGGCGATCACGTGGTCGGTGGCGCCGTCGCCGAGCTGCGCGGTGAGCATCGACAGCATCGGCCGCAGCCGCTTGCCGCCCGCCTCGTACAGGTAGCGGCTGGTGACATCGGCCAGCGCGTCGCCGACCTGCAGCTCCGCGGCCAGCTTCTCCTCGACCCGCGCGAGGCCGTCCTCGACGGCCGCGGCGAGGCGGCGCATCTTGGGTCCCGCGAAGATGCGCTCGGTCATGCCGAGGTGGCTCGTCAGCTGCGAGCCGGGCGCGGTGGGGCTCGGGGTCACCCTCCCAGCCTACCGGGGACGGGTCCGGGCCGGTTCCGTCGCCAGCCGTGAGACGGCTGGGGCTTCAGGGCGCCGCGCGGCGACGGCGAGGGTCAGCGGCGGGGCTTGCGGGCGCGGTGGAGGGCGACGATGCCGAAGGACAGGTTCCGGTATGCGACGTCCTCCCATCCGGCCTCGCGGATCCATCCGGCGAGCGTGGGCTGGTCGGGCCAGTCCTTGATCGACTCGTTCAGGTAGTCGTAGGCCGCGGCGTTGGAGCTCACCGTGCGCGCGACGGCCGGCAGCACCCGATCGTTGTAGAAGCGGTAGAGCGACCCGAAGGCCGGGGACGGCGGCTGGGAGAACTCGCAGATGACGAGGCGTCCGCCGGGCGCGGTCACGCGGAGGAGCTCGGCCAGTGCGGTGCGCGGCTCGTTGACGTTGCGAAGGCCGAACGAGATGGTCACGGTGTCGAATTCGTCGTCGGCGAAGGGGAGCGCGGTGGCGTCGGCTTCGACGAAGGAGAGGTTCGGGATGCCGCCGTGCCGGCGACGGCCTTCGGCGAGCATGCCGGGCGAGAAGTCGGCCGCGACGACCTCGGCGCCGCTGCGGGCGAGGGCCACCGAGCTCGCGCCGGTGCCGGCGGCGAGGTCGAGGATGCGCTGACCGGCTTTCGGAGCGACCGCCCGCGTGGTGGCGACTCGCCACAGCCGGTCGTTGCCGAGGCTCAGGATCGTGTTGCTGCGGTCGTACGCCGGGGCGACCTCGTCGAACATCCCGCTCACGCGGGCGGGATCCTTGCCGAGGTCGGCACGGTGGGGCTGGTCGGTCACGGTTCGATCCTACGTCGCGCCCGCCCGCGCCCCGCGAGCTCGCCCCCCGCCCCGCGAGCTTGCCCCGGTCCCCGCGGGCTTGCCCCGGGCCCCG
>Ga0160439_1000918_pt1 | contig 10379 bp, 11 predicted proteins | sample HID1975M_E0MG_FD_108201 | JGI IMG/M metagenome (GOLD analysis project Ga0160439, IMG submission 108201) | Enriched soil microbial communities from UW Madison campus, WI, USA - HID1975M_E0 MG | ecosystem: Environmental > Terrestrial > Soil > Unclassified | place: USA: Madison, Wisconsin... | reverse complement strand
CGGCACGGCGGCCGGCGACCTGCTCGCCGAGGAGCTGGGCCTGGGCTACCTCGCCTCCGCCCTGCTGTTCGCCGGGGCGATCGGCGCGGTGGCGCTCGCGCACTACCGGTTCCGGCTCGGCGCGGTGCTCTCGTTCTGGATCGCCTACGTCCTCACGCGGCCGCTCGGCGCGTCCATCGGCGACCTGCTCTCGCAGAGCAGGGCCGACGGTGGGCTCGGCCTGGGCACGACCGTGACGAGCCTCGTCTTCCTCGGCGCGATCGCGGTGACGGTCGTCTACCTCACGGTCACGCGGCGCGACGTCGAGACGGTGTCCGCCCGATGACGGTCCTGGCCACCGACCCGTCCACCCTCGGCGGTGTCCCCGGGTGGGCCGTGCAGCTCATGGACTCCCTCGGCGTGGCGGGCGCCGCGATCGCGATCGCGCTCGAGAACGTCTTCCCGCCGATCCCGAGCGAGGTGATCCTGCCGCTGGCCGGCTTCACCGCGAGCCAGGGCACGTTCGGTCTGGTCGCCGCAATCGTCGCGACGACGATCGGGTCGGTCGTCGGCGCGGCCGTGCTCTACCTCGTCGGCGCGCTGATCGGCAGGGAGCGCACCCGCGCGCTCGTCGCACGGATCCCGCTCGTGAACATCGAGGACGTCGACCGGTCGGAGGCCTTCTTCGCGCGGCACGCCCGCACCGCGATCTTCATCGGACGGATGGTCCCGGTCTTCCGGAGCCTCATCTCGATCCCGGCGGGCGTGGAGCGGATGCCGGTCGCGACGTTCCTGCTGCTCACCGCTGCGGGCAGCGCCGTCTGGAACACGGTCTTCGTCTGCGCGGGCTACCTGCTCGGCGAGCACTGGACCGCGGTCCAGGGCTACGCGGGGGTGTTCCAGTGGGTCGTGATCGGGCTCGTGGTGGTGGCCGCCGGCTGGTTCGTCGCCTCACGGCTGCGGCTTCGCCAGCGCACCTGACGGCGTGGCTCACACGCCGCCGAGGTGCTCCCTGGCCCACAGCGCCGCACTGGTCCGGTCGGCCACGCCGAGGTGCCGGAAGACGTGGCCGACGTGCACCTTCACCGTGCGCTCGGCGATGCCGAGCGCACGCGCGATCTGCTTGTTCGCCATCCCCTGCGCCAGCAGCGCGAGCACCTGTCGTTCACGGGCGCTCAGCCCGTCGGCCGGCGACGCCGTCCGTGCAGGGAGCAGCGCGCGTGCCACGCGCGGGTCGAGCGGAGAGTGCCCGAGTGCCGCCGCGCGGACCGCGGCGACGAGCTCGCTCGGCTCGCAGTCCTTGAGCAGGTACCCGATCGCTCCGGCCGCCAGAGCGTCGTCGACGCGCGCCCGGTCGGAGAAGGACGTCAGGACGACCACGGCGACCTCGGGGTGCGCAGCGACGATCTGCCGCGTGGCCTCGACGCCGTCGAGGACGGGCATCGAGAGGTCCATGAGCACGACGTCGGGCCGCAGCTGCTCGGCGGTGGCCACGGCCTGAGCGCCGTCACCCGACTCGCCAACCACCCGCATGCCGCTCGCCCCGTCCACGAGCGACGTCAGACCGGACCGGACGAGGTGGTGGTCGTCCACCAGGAGCACGGTGATGTCGTCCTCAGGCACGCCGCACGTCCGTCCCCCTGGTCGTCAACCGCCACCGACACCCGGACCCGGGCGCTGTCCGGACCTCGAGACGAGCGCCCGACGACGCGGCCAGGTCGGCCAGGAGCCGCAGCCCGAAGTGCCCCTCGCGTGGGGCCGCGAGCACCGCGGCGACATCGAACCCGACACCGTCGTCCTCGACCGTCAGGACCAGGGCGTCGCCGTGTCGATCCAGCGTGACGACGACCTCGGAGGCGTGGGCGTGCGCGACCGCGTTGCGCAGCGTCTCCTGGGCGACGCGGTAGACGAGCCTGTCCTGCTCGTCGGACACATGCTCGACGCCGTCCGCCGGGAGCTCGAGCCGAACCGCTACGCCGCGCTCCGCGAGGCCGCCGGCCAGGTCTGTCAGTGCCGCACCGAGGCCAGCACTCTGCAGGGTCGCGGGGTAGATGTCGACGAGCAGGGAGCGCAGGCCCTTGATGCTCGCGCGGACGGTCGAGGCCGCCTCACGCAGCGGCGCGGCGAGCTCGGGCGCGCTCGAGCGCTCCGCCTGCTCCACGGCGCCGGCCAGCGCGAACGACGAGCCGGCGAGCTCCTGCACCACGCCGTCGTGCAGGGTGGCCGCGATGCGCCGGCGCTCGTCGTCCGAGGCCTCGACGGCTCGTTGGAGCAAGACCTCACGGGTGCGCTGGGCGCGCCTCAGCCGGTCGACGAGAGTCCACAGCACGGGCAGCATGAGCACGACGAACAGGAGCAGGCTCGTCAGCGTGATCCCGGCGAAGCCGCGCCACAGGGCGCTCGACCGATCCGTCACGACGTCGTAGCGGCTGTAGGTCTCGAGCAGCAGCGGGGTTCCGTCGGGCGTCCAGACGGGGCGGTAGACCTCCAGCAGCTTGCCCTGACCGCGCTCGTACACGTTCTCCGGTCGGTCGACGTCGCTGACCTCGGCCTCGGTCGTCGGATGCTCGAGAACCTCGCGCTCGTCGTCGCCGAGCGGGAACACCCGGCCCACCAGGCGACCCTCGTCCGAGTAGACGATCCTGCCGTCGGCGTCCCAGAGCTTGACCCGCACCACGGCGTCACCGAGCACGCCGCCGCGGACGGCGCTGTCCAGGGCGTCGACCGCGTCGGGGTCCGACGTCACGACACCGTCCTGCAGGACCGGCTGGACGATCGCGTCCGCGATGAGGTCGGTGCGCCGAGCGGCGTCGTTGACCGACTCGTGCTCGGCGATCCGCCGGCTCGCCTCAAGGCCGAGAAGAGCCACGACGACGAGCACGAGCAGCGCCGCCGCGACGAGCTGGCCGAACACGCGCCATGTGCGCGGTGGCGTCTGGGCACCGTCGTCCGCTCCCGGCCCGCCGTCGCCGACGACGACCCACCGGGGCTCGCTGCTGGACACGGTGCCCAGACTAGGTGCCGGGTCGGGCCCGTCGGTCGCAGCGGCTTCAGTCGTCGCTGCCATGGCCGCCGTGGTCGTCGTCGGCGTCGTGGTCCGCGCTCTCGTCCTTCCCCGAGTGACCGGACGTGTCGTCGTCCCCGCCCGAGCGGGTCGAGGAGTCGTCACGGCCCGAGTGGTGGCCGCTGTCGTCGTCGCCCGAGTGGTGACCGCTGTCGTCGTCACCCGAGTGGTGACCGCTGTCATCGTCACCCGAGTGGTGACCGCTGTCGTCGTCGCCGGGTCGGTCGTCCGTGCCGTGGTGGCGCGAGTCGTCGTCCGTGCTCGTCGCACGCGTGGGCTTCGGCGCAGGCGTCGAGCCGCCGTTGCGGTCGCGGTCGTCACCAGGCTCGTCGCGGTCGTCGCGATCCGCGCGGCCGCCGTGGTCGTCCGCCGTCGCGGTGGGCGAGGGAGCCGGCGGGACGGCGGTCGGGCTCGTCGTGGGGCCGGGAGTCGCGCGGTCGTCGCCGGGCTCGGCGCGGTCCCCCCGGTCCACCGCTCCCCCACGGTCGTCAGCGACGGCCTGGCTCGGCGCGGCCACCGGGATCGACGGCTGCAGGCTCGGGTTGTTCGAGAGGCCGACGGCCGCCGGGACGACGGCGACCACCAGGGCGCCGGTGAGGATGAGCACGCGCTTCATGAGAACTCCTTGGTCGTCGCGGTTCCTGACGGGTCCTTTCTCTCGCGCCCGCGGTCTTCCGCACCATCAGACCTTGGTACTAGTACCTCGCCGTCGGCATCGAGCGTCCGACCCGCCCGGCCAGCAGCCGACACGTGACGACAGCGGCGACCGACTCGGCAGCGAGCAGCCCCGCGAGCACGAGCAGCTGGACCTGCGCCGCCTGCGCGGGCGTCGCGCCGCCGAGGAGCAGGCCGACGAAGGCGCCGGGCAGGACGACGAGTCCCGCGCTGCGCGTCTGGTCGAGGGCAGGGACGAGCGACCGCGCGACCGCTCGTCGCGCGTGCCAGCCGACCGCCTGCCGCGGTGTCGCCCCCAGCGCCAGCCACCCTTCGACCACGCCCCACTCGCCGGCGACGTCGTCCCGCAGGCGGCTCCCCGCGAGCGAGACCGCTGTCATCGAACCGCCGATGATCTGGGCGGCGAACGGCACCACGGTCTCCGGGTGCACCGGCAGCGCGCCGCTGGCCAGGACGGGGATCGTGGCGGCCAGCGCGCCGGCCGCCACGGCGACGGCGATCAGCGGCCACGCTCCCGTGCCGCACCCGATGCGTCGCGCGGACGTCCATGCGGCAGCGCCGAGCATGAGCGCCAGGTACGCGACGACTCCCCCGGGATGCTGGAAGACCCAGGCGATCACCACGGACACCAGGGACAGCTGGACGCCGGCCCGCACGACCGAGACCAGCGCGTCCCGGCGGACGCGCACGCGCGCGAGCGACAGGACGCCGAGGCAGATCGCGACAAGGACGACGACTGCGACGAGGACGCGGTCGGCTGAGGAGACCTGCACGTCAGGCCTCGAACGAGCTTCGACGCATGCACGTACGGTACGGCGCGCCCGCGGAGATCCTCGCCCGTGCGCCGTCCGCGGCACCTGACGTCGATGCAGGCCCGCGCTCTGCGGTGGATCGCAGATCACCCGGCCACGATGTGCGGGCACTCGATCGAGCGCCTAGCGTCGGCAGACGTGTCCGAGGCAGCGTTCGACGTGGAGGCCGCGCAGGCCGGAGACTCCCGCGTGCTCGCAGGCCGCTACCGGCTGGATCGAGTCGTCGGGCGCGGAGGCATGGCAACCGTCCACCGGGCGCACGACCTCGTGCTCGGCAGGGACGTCGCCGTCAAGCTGTTCCCGTCGGCCGACGACGAGGCCGACGTGCTGCTGCGCCACTCAGCCGAGGTTCGCATCCTCGCGACCCTGAGCCACCCGAACCTCGTGACGCTCTACGACGCCGGCTCGGTCTCGGCGAGCGACGGCTCCCGCGAGGTCTACCTCGTCATGGAGCTCGTCGACGGACCCACCCTCGCCGAGCATCTGCGAGCTGGGCCCATGGACGTGCGGGAGGTGACCGAGGTCGGCCGGCAGGCGGCCGAGGCCCTGGCCGTCGTGCACGAGCAGCAGATCGTGCACCGCGACATCAAGCCGGGCAACGTCCTCATGGCCGCCACTGCCTCGTCCCCGCAGATCAAGGTGGCCGACTTCGGCATCGCCCGCCTCGCCGACGACACGCGCCTGACGATGACCGGCGTGACGCTCGGCACCGTGCGCTACCTCAGCCCCGAGCAGGTCACGGGCAGCGCTCTCGGACCGCCGACCGACATCTACTCGCTCGGTCTGGTGCTCGTCGAGTGCCTCACCGGGCAGTCCGTCTTCACGGGCACCCTCGCCGAGTCCGCAGCTGCCCGGTTGACGTCCGAGCCGACGATCCCCGATGACCTCCCGCCCGGGCTCGCGCGCCTGCTCGCGCAGATGACGGCGCGCCAGCCCGACGAGCGCCCCACCGCCGCCACCGTCGCCGAGGAGCTCGACCGATTGGTCCGTGACCCAGGCGCACCGGGTGACCGCCGCGCGGCCGCAGCGGCCACCGAGGCGCTGTCGCTCCCTCGGACCCGAGTGGTCCCCGCCGTCGTGGACGAACCGGCGCCCCGCAAGCACTCCCGGGCCCGCTGGATCGCCATCTCGGTCGCGACTGCACTCGTGATCGGTGGCTCGGTCTTCGCCCTGGAGGCCGCAGACGACACCGATGCTCGGCCGCCCGCTCCCTCGTACCCTGCCGTGTCGGGTGATCTCGGTACCGCGTTGACCACGCTGCAGCAGAGCGTGACCCCGTGAGGCGCGCCGCGTGGCTCGGCTGCGCTCTCACGCTGGCACTCACGCTGAGCGCCTGCAGCAGCCCGCCCGACCTCGAGGTCGACCGTGCCCGCACGCTCGAGGCGGATGTGCTCGTCGTGACGAGAGCTGCCGCCGCGGCGAAGTGGGACGCCGTCGCCGCAGGCATCGCTGCCGCCCGCAGCGACCTGGACGCCGGCCTCGATGCCGGCGATCTGTCGACGGCGCGCTACCGCGAGATCGACGCAGCACTCGACCGCGTGGCCGCAGAAGCCGAGGCGGCGCAGGACCGCGCCGCTGCCGCCGCGAAGGCGACGTCGGCGGCCGCGACAGCAAAGGAGGCGACGGCGACGCCCACGATCGCCGCGCCGACCCCGGCGGCCAAGATCTCCGCCACGCCACCGGGCAGCACCAAGGGCAAGGGCAGCGACAAGGGCAAGGGCCAGAAGCACGCGCCCCACCCCAAGAAGAACAAGTAGTCCCATCGAGCGGGCCTCGCCGGATCCGGCTGTCAGCCGCCCTCCACCTGGTAGCCGGCTTCAGCGAGGTAGGCACGGTCCCTCGCGAGGATCGGCGTGAAGTAGGCATCCCACGCGGCGAGGTAGTGGCGAGCACGAACGAGATACGCCTGCTGCGAGGCGAGCTCGATGTCAGACATCCGCTGGTTGAGGTCGACCTCCTTCTTGCAGGCGATATCGATGAGCCCCACGCGGACCTGCTCGCCGAGCGATGGGTCCGACGGGAACGTCGGAGTGAACGAGCTGCGGTCCGTAGGGGGGTCGACGTCGTGGGTTCGGAGGCAGTCCCGCCAGTCGGCGAGGACTGCCTGACCGGCAGGGAGGTCCTCGGCCGTCTTCCTCCCCACCGGGGCGGTCGCTTTGACGCCCTCTGGTCCCCCCACCAATCCCAGCGCCTTCACATCCTGGAGGCAGTCGCTCATCGCCCCGCTCGCTCCTGGCGCGCTGAGATCGATGTCCGTCGAGGAGTCGAAGATGTCGGTGGTCGGGCCGGAGTAGCCGCGCTGCCGCAGGCTCGCGACGTCCCACACGCCGTATCGGTACCCGGGTCGCGCGTCAGGCTTCTTCGGCTCGACGAACCGGTACGCGTTGCCGAATCCCGCGTCGGCCATGCACCGCGACATGGCGAGGCTCTGTGCACTCTCCATCACGGCGACGTCCACCTCGTTCATCACTCGATCGTCCATCGGGAGGTCGGCGACCCCCGTGACCGGGTCGACGTGGGCGCGGGCGGACGGAGTCGGAGTCTGCGACGCCGGCGTGTCGGCGGGGCGCGAAGCATCGCCGTGGACCGGAAGCGCCCCTACGGCGCTGTAGGCGCCGAGCACTGCAGCGACGGCGACGACCGAGATGCCAGCCGCGCGAGCCCCGCGCCGTCTGCGGCCTGCACGGAGCACACGCGCGCGGTCCACGCGCACACGGGGCGCATTGTTCTCGAGCGACTTGAGCCGAGCCACGAGGTCGTCCTCGTTCATGACAGCTCCTTCGTGACAGGGACGGTCGACGCGCGCACGTCGTCAGCCAGGAGCACGCGGAGCTGCTCGAGGCCACGCGAGGCGGTCGACTTCACGGTGCCGACCGAGACGTCGAGCTCATCGGCGACCTCTCGCTCGGACAGGTCCATCAGGTAGCGCAGGACGACGACGCGGCGACGCTGCGGACTCAGCTGCCGCAGCGCCCGGACGAGCACGTCGCGCTCGGCGTGAGCCTGCGACCCGGACGAGCGCGAGCCCGCCGGCAGCTCGTCGGGCGGGACCAAGAACTCGCGCCGGCGCGCGCGCCACGTGTCGATGCGGAGGTTGGTCAGGATCCGCCGCGCGTATGCCAGGGGGTCGCCAGCGCGAGCACGAGGCCACGCCGCGTACGTCCGGACCAACGCCTGCTGCACGAGCTCCTCAGCGCGGTGCACGTCGCCGCAGAGCAGCCACGCCATCCGTCCCAGCACCGGCTCCGCCTCGACCATAAAGGCCGTGAACTCCGCTGCTCGACTGCCTTCGCGCACCGCCTCACCAGGCTCCACCGCCAGCCCCCCGATCACCGTCATGCCTAGAACACGGATCACGAGGGCGCGAGGTTGCTCTGCCGGTGAATCCTGCGTCCGCATCTTGCCGGTCCACCCGGCCGGTCGCGTTCGCCGCGCGGGGTTAGTGTCGACGAATGACGCACCCTGACGTGGCAACCGTCGGCCAGCTGCGGGCCTCCGGCCACCGGCAGGTCCCGGTCCGCACCGAGATCCGCGACAACCTCCTGGCCGCCCTCCGCGAGGGACGGGACCCCTGGCCCGGCATCCACGGGTTCGGGTCCACCGTGATCCCGCAGCTCGAGCGCGCGCTGCTCGCCGGCCACGACATCGTGCTGCTCGGCGAACGCGGGCAGGGCAAGACCCGGGTGCTGCGCACGCTCGTCGGCCTGCTCGACGAGTGGTCGCCGGTGATCGACGGCTCCGAGATCGGCGAGCACCCCTACGAGCCGATCACGGCCGCGAGCATCCGCCGGGCGAACGAGCTCGGCGACGACCTGCCGGTCGTCTGGCGGCACCGCGAGGAGCGCTACGTCGAGAAGCTCGCGACGCCGGACACGAGCGTCGCGGACCTCATCGGCGACGTCGACCCGATGAAGGTCGCCGAGGGCCGCGTGCTCGGCGACCCGGAGACGATCCACTTCGGCCTCATCCCCCGCAGCCACCGCGGCATCGTCGCGCTCAACGAGCTGCCCGACCTCGCCGAGCGCATCCAGGTCTCCCTGCTCAACGTGATGGAGGAGCGGGACATCCAGATCCGCGGCTACGTGCTGCGGCTGCCCCTGGACGTGCTCGTCGTCGCGAGCGCGAACCCCGAGGACTACCCCCAACCGCGGCCGCATCATCACGCCGCTCAAGGACCGGTTCGGCGCCGAGATCCGCACCCACTACCCGATCGAGCTGCCCGACGAGGTCGCCGTGGTCCGCCAGGAGGCGACGCTGGTCGCCGACGTGCCCGACCACCTCATCGAGATCCTCGCGCGCTTCACCCGCGCGCTGCGCGAGTCCACCGCCGTCGACCAGCGCAGCGGCGTCAGCGCGCGGTTCACGATCGCGGGCGCGGAGACCGTCGCCGCGGCTGCGCTGCACCGCGCGGCGCGGCAGGGCGAGCCGCAGGCCGTGGCGCGTCCGGTCGACCTCGAGGCCGCCGTCGACGTGCTCGCGGGAAAAGTCGAGTTCGAGGCCGGCGAGGACGGCCGCGAGAACGAGATCCTCGACCACCTGCTGCGCGTGGCCACGGCCGAGACGGTGCGCGCGCACCTGGGCGGCCTCGACCTCGGGCTGCTCGTCGACGCGATCCAGGGCGGCGCGATGGTGAGCACGGGCGAGCAGGTCGCCGCGCGCGACGTCCTGGCCGCGCTGCCGTCGCTGGGCGAGTCCGAGCTGTACGACGAGATCGCGGCGAGGCTGGGCGCCACCGACGACGGGCAGCGGGCCAGCGCGATCGAGCTCGCGCTCGAGGGCCTCTACCTGTCCCGCCGGCTGAGCAAGGAGACCGGCGACGGCGAGACGATCTATGGCTAGAGCCAATCGTCGGCTCAGCAGCCGCGCGCGGTACACCGCGTACGTCGACGGGCCGGACCCGCTCGCCCCGCCGCTCGACCTCACCGAGGCCCTGGCCGCGATCGGCGAGGACGTCATGGCCGGCTCGTCTGCGGAGGCGGCGCTGCGCGAGTACCTGCGCCGCGGGGGCGCCGACCGCCCGGGGCTCGACGAGCTCGCGCGGCGCGTGGCCGAGCGTCGGCGCGAGCTCACGAGCCGCAACAACCTCGACGGCACCCTCCGCGAGATCCGCGAGCTCCTGGATCGCGCGGTCCTGGCCGAGCGCAAGCAGCTCGCGCGCGACGTCGACATGGACGAGGGCGACCGCGCCCTGGCCCAGATGCAGCTCGACAACCTCCCGGCATCGCCCGCCGCCGCGGTCGGCGAGCTCAACGACTACGCCTGGCGCAGCGCCGAGGCGCGCGGCGAGTTCGAGAAGATCAAGGACCTGCTGGGCCGCGAGATGCTCGACCAGCACTTCGCCGGGATGAAGCAGGCCCTGGCCGACGCGACGGACGAGGACCGCGCCGCGCTCCGGGAGATGCTGGCCGACCTCAACGCGCTGCTCGACGCCCATCGTCGCGGCGAGGACACCGCGCAGCAGTTCGCCGACTTCATGGCGCAGCACGGCGACTACTTCCCGGACCAGCCGAGCACCGTCGAGGAGCTGCTCGACTCGCTCGCGCAGCGGGCCGCCGCGGCCCAGCGGATGCGCAACTCCATGACCGCCGAGCAGCGCCGCGAGCTGGACGCGCTCGCGCAGCAGGCGTTCGGGTCACCCGACCTGATGGACGCGCTCGCGCAGATGGACGAGAACCTGCGCGCGCTGCGTCCCGGCGAGGACTGGTCCGGTGCGCAGCGGATGGACGGCGAGAACGGCCTCGGGCTCGGGGACGGCACCGGCGTGTTCCAGGACCTGGCCGATCTCGACGAGCTCGCCGACCAGCTCGCGCAGTCGTACCAGGGCTCGCAGCTCGACGACGTCGACCTCG
>Ga0160439_1000917_pt1 | contig 10380 bp, 7 predicted proteins | sample HID1975M_E0MG_FD_108201 | JGI IMG/M metagenome (GOLD analysis project Ga0160439, IMG submission 108201) | Enriched soil microbial communities from UW Madison campus, WI, USA - HID1975M_E0 MG | ecosystem: Environmental > Terrestrial > Soil > Unclassified | place: USA: Madison, Wisconsin... | reverse complement strand
CTGGCCGTCGGCGACGTCGTCATCGTCGTCGCGGGGGAGACCATCCCGGGCGACGGCGATGTGATCGAGGGCGTCGCGAGCGTCGACGAGTCCGCGATCACCGGCGAGTCCGCGCCGGTCATCCGCGAGTCCGGCGGCGACCGTTCGGCGGTCACGGGCGGGACGGTCGTGCTCAGCGACCGGATCGTCGTGCGCATCACCGCGCCGGCCGGGCAGACGTTCGTCGACCGGATGATCGCGCTCGTCGAGGGCTCCGAGCGGCAGAAGACACCGAACGAGGTCGCGCTGAACGTGCTGCTCACGTCGCTGACCATCGTGTTCCTGCTGGCCGTGGTGACCCTGCAGCCGTTCGCGGTCTACTCCGGGGCGCCCCAGACGCTCGTCGTGCTCGTCGCCCTGCTGGTCTGCCTGATCCCGACGACGATCGGCGCGCTGCTGTCCGCGATCGGCATCGCCGGCATGGACCGCCTCGTGCGGCGCAACGTGCTGGCGATGTCGGGCCGCGCGGTCGAGGCCGCCGGTGACGTGGACGTGCTGCTGCTCGACAAGACCGGCACGATCACGCTCGGCAACCGCCAGGCGGCCGACCTGCTGCCCGCTGCCGGGGTCGACGCGGAGGCGCTCGCGGACGCCGCGCAGCTGTCCTCGATGGCCGACGAGACCCCCGAGGGACGGTCGGTCCTCGTGCTGGTCAAGGAGCGGTTCGCGCTGCGCGAGCGGCACGACCTGGTCGGAGCCGAGCTCGTGCCGTTCGCGGCCCGGACCCGGATGAGCGGGGTCGACCTGCCGGCTGCCGGCGGACGTCCCGCCAGGCTCGTGCGCAAGGGCGCGGCCGCGGCCGTCACCCAGTGGGTGCGCTCGACGGGCGGCCACGCGGGCGACGACGTCGCCGCGACGGTCGACGCGATCTCGGCCTCCGGCGGCACCCCGCTGGTCGTGGCCGAGCAGCTCGGCGACGGGCCGGCCCGCCTGCTGGGGGTCATCCACCTCAAGGACGTCGTCAAGGACGGCATGCGCGAGCGGTTCGACGCGCTGCGGGCGATGGGCATCCGCACGGTCATGGTCACGGGCGACAACCCGCTCACGGCCCGCGCGATCGGCGCGGAGGCCGGGGTCGACGACGTGCTCGCCGAGGCCACGCCCGAGGACAAGCTGGCCCTGATCCGCCGGGAGCAGGAGGGCGGGCGGCTGGTCGCGATGGCCGGCGACGGCACCAACGACGCGCCCGCGCTCGCGCAGGCGGACGTCGGCGTCGCGATGAACACCGGGACGACGGCCGCGAAGGAGGCCGGCAACATGGTCGACCTCGACTCGAACCCGACCAAGCTGCTCGAGATCGTCGAGATCGGCAAGCAGCTGCTCATCACGCGCGGGGCGCTGACCACCTTCTCGGTCGCGAACGACGTCGCGAAGTACTTCGCGATCCTGCCGGCCATGTTCGTCGTGGCGTTCCCGCAGCTGGGCGTCCTCAACGTCATGCACCTGACCAGCCCCGAGTCGGCGATCCTCTCGGCCGTCGTCTTCAACGCGCTGGTCATCGTCGGGCTGCTGCCCCTGGCGCTGCGGGGGGTCCGGTACCGGCCCTCGTCGGCCTCGGCCCTGCTGCGCCGCAACCTGCTGGTCTACGGGCTGGGCGGCGTGATCGCGCCGTTCGTCGGGATCAAGCTCATCGACCTCATCGTCACTGCCCTAGGGATCTCCTGATGACCGACCGCCGCACCCCCGGTGCCGACACCCTGTCCTTCGTCCGCCACTCCTGGGCCGGGCTGCGCGTGCTGCTCGTGCTCACCGTCCTGCTCGGCGTCGTCTACCCGCTGGCCGTCACGGGCGTCGCGCAGCTGACCATGCGCTGGCAGGCGAACGGGTCGCTGGTCTCCTCCAGCGGCGAGCGCGTGACGAGCGCCGACGAGGCCATCGGGTCGGTGCTCGTCGGGCAGCGGTTCGACGGGCCGCTGTGGTTCCACCCGCGGCCGTCCGCGGCGGGCCACGGCTACGACACGCTCGCCTCGGCTGGCTCGAACCTCGGCCCGCTCAACGCGGACCTGCTCGCGACCGTCACCCAGCGGCGCGCGGACGTGGCCGCGGCCGAGGGCGTGGACCCGGCCGACGTGCCCGTCGACGCCGTCACCGCGTCGGGCTCCGGGCTCGACCCCGACATCTCGCCCGCGTACGCGCAGCTGCAGGTGGCGCGCGTGGCGCGCGAGCGCGGCGTGCCGGTCGCCTCCGTCGAGGCGATCGTCGAGCGGCTCACGCTGGGTCGGGATCTCGGTGTCCTCGGCGAGCCGCGGGTCGATGTGCTGCGCCTGAACCTCGCACTGCAGACACTGGACTCGTGACCTCCGACGACACCAGCCCGCGCCGGGGTCGGCTCACGGTCTACCTCGGTGCGGCGCCCGGCGTCGGCAAGACGTACGCGATGCTCGACGAGGCCCACCGCCGCCTGTCCCGCGGGACGGACGTGGTGGTGGGGCTCGTCGAGTCGCACGGGCGGCTCGCCACGGCCGCGCAGCTCGAGGGCCTCGAGGTGCTGCCCCGGCGCGTGCTCGTGCACCGCGACTCCGAGTTCACCGAGCTCGACGTCGAGGCCGTCCTGGCCCGGTCGCCGCAGGTGGTGATGGTCGACGAGCTCGCGCACACCAACGTCCCCGGCAGCCGGCACGCCAAGCGTTGGCAGGACGTGCACGACCTGCTCGACGCGGGCATCGACGTCGTCACGACGGTCAACGTCCAGCACCTCGAGTCGCTCAACGACGACGTCGAGGCCATCACCGGCGTCAAGCAGCGCGAGACGGTCCCGGACCACGTCGTGCGCGACGCCGACCAGATCCAGCTCGTCGACCTGCCGCCCGAGGCGCTGCGCCGCCGGCTCGCGCACGGCAACGTCTACCGCGCCGAGCAGATCGACGCCTCGCTCACGCAGTACTTCCGCGTCGGGAACCTCACGGCCCTGCGCGAGCTCGCGCTGCTGTGGCTCGCGGACCGGGTCGACGACGCGCTCGCGAGCTACCGTCGCGACCACCGCATCTCCTCGCCGTGGCCGGCCCGCGAGCGCGTGGTCGTGGCCGTGACGGGCGGGCCCGAGGGGGACACCCTGCTGCGTCGCGGTGCCCGCATCGCGCAGCGGGCCGCCGGGTCCGAGCTGGTGGCCGTGCACGTCCTGGCCACCGACGGGCTGCCGAGCGCGCCGCCGGCCCGGATCGCCGAGCAGCGGCGGCTCGTCGAGTCGCTCGGGGGGACGTTCCACACGGTTGTCGGCGAGGACGTCGCGAGCGGGGTGGTCGACTTCGCGCGCGGGGTCAACGCCACGATGATCGTCGTCGGGGTGTCCCGCCGCAGCCGATGGCGCGAGGCGCTGCGCGAGAGCAACGGCACCGAGATCGCCCGGCTCGCGGGGGTCATCGACGTCCACCTCGTCACGCACGAGCGGGCTCGGTCGGGCCGGGCACGCCCCGGCCGCGGCTCGGCCCTCTCGGGTCCGCGCCGCCTGGGTGGATGGGTCGCGGCGCTCGTCGGGCCGGTGCTGCTGACCCTGGTGCTGAGCGCGATGCGCGACGTGGTCAGCCTGCCGACCGAGCTCATGCTGTTCCTCGCGCTGACCGTCCTGGTCGCGCTGATCGGCGGGCTGTGGCCGGCCATCGTCAGCGCGGTGGTCGGGTTCGTCCTGCTCAACTGGTTCTTCACGATCCCCACCGGCCACCTGACGATCGCCGAGCCCGAGAACGCGCTCGCCCTGACGGTGTTCGTCCTGGTGGCGGCGGGCGTCGCGTCGGTCGTCGACCTCGCCGCCCGACGAACGGCCGAGGCGTTCCGGGCGCGTGCCGAGGCCTCCGCGCTCGCGGCCGCGTCGCGCTCGGTGCTCTCGGGCGAGGACACCGCCGCGGCGCTCGTCGCGCGGCTGCGCGAGACGTTCACGCTCGAGGCCGTGGCCCTGCTGGCTCGACGAGGCTCGTCGTGGGACGTCCTGGCGGCCGACGGCAACGAGCCAGCGGTGACGCCCGACGACGCGCAGGCCGTGCTGGTCGTCGACGACGACCGCGTGCTCGCGCTGACCGGCCGGGTGCTGCCCGCCTCCGACCGCCGGGTGCTCGAGGCGTTCGCGTCGCAGCTCGGCGTGGTCCTCGAGCACGACCGGCTGCGCGCGCAGGCCGAGCAGGCGCGCATCCTCGGCGAGGCCGACGCGACCCGCACGGCCCTGCTCGCCGCGGTCTCGCACGACCTGCGCACGCCGCTGGCGACGATCCGCGCGTCGGTCGACGGTCTGCGCCTGGACCTCTCGGAGTCCGACCGGGCCGTGCTCGTCGGGACGCTCGCGGCCTCCACCGCCCGGCTCGAGCGGCTCATCGACAACCTCCTGGACCTGTCCCGGCTGCAGACCGGCAGCGTCCGGCCCGTGCTGCGTGCGACGAGCCTCGAGGAGGTCGTGCCGTTCGCGGTGGAGGGGTACCCGCTGGTGGAGCTCGACGTGCCCGAGGACCTGCCGCTGGTGCTGACCGACCCCGGCCTGCTCGAGCGGGTGCTGGCCAACCTCGTGTCCAACGCGGTGCGGCACGCGCCGGCCGGGCGGCCCGTGGTGGTCAGCGCGGCGGTCGTCGGGCGTGGGATCGTCGTGCGCGTGGTCGACGACGGTCCCGGCATCCCGGACGAGCTCAAGGGGCACATGTTCGACGCGTTCCAGCGCCTCGGCGACACCACGGGCAACGGGCTCGGGCTCGGGCTGGCGGTGGCGGAGGGCCTCGCGACGGCCGTGGGCGCCGAGGTCGCGGCCGAGGACACCCCCGGCGGCGGCCTGACCATGCTCGTCACCGTGCCGCTGGCGGCGTCATGACGGGGGTGCCCGGCAACCGGATCCTCGTCGTCGACGACGAGCCCGGCCTCGCGCACGCGCTGGCCATCACGCTGCGCGCCTCCGGGTGGGACGTGGCGACCGCTGCCGACGGCGCCTCCGCGCTCTCGTCGGCCGCGTCCCGCCTGCCCGACGTCGTGCTCCTCGACCTGGGCCTGCCCGACATGAGCGGCCTCGACGTCATCACCGCCCTGCGTGGCTGGACGCGCGTGCCCATCGTCGTGCTCTCCGCGCGGCAGCACGGCGAGGACAAGGTCGACGCGCTCGACGCGGGCGCCGACGACTACGTGACCAAGCCGTTCGCCATGAACGAGCTCCTCGCCCGGCTCCGTGCGGCCGTGCGCCGGGCGGCCGTGCCCGCCGAGGTCGACGAGGCGGTCGTCGAGGCCGGCGACCTGTCCGTGGACCTGGCCCGCCGCCGGGTCCTGCGCGACGGCGTCGAGGTGCGGCTCAGCCCGACGGAGTGGTCGATGCTCGAGGTGCTGGTGCGCAACCGCGGGCGTCTGGTGGGCCGTCGCCAGCTGCTGCAGGAGGTGTGGGGCCCGGGGTACTCCGACGAGACGCACTACCTGCGGGTCTACTCCGCGCTGCTGCGCCGCAAGCTCGAGGCCGACCCGGCGCACCCGCGGCACATCATCACGCAACCCGGGATGGGGTACGTGTTCGAGGTGTGATCGGCTCTGCTGTTACGTTCGGCCGATGCTGATGCTCGACGGGGTCCGATGAGCACGGCGACCGTCGTCGGCGGCGGGCCTGCCGGGCTGATCGCGGCCGAGGTGCTCGCGCGGGCGGGTGTCACGGTGACGGTCTACGACCGCATGCCGTCGGTCCCGCGTAAGTTCCTCCTGGCCGGCCACGGCGGCATGAACATCACGCACAGCGAGGACCTCGCGCCCTTCCTCGCTCGTTACGGGTCGTCGGCGGACCGGCTCGCGCCGGCGCTGTCAGCATTCACCCCGAGTGAATTGCGAGCATGGTGCGCCGACCTCGGCGAGCCGACGTTCGTCGGGTCCAGCGGCCGGGTCTTCCCGCAGTCCTTCCGTGCGACGCCGCTGGTCCGGGCCTGGTTGGGCCGTCTCGGCGAGCTGGGCGTGACCTTGCACCGGCGGCAGCGCTGGACCGGATGGGCCGACGACGGCTCGCTCCGCTTCTCGGACGCCGACGGGGTCTCGACCGACGTCGCCGCCGACGTGGTCGTGTTCGCGCTCGGGGGCGCGTCGTGGCCGCGGCTGGGCTCGGACGGCGGGTGGGTCGGGACGTTCGTCGACCGGGGGATCGCCGTGGCCCCCCTGCGCGCGGCGAACGTCGGTGCGCGCGTCGCGTGGAGCGAGACGTTCGCGGCGCGCTTCGAGGGCGTCCCGCTCAAGAACGTCGGGCTCAGCGTCGCGGGATCGCGCACGGCACGCGGCGACGCGATGGTCACCCGGACCGGCATCGAAGGAGGTCCGGTCTACGCGCTGGGCGCCGCCGTCCGCGACGCGCTCGACGGCGTGGATCCCTGCGTCCTCGAGGTCGACCTGCGACCCGCGCTGTCCGTCGATCAGCTCGCGGAGCGGCTGCAGCGCCGCCGGCCCAAGGAGTCGGCCTCCACCTGGTTGCGTCGCGCGATCGGCCTCGACCCCGTCGGGATCGGTCTGCTCCGGGAGGCCGGTGCGCTGCCGACCGACCCGGTCGCCATGGCCGGGCTGGTCAAGGCGGTTCCGGTCGAGGTGGCCGAGGCGATGCCGATCGAGCGGGCCATCTCCAGCGCGGGCGGGATCGCGTGGTCGGAGGTCGTCGACGCGCTGATGCTGCGAGCGCTGCCCGGCACGTTCGTCGCGGGCGAGATGCTCGACTGGGAGGCGCCGACGGGCGGGTACCTGCTGCAGGCGTCGTTCAGCACCGGGGTCGCCGCGGCGCGCGGTGCGCTGGGCTGGCTCGCGCGGTGAGTCGTGTGGGCGGCTCGGTGCACGATGCCGTGGTGGCCAGGATCGACGAGGAGGCACCGTGAAGCTCTTGCTCACGTCCGGCGGCGTCACGAACGCGAGCATCCGCGCCGCGCTCGAGCGGATGCTCGGCAAGCCGATCGCGGAGTCGCGCGCGCTCGTCGTCCCGACCGCGCAGTGGGGTCACCCGATGTGCGGACCCGGGTCGGTGCGCAGGCTCGTGGCCGGCTCCGAGCACTTCACGGGCCTGGGCTGGGCGTCGCTCGGCGTCCTCGAGCTCACCGCGCTGCCGACGATCGGTGCCGAGCGCTGGGTGCCGTGGGTGCGCGAGGCCGACGTGCTCCTCGTCGACGGCGGCGACGCGACCTACCTGAGCCACTGGGTGCGGGAGTCGGGCCTGGCCGACCTGCTGCCCTCGCTGACCGACACGGTGTGGGTCGGGGTGAGCGCCGGGAGCATGGTGATGACGCCCCGGATCGGCGACTCCTTCGTCGAGTGGGCAGCCGCGCCCGACGACCGCACGCTGGGCCTCGTCGACTTCTCGATCTTCCCGCACCTCGACGCGTTCCCGGAGAACAGCTCGGCGGACGCGGAACGGTGGGCGGCCGAGATCGGCGTCCCGTCGTACGCGATCGACGAGCAGACCGCCATCTCCGTGGTCGACGGGGCGGTCGAGGTGATCTCCGAGGGGGCGTGGACCGCGTTCGACGCGTGAGCCTCCTTGCCCGTGGGGGCCCGGGACGGCACGATCGCGTCCATGTCGAGCCCGCCGGTCGTGACCAGCCTGCGCGAGCGCGCACGTGGATCGATGGGACCGGCAGTCCGGCGGCTGCGCCGGGAGTGGCAGTGGCGGCGGGCCGGCGTCCCGGCGCGGCTGGACCACGCGGCGTCTGACGGCTTCGACCACCCCGTCGCGGCGCACCGCTCGCCGATCTTCCGCGAGCTGGCCGGTGTGGACCGTCGGCTGCAGGAGAACAAGGCGGTGAACCTCGCGATCGCCGCCGCGCGGCTGGATGGCGTCGTGCTGGGGCCCGGGCAGCGGATGTCGTTCTGGCGGCTGGTCGGCAGGCCGAGCTACCGGCGCGGGTTCAAGGACGGCCTGGTCCTGCGGCAGGGCCAGGTCGACGAGGCCGTCGGCGGCGGGATGTGCCAGATGACCAACCTGCTCTACTGGATGACCGTGCACTCGCCTCTGACCGTGGTGGAGCGCTGGCGGCACACCTACGACGTCTTCCCGGACAACGGCCGCACGCAGCCGTTCGGCAGTGGCGCGACGTGCTCCTGGCCGGTGCTCGACCTGCAGATCGAGAACCGCACCGCGGCGCCGTTCCGGCTGTCGCTGACGGTCGAGCAGACGGACCTGGTCGGAGCCTGGACCAGCGACCGGCCGCCGCTGAACACCTACGAGGTGTACGAGGCCGCGCACCTGATGACCAACGACCTGCCGGGTGTCTTCACCCGGCGCAACGTCCTGCGGCGACGGGTGCTCGATCTCGCCGGCACCGAGGTGGGCGACGAGCTCCTCGCGGTCAACGAGGGCCGGCTGATGTACCAGCCGTTCCTGGAGGCCGGCGGCTCCCGGTAGGTGCTCCGCGAGGCTCACCACGCCGAAGGGCCCGCGAGCAGAAGCTCGCGGGCCCTTCGTGTGCGCGGAGGATGGGGGATTCGAACCCCCGAGGGCTTTCACCCAACACGCTTTCCAAGCGTGCGCCATAGGCCACTAGGCGAATCCTCCCGGCCGAGCAAGAGTACTGGATGTCGCGCACTGCTCCGAACCCATGTGAGTGGGACCGCGCGCCGGGTGCGTGCCCGGTACCGCTCAGGTCAGCGGTGCTCGCCCGTCCCGGTCGGGGCTCTCGTCGGCAGGTCCCAGAGTGCCCACTGCGCGGCTGCGGCTTGGTCGACCCGACCGTTCCGGACGGCCTCGGCGAAGACCGGGACGAGGTCGCTGTCCACGCGGCGGAGGATGGCGGGATCGTGCACTGCCTGCCAGCGGACCTTGGCGGCGAGCGGGACCGCGACCGACTTGAGGACGAGGTTCTCGCTCCCCTGGACGAGGATGCGGTCGAGCCCCTGGCTCAGCGCGACCAGGTCGTCGGGCTCCCCGCCGGGCGTCCAGCCGTCGAGAAGCTCGGCGATCTGGGTCCGGACCGTCTGCTCGCCGGTGGTGAGAACTTCGCGCAGGGCGATCACCCGCAGCACGCCGAGGGCGCGCATCCCGTCCCGGAACTCCGCGGCATCGAGCGTGGCGACCCGGGCAGGCCGGTTGGCGGGCAGGTCGACCAGCCCGCGCTGCTGAAGCTGGACGAGCGCCTCGCGTACCGGGGTGCGCGAGACTCCGAGCCAGGTCGTCAGTGCCGCCTCGCGCAGGATCTCGCCCTGGACCAGCGTCCCGTCGAGGATGGCGTCGGTGAGCGTGTCTGCGACCTTCTCGCGCAGCGTGGGGGGCGCGCCGGCCACGTCCCGAACGGTCGTGTCGACCGCCGACGACGTGGCCGGCTGAAGGGCGACGAACGCGAGACGCCACGTCGTGTCCCACGCCCGGCCTGCGGCGTCGGCATCGCGCTCGAGCAACGCCGCGCGAAGTTCCGTGAGCCCCGAGTTCCAGGCTTCGACGGGCAGGTCGATGGCCTGCAGCCTCAGAGCGCGCTCGATGTACGGAAGGAGCGACGCGGCGATCTTGCTGTAGTCGCGGTTCCCGGCCCGCGCGAGCACGACCTCGGTGATGACCGCGTGGCGATCGAGCCCCGCGTGACGGGTTGTCGCTGACGGCACGTCAGCGAGACGACGCCTGTCATCCTCGGTCAGCGCGGGGGCGGCCTCCTGGATCGCCCGCGCGACGTACGCGGCGTGCACGGTCAGCGACTCGCGGGCCCGCCTGGCGTCGAGCGGGGTGACCTGCGTGTACCTGCGTGGCGAGACGGCCACGAGGCCGACTCCTGCGAGAGCCGTGAGCGCCTCACGCAGCGGGGCGCGACGAGACCCGGTGAAGGCGAGGAGTGCCTCGGTGTCGAGCCGCGCACCCGGGACCAGCTCGCCCGCGGTGATGGCTGCGCGCAGCCGGCGGTAGGCCACCTCTCGAGCCGGCGGGCCGACGAGGTCCAGCGGCGTCTGCGGGATGGGCACACCGAGACAGTACTGCTATCGGTCTCGGAAGTCAGGACCTTGGACCCTGATATGGGTATTGGACCCTGAAATACAGTCGTCATATCAGCACGTCGACGAAGGGGAAGGCAACGTGACCACCACAACCCGCCGAGTCGGTCGGACCACCGTTCTGGCGGTTCCGACGTCTCTCGCACTCGTTCTCACCGGCATGGGCGCAGCGCAGGCCACTCCTGGACATCCCGGAAGCCCTGACGCCGCGACCGTCGTCTTCCATGAGGACTTCGAGAAGGCACCGGACAGTGGCCCGCGGAGCCTGCTGTCGAGCTACGTCGGTGTCGACGGGCGCTCCTACACGGCGGCCCCGTACTGGCTGGATGCCGTGAAGGCGAACGGGATGGTGCTCTCGTGGGGCAACTCGCGCCAAGCGACCGACGCCACAGGCGCCGACAACGGCACCGAGGTGACGGCCTTCAACACCCTGCGCCAGCTCTCCGAGGCGATCGG
>Ga0160439_1000914_pt1 | contig 10456 bp, 10 predicted proteins | sample HID1975M_E0MG_FD_108201 | JGI IMG/M metagenome (GOLD analysis project Ga0160439, IMG submission 108201) | Enriched soil microbial communities from UW Madison campus, WI, USA - HID1975M_E0 MG | ecosystem: Environmental > Terrestrial > Soil > Unclassified | place: USA: Madison, Wisconsin... | reverse complement strand
CGACCTGCGCGGCCTCGGCGGCGTTGACTCCCGGGACACCCGCGAGGTCGGTGCTCAACGCGGCCTCGCGCCCGGCCGCGCGCGCGAACGCGGCGGCCGCGTCGCGCAGCCCGGCGCTGCTCACGCCCGCTGCGGGCCCGACGCCGACGGCGACGACGGGCGTGCCCGACGGGATGACGAAGGTGCTGCCGGCGGCGCCCGTGAAGCCCCACTCGGCGAGCTGCTCGCGGCTGAGGCCGATCGCGGCGGGGACGTCGCCATCGGTCGTGACGGCGACACCGAGCACGTGCGCGCCCGGCGAGGCAGCGACCACGTCGACGCGCGTCGTGCGGGACAGGGACGGAGCGGGGTCGAAGGCCATGGAGCCGACACTACTCACGACGGGTGCAGGTCAGACGAGGTTTCACCCGGTCGGCCAGAACACCGGGATCAGGCCGACGGCGACGACGAACCACGCGGCCGTCGTCGCGAGGCCGAGCTTCCAGTAGTCGCCGAACCGGTACCCCGCCGGGCCCATGACGATCATGTTCGCGGGCGTCGCGATCGGGGTGAGGAACGACGCCGCGCCGGCCACCGCGACGAGCATGAGCACGGGCGCCAGGGCGATCCCCGACTCCTGCGCGGCCGAGACCGCGATCGGCACGACGATCAGCACCGTCGCGGTGTTGCTCACCACCTGGCCGAGCACGAGCGTGAGGAGGAAGAGCACGGTGAGCAGCAGGCGCGGTTCGCCGTCGTCGACGAGTGCGACGAGGTGGTCGGCGATCAGGTCCGCGGCGCCGCTGCTGCTGATCGCCGCCGAGAGCGGTATGAGCCCGCCCACCAGCACGACCGTCTGCCAGGAGATCGCGCGGTACGCCTGCTGCGGCAGCACCGTGCGCGTGAGGATCATCCCGACGGCGCCGACGAGGCCGGCGATCGCGGGCGGCACCGCGCCGGAGGCGAGCAGCGCGATGGTCACCGCGAGCACGGCGAGCGCGCGCCAGGCCGTCGCGCCGAGCGGCACCGCCTGCCGTCGGACCTGCTCGGGGTCGTCGACGACGAGCACGGTCTCGTCCTGCGCGAGGGCCTCGACCGCGGGCCACGTGCCGTGCACGAGGAGCATGTCGCCCTCGGCCAGGTCGGTCGACTGCGCACCGCGCTCGCGCCCGAGCCGGCGCACGGCCAGCACAGTCACCCCGCCGCGCACCACGCCCGGGAACACGCGCTGCCCGATCAGGTCCGAGCGCGGCGGCACCACGAGCTCGGCGACCCCGGCGTCCCGGCCCAACAGCGCCTCGCGGGTGCCGCGCGTGAGCGGGGTGGTGACGACCTCCAGCGCGTAGCGCTCGACGAGCTGCGCGACGCCCTCGCTCGGCCCGGACACGACGAGCACGTCGTCCGGGTCGATGGCCTCGTCGGTGCCCGCGGGGCGGCCGTCGACGTGCTGGACGCCGACGACGAGTACCTCGGCGGGGACGTCGAGCGCGTCGGTCGTCGCCCCGACGAGGGCGGAGCCGGCGGTGACGCGCGTGCGGAAGAACCCCTGCTCGAGGCTGTAGTGCTCGACGAGCGTGCTCAGGTGGTCGGAGAAGTCCGCGGTGACGGTGTCGGGCTTGCGGTCGGGCAGCAGCCGGCGCCCGAGCAGCAGCGACACGGCGATGGTCACCAGCACGAGCGGGAGGCCCATCAGTGCGAACTCGAAGAAGCCGAACCGGTCGCCGGTCGACTCTGCGAGCGCGTCCGAGACGATGACGTTGACCGTGCTCCCGGACAGCACGAGCAGCGCGCCCGCGCTCGCGGCGAAGGCCAGGGGCATGAGCATCTGCGCGGCGGACCGGTCCGAGCGGCGCGCAGCCAGCACGACGACGGGGAGCAGGGCCGCGGCGGCACCGTTGGGCGTGACGACCGCCGCCATGAGCGCGGCCAGCACCATCGAGCCGATCAGCAGCGGCCCGCGTCTCGTGCCGGCGTGGCGCACCAGGAGCTGCCCCGCCCACGCGGTGACGCCGGACGCCTCGAGGCCCTCGCTCAGCACGAAGAGCGAGGCGATGAACACCACGACCGGGTCCCCGAACCCGGAGACGGCGGTGGTCGCGTCGACCAGGCCGGTCACGTACAGCGCGAGGGCGGTGAGGAGGGCGACGGTGCCGACCGACAGGCGGTTCCAGACGAAGAGCGCGATGACACCCGCGAGCACCACGAGGCTCAGCGTTGCGTCGGACACCTGCCCTCCTCGCTGGCGTGACCTGCTGCTTCGGTCACAGTAGGGCATTCACCCACTGGTCCGGCCGCGACGTTGCTAGCCTGCGAGCATGCCCACGTCGGTGCTGCGCCGCACGACTCTCACGCTGGGGCTCGTCGCCGCCCTCGCGACGACCGCCGCGTGCAGCTCGGACGCCACGGCGACCGATGTCGCGGCACCCGTCACCGCCGCCGACGTCGTCGGGACGTGGGGGAGCTCCACGACCGTCGGCCAGGCCTACCTCGACCTCGCGGCGGACGGCACGCTCGCGGGCTCGGACGGTTGCAACCGGGTGACCGGCACGTGGCAGGCGGGCGGCAAGGGCGTGAGCGTCTCGTTCGCGACGACGACGGCCGCGTGGTGCACCGAGGTCGACACCTGGCTCAGCTCCTCGGTGGGCGCGCGGCTCGAGGACGGCGACCTGCTGTTCGTCGACGCGGACAACCGCACGGTGGGAACGCTGCAGCCGACCCACTGACGTGGATCGGCTGGAGCGACGCGCGGAGGATGGTCAGCTGACCTTGCGCTTGTAGACGGCCATCGCCCCGAAGAACGCCAGGACCAGGATGCCGAGGCACCAGGCGAGGGCGATCCAGATGTCGTTCCCGACGGGCTGCCCGGCGAACAGGTCCTGGATGGTGTTGACGATCGCCGTGACCGGCTGGTGCTCCGCGAAGGCCCGCACCGGGCCCGGCATGGTGTCCGTGGGCACGAACGCCGAGCTGATGAACGGCAGGAAGATCAACGGGTAGGAGAACCCGGCGGCACCGTCGACCGACTTGGCCGAGAGCCCCGCGACGACCGCGATCCACGTCAGCGCGAGCGTGAAGAGCGCCAGGATCCCGGCCACGGCGAGCCACGCGAGCACGCCGGCCGAGGTGCGGAACCCCATGAGCAGTCCCACGAGCACGATGATCACGACCGACAGCCCGTTGGCGACGAGCGAGGTCAGCACGTGCGCCCACAGCGCGGACGACCGCACGATCGGCATGGAGTGGAACCGCTCGAAGATGCCGCTCTGCAGGTCGGTGAACAGCCGCACCGCGGTGTAGGCGATGCCCGACGCGATCGCGATGAGCATGATGCCGGGGAGCAGGTACGTCACGTAGCTCTCTGTGCCCGTGTCGATGGCGCCACCGAGGACGTAGACGAACAGCAGCATGATGGCGATCGGGGTGATCGCGGTGGTGATGATCGTGTCGACGCTGCGGACGATGTGGCGCATCGACCGGCCCGTCAGGGCCGCGGTGTCGGCGATGGCGTGGGTGCTCATGACTGGTCCTTCCCGGCGTTGGCGCCGACGAGAGCGAGGAAGATCTCCTCGAGGGTGGGTTGCTTCTCGACGTACTCGACCTTCGCGGGGGGCAGGAGCCCCTTGAGCTCGGCGAGGGTGCCGTCGGCGATGATCCGGCCGTCGTGCAGGACCGCGATCCGGTCTGCGAGCTGCTCGGCCTCGTCGAGGTACTGCGTGGTGAGCAGGACGGTGGTGCCCTGCCCGGCGAGCTCGCGGACGACGTCCCACACCTCGAGGCGCGCCTCCGGGTCGAGCCCCGTGGTGGGCTCGTCGAGGAAGATCACCTGCGGGTTCCCGACGAGGCTCATCGCGATGTCGAGCCGGCGGCGCATGCCGCCCGAGTAGGTCCCCACGCGGCGCGCGGCGGCGTCGACGAGGCCGAACCGGGCGAGGAGCTCGTCGGCGACCGCCCTCGGCTCCGGGAGGTGACGGAGCCGGGCCATCAGCACGAGGTTCTCGCGCCCCGTGAGGATCTCGTCGACCGCCGCGAACTGGCCGGTCAGGCTGATCGCCTCGCGTACCCGCTCCGGGTCCGCCGAGACGTCGTGGCCCTGGACGGTCGCCGTCCCGGCGTCCGGCCGCAGCAGGGTGGACAGGATGCGGACCATCGTCGTCTTGCCCGCGCCGTTGGAGCCGAGCAGCGCGAAGACGCTGCCACGTGCGACCTCGAGGTCGACGCCGCGCAGGACGTGCAGGTCGCCGTAGGACTTCTCGACGCCGTGGACGCGGATCGCTGGTTCTGCCGTGGTGGTCATGGTGGTCGTCCCTCTCGTTCTCGGATGTCGGGCCCGGCTCAGCGGGCGCGCTGGACGGTGATGTCGCCGGACTGCGTGCGGGCGCGCACGGCCACGGCCTGCTCGGACTCGGCGGGCGCCGAGTCGGCGTCGAGCTTGTTCCGCACGTGCCCGGTCTTGGCGGACAGGTCGAGCCAGGCGGCCACGCCCTCGCGGACGCCGACCGTGACCTGCCCGTGCCCGCTCTCGACCTGCACCGATCCGGTCGAGACCTCCTCGAGCTCGACGCTGCCGTACGCCGTACGTGCGGTGACCGAGCCCAGTGCCCGGGTGATCTCGAGGTCGCCGTAGGAGAGCTTGGCGTCGACGTCGCCGCCGACCTCGTCGATCCGGATGGTGCCGTGCGAGGCCTTGAGCAGCGCGTCGCCGGTCGTGGTGCCGATGCGGATCTGGCCGTAGTCGGCGGTGACGTCGGCGCCGCCGTCGACGGTCCCGACGCTCACGTTGCCGTGCGACGCGCGCACCGACAGGTCGCTCGTCGCCTCCAGGTCCACCGCGCCCGACGAGCTCTTGATCCGGGTCGCCCCGAGCCGGCCGACCCCGCGCAGGCCGCCGAGCGACACCTCCGCGGTGAGCCGCGAGCCGGCGGGCAGCTCGACGGAGATGTCGACCGACTCGTTGGGGCCGATCCAGGAGAAACGGGGTCGGGGACCGGTGATGGTCAGCCGCTGGCCGTCGAAGTCGACCTTCGTGTCCTGCGCGCCGCGGACGTCGTTCGCCTTGGCGGGGTTGGTGGGTGAGACCGTGACGACGGTGTCCGTCCGGTCGCCGGCCACGATGTCGATCGCGCCCACCGGCAGGTTGATGGCGAGGTCGATCGGGTTCGGGGTGCTGTACGAGGGCATGCTGACGCTCTCCTTCATTCTGGGTGTGTTCGGCCGGCCCCGCGGGTCGCGTGGCTGGTGGGTGTTCGGTGTGGACCGGGGCTAGCGCGCCCAGCCCGCGAAGCTGTCGCCCGTGCGCAGCGCGCGCTGGGCAGACCGTCTCTGCTTCGGTTCGAGGGCCGCCGCGACCGCGCGGACGAGCCACGTGTTGACCGACAGGCCGTCGGCCGCGGCCGCCTCGTCGACGCGCACCTTGAGCGCATCCGGGAGGCGCAGGGTGGTGCGCGACGTGCTCACGTCGTCGAGCTCGACGGCCGCGGGTGCCAGCTCGTCGCCCTCGGTCTCCGTGCTCGGCTGGGTGACGACGAAGTCGACCTCCCGGCCGCGCAGCCGCAGGTCGACCGACCCGGGGGCGAGGTCACGCGTGATCTCGCCGACGGCTGCGGACAGGACGTCGAGCAGCACGAGCCGCGCGGCGGCGTCGAGTCCGGCGGCGATCCGCTCGGCGACGGCACGGGTCTCGTCCGTGCCGTTGTCGGCGGTGATCACCAGCTGGCGCTGGAGGTCGCTGAGGTGCTGTCCGATGTCCATGGCACCAGAGTGACACCATCGTGGTGTCACGTCAAGCACTTCTGGTGTCACGTGGTGTCATGGCCCTGCGCGTGAGAACCTGCGGGGGTGTCTCACGGCATCGAGGACGTGGCACGTGGGGCGGGCGTCTCCACGGCGACCGTGTCGCGCGCCCTGCGTGGACTGCCCAACGTCGCGCCGGCCACGCGCGAACGCGTGCTGTCGGTCGCACGTCAGCTCGGATACGTGGCGTCGCCGTCGGCAGCCTCGCTCGCCTCCGGGCGGACCCGCACGATGGGGGTCCTGACCCCGTGGATCAGCCACTGGTTCTTCGCGAGCGTGATCGAGGGAGCCGAACGCACCCTGCGCGCCTCTGACTTCGATGCGCTGCTGCACACGTTCGAGGTCTTTCGTGGCGGCCCGCGTCGGGTCGTGGACGCCGCGGTCCTGCGGCGACGCGTCGACGGGCTTCTCGTCGTCGGCCTCCCGCTGGCCGACGACGAGATCGCCGATCTCGCGGGACTCGGGGTGCCGCTGGTGTTCGTCGGCTCCGGACCACCGGGGCGCGTCCTCGTCCGCCTCGACGACCGGCTCGCCGCGCGCACCGCCACGGAGCACCTCCTCGAGCTCGGGCACACCCGCATCGCGCACCTCACGGGGGACCCTGGCGACGTGCTGCCGTGGTCGCCCGCGGAGCAGCGCGTCGTCGGGTGGCGCGAGGCGATGGCGGCCGCCGGGCTCCCGTCGCCGAAGGAGCTCGAGGTGCACGGATACTTCGACGTGCCGGGCGCGCGCGAAGCCGCGACGACCCTGCTGCGGTCGCGGCCCGACGTGACGGCGGTGTTCGCATCGTCGGACGAGATGGCGATGGGGGTTGTGCTGGCGGCCGCAGACCTCGGCCTGCGCGTTCCGCAGGACCTGTCCGTGATCGGCATCGACGGCCACGACCTCGGCGACCTCATCGGGCTCACGACCGTCGCGCAGGACGCGGTCGAGCAAGGGGTCCGGGCCGCGACGATGCTCCTGGACCTCGTCGCGGGGGGCGCTGTTCCGCTCGTCACGACGTTCCCGACGCGCCTCCTGATCCGGCGGACCACGGGCGTCGCGTCCGCCGGGTGACCCAATCGTTACCTACCTGTGTGCCCGCTGTGGTTGTGCGCGGGCGCCGTAAGCGCTTACATCGACCACACGCCTTCCGTGTGAAACGGGAGAAAACGCCACCCCCGACGATGTGGAGTGCTCGATGAAGAGTGTGCGTACCCGCGGCCTTGTGGTCGCGACGACAGGCGCGGCACTGGCTCTGAGCCTGGCCGGCTGCTCGAGCGACGATGCCGGTGACGGCGAGAGCCCGTCCGCCTCGGCCGACTGTGCCGCCTTCGAGCAGTACGGCGACCTGAGCGGCAAGGAGGTGTCCGTCTACACCTCGATCGTCGCCCCCGAGGCCGACCAGCAGACCGCCTCCTACAAGCCGTTCGAGGAGTGCACCGGCGCCACCATCAAGTACGAGGGCTCGCGCGAGTTCGAGGCGCAGCTTCCCGTCCGGATCAAGGCCGGCAACCCGCCGGACATCGCCTACGTGCCTCAGCCCGGGTTCCTGAAGTCGCTCGTCCAGGACAACCCCGACGCTGTGGTGCCCGCGCCGCAGAGCACGATCGACAACGCGAAGAAGTACTACACGGAGGACTGGGTCGACTACGGCAGCGTCGACGGCACGCTGTACGCGACGCCGCTCGGTGCCAACGTGAAGTCGTTCGTCTGGTACTCGCCGCAGGCCTTCGAGGACGGCGGTTACGCCGTCCCGACGACCTGGGACGACCTGATGGCGCTCACCGACAAGATCGCCGCCGAGCACCCCGACGCCAAGCCGTGGTGCGCGGGCATCGAGTCCGGTGACGCGACCGGCTGGCCCGCCACCGACTGGCTCGAGGACGTCGTCCTGCGGACCGCCGGCCCGGACGTCTACGACCAGTGGGTCAACCACGAGATCCCGTTCAACGACCCGCAGATCCTCACCGCCCTGCAGACCGTCGGGAGCATCCTCAAGGACCCGGCGAACGTCAACGGTGGACTCGGTGACGTGAAGTCCATCGCCACCGTGCCGTGGAACGAGGCCGGCAACGGCATCCTCGACGGCACCTGCTTCCTGCACCGCGCGGCGAACTTCTACCAGGCCAACTGGGACGAGAGCGTCAAGGTCCAGGAGGCACCCACCGACGACGGCGTCTACGCGTTCTACCTGCCCGGCAAGTCGGAGACGGAGAAGCCCCTGCTCGGCGGCGGCGAGTTCGTCACCGGTTTCGCCGACCGACCCGAGGTCGAGGCGTTCCGCACCTACCTCGCCAGCCCGGAGTGGGCAAACGCGAAGGCCAAGGTCACGGGGCAGGGCTGGTTCTCGGCGAACAAGGGCTTCGACGGCTCGCTGCTCCAGTCTCCGATCGACCAGCTGTCGTTCAAGCTGCTCACCGATGACAGCTTCACGTTCCGGTTCGACGGCTCCGACCAGATGCCCGGTGCCGTGGGAGCCGACGCGTTCTGGAAGCAGATGACGGCGTGGATCGGCGAGGACCAGGCTGACGACGTCACCCTGGCGAACATCGAGAAGGCCTGGCCGGCTTCCTGACCGGTCGAGCGCGGGAGGGGTCGTCCACCGGCGGCTCCTCCCGCGCTCGCGCTCGCCTGACGGACCTGCCCGTACCGCACGACGACCTGCCGACGAGAGGCTGAATCGATGGACTGGCTGCTCAACGCGGAGACGACCGGCCACAAGCTTGCGCTGATGGCGGTCGCCATCCTGCTGTTCGTGGCCGTGATGGGGATCGTGCTGTTCGGCATCGACCGTCTCAAGCGTGCGCCCACCTGGCTCATCGTGGCCGGGTTCCTCGGCCCGACGTTGCTCTTCCTCGCGTTCGGCCTGGTCTACCCCGGGCTCAACACGATCCGGCTGTCGCTGTTCGACGCCAAGAGCGAGGACTTCGTGGGCGTCGACAACTACGTCACGGCGTTCACCGATCCCCAGTTCCAGGTGGTGCTGCGCAACACCGTCCTGTGGGTGGTGCTCGTGCCGCTGTGTGCGACGGCGATCGGGCTCGTGTACGCGGTCCTCATCGACCGGGCGCGCTTCGAGTCGTTCGCCAAGACGCTGATCTTCCTGCCGATGTCGATCTCGCTCGTCGGCGCGTCGATCATCTGGAAGTTCGTCTACGAGTACAAGCCCGACCAGGGCAGCATCCAGCAGATCGGCCTGGCCAACCAGCTGCTCGTGTGGCTCGGGCTTCCACCGCAGCAGTTCCTGCTCGACCAACCGTGGAACACGCTGTTCCTCATCGTCGTCATGATCTGGATCCAGGCAGGGTTCGCGATGACCGTGATCTCCGCCGCGGTGAAGGCGATCCCCGATGACATCGTCGAGGCGGCCCGGCTCGACGGGCTGCATGGCCTCGGCATGTTCCGGTTCATCACCGTGCCGTCGATCCGACCCGCGCTCGTGGTGGTCCTGACGACGATCGCGATGGCCACCCTCAAGGTCTTCGACGTGGTGCGCACGATGACGGGCGGCAACTTCAACACGTCCGTGGTCGCGTATGAGTTCTACACGCAGAGCTTCCGCGCCCAGAACGCCGGGCTCGGCGCGGCGCTCGCCGTCATCCTCTTCCTTCTGGTCATCCCGATCGTGATCTACAACGTGCGCCAGCTCAAGCTTGCGGAGGAGGTCCGATGACCGTCATCCCGCCCACCGATCTGCTGGACAGCCAGGTCGGGGACACGCGCAACAAGGAGGGCCGCCTGAGCCGTGCGGACAAGCGCGCGATTGCGGTCAAGGGCCGGCTCTCGTCGCCCTGGGCCTCGGCGATCGCCGTCATCATCGCCGTGCTGTGGACCATCCCGACGCTCGGCCTGCTCATCACCTCGTTCCGCCCGCGCGCAGACATCCGCAAGTCCGGCTGGTGGACCGTGTGGCAGGACCCGTCCTTCACGTTGGACAACTACCAGGACGTCCTGTTCGGGTCGTCGACCAGCCTGTCGACGTACTTCGTCAACTCGGTGGTCATCACGCTGCCCGCAGTCGTGATCCCGATCTCGCTCGCCCTGCTCGCCGCGTACGCGTTCGCCTGGATCGATTTCAAGGGACGCAACATCCTGTTCGTCGCGGTCTTCGCGCTGCAGGTGGTGCCCATCCAGGTCACGATGATCCCGCTGCTCAGCCAGTACGTGAGTGCGGGCCTCAACGGCACGTTCTGGGTCATCTGGCTCTCGCACTCGATCTTCGCGCTGCCGCTCGCCATCTACCTGCTCCACAACTTCATGAAGCAGATCCCGCGCGAGCTCGTCGAGGCTGCGCGTGTGGACGGCGCCGGCCACGTGAGGATCTTCTTCGCGGTGCTGCTGCCCCTGCTCACGCCCGCCATCGCCTCGTTCGCGATCTTCCAGTTCCTCTGGGTGTGGAACGACCTGCTCGTCGCGCTCGTCTTCGGCACCACGGACACGTCGCCCCTGACCGTTCGCGTCGCCGAGCTCGCAGGGACGCGCGGCCAGCAGTGGCAGCTGCTGTCTGCGGGCGCGTTCGTGGCGATGGTCGTCCCGCTGATCGTCTTCCTGGCGCTGCAGCGCTACTTCGTCCGAGGTCTGCTGGCGGGGTCGGTCAAGGGATAGGCGTACTCAGGACTTGATCGTGAAGCCCGCGCGCAGCAGCACCTCGTCGCGGGACGACGGCCCGACGAGCAGCTCGAACGCCCCCGACTCGACCATCCGG
>Ga0160439_1000912_pt1 | contig 10460 bp, 13 predicted proteins | sample HID1975M_E0MG_FD_108201 | JGI IMG/M metagenome (GOLD analysis project Ga0160439, IMG submission 108201) | Enriched soil microbial communities from UW Madison campus, WI, USA - HID1975M_E0 MG | ecosystem: Environmental > Terrestrial > Soil > Unclassified | place: USA: Madison, Wisconsin... | reverse complement strand
CAGGCACCAGCGCACCGCTTTTGCCATCTGGTAACGACAGCCAGAGCAAACGCCAGCCGCTGCTGATCACACTTTTTTGCCAGACATCCGGCGTCACCGCCATTTGTTGCAGATTTGGCGCACTTACCGTAATCCCACTTTCCGCGAGGCGTTTTTGTAGCACCGGTGCCGCTTCGCGCAGCAACTGCAAATCTGCCTGCTGTTGTTCAAGGGAGGCGAGTGGGATCAGGCGATAGCTGTCGATGGCTTTATCGGCTTTCAACTTAGCCAACGCGGGGGCGAGTTTTTCCAGCCGTTGCAGGGTTTGCTCGGCACTGTCGCCGTAAACCACGAACCATTTTTGATCCATTCCCTGCCCGGTTAAGGCGGTTATTGCCTGTTCTTCACGGAGTAAATCCTGCGGGAGTGCCTGGAAGCTGGCGATATCGTCATTGATTTTTAATGATGCTATTCCGCCGAGGCTGATAACCAACAATGCGAGTGGTATTCCAAAACGCACCGCGTTGTTGTGTTGCCACGCGTCAAGCCAGGCGTTGAGCCAATGGCGACAAGGCACCTGGCGGACGGGCAAACCGCGCACCGCAAACGGATACCAACACACCACCGTCAGGCAGGAAGCTATCAAACCGCTGGCGGCAAATACCGCGAGCTGGCGAATACCGGGGAAAGGCGCGAGGATCATAATCAGATAAGCAATGGCGGTCGTCGCCAACGCCAGCAGCAATGCCGGAAGCACTTTGCGCAAACTGGCAATCGGCGAATTTTGCCCACCGTGAACCATGCGTTCGGTGAGGTAATACAGGGTGTAATCTGCCGAAACGCCGACGATACTCATGCTCATCACCAGTGTCATCAGGTGCAGTTCGCCAAAACACAACAGCGTGATGGCGGTGCCCGCCAATGCGCCGATGCCGACAGAAGTGACACATAAAATGAGCGGGCGCACCGAGCGGAACACCAACAATATCAACAACAGCACGCCAATAACCGTGGCAAGACCCAATGTAGAAACATCGTGTTTGGCCTGCTGGCTGGCGTAATCGCTATAAAACAGCGTGCCGCGTGACATCACTTGTGCCTGCGGGAACTGCTGTTTCAGCTTATGCTGCAAGGCTCGCAGTTGTTCAACCGCTTCGCGCCCTTGCTGCATATCAAAGGAAGAACCTTTGAGTTCGCCGTGCAGCAAATACCAGTAACGCCCTTGTTTATCACGCGCCACCAGCCAGCCGTTCATCAGCCGCATCTGGCTGGCCGTTTGTTGCAGCGCCAGTTGCGAACCACGCGTCAGCATCAGCGGGTCGTTGGTCAGCTCTTTACCGCTGACGCCGGAAAATGCCGAATAGAGTTGCGCTAATATCCATTGCGCCTGCGCTTCCCCACCGTTTTGTAAACGGCTGCGGGTCTGGGTATCCACCAGGCCATTACGGTGCTCGAAGTAGAATTCCCCCCACTCCTGCTGGCCTTTGGCATCCATCGGGCCTTGCACGCCTTGCAAAAACGGCTGCTGTTGCAGTTGTGTTTGCCACCATGCTGCCGCCTCGTCATTCGGCTTATCGCCAGGGCTAACCATCCACATCATTTGTCTGTCGAGACGTTGCAAAAAACCGTTCTCGATTTGCGGCGGGATTTTCCCCAGGCTGCTGGCAGGCAGGAGCGAAAGCACGCTGCTGTCGAGCCTGGCTTTGGGTAGCGTCACGGCGAGTAACGCCACCAGCAGCGTGACGACCGCCAGCCAGCCCCATGCCAGGCGGCGATGCACGTCAGAAGGTGAAGCGTTGCTGCTCTTCATGAGTCAATTTTCGCGGTTCCAGACGGTGGTTACTGAAGGTGATTTCGGTGAAATCGCCCTGCAAATCGTTTAACGCAATGCGATTAAGATGTTTGTCGCCCTGCAACGTAATGGTGCTGAAAAGCTTGTCGAGCGGCGTGGTGATTGGCGTTAAGACCAGTTGCCATTGGCCTTTGCCCTGGTCGGTAAACACGCTGGAAAAGTTTTCATCAAGCACTTTGCGGTCGGCCTGAAATAACGCCCGCAATAAATGGTTGAACTGGAACATTTGCGGGTTGCTGTCCGCGGTGATGATCTGCGGTGCCTGATTGCCCATGATTTGCGCCATGTGGCTATCATCAAGCACCAGCGTCATCGGGAAAGGATGCTGTTGTTGCCACCACAGCCCTTTGCTTTTTGCGATAAGCACTTCTCCGCTGGAATGCAGCGGTTGTGCCATGCCGCTAATCTGGCGGTCCTGCTGGAACTTCGCCCGCACGACCGGCTGCGAGGCAAAGCTGCGTTGCACGTCATCAAGCGTAATGGCGCTCGCCGTACAGCTGATAAACAGCAAGGCCAAAAAAATGATTCTATTCATAACTCAAGCCCATGCGTTCAAAAAGGATCTGAGGGGAGACAAAACACATCTCCCCCGTTGTTGCTTCAACGGCAACCTGAATGGTGTAACCGGTAGTGGTGCGTTTTCCGCTTGCGGCATCGACAATCTCATAGCCAATTTTCAGGCGGTTTTCGTATTCCAGCACCGTGGCCCGCACCAGTATTTGCTGTTCAAATTTCACAACATCACGGTATTTCACCCGTGTATCGACGACCGGCCAAACGTAACCCGACTCCTGCATGGCGCGATAACCGTAATCAAACTGCCCGAGCAGCGCTTCACGCGCCACTTCAAAGTAGCGAAAATAGTTACCGTGCCACACAACGCCCATTGCATCGACATCATGGAATGGGACTTTGATACCGATCTCCACGGTAAAACGTGGGGAATTTAACATCCAGACTCCTTTTCCGGCGGCAATTGCCAGAAATCATAAAAATTAAACCAGTCGAGTGGCGAGCGCAGCGCGTAAAACTCAAGACGCTGCGCGTAATAATCAATGCTTTCTTGTAACGCTTGTTGGCGCGTGGCGCGCGGCAGCAATAGCGGATCGGCAAAATGTTCTGCATATATGCGCAGCTTGCCTTGTTCACGCAAGACCATCATCAGAATGACCGGGCATCTTAATGCTGCGGCAAGAATAAACGGCCCTTGCGGAAAGGGAGCTGGACGCCCCATAAACTCGCTCCAGCACACACGCCGCTCGCCGCCGCGCTGTGGATTTACCGCAATTCTGTCTCCGACGATAGCCACCCATTCTCCGGCTTCGAGCTTTTCTTGCAGCATCATGGCTGTTTCCGGGCCAATGTGGCTTACCGGCAATAAATTCACGCCAGCCTGAGGGGCGATTTCTTCAATCATCTGGCGAAAACGCTGGGCGTGTTCGGTAAAGACTAGCGCATTAATGACCAGCCCGGCTTCAACCTGTGCCAGAGCGCGGCTGGCTTCGATATCGCCGAGGTGGGCCGCGAGAATGAGCTTCCCCTGCCCGGCCTGCGGCTGTAACACTTCGCGGCTGCCAGCCGCGAATTCAATGTCGCGCCCCCAGATAATATCCCCACGCCAGGCAGCAATTTTGTTGAGCATCGCATCACCAAAACGTAAGAAATGGCGATAGCTATTTAAGCCATTCGGCAACGTGATTTGCTGGGTTTGCGCTTGCTCACGAACGCGTGCCAGCCATTGTTGCGAGGCTTTTCGCTGCGTGCTTCCCGTGAGCCACATCCACGCCACAACCGGATAAAGCAGAGCGTTAAATGCACGTCGCCCTAAGCGCTGGTAGATATTGAGCATCAGGCGCATTCCCGCCAGCCCTTTACGCTCCGGGACTTGAGCCCAGTGGGCGCTTTGATGACGGCGGCGAGCCAGCAGCGTCGGAATGCGCGGCAACATACCGAAGAACAATCGCGTATGCATCCAGGAAATACGCACGTTATCGCGCAGCGCATCGAAATGTGAAACGCCATCTGGCGGATAAATCACCCGGGTGTGCAAGAAACGACTATCGGTCCCTGCCCAATACAATCGCACCATGATTTCGGTGTCGAAATCCATTCGTTTGCCGGGGCAGTGGCGGGCAATTACCGCAAGCGTAGCCGCCAGCGGATAGACGCGAAAGCCGCACATACTGTCTTTTAACGACAGGGATAACGTTTCAATCCATACCCAGACGTGGGTGATGTAACGCCCGTAAAGGCGTGATTTCGGTACGGATTCATCGTATTCCGGGGTGCCGGATATCAGGCTGGCAGGATGTGCGCGAGCTTCATCTAAAAAACGCGGCACATCTTCAATACAATGCTGCCCGTCGGCATCAAGCTGAATGGCGTGAGTGAACCCTGCCTGCGCCGCCGCTTTAAGCCCGGTCATCACCGCCTCGCCTTTACCGTGGTTGGACTCAAGCTCAATCAAGGTGACGCCAGTTAATTGTGCCAGTTGCTGTTTAGTCGCACGCTCGCTGCCGTCATCAACAATAATGCAAGGCAGATCATACGGTTGCAGCCGAGCCACCACAGCGGCTATCGTGGCGCCGTGGTTGTAACAGGGGATCACCACACAGGGGCGAAAAGCCGAAGGCGTTACGGGCATAGTTTGATCTTCCCGCTGCTGGCCGGGATCTCGCCTTGTTCAGTCAACAAGGTGTAAGAAAAACTCAGCACGTTGCGTTGCGCGTCCCATTGCAGATTCAGTTCCAGCTTGCTGCCCGGCACAATTGGCCGCTGGAATTTAACGCTATCAATCGCGCTAAAGCGCATTCCCGGCGCCAGCTCCAGACCGTAAGCCATCACCCAATCCAACTGGGCGACGCCAGGCAAAATCGGCTGCGTGGGGAAATGCCCCGAAAACCAGCCTAATGTTGCCGGTACGTCCAGCTGTAAACGCAGTTGGTGCGCCTCGGGTTGCGAACGATTTAACTCAACGGGTTTCATCAAATAATTCCTGTAGTTGCGTCCATGCGCGTTTGCTTTGGCTATTGAGCGGAATGCGTTCGACGATACGCCAGTAACGTGGAATAGCGACCGGCTCAAGCCAGGCGCGGAGCGCGTCTCGCCAGCGCTGCTTATCTCCACCTTGCTCACCAACGACCACTACCGCCCCCAGCGCAATGCGGTTTGCGCGCATAACTGGAACCACTGCCGCATCTTCAATCCCCGGTAGCGTCAGCAAACGGCGTTCAATTTCACTGAGTGAAATACGCTTTTCTTCAATTTTTACAATGCGATCGCGGCGACCCGATAAACGAAAATGCCCCTGCGGCGTAAATTCGAGAATGTCGTCCAGTTGCACCGGATTATTATCCGTTAATGGCGACACAACCTGCCAGCCATGCTCTTGCGCAATAAAATTCACTAACGGGAATGGCTGCCAAACAGGTGCCGATTGCGAATGTTCCCGCCACGCCAGCACGCCCGTTTCAGTGGTGCCATAAATTTCTGAGACAGGCTGTTTAAGCCAGGCTCGCGCCATTTTCGCCGTGTCGTCATCCAGCTTTCCGGCCGCGGAAATCACTCTTTTCACATCAGGTGGCGTCAGATTGACATCAAGGCGCTTTAAAAATGCCGGGCTGCTGATGAACAGCAGCGGATGTGAAGAGTGAGCGGCGAGTTGTTCCGGGAAGTGGATCATCGCCGCATCGCCCGGCAAACCGAGCGCCATTGGCAGCATGATGCGGAAGGTAAAACCGTAGAGATGCTGGTGCGAAACCGACCCGACCACGCGGCAGTTGCGTAAACCGTCGCCCCACAGTGCGGCAAGCCAGGCAATTTCTTCATCCAGCGCTTGTAATGATTTGAATATTTGCGCGGGTTCACCCGTTGAACCGGAAGTGAACAGCACCACGCCTGCATTGGCAGGAACTGGCTCAAACGGTTGAACCGGCATGCAGATTAAATCTTGCGGGTTAATCACCGGGCAACTGAGATTGAGAGCCGTATCGCTCATCACACCGTAGAAATGGTTTTGCTGCTCGCGCAGTTGTACTTCACGACGATGACCGGGAATAACCGGCGTTTTTCCTGCGTGAAGCGTGGCTAATAGCGCGGCAAGAAAATCGTAACTGTTGTCAAAACAGAGCGCCCAATGCTCGCCAGGCTGTGTCTTCAACCAGCCGTAAATGCGCTGCACGTCATTGATTAAATCGGCCTGAGTCCAGAGCTTCTGCCCTGCAAACGCCACAACATGTTGCGGGTGACGATTTGTACAAAGCCACTGCGCCAACGGCAAAGGGTTATTCATAACGTCGTTTCACCCGTATCCGAATCAGCCATTCACAGGCAAATAATAGCCCCATCAATAGATAGCTAATCATTCCGTTCCACAGCGTCCACCAATGAACGTTCCCCGCAAGGCAGGTAAACAGCGACACGCTGCCATTAATGATGAAGAACACACACCAGACTTGAGTCACACGGCGGGTATAACGCACGCCTGCTGGCGGGAGGTTCCCTTCGTGCAAGCGTGCCAGGCGCTCGACTATCGACATGCTGCTAAACAGCGACGAGCCAAATAACGCCAGCATGACGCCATTAACGACCACCGGATACCACAACAACAGTTGCGCTTCACGCATCCAGATGCTGGCAACGGACAACACCGCGCCCGCAATCGCCAGGCCTTTAAAGGCGCGGCTTAAGGCTCCGGTTTTGCCCCGTAAGGTACACAAACGCAGCACAAAACACAGCGCCAGAATTGGCAGCAAAATGTGTAATTCGGGATATGAGATGACTAACCAGACGGCAAAGGGCCAACCGATGACGGCCAGCCCTCCAACAATACTGAGTGCACGTTTTGCCAGCACGCGATTAAGACTCGCTATGCAAACGCTCTACCGCGTCTACGACATCCTGTACGGTGCGAACCGTTTTGAAATCTTCCGGCTTGATTTTTTTACCGGTGCGCTTTTGCAAATGAACGACCATATCGACCGCATCAATGCTGTCGAGATCCAGGTCTTCATATAAACGAGCCTGCGGGGTAATTTGTTCAGGAGACAGTTCAAATAACTTCACCAGTAACCCAGTGACTTCCTGATAAATATCGTCTTTATTCATAACGTACTCGTGGTTTCATTCAGGCGCTGTGCGCAGGGTTTTGACTCTTAATAAAGGCAGCGAGATTGGCGACGGAATAAAAATGTTCGCGCATCGCTTCATTTTCAGCGGATAACACCACGCCGAAACGTTTTTTAACCGCAAGGCCCAATTCCAGTGCATCAATGGAATCAAGTCCAAGGCCATCCTGACCAAATAAGGCGGCCTGACTTTCAATCTCATCAACACTGATCTCTTCCAGATTCAGAGTGTCGATAATGAGTTGTTTAATATCGGTCTCTAAGGATTCCATAGTTACATCCGAGTTTTAATGAGGATCAGGTACCAGTTCCTGACACAAATATTGGTTCAGACGACGGGCCGCAAGTGCGGAGGCTTCGTCATGATTCGCCATAAACCCCTGGCTTTCGATCCGCTGCTTTACACTCACAGTGATCATAGGTTTACGCTTGGGTATCTGATACCAGCGGCTATGTTTATCCAAATAACGTTGGTCACAATAAATATGGACGATTCGTAACGGACAGCCACTGCGCACCGCAATATTGGCCGCACCGCGCTGAAGCACCAATGGTTCTCCAGGTTTCGTGCGCGTTCCTTCGGGGAAAATCAATATCGCCTCCCCTTCTGCCAGCCGCTTTTGGCTCTCAGGGAGTAATGTTTCGCCCTGACTGTTTACCAGGTAATCCGCAGCCTTTATGACACCACGGAAGCAGGGATTTTGAATCAGGCTCGCTTTCACCAGACAACCAATGTGGGGTGCCTGGGAGGCGATAAATACGTAATCCAACAGTGTCGGGTGGTTCGCAACAATCAAACATCCGCGATCGTTTGTGAGCTGTTCGAAACCCTCAAAACGGTAATCGAATACGCCAAGCCCGCGTCCGATGCGTAAAAATAATCGGAAACTGGCAGCAATGCTACGACGCGCAATCTCGCGGCGTTTAGGTTTATCGCGCACACACAGCAACAGAAAATTAAACCAGACCAGCGTAAGTAGCAGACCACCGCTACCAAATAGCACGAATAACCAGCCGGTCATCAGCACGCGCCAGTACCATTTAATGCGCAGCCACATTAATGACGACTCCAGCGCCAGCCCATACGCTCACCTGCAAGAGTGAATGCAGCCTTTTTACTCAGCCAGCCATGCAAAAACGCCAGACCCTGCGGCAAATTTTGTGGTTCGCTCATTCGACAAGGTGTCGCTTCACAGGAAATTTGCGGGCCTGCTTCCAGTAACAACGCGACGGAGAACGGGATATCTACCGCTTCTCCGGCAAGGTGCGGGTGGTAAAATTCGGGTATAAGTCCGTCAAAATCCACCAGCAATACCCGTTTGTAACCCGCATGATGCAGAGCAGCCACTTCGACTAATGCTTGCGCAAAGCTGTCGTATCCCGCAGAAACCGAAGAGGAAACCAGCGCCTGGCGGGCCGCAATGGTGGTATTACCCACCGCTGAGTTATGAACTGACATGGCAAAATCTGTGGGCGACAGGCTTTCACCTTCGGCAAGAGCCGTCAAAATTCGAAAGTTGCGTTCCAGTTCTCCATGGCGACTGGAGAAAACCAGGGCATCAACCTGATGGCGAGACAGTATTGCCAGCGCACAATCCACCGCAAGGCGGCTGCCCGAAGCCAGACGACGCGCGGTCATCATCGGTAAATGGCGACATTTAGCCACCGCCGCGTCCGATGCGATGACAGCAGGGCCGTTGCTCCACACCTGCCACTGCTCGTTTTCAGATAAACCAGGGGCACTAGCCTGCCAGTCGACAATATTAAACGCTAACTTCATGCTCAGTACCATTTCCCGTCTTCGACGACCTGCCAGATATATCCCGCGCAAAGCATCAAGACAACGATAAGAATCTTAAATTATAAAGATTTTTCTCAAGGCGCTTATATTTCGAGCTTTATTAATTAACAAGCGGCGGGAATAGTAACAAAAATAGCCATGAAATAAATACTGCTAAGATAAATCTAAAGGCCCATAGTTTCCGGGCCTTTAGTTTTAACGATAGGTAACTTCCAGAATAGCCAGTTTTCGTGCGGAATCGAGATAGCGAATGTTGGTAGAAACCGGGGTATCCGCGCCCACAGAGAAATCATTGAGTTTATTAAATGCAACAGTTTGCACGACTGGCTTTCCATTTTGCGAACAAGAGAACTGAACAGATTGTTCCTGCGGCGATAAACGACATCCATCTTCGACTATTGAGCCCTGAAAGTGAATCACACCGCCGTCTGCGTGTGCGTTAAATAACGGGAATGCAAATATGGCTAATGGCAACAGCATTGAACGTCTAAGGCTTGATGTTTTCACACTATGGACTCCTCAATTAAGTGGTATGAGGGTTATCGGCAAAAAACACGCGAACTACAGATCAAACCTGGTTCAAATAAGAAATAAACGCCACACATGCGCAACAATAATTTAACTTACAGGCAATAAAGTTAAACGCGGCCCGGTGGGGCCCATTGTTTTTCCAGATGAATATCTTTTCCATCGGTCACTGTCACCGTGATGGTAACGTTGTCGCCAGGCGAAATATTGAGACTCAAACGGGATAATTTGGCGGGTTCGTTGGCTTTGATAAAGACCTGGCTGCTTTGGCTACTGTTACTTTGTCCGGCGGTACCCGAACGTTGTGCCGTGAGCTTGAATTGGCACTGGCAGTCCTGAGTTAATGTCGCGACGGGTACAATGGTATAGATATTTCCCTGCTGCTGAGTGTCAAAACTCAGCTGATTACCGAGGGCCGCAAGCAATAATAAAGTGTGCATTTATATTTCCCTCTCATATAAAAAAACAGGGCCATGGCCCTGTTTTTATATAGTGCAAAATCTCAATTAATGCTGTTGAAGATTTGCACCGTTGCGGTAGCCAACCTGGGTCAACTCAATGGAAGAGCCAGCGGCTGTTTGGTTAACAGTTGCACCGTTTCTTGAACCATATTGGCTAACATCAATGGTTGAGCCTTTAGCTTCCCATTGATCAATTGTTGCGTTGTTATTAGAACCTTTTTGCAGCAGGTCAATAGAGGCGTTATCAGCACCCTGGCCAACATCAGCACCGTTGCCAACACCATATTGTTTAATATCTACAGTAGATTTTTTCGCATCAGCTTGCAGCGCAGTTACGTTGTTATTTGCACCGTGTTGGTACACTTTCATTTCTGATTCTGGGCCGTTGTCATTACCACCACCGTGACCTGGATTCCAAGGGAATTGAAGGCCTGATGCCATTGCACTGCTTGAAACCACCACTACTGCGATTGCTGCGATTTTGAAAAAGTTCATGGTGAAACCCCCATTGTATTGAGAATGTTAGTCCAAATAGTCAAGTATTAGCGTTGAATTACGCGTACCGCCATTTGAGACTGTTTCTGAACAACAACTGCTGATTTTTGCGTGCCCTGTTGAATAATGCTTGCCCTATTAGCAGTACCTTTCTGAATAATAAGTGCGGCATTACCCGACGATTGTTGCTGAATATCCGCGTCATTGCCGTAGCCTGT
>Ga0160439_1000910_pt1 | contig 10482 bp, 8 predicted proteins | sample HID1975M_E0MG_FD_108201 | JGI IMG/M metagenome (GOLD analysis project Ga0160439, IMG submission 108201) | Enriched soil microbial communities from UW Madison campus, WI, USA - HID1975M_E0 MG | ecosystem: Environmental > Terrestrial > Soil > Unclassified | place: USA: Madison, Wisconsin... | reverse complement strand
TTTTTGCTTCTCAGAAGAACTTAGTCTTGTTGAGAAGACTGAATCGCAGTCAGAGCGATGGTGTAAACGATATCGTCTACCAGTGCGCCACGAGACAGGTCGTTAACGGGTTTACGCATACCTTGCAGCATTGGCCCGATGGAGATCAGGTCTGCTGAGCGCTGTACCGCTTTATAGGTGGTGTTACCGGTGTTCAGGTCTGGGAAAATGAACACGGTAGCGCGACCTGCAACCGGTGAGTTTGGCGCTTTGGATTTAGCAACGTCAGCCATAACCGCGGCGTCGTACTGCAACGGACCATCGATGACCAGGTCAGGGCGTTTTTCCTGAGCAATACGTGTAGCTTCACGTACTTTCTCAACGTCGCTACCCGCACCAGAAGTACCGGTGGAGTAGGACAGCATTGCAACACGTGGGTCGATACCGAATGCAGCAGCGGAATCCGCAGACTGAATAGCGATTTCTGCCAGTTGCTCAGCAGTTGGATCTGGGTTGATCGCGCAGTCACCGTAAACATAAACCTGTTCTGGCAGCAGCATGAAGAACACAGAAGAAACCAGAGAGCTACCTGGTGCAGTTTTGATCAGCTGCAACGGAGGACGAATGGTGTTCGCTGTGGTGTGAACCGCACCGGAAACCAGGCCGTCAACTTCGTCTTGCTCAAGCATCAAAGTACCCAGCACCACGTTGTCTTCCAGTTGCTCACGCGCAACGGCTTCGGTCATGCCTTTGCTCTTACGCAGCTCAACCAGACGTGCAACGTAGCTCTCGCGAACCACTTCTGGATCAACGATTTCGATGCCAGCACTCAGTTCAACACCTTGCGCAGCAGCAACGCGGGTGATTTCATCCGGGTTACCCAACAGCACGCAAGTTGCGATACCACGTTCAGCGCAGATAGATGCCGCTTTCACGGTACGTGGCTCTTCGCCTTCTGGCAGCACAACACGTTTGCCGGCTTTACGAGCAAGCTCGGTCAGCTGGTAGCGGAATGCTGGCGGAGACAGACGACGGCTGCGCTCGGAAGTTGCAGTCAGAGATTCAATCCAGTTTGCATCAATGTGGCTAGCCACATATTCCTGCACTTTCTCGATACGCTGATGGTCGTCAGTTGGGACTTCCAGGTTGAAGCTTTGCAGGCTCAGGGAGGTCTGCCAGGTGTTGGTATCAACCATGAACAGCGGCAGGCCGGTGGCGAATGCACGCTCACACAGTTTGCTCACGCGCGGATCCATTTCGTAACCACCGGTCAGCAGAACGGCACCGATATCCACGCCATTCATTGCTGCCAGGCACGCTGCAACCAGCACATCTGGACGGTCTGCGGAAGTAACCAGCAAAGAACCTGGACGGAAGTGTTCCAGCATGTGCGGAATGCTACGCGCACAGAAGGTCACAGACTTCACGCGACGGGTTTTGATGTCGCCTTCGTTGATGATGGTTGCGTTCAGGTGACGCGCCATATCAATTGCACGAGTGGCGATCAGATCAAAGCTCCATGGCACACAGCCCAGAACTGGCAGCGGGCTGTCAGCGAACAGTGCTTTAGGATCGATGTTAGCGATGCTCGCTTTAGTGGAGTCATCGAAAATTTCAGACAGATCAGGACGGGTACGACCCTGCTCATCAACTGGGGCATTCAGTTTGTTAATGATAACGCCAGTGATGTTGGTGTTTTTGCTACCACCGAAGCTGCTACGAGCCAGTTCAATACGTTCTTTCATCTGCTCTGGGGAGTTGTTACCCAGGGACATCACGAAGACGATTTCAGCGTTCAGCGTTTTAGCGATTTCATAGTTCAAAGACTGAGCAAACTGGTGCTTACGAGTCGGAACCAAACCCTCTACCAGAACCACTTCAGCGTCTTTGCTGCTGGCGTGGAAGTTGGCGATGATCTCTTCCATCAGCACGTCTTGTTGGTTGCTCGACAGCAACGACTCAACGTGGTTCATGTGCAGTGGCTCAGCAGTAGGGATGCTGGAGTTAGCACGAACGATGCTGGTGGTTTGATCTGGAGTATCGTCACCCGTGCGTGGTTGAGCGATAGGTTTGAAAACGCTTAGGCGAACGCCTTTTTGTTCCATAGCACGGATAACACCCAGGCTGACGCTAGTCAGGCCGACGCTAGTTCCGGTAGGGATCAACATAATTGTACGGGACACGGTATAACCTCTTTGTTGCACAAGCGGGGCTTGTGAGACTCAGAAAACAACACCGCCAGCGAAGGCTGGCGGTAAGGAGAATCAAGCGGTCAGGCGAGATGCATCCTGAGCGATAACCAGTTCTTCGTTGGTCGGAATGACCACCGCAGCACGGGTACCCTCTTTGTTGATGAAGCCTGATTTGCCAAAGCGCGCAGCCAGGTTGCGTTCGTGGTCAACTTCGAAGCCCAGAACACCCAGTTTGCCCAGAGACAGTTCACGTACCATTGCTGCGTTTTCACCGATACCACCAGTGAACACAACTGCATCCAGACGACCGTCCATCAGCGCAGTGTAAGAGCCGATGTATTTAGCCAGACGGTGACAGAACACGTCCATAGCACGTTTAGCATCTTCTTTAGTGGTGTAGTTGTCTTCAACATAACGGCAGTCGCTGGTGACTTCAGTCAGACCCAACAGACCAGATTCTTTGGTCAGCATTTTGTTGATGTCATCAACGCTCATGCCCAAAGAGTCATGCAGGTGGAAGATAATCGCAGGATCGATGTCACCAGAACGGGTGCCCATTACCAGGCCTTCCAGTGGAGTCAGACCCATAGAGGTGTCTACACACTTGCCGTTACGAATAGCAGAAACGGAACCGCCGTTGCCCAAGTGGCAAGTGATAATATTCACTTCTTCCACTGGCTTGTTCAGCATTTTCGCGGCTTCTTGAGTCACATAGTAGTGGCTGGTGCCGTGTGCGCCGTAGCGACGAACGCCGTGCTCTCTGTACAGTTTGTACGGCAGAGCATAGAGATAAGATTCTTCTGGCATGGTCTGATGGAACGCGGTGTCAAACACAGCAACGTTTTTATCAGCCAGTTTAGGGAAAGATTTCAATGCTTCAGCAATACCGATCAGGTGTGCCGGGTTATGCAGAGGTGCAAAAGAAGCAGTATCTTTGATACCCTGAATCACGGTCTCGTCGATAACGACGGAGCTGGTGTACTTCTCGCCGCCGTGAACAACACGGTGGCCGATAGCAGTCAGCTGCTCGGACAATTCAGGTTTTTGTGCCAAAATGGTATTAACCATAAAGTTCAGAGCTTCGCTGTGAGCGGCGCCTGCACCCAAAGCCGCTTCTTGTTTACCGCCATCCATTTTCCACTTGATACGTGCTTCAGGAAGATGGAAACATTCGGCTAAACCAGAGAGGTACTCGTCACCGTTTACAGCATCAATAATTGCGAATTTCAGTGAAGAGCTACCGCAGTTCAGAACCAGTACTAGCTTACTCGACATGGAAGTACCTACTTTTATACGTGGCTAAAAAAACGTCATTTAGTCTCTCAGCGTAGCGCATGATGAGACAGACATTTATGATTAACGTCATGCCGAAAGCGTTTTTTTGGCATGACGAAGAAATACTCTAGAGTTTACGCCATATTGCGTGATATTTCGGCATTGGCGAACTGAGCAAAAAATTGACAACCTGCGGTTTCCCTTCTACGGCCATCAAGGCCGGCACAGGATACCTGATTGCGATGGTTAAAGACAAAAGATTTTGAACCATGTAATTTAGAGTTGTTAAATTGCACAAAAATTTTATTTTTTATATGTGAAGTTGAGGTAACGTCATGTCGACACCCCAAAACAGCCACGCAAGCTGGTTCAGTATGTTCAGTCGCGGGCAGCATTATTCTAAGACCTGGCCTGTCGATAAACGCCTCGCGCCGATCTTCGTTGAAAACCGCGTTATCCGCGCCACGCGCTTTGCCATCCGCTTTATGCCTCCGCTCGCTGTCTTTACGCTGACCTGGCAAATTGCCCTTGGCGGCCAACTTGGCCCCGCCGTCGCTACCGCATTGTTCGCCTGTAGCCTGCCGATGCAAGGTCTATGGTGGTTAGGAAAACGTTCCGTCACACCGCTGCCGCCATCCATTCTTAATTGGTTTTACGAAGTGCGTGGCAAACTACAGGAAGCCGGACAGGCGTTATCGCCGATTGAAGGCAAGCCTGATTACCAGGCGCTGGCGGAAGTTCTTAAACGTGCGTTCAAGCAGTTGGATAAAACTTTTCTTGATGATTTGTAAAATCCCTGCCGTTTCGCATATATAGAAAGGATTATTTTTCGTAGGGCAATCTACCCTGCGCAACAGGAGCTAAGAAATGGAAATGACTAACGCCCAGCGACTGATTTTATCTAATCAGTACAAAATGATGACCATGCTCGATGCGGACAACGCCGAGCGTTATCGTCGTCTTCAAACGATCATTGAGCGTGGCTATGGCCTACAAATGCGTGAGCTGGACAGGGAGTTTGGCGAGCTGACAGAAGAAACCTGCCGCACGGTTATCGACATCATGGAGATGTACCACGCGCTGCACGTCTCCTGGACGAACCTGAAAGACAACCAGCAAATCGACGAGCGTCGCGTCACTTTCCTGGGCTTTGATGCGGCCACAGAAGCACGTTTCCTGGGTTACGTTCGATTCATGGTGAACATTGAAGGCCGTTACGCGCATTTTGACGCGGGTACGCACGGTTTTAACGCGCAGACCCCAATGTGGGAAAAATACCAACGGATGTTGAAAGTGTGGCAGTCATGCCCACGTCAGTATCATTTAAGTGCGAACGAGATCGCGCAAATTATTAATGCCTGAGGGGAGACTTGTCGTGAAGTGCAAAGGTTTCTTGTTTGATTTGGATGGGACTCTGGTTGATTCCCTGCCAGCAGTCGAGCGTGCATGGATTAACTGGGCAAAGCGTTTCGATATTTCGCCGCAAGAAGTATTGGGCTTCATTCATGGCAAACAGGCGATTACTTCGCTGCGTCACTTTATGGCGGGTGCCTCTGAAGAAGAGATCCAGCAAGAATTCTTGCGTCTGGAAAAAATCGAATCCGAAGACACCGATGGTATTGTCGCTTTGCCTGGCGCTGTTGAACTGTTGACTCACCTGAACGAAGCAGGCATTCCATGGGCCATCGTGACTTCGGGCTCGTTACCGGTCGCCTCTGCTCGTCGTGCTGCGGGTGGGCTACCCGCGCCAGAAGTGCTGGTGACTGCTGAACGTGTAGCGCGTGGAAAACCTGAGCCAGATGCTTACCTGCTCGGTGCACAATTACTTGAGCTTGAGCCTGAAGAGTGCGTGGTGGTGGAAGATGCCCCTGCGGGGGTGCTTTCAGGTCTTGCAGCGGGTTGTCACGTTATTGCGGTCAACGCCCCGGCAGATACGCCGCGCCTTGCACATGTCGATTATGCATTGCACTCGTTAACTGAGTTGCTGGTGCAGAAGTTGCCAGACGGTACAGTCGAAGTGCTTAGAAAACACTAAACACATGATTTAGCCCCGCGATAGCGGGGCTTTTTTATGGCAAGATTTTTACCCCCTGAGACAACCACAAAGGAATTGTTTTGAACTCAGAATTGATTTGGGTCTTATCGCTATTAGCGATTGCGGTAGTGTTATTCGCCACCGGCAAAGTGCGTATGGATGCGGTTGCTTTACTTGTCATCATTGCGTTTGTTCTCAGCGGTACACTGACTCTTAGCGAAGCCTTTTCTGGTTTTAGCGACCCCAATGTTATTTTGATTGCAGCGCTTTTTATCATTGGCGATGGACTCGTTCGAACCGGCGTTGCCACAAAAATGGGCGCCTGGCTGGTGGATGTCGCGGGCAGCAGTGAAACGAAAATGTTGGTTTTGCTGATGTTAACGGTGGCGGGCCTCGGCGCGTTCATGAGTTCAACGGGCGTGGTAGCAATATTTATTCCCGTGGTTCTCAGTGTTTCAATGCGCATGAAAACGTCACCATCACGCCTGATGATGCCGCTGAGTTTTGCCGGGTTGATTAGCGGCATGATGACGCTTGTCGCCACGCCACCAAACCTGGTGGTAAACAGTGAACTGCTGCGCGAAGGTTTGCAGGGTTTCCACTTCTTTAGCGTGACGCCAATTGGCCTGGTCATTTTGCTGTTGGGTATCGGCTATATGCTGATCGCGCGGTTTGCATTAAACGGGCAGAAAAAAGATGACGGCAGACAAGACTGGCGACGCCGAACTTTCCGCGATCTGATCAAAGATTATCGGCTGACGGGGCGTGCGCGTCGTCTGGCGATTCGCCCTGGTTCGCCAATGGTGGGTCGCCGTCTTGATGATTTAAAACTGCGTGAGCGTTATGGTGCCAATGTTATTGGTCTTGAGCGCTGGCGTAAATTCCGCCGGGTGATCGTCAATGTTACGGGCGTCACTGAATTTCGCGCGCGCGACGTGCTGTTGATTGATATGTCTGCTTCTGAAATCGATCTGCGTGAGTTTTGTAGCGAACAGATGCTTGAGCCGATGGTGCTGCGTGGTGAATATTTTTCAGATCAGGCGCTGGATGTGGGGATGGCGGAAGTCTCGCTGATCCCTGAGTCTGAGTTAATCGGGCAAACGCTGCGCGAAATCGGCTTCCGTACGCGCTACGGCCTGAATGTCGTCGGGTTACGCCGTAATGGCGAAGCGATGGAAGGCTTGCTGGTGGATGAAGCCTTACAACTTGGCGATATCGTGCTGGTGGTTGGCGACTGGAAACTGATCAGCCAATTGCAACTCAAAGGCCGCGATTTCCTGGTGCTTAACTTACCTGTGGAAGAGGGCGAAGCCTCGCCTGCGCATAGTCAGGCTCCGCACGCCATTTTCTGCCTGGCGTTGATGGTTGCGCTGATGCTGACCGATGAAATCCCCAATACCATTGCCGCTATTATTGCCTGTTTGCTGATGGGTAAATTTCGCTGTATAGATATGGAAAGTGCTTATAAAGCAGTGCATTGGCCAAGCATCATCTTGATTGTCGGCATGATGCCGTTTGCTCTTGCGCTGCAAAAAACGGGTGGGGTGAACTTGATTGTGGATGGTTTGATGCGTCTTGGGGGCGGCTACGGCCCGCACATGATGCTGATCTGCCTGTTCGTGATGTGCGCTGCAATTGGGCTATTTATCTCGAATACCGCCACCGCCGTGTTAATGGCACCTATCGCGCTGGCGGCGGCAAAATCAATGGGTGTTTCGCCTTATCCCTTTGCGATGATTGTCGCACTTGCTGCGTCTGCCGCGTTTATGACGCCAGTTTCTTCTCCGGTGAATACATTGGTTCTCGGGCCGGGAAATTATAAGTTCAGCGATTTTGTGAAGATGGGGGTGCCATTTACGGTGATTGTAATGGTAGTAAGCGTGGTGATGGTGCCGATGCTATTTCCGTTTTAACTAGCTAAAAACAACCCTCACCCCGGCCCTCTCCCTGATGGAGAGGGGGAAAACCGGAGAATCCCCTCTCCTGGGGGAGAGGGTTAGGGTGAGGGCATAAAACTATAATGGTGAATCCTGGCTAATCTCATCCAGCGATAACTGGAAGCTCGGTACAAACACCTTCATGAAATAGTCCATCTCTTCGCTGTGGCGGTCCGCCAGGGTTTTTTCGAGTCGGCTTTTCGCCAGCAAAAACTCGTTATTCCCGGCAGACAGTTCTTCAAGACATTTCAGGTAGGCGCATAGCGCATCAGCTTGTTTCACAATCGCTCTTTCTTCATCGCTACTGCGATGCTCATCAATAAGCGGCGCCCAGATATCGCGTAACTCTTCCGGCACCATATCAATGAGCTTCTGCTGCGCAATTTTCTCGATGGCTTTGTATTCGTGGGCAATCTGCGAGTTGAAATATTTTACGGGAGTGGGCAGATCTCCGGTTAAAACTTCGCTGGCGTCGTGATACATCGCCAACAGCGCAACATGTTCGGCGTTAATTTTCCCGTTAAATTTACGGTTTTTAATCACTGCCAGGGCATGAGCGACCATCGCGACTTGTAAGCTATGCTCCGAAACATTTTCGGTACGCACATTACGCATCAACGGCCAACGATTGATTAATTTCAGACGTGAAAGATGGGCGAAGAAATGGCTCTGGCTCATAGGTACACTCGGTGTCTACTACAAAGAAAACCATTGTGCAGGGGGGCAGGGGAAGATGCAAACATCTCCCCCCTCAAGGTTTACTGGTGGTAGTGCCCCAGGAAACGGCCAAATTTATTGATTGCCATTTCCAGTTCGTCAACGCGCGGTAAAGTCACAATACGCACGTGATCCGGCCACGGCCAGTTAAATGCAGTTCCCTGAACCAACAGCACTTTTTCTTGCAGCAAGAAATCCAGCACCATTTTTTGGTCATCATGGATGTTAAAACGTTTCGCATCGATTTTCGGGAACATATACAGCGCACCGCGTGGCTTCACACACGAGACACCCGGGATATCGTTAATCAATTCCCATGCGCGATTGCGTTGCTCATACAGACGCCCGCCAGGCGCGATAAATTCACTGATACTCTGATAGCCGCCAAGTGCCGTCTGGATCGCATGTTGAGCCGGAACGTTGGCGCACAGGCGCATCGACGCCAGCATTTCCAGACCTTCAATATAACCTTTAGCGTGTTTTTTCGGTCCGTTCAGTACCATCCAGCCTTGACGGAAGCCCGCGACGCGGTAAGTTTTGGACAAACCATTAAAGGTGACAGTCAGCAAATCAGGTGCGAGAGCAGCAATCGAATGGTGTTGCGCTTCGTCGTAAAGAATCTTGTCGTAAATTTCATCAGCAAAAATAATTAAATTATGCTGACGAGCGATCTCCACGATTTCCAGTAGCAGTTCTTTAGAGTAGACCGCGCCGGTTGGGTTGTTCGGGTTAATAATCACAATCCCGCGAGTACGAGGAGTGATTTTAGCTCGAATATCATCAAGATCCGGGAACCAATCGGAAGACTCATCACATAAATAATGAACAGCTTTACCGCTGGAAAGTGATACTGCAGCCGTCCATAAAGGGTAATCCGGAGCAGGAACCAGCATCTCATCGCCGCTATTGAGCAAGGCTTGCATGGATTGCACAATCAGCTCAGATACACCGTTCCCGATATAGATGTCTTCAACCGTCACATCCCGCATGTCACGTGCCTGATAATGCTGCATGATGGCTTTGCGTGCGGAGTAAAGTCCTTTTGAGTCGCAGTAACCTTGCGCTGTAGGCAGGTTACGAATCACATCGACAAGAATTTCATCCGGTGCATCAAAACCAAATGGCGCAGGGTTGCCGATATTCAGTTTGAGGACTTTATTCCCTTCTTCTTCAAGGCGTTTTGCCTCTTTGAGCACGGGGCCACGGATGTCATAACAGACGTTATCAAGTTTGCTGGATTTTTCGATAGGGGACATGAACCTGACCTTAAATGTTAGCGTCACTTCCTGCCGTGGAAGCGACCAGGCATCAATGTACTCCTGCCACGCGCAGATTTGAAGGTGGGCGAAGCGCTGAACTGTAATTAATCTTCTGAATTTTTGAGATAGTGATAAAACCAGGTGAGTGATGTTTTTGTAGTGTTATATGTCGTAAAGTGTGCATTTATCAATTAAAAATATAACAAAATGAGGTTTTTTTAAGTCTGTTAACTACCTCTGCGTGTGGTGTTGCAGCAGGTAATGCTGTGTTAATTGCGAATTTAATTGAGTAATAGTTAAGGAAAATTGAATATTCATGCTTAAGGTTAAAATGAATACATTAGAGTGAGTTAATAATATGTATAAAAAAATAACAACCGATATTATTAATATAAATAGTTAATAGAGTTGAATTTCCTCTCATTTACCTTGAAAGAAAATGTCCAATTTTGGTAATAATTGGTAGAAGAAAGAATTAAAAAAGAGAATGAGATCAGATAATTCGCAACAAAAGTTATGAGATGAGACGATTTGCGGTAAGATATCCTACAGTTAATGGCAGGTGTTTCTTGTTGAATATTACGCAACTCTATGTTTTGTTGTGGGTTCGTTCGTGGTCACCATGCCCGGCTAATTACCCTTGCTGCGTGGTAACATTAAGAAGGTTTTCATCAGTCATACACTCGTTGTTGTTGTGTATCGAATAAATAAAACTCATTATTGAAGTGGGTTTACAATAATTACTCAGTTTTAATTTACGCGACTAGTACGTTAAGACGAATGTTTGTATGTTGTTTACGCCAGTATAATAACTCCCGGAATACGCGCTGCACATTATTGGTGCGTGTCACCCAGGGTTAGTGAAAATAAAAAAGTCAGAGCGACTGTCAGGATGATGGTGCAGCCCTACGGGGACGTTCTGTAAAAGGGAATTGCTTTATCTTTTTGATAAATCACAGCAATAAAACTAAGGCAGACTCGTAAGAGCAACCTACTAGTGAAAAAATTATGATTAACGCAAATCGTCCGATATTAAATCTCGACCTCGATCTGCTAAGGACTTTTGTTGCCGTAGCGGATCTCAATAC
>Ga0160439_1000907_pt1 | contig 10503 bp, 10 predicted proteins | sample HID1975M_E0MG_FD_108201 | JGI IMG/M metagenome (GOLD analysis project Ga0160439, IMG submission 108201) | Enriched soil microbial communities from UW Madison campus, WI, USA - HID1975M_E0 MG | ecosystem: Environmental > Terrestrial > Soil > Unclassified | place: USA: Madison, Wisconsin... | reverse complement strand
CCAGCCTGCTCGGCAGCAGCGCCGGCCCCACCGCCAGCAGCAGCGCCACCCCCACCAGCCCCAGCGCGCGCAACACCGCCAGCGGCGGCAGCGACCGTCGGGACTTTGACGCCCTGCTGAAAGCCGACGGCGGCCCTAAAGACGCGCCCGCCAAGGCCACCAAAGACAAACCCACGACCGCCGACGCCGGCGGCAGCAGCACGGGCGACGCCCCCGGCCGCCCCGGCGCGGACGCGCCAGCCGAGGCCACCGACCCGGCCGCCGCCCCCACGACTGCCGCCAGCGACACCCCGACCGCCAGCGACGCCACCGACGACGCCGACACCGCTCCATGGCCGCCGCTCGGCCTCGCCGGCCTGGCCTTGGCCGGCGTCGAAGCCGTCACCGTCATGGCCGCCCCCGCCGCCAATGCCGACACCGCCCTGGCCAAGGCCGACCCGGCACTCCCCACCGCGCCCACCACCCCCACCAGCGCACTGCCCGCATCCGCGCTGCCCGGTCTCGCCCCCGCCGCCACTGCCAGCAGCGCCGCGCCCATCGCCCTGCCGGCCGACGCCCAGGTCACGGAAGACGTCGCCCTGCCCGATTCGCTGAAAGACGCCATCGCCAACGCCGGCAGCGACACCGACGCCCCCACCACCCCGCTCCTGCACGCCCTGCACGCCGCCGCCGACCTCAAGGCCGCCGCCACCGCCAGCACCCCGTTCCAGGGCGACCCCACCGCCACCCCGCACATCGGCGGCGACGACTTCGACGACGCCATGAGCGCCCGCATCGGCTGGCTGGCCGACCAGAAAATCGGCCACGCCACCATCAAAGTCACCCCGCACGACCTCGGCCAGATCGAAGTCCGCCTCCAGATGGACGGCGACAAGGTCCACGCCAGCTTCAGCAGCGCCCACGCCGACGTCCGCCACGCCCTCGAATCCAGCATCCCGCGCCTGCGTGAAATGCTGAACGACCAGGGATTCCAGCTGGGCAATGCCGACGTTGGCCACCAGCAGACCGCGCAGGATGGCAAGGCAAACGGCGGCCAGGCAGGCCACGGAACCACCGACGGCGACCCGGCATTGGTCGAAACGACAATTTCCCCATCGCAATTGATGCGCCAGCGCGGATTGGTCGACGCATACGCATAAAGCGACCCGACCAACGTTCGGGCCCTACCGAAAGGCAGGCCAATATCGGACGCCCGGGCAGCGCACCGGTTTTGCATTGGTTTTCCCCCCGTCAATGGGACACCGTCATAGGTGGGTCGGGGCCGGTTTGCGGGGGTGTGAGCGGCATGGATGCCGCGACCAAGCCCCCAGGGATGGGTTCACGGCGTCCCCCGCAAACCGGCACCGACCCGCCAAGCCTCAGACAGCGCACAGCCGGCGCGGTTGCCTTTGCCGTTGCCGTTGCCTTTGCCGTTGCCTTTGCCGTTGCCTTTGCCGTTGCCTTTGCCGTTGCCGTTGCCGTTGCCGTTGAAACGTCAAATTCCCGACAACGAAACACCGGCGCATTACGGCACGCCCTTTGCATGTAGCCAGGAAGCAATCCTATGGAGCTTCCCCTCGTGGCCGCAGCCGCTGACAAAACCAAGAAATCCACCGACAAGGACAAGGCCGCCAAGCCGCGCAGCCCCCTCCTCGTCACCGCCCTTATCGCCGTCGTCGCCGCTGGCGCCGCCGGTGGCGGCGTGTGGTACTTCACCCAGTCCCACGACGAGAAGACCCCCGCCAAAGCCGCCACCGCCAAATCGGCCGTGCCCGCCCCCGCCCAGTACTTCGGCCTCGAACCCCCGTTCGTCGTCAACCTCAGCAGCAGCTTCGACGGCCCCCGCTACCTCCAGGTCGAAGTCCAGCTCATGACCCGCGACCCGGCCGCCCTTGAAGCCATCAAGCTTCACGCCCCCGCCATCCGCGCCAAACTGCTCATGCTGTTCTCCCAGGTCGAACCGGCCCAGATCGCCGACCGCGCCGGCAAAGAACGCCTGCAGGCCGACTCCCTGGCCGAAGTGCAGAAACTGCTCAAAGCCGAAACCGGCAGCAAGGGCGTCGACGAACTGCTGTTCACCAGCTTCGTCACCCAGTAAGGGCATCCCATGAATGACCTGCTTTCCCAGGACGAAATCGATGCCCTGCTGCATGGCGTCGATTCCGGCGCCGTCGAAACCGAAGTCGACGCCATCGCCCCCGGCGAAGCGCGCAACTACGATTTTGCCAGCCAGGACCGCATCATCCGGGGGCGCATGCCGACCCTGGAAATGGTCAACGAGCGCTTCGCCCGCCTCTGGCGCATCGGCCTGTTCAACCTGATCCGCCGCTCCGCCGAACTGTCCGTGCGCGGCATCGAACTGATCAAGTTCAACGACTACATGCACTCCCTGTATGTACCGACCAACCTCAACCTGATCCGCTTCAAGCCCCTGCGCGGCACCGGCCTGATCGTCTTCGAACCCACCCTCGTGTTCGCCATCGTCGACAACTTCTTCGGCGGCGACGGGCGCTACCCCACCCGCATCGAAGGCCGCGAGTTCACCGCCACCGAAATGCGCGTCATCCACCTCCTGCTCAAGCAGACCTTCGCCGACCTGCGCGAAGCCTGGGCCCCGGTGATGGATGTCGAACTCGAATACATCAACTCCGAAATCAACCCCCACTTCGCCAACATCGTCACCCCCCGCGAATACGTCGTGGTCTGCCGCCTGCATGTCGAACTCGACGGCGGTGGCGGCGACATCCACGTCACGCTGCCGTACTCGATGCTCGAACCGATCCGCGAACTGCTCGACGCCGGCATCCAGAGCGACCGCAACGACCGCGACGAAAGCTGGGGCACCATGCTGCGCGAACAGCTCAACATCGCCGAAGTCACCCTCTCCAGCGTGCTCGCCACCAAGCGCATGAGCCTGCGTGACCTCACCCAGCTCAAGATCGGCGACATCCTGCCCATCGACCTGCCTCCCCACGTGCCGCTGTGCGTGGAGAACATTCCCGTGTTCACCGGCCAGTTCGGCGTCGCCAACGGCATGAACGCCGTGAAGATCACCGCTACCCATCCCCCGGGCACCCGCCCGCGCGCTCCCGTTATCCAGGAAGACCCGCAATGAACGACGACATCGAAACCAACGAACCGGCACCGGCGCAGTTCACCACCCTGCAGTCCGACGAGACCAGCGGCGGCCCGGATCTGAACCTCGACGTGATCCTCGACGTACCGGTCACCCTGTCGCTGGAAGTCGGCCGCGCCCGCCTGCCCATCCGCAACCTGCTGCAGCTCAACCAGGGCTCGGTGGTCGAACTGGAACGCGGCGCCGGCGAATCGCTCGACGTGTTCGTCAACGGCACCCTCATCGCCCACGGCGAAGTCGTGGTCATCAACGACCGCTTCGGCGTGCGCCTGACCGACGTGGTCAGCCCCAGCGAACGGATCCGGAGACTGCGTTGATTTCCCTGGCACTCATTGCCGCCGGTGCACCGGCGGCCAAGGTCGGCCAGCACGCCGCCGCGGCACCCAGCATGTTCGGCGCCGTGCTTGCACTGCTGGCCGTGCTGGCGTTGATCGTCGGCCTGGGCTGGGTGCTCAAGCGCATGCCCGGCAGCGGCTTCAAGCCCGCCGATGGCCTGCGCGTGGTGGCCAGCCTCAACGTGGGTGCCAAGGAACGCGTCGTCGTCGTCGATATCAATGGCGAACAGCTGCTGCTCGGCGTCACCGCCGGCGGCATCAACACCCTGCACCGCCTGCCCGAACCGCTGCCCACCCCGGAACCGGCGCGCCTGCCGGATTTCAAGAACCTGCCGAATTTCGCCCAGCTGCTGCAACAGCGGCTGCGCAAGGAAAAATGATCATGCGTGGCCCCCGTGCATCCTGGACCCGTTACCTGCCGTTGCTGCTGACCCTGCTGCTGTGCGCGTTACCCGCGCTGGCCATGGCCGCGCCCGGCGCGCCCGCCGTGCCCAACCTGCCCGACGTGAATGTCGGCAAGATCGGGGGCGCCCCGGTCAGCCTGCCGCTGCAGACCCTGCTGCTGATGACCGCGATCACCCTGATCCCGTCGATGCTGCTGGTGCTCACCGCCTTCACCCGCATCATCATCGTGCTGGGCCTGCTGCGCCAGGCACTGGGCACCGGCCAGACTCCGTCTAACCAGGTGCTGCTCGGCCTGGCCCTGTTCCTGACCGCCATGGTCATGCTGCCGGTGTGGCAGAAAGCCTGGGGCAGCGGCATGGCGCCCTACCTCAACGGCGAGATCGACTTCCAGACCGCCTGGACCCTCACCACCCAGCCGCTGCGCGCCTTCATGCTGGCCCAGATCCGCGAAACCGACCTGATGACCTTCGCCGGCATGGCCGGGCATGGCACCTACGCCAGCCCCGATGCCATTCCGTTCCCGGTGCTGGTCGCCTCGTTCGTCACCAGCGAACTGAAAACCGCCTTTGAAATCGGCTTCCTGATCTTCATCCCGTTCGTGATCATCGACCTGGTCGTGGCCAGCGTGCTGATGTCGATGGGCATGATGATGCTCTCGCCGATGCTGGTCTCGGCGCCCTTCAAGATCCTGCTGTTCGTGCTGGTCGACGGCTGGGTACTGGTGGTCGGCACCCTCGCCGCCAGCTTCAACGCCGTCTGAGGTCGCCATGACACCCGAACTTGCCCTGACCGAACTGCGCGGCGGCCTGATCACCGTGCTGTGGGTGGCCGGCCCGCTGCTGTTGACCGTCCTGATCGTCGGCGTGGTGGTCGGCGTGGTGCAGGCCGCCACCCAGCTCAACGAACCCACCATCGCCTTCGTGGCCAAGGCCGCCGCGCTCACCGCGGTGCTGTTCGCGCTGGGCAGCCTGCTGATCGGCCACCTGGTCGAATACACCACGCTGCTGTTCCAGCGCATACCGCACCTGATCGGATAGCCCCGCGATGGATTCGGCAACCCAGATGGCCGCCGACGGGCTCAACGCCTTCGGCATGATCGGCACCGTGCTGTGGACCATGCTGCGCATCGGCGCCATGATCATGGCCATGCCGCTGGTCGGCAGCCGCGCGGTGCCGGCACGGGTGCGCGTGATGCTGTCCGGTGCATTGGCCATCGCGCTGTCGCCGATGCTGCCGCCCGTCCCGGCCTGGACCGGTTTTGACGCGGCCACCGTACTCAGCATCGCGCGCGAACTGGCCATCGGCATCTCCATCGGCTTCCTGCTGCGGCTGGTGTTCGAAGCCGGTGCCATGGCCGGCGAACTGGTCTCGCAGGGCACCGGCCTGGCCTTCGCGCAGATGAGCGATCCGATGCGCGGCGGCACCTCGGGCGTGATCGGGCAGTGGTTCTATCTTCTGTTCGGCCTGCTGTTCTTTGCCGCCAACGGGCATCTCGCGTTGATCTCACTGGTGATGGACAGCTACAAGGCAGTGCCGATCGGCGCATCGCTGCCCGACCTCGATGCGTTCATCAGCACCGCGCCCACGTTCCTGCTGCAGGTGCTGCGCGGCGCGTTGACGCTGTCGCTGCCGATCACGGTCGCCATGTTGGCGGTGAACCTGGCCTTCGGCGTGCTGGCGCGTGCCGCACCCGCGCTCAACCCGATCCAGCTGGGCCTGCCGGTCGCCCTGTTGCTGGGCCTGTTCCTGCTGACCGTGCTTGCCGGTGAAATGGGCCCCCCGGTGCAACGCCTGTTCGACGCCGCGTTCCAGACCGCCGACGGCCTCACCCGCTAGCGCCGGCCCCGTCGCGTACGCGGCCGTATGCAAAACGGGTGACGGTCGCGTGATGGCCGCATGAAATTTGGCCGGATTTGCGCTTGCTTTCGCCCCCTCCTGTGTCGTTAACATGCGCTCACGGCAGGGGGAACGTGCCTGAGCAGTCCGCGCAGACGCGCGGTCCAGTCTTTTTAGATTGCAGCTGTGTACGCCAGGGAGAGTCATGATGCTCGTCGGCAGTTACACCCCATGGTTGGTCGTGGTTTCGCTGCTGGTCGCCATCATGGCGTCCTTCACCGCGCTGGACATGGCCAATCGGGTCACCACCGCGCCATCGCCAAGGATCAGCGTGCTGTGGCTGCTGGGCGGTGGCTGCGCCATGGGCCTGGGAATCTGGTCCATGCACTTCATCGGCATGCTGGCCTTCAAGCTGCCCATTCCATTGGGGTACGACCTTGAACTGACCGCGGTATCGTTGCTGGCGGCGATCGCCTCCTCGATCTTCGCGCTCTGGCTGGTCTCACGCGCCACGTTGCCGCATTCGCGCCTGGCGCTGGGTGCATTGCTGATGGGCAGCGGCATCGCCAGCATGCACTACCTGGGCATGGCGGCCATGCTCATGCGCCCGGGCATCGAATACCACCCGGGCTGGTTCACCCTCTCTCTCATCATTGCAGTGGCGGCGTCGTGGGTCGCGCTGTACGTCGCCTTCCGCCTGCGCCACAACGACACCCGGCTGCAGCATCGCCTGGCGCCGGCGGTGGTGCTGGGCGCGGCGATCGTCGGCATGCACTACACCGGCATGGCCGCGGCACGGTTCCCCGCCGACAGTGTGTGCGGCGCCGCCGCCGGCACCGGCCTGCAGACCCAGTGGCTGGGGGCGCTGGTGATGGTGCTCACCATCGGCATCCTGGCCGTGGTGCTGCTGGTGTCCTGGCTGGACCAGCGGCAGCAGGCGCAGCTGCTGCGGTTGCGCAACCTGCACCTGCGCACGTCGCTGGACGATGCGCATGCCGAGCTCAGCCAGGCCGCCCTGCACGATCCGCTGACCCACCTGCCCAATCGCCTGCTGCTGCAGCAGCGCATTGAACAGGCCCTGGTGGATGCCGAACAACGTGGAGGGCGTTTCGCGGTGATGTTCATGGACCTGGATGGCTTCAAACAGGTCAACGACGCCTACGGTCACCAGACCGGCGACGCCCTGCTGGTCGCGGTGGCCACGCGCACCCGCCAGCTGCTGCGTGCCGCCGACGTGATGGCCCGCTTGGGCGGCGACGAATTCGTGCTGGTGGTCGGCATCGACAACGACGAGGACGTGTCCAGCCTGGCCGGCCGCATCATCCAGGCCGTGGGCACCGGCAACCTGGTGCCCGGGCATGAGCTGCAGGTCACGGCCAGCATCGGCATTGCCATCTGCCCCGACCACGCCACCACCGAACGCCAGTTGATGGGGTATGCCGACGCGGCGATGTACCAGGCCAAGGAGGCCGGACGCAACGCCTTCGTGGTGTTCGCCGAGTGGATGAGCGACAGCGCCGAACAGCAGTTCCGGCTGCTGGCCGACCTGCGCCGCGCGATCCAGGCCAACCAGCTGTTCCTGCACTACCAGCCCAAGGTGCGGGTCAGCACCCACCAGGTCTGTGGCGCCGAGGCCCTGGTCCGCTGGAACCACCCCGAGCACGGCCTGATTCCACCGGATCGTTTCATCCGCCTGGCCGAACGCAGCGGGGTCATCCACGAGATCGGGCGCTGGGTGCTCAACGAAGCCTGCCGCCAGCTGCGCCGCTGGCATGACGCCGGCCATGACAGCTGGTCGGTATCGGTGAACCTGTCGCCGATCCAGTTCGGCTCCCCGAACCTGCTCGGCGAGATCAGCGACGCGCTGAAACTGCACCGGGTGGAACCGCGCCGGCTGGTCCTGGAGATCACCGAAAGCGCGGTGATGCGCGACACCGAGACCAGCCTGCGCCTGCTGCAGGCCCTGGCGCGGCTGGGTGTGGGCATTTCCATCGACGATTTCGGCACCGGCTATTCCAGCCTGCTGTATCTCAAGCGCCTGCCGGCCACCGAGATCAAGATCGACCACGCCTTCGTGCGCGACCTGGAAAACAGCTCCGAAGACGTGGTGATCGTCTCGGCCATCGTGGCGCTGGGGCATGCGCTGGACATGGACATCGTGGCCGAGGGCGTGGAAACCGCCGGCCAGCGTTCCTACCTGGAGCGGCTGGGCTGCGACTTCCTGCAGGGCTACCTGCTCGGCCGCCCGGTCGACGCCGAGCGCTTCCTGCAGCTCCACGACCTGCCACGCCCACGGATGGTGGTGTCACAGGACCACAAAGCCTCGCAGGGCGGGCATTTCCTGGATTAGCCGCACACGCGCAACACCACCGCTCCTGCAACGATCAATCCGGCGGCGACCCATCGTTGTCGGGTGACCCGTTCGCGTAACACCAACGCAGAGATCAGCACGCCAAACAGGATCGAGGTCTCGCGTAGCGCCGAGACCATCGCCACAGGCGCCTGCGTCATCACCCAGAGCACCACGCCGTACGATGTCAGGGTACCTACGCCGCCGACGAGGCCATAGCCCCAATTCGATCGTGCATAGGCGAAAAGCTGCGGCGCGCGGGTAGCGAGGGCCCAGACCGGCAATGGCAGCCCCGACAGCAGGAACAGCCACAAGGTGTAGCCCAGCGCCGAACCAGACTGCCGCGCCCCCAAGGCGTCTACCAGCGTGTAAGTGGCAATCACTCCGGCGTTGAGCAGAGGCAGCCACATCTGCCGACGCACGATCCCGTGCGACATGCACAGAATACCGAAGCAGATCAGCCCGATGCCGGCCCATGCCAATCCCGGCAGGCGCTCGCCGAGAACTGCCCCGCCCACCAGCGCCACCAGGATTGGCGCGCAACCCCGCATCAACGGATAGGCCGCGCTCATGTCGGTCACCCGGTAGGTACGCGCCACCAGCAGGTAATACCCCGCCTGCAGCACGGTCGACGCCGCCAGCCACGGCCAGCTGCGCGGATCCGGTGCGGTCACGAAAGGCAGGCACATCGCCGCGATCAACGCCGCCGAGCCGGTCACCAGGATCGTGGTGAACAGCGTATCGCTGCCGCGTTTGACGATGGCGTTCCAGCTGGCATGCAGCAGCCCGGCCAACAGGACAACGCAGAACAGGAAAGGCGACATCGATTACCGCAGCAGCCAGTTGGACCTGGATGATGCCATTGATGATGCCGGTGGCGCCGGGCTGTTGGGCTCTTGCTGGTAGGGTCGCATCCCGATCGACTGCACGTGGATTGCCCGCGTTCGATGGCGGCATGACCTCCGTCGGGGAACGCTTCTGCGCTTCCCGTCATGCGTTACCGGACGTTGACCCCGTATCGGCGGTCGTTTGGGAACCGACCCTACTCTCCCGTCGCCGTCACCATCACGATCACGATCCCGATCCCGGTCCCGATCCCGAGCACTGTCCCTGTCACGTGCTCTGCTCCCGGCACGTCGTCCGCAATGGAACACTTCTTGCACCACCCCGGGTAATCCCCGCGGTGCCCTGCTCCCGATGTCCGACGAAGAACAAGCCGGCGAAAAAACCGAACAACCTACCGAAAAACGCCTGCGCGATGCCCGTGAACAGGGCAACATCCCACGTTCGCGCGAGCTGGCCACCGCCGCCGTGTTCGGCGCCTCGGTGCTGGCGCTGATGGCGTTTTCCGGGGGCATGGCCAGCAGCGCCAAGGACTGGATGAAGCTGGCCCTGACCCCGGAACCGGGCCTGCGCTTCGAGCCGCTGGGGTTGTTCAACCATTTCGGGCACCTGTTCCTGCAGCTGATGCTGGCCCTGTGGCCGCTGCTGCTGGTCTGCCTGCTGGCCAGCTTCCTGGCCCCGGTAGCCATGGGCGGCCTGCGCTGGTCGAACAAATCGCTGATGCCGCAGTTCAACCGGCTCAGCCCGATGGCCGGCATGAAGCGCCTGTATGGCGCCGAAGCCATCGGCGAATTCACCAAATCCCTGCTGCGCATCGTGTTCGTCGGCACCGCCGCCGGGCTGGTGGTCTGGCATGGCATCCGCGGGCTGCGCGACCTGGTCCACCAGCCGCTGGAGGCGGCCATGGTCCACGGGCTGGGCTTCACCCTGAAACTGATGCTGGCCACCGGCGGGGCCATGATGCTGCTGGCCGCCATCGATGCCCCGTACCAGCGCTGGAACTGGATGCGCAAGCTGAAGATGACCCGCGAAGAGCTGCGCCGGGAAATGAAGGAAAGCGAGGGCAGCCCGGAAGTGAAGGGCCGCATCCGCCAGCTGCAGCAGCAGATGTCCAACCGCCGGATGATGGAAGCGGTGCCCACCGCCGACGTGGTGGTGGTCAACCCCACCCACTACGCCGTGGCCCTCAAATACGACGGCGGCAGGATGGGCGCCCCCACCGTGGTGGCCCTGGGCGTGGACGAAACCGCCCTGCGCATCCGCCAGGTGGCCGACGGCAACAAGGTCGCCATCGTCTCGGCCCCGCCTTTGGCACGCGCCTTGTATCGGGAAGGTCAACTTGGAAAGGAAATTCCCGTGAGACTGTATTCGGCCGTTGCCCAGGTGCTGTCCTACGTCTACCAGCTGCGTACCTGGCGGGGTGGACCGATGCCGGCCGCGCCCAGCATCGACGTGGATGAGTTCGGCAAGGGAGGCCGCCCATGAGCGCCCAGCCCGCCGGCATGAACACCCGCCGCGCCCTGGACATGATCCGCCAGGGCCTTGGCGCCCCGCTGATCGTGCTGGCCCTGCTGGCCATGGTGGTGGTGCCGCTGGCCGCCCCGGTGCTCGATGCGCTG
>Ga0160439_1000906_pt1 | contig 10508 bp, 11 predicted proteins | sample HID1975M_E0MG_FD_108201 | JGI IMG/M metagenome (GOLD analysis project Ga0160439, IMG submission 108201) | Enriched soil microbial communities from UW Madison campus, WI, USA - HID1975M_E0 MG | ecosystem: Environmental > Terrestrial > Soil > Unclassified | place: USA: Madison, Wisconsin... | reverse complement strand
CGCTCGGTCTGGTCCTCGTCGGCCGCGCCCATGAGGTAGACGAGCTGCGCGTAGGCCGTGCGCAGCACCTTGCGCCGCGTGAGCATGCCCTGGGCGAGGAACCCCCGCGAGAAGGCGGTCGCCGAGGACGTCGCGATGATCGTCTTGTCCAGGTCGAAGAACGCCGCCTCGCGGGTGGCGGTGATCGGATGGGCGTCCATGCTGGTCCGGGTCTGCTTTCGGGTGCGTGCGTCTGGGGGCGCTCGATGTCCTGAGCGGTCGCGGCGAGCGTAGCCCGCGGCACCCACATCGCGGCGGCTGAACTCCGTCCCCTGGGGCCGCCGACCCGACCACAGCCCCCCGCCGTCGCCGCCTCCGCCCACAGATCTGCTCGTCCCCGGTCGTCGCGCTGCGCGCGGGGCGAGGCTCGGAGGATGGATGTCGTCGAGTGGCCCGTGCGCGCCGCGCAGCACCGACCCGCGGGACGTGCGGGTGCGCGGGTGGTGGGCGTGCTCGGTGCGCGCGGGGGTGTGGGGGCGTCGGTGCTCGCGGCGGGCCTCGCGCAGCGGCTGTCGCGCGAGACCGCCGCCGCGCTGGTCTCGCTCGACCGTGCCTCGATCGGCCTCGACCTGCTGCTCGGGACCGAGCGCGTGCCGGGCGGGCGGTGGCCGGATCTCGCCGGTGCCCGCGGCGAGGTGCAGGGCGTCGATGTCGTCGAGCTGCTGCCGCGGTGGGGGTCGTGCGCGGTCCTCGGTGCATCCGCGTCGGGCGCGGGGGTGCCCGACGAGGACGTCGTGCGGGACGTGCTCCGCGGACTCGGAGCCGTGCTCGGGGCCGTGGTGCTCGACCTGGATCGCGGTGACGTGCTCGCGGGCAGGTCGGTGCCGTGCGACGTCGTGGTGGTCGTCGTGCCGCGCGACCTCGCCGGCGTGGCGGGCGCCCTGGCGCTGCTCGCGCGGCTGCCGACCGCGCCGGTGGTGCTCGTGGCGCGCGGGCCGGCCCCCGGTGGGATGGGGGTGGCCGAGGTCGGACGAGCACTGGGGCTGCCGGTCGCGGCGAGCTGGCGCGACGACGCGCGCGTCGCGTCGTCGGTCGAGCACGGCGGGCTCCGGGTGGCTGGTCGGACGGCCCGTGTCGTCTCGGCGGTTCTGCGCGCGCTCGATCGGTCGGCGAGGTGAGCGACGACGAGATCCTCCACGCGGTCCGTGCTGCGCTCGGCGGTGCGGGAGCGGTGTCCGACGAGGCCATCGCGCGGGCTGTCGAGGACGCGGCGCGTGCCCGCGGGCGGCTGCTGGGCTCGTCGGCCGCGGCGGAGCTCGTCCGGGACGTGCGCGACGCGATGCTCGGCGCCGGCCCGCTGCAGGCGCTCCTCGACGACCGCTCGGTGACGGACGTCCTGGTCAACGGCCCGCGCGACGTGTGGGTGGAGCGAGCGGGGCGCCTCGCGCGCACCGACGTCGACCTCGGCTCGCCCGCCGACGTCCGCGCGCTGGCCGTGCGTCTCGCGGCCGCCGGCGGAGCGCGGCTCGACGACGCCGAGCCCGCCGTCGACGCACGGCTGCCCGACGGCACCCGCCTGCACGCGGTGCTTCCGCCGGTCGCCGACGGGGGCACGCTCATCAGTCTCCGGGCGGTGCGACGGCAGGCCTTCTCGCTCGACGCCCTGGTGGCGTCGGGGACGCTGGCGCCGCCGCTCGCGCCCGTGATCCGCACCCTCGTCGACCGGCGCGCGAACCTGCTGGTGTGCGGCGCGACCGGGGCGGGCAAGACCACGCTGCTCGCGGCGATGCTCGCCGTGGTGCCGCCCGACGAGCGCATCGTGCTGATCGAGGAGGCCGGCGAGCTCGAGTGCGGCCACCCGCACCTCGTGCGGCTCGTCGCGCGGCGCCCGAACGTCGACGGCGCAGGGCGCGTCGACCTGAGCGACCTCGTCCGGCACGCGATGCGGATGAGGCCTGACCGGATCGTCCTGGGGGAGTGCCGAGGGGCCGAGGTCGGCGACGTGATGACCGCGCTGAACACCGGGCACGACGGCGGTTGCGCGACCCTGCACGCCAACGCCGCGGGCGACGTGCCGGCGCGGCTGGAGGCACTCGGCGCGATCGCGGGGCTGACCCGCGAGGCGGTGCACGCGCAGGCGGCCAGCGCGTTCGACGCGGTGCTGCACGTGCGCCGGTCCGGCCCGGCGCGGTACCTCGCCGAGGTCGGCGTCGTCCGGCGCTCGCGCGACGGCCTGGAGGTGGCGACGGCCATCAGCGCCGACCCTGGCGGGGCGACGGTCCGGGGCACGGCATGGCCCATGCTCGCGGAGCGGTGGGGGCTCGCGTCCGGCCGGCGGGCGGGGGCCGCGTGATCGTCGGGGCCGTGGTGGTCGTCGCAGCGCTCACGTGCGTCGGCCTGCCTCGTCGGCGGCCGGGACCCGCGGTGCCGCGGCGCGCGCGGGACGCCACGCGCCCGGTCGTGCTCTCGGCGGCGCTGCTCGTCGTCGCCGCGCAGCTGCGTGCGGGGTCCTCACCCGAGGACTCCTGGCGGCGGGCGCTCGGGCCGCGCGTCTCGGTGGTCGACGGGGTGCCGGACGCGTCCGCGCTGGTCGGGCCCGTGCGGCGCGGTCGTGCCGGGAGCGGCGACGCGAGTCGGGCGGCGGCGGTCGTCGTCGCTGCGGGCGTCGCGCGGTCGCTGGGAGCGCCGCTCGCGGGCGTGCTCGAGCACGTCGCGGGCTCCCTCGCGGCCGACGAGGAGGCGACGGCGGAGCTGGACGCTGCGCTCGCGGGACCGCGGGCCACCGCACGGGTGCTCGCGTGGCTGCCCGTGCTGGGGCTCGTCGTGGCGGGGCTGCTGGGCGCGGACCCACTGGCCGTCCTGCTCGGCGGCGGCATCGGGACGGCGTCGGCCGCTCTCGGGGTAGGGCTGCTCGTGCTCGGGCGCCTCTGGACGCGGGGTCTGCTGCGGCGGGCCGGCGGGGGCCGCGCGTGAGCGAGGTCGCGGTGGTGTGCGTCGTCGCGGCCGTCCTGGCGTCGGCGCCGTGGGTCGGCTCGGGGCGGTCCGGCATCGGGCCGACCCCGCGGCGGACGCCCGCGGCGGCACCGCACCGGCACGGGCGTGCCGCGGTCGTCATCGACCGGGCCCTGCTGCTCGACGTCGTCGACGCGGCGCTGAGCGCCGGGGCTCCGATCCCGCGGGCGCTGCAGTGCGTCGGTGAGCTGGCCGGCGGCCCGGTCGGTGCGGCGCTGGTGCGCGCGGGCGGTGCCCTCGTGCTCGGCGCCTCGTGGCCTGCGGCGTGGTCCGGGAGCCCTCCCGCGGTCCAGGATCTCGCCGACGGCCTCGAGCCCGCGTGGAGCTCGGGCGTCGCGCCGGGCCCCGCCTTGCGCGCGCGGGCCGCACGGATCCGGGCCGAGCGACGGAGCCGGACCCGGGCGGCCGCTGCGACGCTCGGCGTGCACCTCGTGCTCCCGCTCGGGCTCTGCTTCCTGCCCGCGTTCGTGCTGCTGGGGCTCGTGCCACTCGTGCTCAGCCTGGCGACGGGGCTGCTCGGATGAGCCTCGACCGGCACCGAGCCGACCACAGCCCCGCGCCGCGCGTCCGTCGTCCACGGAATCGGCCCGCGGGCCCGCGGCGCATCGTCGCGACGTCGCAGCCTGGGTGGGCGTCGAGGTCCGGCGCGCTGGACTGGTTGGAGGAGCGATGAGGACCCTGCTGGACCCGCGGCCGACGAAGCCGCCCACGAGCCCCTCGGGGCAGGTCGACGACTCGCACGACGAGCCGCACGACGGCTCACGCGGCGAGCGGCACGTCGACTCGCACGGCGTGCTGCACGACGGCCCTGGCGACGAGCCGCGCGACGGCTCTCGCGACGACCGGCGCGACGTCGTCCGCGACGACCTGCAGACGGGCAGGCACGACGGACGGACGGGCGGAGCTTCGGCCGTCGACGTCGTCGCCCGGCCGACGCACCGGGCGGCCACCGTCGACGCCGGGCCGGGGGTCGACGAGCGGTGTGACGCCGAGGAGCCCGACGAGCTCCATGTGCGCCGCCGCCTGCGCGCCGCCCGTCCGCGCACGGACTGGCGGCCGGTGGCCCGCGGCCGGCACCTGCAGGCCGTGGTGCAGCAGGCGAGCCGGGCGGTGCGGGGCGAGCTGCGCGAGGCCGGGATGGCGACCGCCGAGTACGCGATCGCGACGCTCGCGGCCGTCGGCTTCGCCGGCCTGCTCGTCGTCATCCTCAAGGGCAACGAGGTCCGCGGGCTGCTGATGGGGATCGTCCGGCAGGCGCTCTCGCTGTGAGCGCCGCCGGCGGACGCGACCGGGGCTCGGTCACCGCGGAGCTCGCCGTCGGCTTGCCCGCGGTGGTCGTGCTGCTCGTCGCCGTCCTGACGGTCGCGGCTGCCGGCATCGCTCAGCTGCGGTGCGCGGACGGTGCTCGAGCAGGGGCGCGAGCCGCGGCTCTCGGGTCCCAGGACGCGGCCGTCGACGCTCGCCGGGTGGCCGGCGACGGGGCGCGGGTGGCGATCGCGACGGCGGGCGGCTGGGTGACGGTGACGGTCAGCGCGGACGTCGCGGGACTGCCGTTCGGGGGCGGCGCGCTGCGTGCGAGCGCGTCATCCGTGGCCCGGGTGGAGCCGTCGAGCGGTGCCCGTGCCGGGCTCCCCGAGGCGGCTGTCCCGGGAACGGTCGTGCGTCCGTGAGGCGCGCGACCGGCCCTGGCGAACGCGGCTCCGGGACGGTTCTGCTGCTGGCGGTGGTCGGTGTGCTCGGCCTCGTCGCCGTGGTGCTCGGGCTGCTGGCCGCCGCCCAGGGCGCGCGCGGCCGGGCGCAGAGCGCGGCCGACCTCGCGGCCCTCGCTGCCGCCTCGGCCTGGCGTGACGGGTGGGGTGACCCGTGCGGCGTCGCGGCGGAGGCGGTACGACGCAACGGCGGTCGGCTCGTCGGCTGTGACGCGCTCGCGGGCGGCGTGGTGACGGTCGTCGTCTCGGCCCCGGCACCCGCGGGTGCGGCGAGGGCACACGCCCGCGCGGGACCGTCGTCGTGAGCGGCCCGTCACGGCGGTCCGGGCGGCTCGGGAGGGTCGATCCGGCGGGGTCCGCGGACTGGGGGTGGCTCGACCCGGGCGCCCCTGGCGTGGGGCGGCCCGATGAGTCAGGACGTCGCCTGCGTGAGGACGGCGTCGAGCAGCCGGACGGCCGCGGCCTTGTCGAGCGGGTTGTTGGCGTTGCCGCACTTGGGCGACTGCACGCACGCCGGGCAGCCGGTCGCGCACCGGCAGGAGGCGATGGCGTCCCGGGTCGCGCGCAGCCACGTCGCACCGAGCGTGAACCCGCGCTCCGCGAACCCGGCACCGCCCGGGTAGGCGTCGTGCACGAACACGGTCGCCTCCTCGGTGTCGGCGTGCAGCGCGGTCGAGAGGCCGCCGAGGTCCCACCGGTCGCACGTGGCGAGCAGCGGCAGGAGCCCGATCGACGCGTGCTCGGCGGCGTGCAGCGCACCCGGCACGGCCTCGAGGGTGACGCCCGCCTGCTCGAGCACGGCGGCGGGAGCGGTCCACCACACGGCGGTGGTCCGCAGGGTCCGTGCGGGCAGGTCGAGCTCGCTGCTGCCCAGCACCTGCATGTCCGGGATGCGCTTGCGCTGGTAGCCGAGCACCTGGGTGGTCACGTCGACCGAGCCGAAGCCCCACGTGATCGGGCCCCAGGCGACCTCCTGCTCGACCGCGACGATCTCGGTCGACGTCACCCACCGCGCCCAGGTCCCGTAGTCCACGTCGTTCCTCGTGACCAGCGCGACGCCGTCGTCGAGGTGCAGCGCGTCGACCACGAACATCAGACCCTGGTGCACGTACACCGCGCCGGGGTGGACGGTGGAGTCCGCGGACGCCGCGTCGACGGTCCCGAGGAGGCGGCCCGTGACCGACTCGACGACCCGCACGGGGTCGCCACCGGCCCCGCGCAGGTCGGTCAGGCGGGAGGCCGGCTCGGCGTGCGTCCAGTACCAGCCCGACGAGCGTCGTCGCAGTGCACCGCGGTCGACGAGCTCGTCGAGCAGCTCGGCCGTCCGCGGGCCGAACAGGTCGAGCTCGTCGAATCGCAACGGCTGCTCGGCGGCGGCCGCGCACAGGTGCGGGGCGAGGACGTAGGGGTTGGTGGGGTCGAACGTCGTGGCCTCGACCGGGACCTCGAAGATCGCCTCGGGGTGGTGGACGAGGTAGGTGTCGAGGGGGTCCTCGCGTGCGACGAGGGCGACGAGCCCGTCGGCGCCGGCGCGGCCCGCTCGGCCGGCCTGCTGCCACAACGAGACCCGCGTGCCGGGCCAGCCGGCGATCAGCACGACGTCGAGCCCGGAGATGTCGACGCCGAGCTCGAGCGCGTTCGTCGTGGCCAGCGCGCGCAGGTCCCCGGTCCGGATCGCGCGCTCGAGCTCGCGCCGCTCCTCGGGCAGGTAGCCGCCGCGGTAGGCGGAGACCGCGCGGACGAGCGACGGGTCGACCTCGAAGAGGTGCGAGCGGGTCGCGGACGCGACCGACTCCGCGCCGCGGCGCGAACGCGTGAAGGCGAGCGAGCGGGCGCCCGCGACGACGAGGTCCGTGAGCAGGTCGGCGATCTCCGCAGTCGCCGTGCGCCGGGGGCGGTCGGTGGCGTCGGCGACGAGCCGCTCGCCGGTCCCGAGCGGGCCGACGCCCTCGGCCGGAGCCGCCGCGCTCGGCCAGACGTCGTCGGGCGCTGGGGGGACCAGGTCGTCGCCGGCGCGCGTGGCCTGCGCGGGGACCGGCAGCGGGGTGGCCCACGGGTCGTCGTCGGGCACCAGCTCGGACCACGGCCCCGGTGTGCCGGGAAGCTCGGGCGGCTGCCAGAGGACGAACGTCTTGCGGCCCGCGGGGGAGGCGTCGTCGGTCACGGCCGTGACCTCGTCGGGCGAGACCCCCAGGAGGCGCGCGGCGCTCGCAGCAGGGTCCGCGGTGGTCGCCGAGGCGAGCACGAAGACGGGCGACGAGCCGTACGCGGCGGCCAGGCGGCGCAGCCGACGCAGGACGAGACCGACGTGCGCGCCGAACACCCCGCGGAACGCGTGGCACTCGTCGAGCACGACGTACCGCAGCGAGCCGAGCAGGCGCGCCCAGCGGCGGTGCTGCGGGAGCAGCGCGAAGTGCAGGAAATCGGGGTTGGTGAGGACGACGTCGGCGTGCTCCTGCACCCAGCGGCGCTCGTCGAGCGACGTGTCGCCGTCGCACGTCGCGACCCGCACGTCGCGCGTGCGGCCGGCGGCGAGCAGCCGGTCGAGCGCGGCGAGCTGGTCGGCGGCCAGCGCCTTGGTCGGGCAGAGGTAGAGGGTGCTGCCGCGGCGCGTGACCGACTCGATGCGACCCGGGTCCAGCAGGGCACCGGCGGCGTCGGCGCGGATGCTCGACAGCGCGGGCAGCCAGTACGCGAGCGACTTGCCGGACCCGGTCGAGGTCGCCAGCACGGTGTGCCGCCCGGACCAGGCCGCATCCGCGGCGGCCACCTGGTGCACCCACGGGCGCTCCACGCCGAGGGCGCGGTAGCCCTGGACGAGGTCGGTGTCGGCCCACGCGGGCCAGTCGGCGTGCTCGCCCGGCCGGGCCGGGATGTGGCGCACGTGGGTGATCCGGTCGGTGCGACGACCGCCGGCCCCCAGCACGTCCAGCAGGTCCACGCCGCCATCCTCCCATCGGTCACCCACCCCCCGACCGCGGCGCGCGTGACGGGAGCGCGAGGACGCCGCGTCGGCCCGGCGGTTCTGGGACGCTGGGCGCATGGTGGCGCGCATCGACCTCAACTGCGATCTCGGCGAGGACTTCGACGCCTGGGTGCCGGGCGTCGACGGCCTCGATGCGCAGCTGCTCGGCATCGTGACCAGTGCGAACGTCGCGTGTGGCTCCCACGCGGGCGACGAGCGCGTCATGGCGCACGTGTGCCGGACCGCGGTCGCACGCGGAGTGAGCGTGGGCGCGCACGTCTCGTATGCCGACAGGGAGAACTTCGGCCGCCGGTTCGTCGACGTCCCGGCCGACGAGCTGCGCGAGCAGGTCGCGACGCAGGTCGAGACCCTCCGCCGGATCGCGCGGGCGAACGGCGTGCGGGTCGCCTACGTCAAGCCGCACGGCGCGCTCTACAACGCGGTCGTCCACCACGAGGAGCACGCGCGGGCCGTTGTCGACGGCATCGGCGACCTGCCGGTCGTCGGCCTTCCCGGGTCGGCCGTCCTCGCGCTCGCCCGCGCTCGCGGGGTGCGGACCGTGACCGAGGCCTTCGCCGACCGCGGCTACCGGGCTGACGGGACGCTCGTTCCCCGCGGCGAGCCCGGCGCGCTCGTCACCGACGAGGACGAGGTCGCGGCGAGGGTGCTGCGGATCGCGGAGCACGGGCTCGTGCGCGGCGCGGACGGCCAGGACGTGGTGGTCGAGGCCGAGTCGGTGTGCGTGCACTCCGACACGCCCGGTGCGGTCGTGCTGGCGGACCGGGTCCGCACCGCGCTGCTGGGCGCCGGCGTCGAGCTCCGGGCCTTCGCGTGAGGGTCCTGCCGTTCGGCGACGACGCCGTGCTCGTCGAGCTGGACGACCTCGCGCAGGTCCGCGCGCTCGACCACGCCGTCCGCACCGCCCGGGGGGAGGGGCGGTTCGCGGACATCATCGACCAGGTGCCCGCAGCCCGCACCCTCCTGCTGCGCGCGGTCGGTGGGGTCGACCACGCCGCCGTCGCCACCGCCGTGCGGGCACTGCCGGTCGGGCCGGTCGTGCCTGTCGCGGAGCCGGGAGCCCCCGTCGTCGAGCTCGAGGTCACCTACGACGGCCCCGACCTCGACGAGGTCGCCGACCTGACCGGGCTGTCGGCCGACGAGGTCGTCGCGCGCCACGCGGGAGCGACGTACACGGTCGCGTTCGGCGGATTCATGCCGGGCTTCGCATACCTCGTCGGGCTCGACCCGCTCCTGCGCGTGCCCCGCCGGGCGAGTCCGCGTGAGCGCGTGCCGGCGGGCTCGGTCGCGATCGCCGACGAGTTCAGTGCGGTCTACCCCGCGGCGACCCCCGGAGGCTGGCGGCTGCTCGGCCGGTGCGAATGCCCGCTCTGGGACGTCGACCGCGAGCCGCCTGCGCTGCTGGTCCCGGGCACGCGCGTGCGCTTCGTCGCGGCGGGCCGATGACCGCCGCTCAGCGGCCACATGCCGCGCTCGAGGTGCTCGCTCCCGGGATGCTCGCGCTCGTGCAGGACCTGGGCCGCCCGGGCTGGGCGCATGTCGGCGTCGGGCGCTCCGGTGCGGCCGATGCGGGTGCGCTGCGGCTGGCGAACCGGCTGGTCGCCAACCCCGAGTCGGCGGCCGGCATCGAAGTGCTGCTCGGCGGGCTCCGGATGCGCGCACGCGGCGCGGTCACCGTCGCGCTGACGGGGGCCGAGGGGCCGGCGCAGCTCGACGGCCGGGCGATCGGACGCGATGCGGTCATCGAGGTCCCCGACGGTGGTGAGCTCGTCGTCGGGATCGCGGACCGGGGGCTGCGGACCTACGTCGCCGTGCGGGGAGGCGTCGCACTGCCTGCGGTGCTGGGATCGCGCTCCGCCGACCGGCTCGCGGGCCTGGGCCCGGCTCCGCTGGCCGCGGGCGACGTGGTCCCGGTCGGTCCCGCGCCCGACGAGCTGCCGACGGTCGATCTCGCGCCCGTGCCGCCGTGGCCCGACGAGGTCGTCGTCCCCGTGCTCCCCGGCCCGCACGCCGACTGGTTCGCCGACGGTCTCGCCGTGCTCACGTCCCGCGGCGGGTACCGGGCCACGCCCGCGAGCGACCGGGTCGCCGTGCGGCTGGACGGCCCGGTCGTCGAGCGCCGTCCGGACGCGCGCGGGCGCGAGCTGCCGCCCATCGGGCTCGTGCCCGGCGCGGTGCAGATCCCGCCGGACGGCCTCCCGGTCGTGTTCGGTGCCGACCACCCCGTGACGGGCGGCTACCCCGTGCTGGCCGTGGTGCGCTCGTCGGCCCTGGGCGCCCTGGCCCAGCTCCGCCCGGGAGACCCGCTCCGCTTCGTCGCGTCCCGCTGACCCGCTGCTCCGCCCCGCCGACCGACGGCACGCGGCCGCGCCGCGGACGGTGCGCGGGCGACACGCCGCGTGGCCCCGACGAGTTCGCCGGCGACACGCCGCGTGGCGCCGGTGAGGGCCGAGCAGGGGCCGCTGGAGCGGGACCTAGGTCCCCCGGGGCGTCGCTCGTCGGGCATAGAAATGCGCACATCTTGCGGTCCGCACCCAGGGCAACCACAACATGTGGGCCCGGCGCCGCACGACGGGCGAAGGAGCACGACATGGCGGAGCGGGTGGTCGTCGATGTGGGGTCGGCGGTCGACGAGTACCTCGAGCGCAGCGACTGGCGGGTCAACGCCAACGCGAACCAGGGTTACTCACTGGGCGGTCTGATCCTCAACACGTCGGGCAAGGTGATCGCCAACTACTGGCTCAGCCACGTCTACCCGACCGAGGTCGGCCAGGCGCACCGCGAGGGCGACCTGCACATCCACGACCTCGACATGCTCAGCGGCT
>Ga0160439_1000898_pt1 | contig 10599 bp, 6 predicted proteins | sample HID1975M_E0MG_FD_108201 | JGI IMG/M metagenome (GOLD analysis project Ga0160439, IMG submission 108201) | Enriched soil microbial communities from UW Madison campus, WI, USA - HID1975M_E0 MG | ecosystem: Environmental > Terrestrial > Soil > Unclassified | place: USA: Madison, Wisconsin... | reverse complement strand
GCCGGTGAGCAGCGCAGCCAGGACGGCGAGACCGACGGCGGCCTGACCGAGCGCCGCAGCGAGCGCGGCGCTCGGGGCGCCGCGATCGGTCGCCGCGGCCACGGAGCGGTCCGCGGCGCGCAGGACGTCGAGCTCGGTGGCGGTGCGGCCGGCCACGGCCAGCGGGCCCGCGTCGTCGAGCAGACCGAGCGCGGTGGCGCCCGAGCGTGCCCGGCCCTCGGCGGCCTCGCGTTCGGTGGTCCGCGCCCCCGCGGCGGCCAGTGCTGGTGCGACGACGCCGGCGAGCAGCAGGCACGCGGCGAGCGCCAGCCCGGCCGGCGGCCAGAACAGGCTCATCGCGACGGTCGTCCCGACGCCGAGCGCTGCGGCGACCGCCGCGGGCAGCAGGCCGCGGACCACGACGTCACCGACCGCGTCGACGTCGGCGCCCACGCGCGTCAGCAGGTCGCCGCGGCGCACGGCCATCAGCGCGGCCGGCTGCCCCACCGAGAGGCGTGCGTAGAGCGTGGTGCGCAGCGTCGTCATGCCGCGCAGCGCGACGTCGTGCGACACCAGCCGCTCGCAGTAGCGCAGCACACCCCGCCCGATGCCGAACGCCCGCACGGCGACCGTCGCGACGCTGAGGGTGAGCACGGGGGGCATCTGCGACGCACGCGCGATCAGCCACGCGGCGACGGCGGCCAGCGCGACCGCGCAGCCGAGCGCGGCCGTGCCGAGCGCGACGGCCTGGACGGCTCGGCGCCGGTCGACGTCGAGGAGCGCCACCGCGCGCCGCAGCGTCCCACGGGGCGTGGCGCCGGGCGCGTCGTCGGGCATCCCGTCGGGCACCTCGCCAGGCACGGTCACCGGCCCACCTCCGCGTGGGCCTGGTGCGGGAGGTCGGCGGGCGCCACCACGACGACGTCGTCCGCGCAGGCCAGCAGCGACGCGCGGTGCGCGACGAGCACGACCGCGCGCCCGGCGGCGCGCATGGCGCGGACGGTCTCCAGCACCACGCGCTCACCGGCCGCGTCGAGGTGCGCGGTCGGCTCGTCGAGCACGACGAGCGGGGCGGGGGAGAGCAGCGCCCGGGTCAGCGCGACCCGCTGGCGCTGTCCGACGGACAGGCCGTCCCCGCCGCGGCCGAGCGTGGTCGCCCATCCGTCCGGCAGTTCGTCGACGACGACGTCCAGGCCCGTCATCTCGGCCGCGGCGGCGCGCGCGTCGTCGGCGCCGCCCACCACCTCGAGCAGCGTGCCCGGCTCGAGGACGGGTCGCTGCGGCAGCCAGGTGATCTGCGCCCAGTACGTGGCGCGCGTGACGTCGGCGAGCGCGATGCGGTCGTCGTCGGCGTGCAGCACCACGCCGCCCTCGTCGGGCGCGAGCAGCCCCAGCAGCACGTCGACGGCGGTCGACTTCCCACCACCGCTCGGTCCCGTCAGGGCCAGGACACGGCCCGGCCGCACCACGGCGTCCAGCCGGTAGGGGGTCCGGCCCACGCTCACGCCGCGCAGCTCGATCGTCGACGAAGCGAGGTCGGGTGCGACGCGCGTGCCGTCGGGGCGCAGGGGCACGTCGAGGATCGCGAACGCCTGCTCGGCGGCCGCGACGCCGTCGCTCGCCGCGTGGAACTGCGCCCCCACCTGCCGCAACGGGTTGAACACCTCGGGCGCCAGCACCAGCACGGCCAGCCCCGTCACGAGGGACAGCTCGCCCTCCACGAGCCGCAGCCCGATCCCCACCGCGACGAGCGCCACCGACAGCGTGGTCAGCAGCTCGAGCACCATGCCGGACAGGAAGGCGATCCGCAGCGTGCCCATCGTCGCCCGCCGGTGCGCGTCGCCCAGAGCCTGCACCCGCGCCGCGGGGCCCCGCTCGCGTCCGAACGCGCGCAGCGTCGGCAGGCCGGCCAGCAGGTCGAGGGTCTGGCTGCCGAGGCGGCGCATGGTCGCCAGGCCGCGCTCGGAGCGACCCTGCGTGAGGCGCCCGACGAGCCACATGAAGATCGGCACCAGCGGCAGCACCACCACGAGGATCGCGGCGGAGACCCAGTCGAGGCCCAGGACCACCAGCAGGGTCGCGGGCGTGACGGTGGCGGCCAGCAGCAGCTGCGGCAGGTAGCGCACGAAGTAGGGCTCGAGGTCGTCCAGCCCGCGGGTGGCCAGCGTCGCGACACCGGGCCCCTCGCCGCCGGCCAACCAGCGCGGGCCGAGTGCCGCGGCGTGCGCGACGACGGCCTCGCGCAGCTCGGCGACCGCCCGGGTCGCGGCGCGGTGCGCGAACCGCTCCTGCACGTACGTCGTCGCGGCACGCAGCGCGACGACGACGGCCAGCCACCCGGCGAGCGGCGCGATGGCCGCGAGGTCGGCGCCGTCGTGCACCGCACGGCCCAGCGCGTGCGCGAGCAGGACCGCCTGCCCGACGACCAGCGCAGCGGTCACGATGCCGAGCGCGGCCGTGAGCGCGACGTACCCGCGCGCCGCGTGCGCGTGCCGCAGCAGGCGGGGGTCGAGCGGCCTCATGCGGTGGCGGTCCTCATCGCTCCTGGGTGCCCGCGTCGGCCGTCGGGCGCTCGAACGTCAGGCCGATGGACTCGGGGATGTGGTCCGCCGAGATGCGCTTGCGGAACACCCAGTACGTCCACCCCTGGTAGAGGAGCACGAGCGGCGTGAGGATCACCGCGACCCAGGTCATGACCGTCAGCGTGTAGTGCGTCGACGACGCGTTGGTGGTGGTCAGCGAGTTGGCGGAGTCGAACGCCGGCATCACGTCCGGGAACAGCGAGCCGAAGATCAGCACGACCGCGGCGAGGAGCGTGACGGCCGACGCGACGAAGGCGAGCCCTTCGCGGCGGGTGCGGGTCGCGGCGACGAGCAGCACGAGCGCGACCGCGGCGACCGCGACGGCGGCCCAGGTCCAGCCGTTCTCGGAGTAGGCCACCTGCGCCCAGATCGCCCACGCGGCGGCCACGACGAGCGTCACGGGTGCCAGGCGGGCACCGAGCCTCGCGGCCCGGTCGCGCACCTCGCCGGCCGACTTCAGCCCCAGGAACACGGCACCGTGCGTGAGGAACAGCAGCGCCGTCGTCGCGCCGCCCAGCAGCGCGAACGGGTTGAGCAGCGCCCAGAAGCCGCCCACGTACTGGTGGTCGGCGTCCAGCTCGACGCCGCGGACGATGTTCGCGAAGGCCACGCCCCACAGCACGGCCGGCACCCAGGACCCGACGACGAGCGCGCGGTCAGCCCAGGCGCGCCACCGGTCGTCGTCGATCTTGCCCCGCCACTCGAACGCGACGACGCGCACGATGAGGGCGAGCAGGATGAGCAGGAGCGGCAGGTAGAAGCCCGAGAACAGCGTCGCGTACCACTCGGGGAACGCGGCGAACGTCGCGCCGCCGGCGGTCAGCAGCCACACCTCGTTGCCGTCCCACACGGGGCCGATGGTGTTGATCATGACGCGGCGCTCGCGCTCGCGCTCCGGGCCGCGGCGGGGCAGCAGACCCAGCAGCATCCCGACGCCGAAGTCGAATCCCTCGAGCACCAGGTAACCCGTCCACAGGACGGCGATGAGGATGAACCAGACGGTGGTCAGCTCCATGGTCGTCTCCTGTCAGTACGCGAAGGACAGCGGGCGGTCGGCGTCGTCGTCGGTGCGCGCCTCGGGACTGGGGTCCTTCTCCGACGGGGCGACGCCCTCGATCGTGTAGCGGTGCATGAGGCGGTACCAGACCACCGCGAGCACGCCGTAGAGGAGCGTGAACGCGATGAGGGACGTGAGCACTCCGCCGGCGCCGGGGACCACGGACACGCCGCGGGCCGTGATCAGCCACACGCCGTCCACGCCGGACGGGTCGGGGTTGGGCGCGACGACCCAGGGTTGGCGCCCCATCTCCGTGAAGATCCACCCGAACGACGACGCGAGGAACGGCGTCGCGATGGCGGCGATGCCGAGCGTGCCGAACCACTTCTGGTCCGTCACGCGCCCCTTGCGGGTCAGCCACAGCGCGGCGAGCGCGAGCGCCGCGGACCCGATGCCGAAGCCGATCATGAGGCGGAAGCCCCAGTAGGTCACGGTCAGGTCGGGCTGGTACGAGATCGGGTCGCCGTTCTCGTCGGTGTACCCGTACTTCTGCTCGTACTCGGCCTGCAGGTCGTGCACGCCCTGGAGCGTGGCGTTGAAGTCGTCGGTCGCGAGGAAGCTCGTCAGGCCCGGGATCGAGATGAGGTGCTTGACGTTGTCGCAGTCGTTGGACAGGTTCCCGATGGCCAGGATCGAGAAGTCCGCGCCCGAGGTCGTGTTGCACAGCGCCTCGGCGGACGCCATCTTCATGGGCTGCTGCTTGAACATGAGCTTGGCCTGGGCGTCGCCGGAGATCGCGACCCCGACCCCGCCGACGAGCATCACGATCATGCCCAGCACCACCGCAGGCCGGTAGACGTCCTTCGCGGTGGCGACGTCGCCCCGTCGCACCAGCTTGACCATCCACCAGGCGCCGATGCCGGCGACGAAGGTGCCGGCCGTCACGAACGCGGCGGTGATGGTGTGCGGGAACGCTGCCAGGACGGTCGGGTTGGTCAGGACGGCGCCGATGTCGTTCATCTCCGCGCGGCCGGTCTTCTCGTTGAAGACCGCGCCCACCGGGTGCTGCATCCACGAGTTGGCGGCCAGGATGAAGTAGGCGGACAGGTTGGTCGCGATCGCGACCGCCCAGATGCACGCCAGGTGGATCTTCTTGGGCAGCTTGTCCCAGCCGAAGATCCACAGCCCCAGGAACGTCGACTCGACGAAGAACGCGGCCAGCGCCTCCATGGCCAGCGGTGCCCCGAAGACGTCGCCGACGAACCGCGAGTACTCGCTCCAGGCCATGCCGAACTGGAACTCCTGCACGATGCCCGTCGCCACGCCGATGGCGAAGTTGATGAGCAGGAGCTTGCCGAAGAACTTGGTCAGGCGCAGCCAGCGCTCGTTGCCGGTGCGCACCCACGCCGTCTGCATGATCGCGACCATCGGCGACAGGCCGATCGTCAGCGGCACGAAGATGAAGTGGTAGACGGTGGTGATGCCGAACTGCCAGCGGGACAGGGCGAGTGCGTCCACGAGATCTCCGAGCGGGGAGTGCGAGCCGGGAAGTAAGTCCATCCGCGAGCGGCGGACCTGGGGGAACGCTAGGACAAGACCCAGTCTGTACCCAGGACCAAGGTCCCGGGTACTGACACGGCGTCGGATCGTTGCGGGAGACGGCCGACGAGACCGTCGACGAAGTGGTGCCCGCGGCGCGAGCGCACGTGATGGGCGGTTGGCGGGCTTCGTGCGGGTCCCTGTGCGATACTGACGACGGTTCGCCAGGCGCCCACACCGTCCGGTAGACCCGTGAGCTCGCAGCATCGCCCGCGTCGCGTGCGCCAGCCGCCGCCCGACAGTTCGTCAGGCCCCCGATCGGGGCCGGGACCGGTCAGGCAGGCGATGGCCCCGGCCAGGTGCAGCAGCCATGACCGACGACTTCCGTCGCCACGTTCCGGCGTGAGCGACGACCGACCCACCACGGGTCACCAGATGTGTGGGTGGTGATTCGTGGTACCCAGGAGCACCTCGCGTGATGTCCGACAACACCTCCGAGTCCGCAGCAACCACGACGGGCGGGGGTGAGACGTCGCCCGCACCGGCGCGCCGTCGTCGCGCCACCCGCGGCGCCGCTGCCCCGGACGCGGTGACCAGCACCTCCGCACCGTCGACCCCGGCATCCGCCCCGGCACCGTCGCAGGCCGACGCCGCCTCGACCGAGGCCGCACCCAAGAAGGCCCCCGCGAAGCGTGCGTCGCGAGCGAAGGCCCCGAAGGGCGAGCCGGTCGACGCGGTCGAGTCGACGACCGTCGAGGCGTCGGCGCCCGCGCAGGACGCCGCCGGCCAGGACGACCAGCGTCCCCGCCGCTCGCGCAGCCGCCGCAAGCCCGCGGACGCCGAGCTGGGCGCGGACGGGGCCGAGCAGGCTCCCGCTTCGCGCGACGTCCCGGCCTCCGACACCGCGCCCGCAGCCGACGAGACGCCCGCCGCGCGCACCAAGGCGCCGCGCAAGCGTGCAACCCGTCCGGCCGCGAGCCCGGACGCGAGCGCCGCGAAGCCGTCGTCCGAGGTGTCGACGCCTGAGCCGAGCGACGCCGACAGCGCTCAGGGGAACGCAGTCGAGACGAACGCAGTCGAGACGAACGCAGTCGAGACGAACGCAGCCGAGACGAACGCAGCCGAGACGCCGGCGGCGGAGCCGAAGAAGGCACCGGCCAAGCGCCGGCGTGCCAGCTCGCGCCCCGCCGCGGCACCCGTCGAGCCGGTGGTCGACGAGGAGGAGGACGAGACGACGGCTGACGCCGCCGCGGCCCCCGCCCTCGACGTCCTCGCCGAGCTCGCGGGCACGACCGGTTCGACCGCTGCGACGACGGCGGCGGACGCGTCGGCCCCTGCCGCCGCGACCACCGCCCCCCGCGGCACGTCGCCGCGGCTCGCCACGACGGCGTTGCTGTTCCAGGCGCCGGACGCCACCGCGACGCGACCGCGTCGACGCCGTGCGACGTCGAGCGCCGGTTCGCCCGAGGCCATCTCCGAGGCGGCGCGCACCGAGCGCGAGCAGGAGGAGGCCCCCTCGTCGAGCGCGAACGAGGCGCAGGACCAGCCGACCGAGAACGAGTCGCGGCCGTCGGGTCGCTCCTCGCGACGGCGCGGGCGTCGCGGCCGCGGGGGCGAGCCGCCGGCGGCGAGCACGGACGAGCAGGACGCGTCGACCGACGAGGTCGCCGCCGACGCCGACGAGGCCGTCGCCGAGGACCAGGTCCTGGACGCCGACGTCGAGCAGGACGCCGCCGGCGAGGACTCCGGTGAGGGCGCCGACGCGACGGAGACCGACGAGGACGCGAACGACTCGACCCCGCGTCGTCGCCGTCGCCGCGGCGGCCGTGGTCGTCGTCGGCCCGACCAGGCAGACGGCTCCACGGACGGCGACGAGACCGAGGACGAGCAGGAGCCCGAGCAGGACGAGTCGGGCGACGAGGACGCCGAGGAGGGCGACGGCGGCGAGCAGGGCTCGTCGAGCCGCCGGCGTCGCCGTCGGCGCCGTGGCTCGTCGCGCTCCGGTGACGGGGAGGGCGAGCCGCGCTCGCGCGCGCGCAGCGCCGGCGACGAGGTCACCGCGCTGCGTGGTTCGACGCGGCTCGAGGCCAAGCGTCAGCGCCGCCGCGAGGGGCGCGACGCGGGTCGTCGTCGTCAGATCATCACCGAGGCCGAGTTCCTGGCGCGCCGCGAGTCGGTCGACCGCTCGATGGTCGTGCGCGAGCGTGGCGGGCGCACGCAGATCGCCGTGCTCGAGGACGGGGTGCTCGTCGAGCACTACGTGTCGAACCAGGCGTCCGCGTCGGTCGTCGGGAACGTCTACCTGGGCCGCGTCCAGAACGTGCTGCCCAGCATGGAGGCCGCGTTCGTCGACGTCGGCAAGGGCCGCAACGCCGTGCTCTACGCGGGCGAGGTCAACTGGGACGCCGCCCACGTCGAGGGTGGCAGCGCCCGCCGCATCGAGCAGGCCCTCAAGTCGGGCGACTCGGTGCTCGTGCAGGTGACCAAGGACCCGATCGGGCACAAGGGTGCGCGCCTGACGTCGCAGGTGACGCTCGCGGGCCGCTACCTCGTGTACGTGCCCGGCGGCGGCATGACCGGCATCAGCCGCAAGCTGCCCGACGTGGAGCGCAACCGCCTGAAGAAGATCCTGCGCGAGGTCGTCCCCGAGTCGGCCGGCGTCATCGTGCGCACGGCCGCCGAGGGCGCGTCCGAGGACGAGCTGCGCTCCGACATCGCCCGCCTGCAGTCGCAGTGGGAGGCCATCGAGAAGAAGTCGAAGACCGCGTCGGCGCCCGCCCTGCTGCAGGGCGAGCCGGACATGGCCATCCGCGTGGTCCGCGACATCTTCAACGACGACTTCGGCTCGCTGATCGTCCAGGGCGACGAGGCGTGGTCGACGATCTCGACGTACATCGACGAGCTCGCACCCGACCTGGCGCAGAAGGTCACCAAGTACACCGGGACGGGCGACGTCTTCGCTGCCCACCGGATCGACGAGCAGCTCGCCAAGGGCATGGACCGCAAGGTCTGGCTGCCGTCGGGCGGCTCGCTGGTCATCGACCGCACCGAGGCGATGACGGTCGTCGACGTCAACACCGGCAAGTTCACCGGCTCGGGCGGAACGCTCGAGGAGACGGTCACGCGCAACAACCTGGAGGCGGCCGAGGAGATCGTCCGCCAGCTCCGGCTGCGCGACATCGGCGGCATGATCGTCGTCGACTTCATCGACATGGTGCTCGAGTCCAACCGCGACCTGGTGCTGCGCCGCCTGGTCGAGTGCCTGGGCCGCGACCGCACCAAGCACCAGGTCGCCGAGGTCACGTCGCTCGGCCTGGTCCAGATGACGCGCAAGCGCGTCGGCCAGGGTCTGGTCGAGGCGTTCTCCGAGACGTGCGAGCACTGCCACGGGCGCGGCTTCATCGTGCACGACGAGCCGATCGAGAAGAACGGCCGTCCCGACGCGGGTGCCGCGCAGCCGGTGGCCGACACGTCGGGTGACGCGAAGCGGTCGCGCCGCAAGCGCGGGGGAGCGGCCAAGGAGCCCGCCACCACGACGCCGCACGCGGGTGTCCCGGTCCTGCCGGAGGCCCGTGAGGCCGTGAAGGCGACGCTCGCGACGATCGCGGCCGCGGCGGCGCACGCGCACGAGCACGACCACGAGCACGGCGGCGAGGCTCACGCCGCGCCGGCGAGCGCCGACGTCGCTCCGCTGGACGAGAGCGCGTCGGTCGTCCAGGAGGAGGCCGTCACGGTGCTCCAGGACGACGTCGACGGGATCGTCGTGGTCGAGGACGAGACCGTCACGGTGGTCGAGGACCACGGTGCGTTCGTCGTGGACGACGACGTCGTCACGCTCGTCGACGACGGCAGCGGTGAGGTCGTCGTGGACGAGCAGGACTCGGTGGTCGTGATCGAGACCGAGCCCGACGCGCCGCGGGCGCGTGCGACGCTCGATGTCTTCGCCGAGCTCGCGGCACGCGGGGCGCTCGCCCCGTCGGCGGCGCCCGCCGACGCGGGGGCGGACGTCGAGCTCGAGCTCACGCCTGTCGCCGCCGACCTGTTCGAGGCGCCCGAGGCCGACGACGCGGACGGTGCCGGCGAGCAGGCCGACGAGCGGACGGGCGACGATCCGGCGTCCGACGAGAACCCGCAGGGCTGACCGCCCGGGTCCCCGGCGTGGCGTTGGTCACGTCGGGGACACCGGCGGCGCGGACGTGCGCTGTCAGGTTTGACCCTGACGCCGTGGGTCCGTACCCTGGACTGTCGGCGCGTGTAGAACGTGCCGATCACTGTGCCGCCATCGCGGCGCCGATGCGAACCCCGCACACCACCGGTCCAGGCCGGCGGGTCGGGCCGTGCGCAGGCGCCGGGGCCGCACCCCCGAGACAGCAAGCAGTTCGACGAGCAGAGATGAGCAGCAACGTGGTGTACGCGATCGTGAAGGCTGGCGGCCGCCAGGAGAAGGTCGCCGTCGGCGACGTCGTCGTCGTCGACCGCCTCGCCGCGCAGGCCGGCGCCTCGGTCGAGCTGCCGGCGCTGCTCCTCGTCGACGGTGACAAGGTCACCACCGACGCCGCGGCCCTGGCCAAGGTGACGGTGACGGCGGAGGTCGTGCGGGACGAGAAGGGCCCCAAGATCGACATCCTGAAGTACAAGAACAAGACCGGCTACCGCAAGCGCCAGGGTCACCGTCAGCAGCTGACCCGCCTGAAGGTCACCGGCATCAAGTGATGTCGCGGCCACGGTGACGTGGCCAGCCCCCCTTTTCTGAGCAACTTGAGAGCAGGTTCGTCATGGCACACAAGAAGGGCGCGAGCTCCTCGCGCAACGGTCGCGACTCCAACGCGCAGCGCCTGGGCGTCAAGCGCTTCGGTGGCCAGGTCGTCAAGGCCGGCGAGATCATCGTCCGCCAGCGCGGCACCCACTTCCACCCCGGCGTGAACGTCGGCCGTGGCGGCGACGACACGCTGTTCGCGCTGGCCCCCGGTGCGGTCACCTTCGGCACGCGTCGTGGCCGCAAGGTCATCGACATCGTCGGCGTGGAAGCCTGACCCGTAGCGCAGCGGAGCGTGAGGGTGCGAAGCACACTCGCGCGGAGCGGAGCGTAGGGACAGGCTGACCTCGGGCACAGCGCCTGAGACAGCAAGACCTTCGTACGAAGGGGCGCACCGGTGCGGTGCGCCCCTTCGTCGTGTAGACCATCAGCAGGGGAATCCAAGGAGGTACAGCCGTGGCGACATTCGTCGACCGGGTCGTGCTGCACGCGACCGGCGGTGACGGCGGGCACGGTTGCGCCTCCATCCACCGCGAGAAGTTCAAGCCCCTGGCGGGTCCCGACGGCGGCAACGGCGGCAACGGCGGTTCGGTGATCCTCGAGGTGGATCCCCAGGTCACCACGTTGCTCGAGTTCCACCACCTCCCGCACCGCCACGCGCCCAACGGGACGCAGGGCATGGGGGACCACCGCGCGGGCACCACGGGCGCGGACCTGGTCATCGGCGTCCCGGACGGCACGGTCGT
>Ga0160439_1000896_pt1 | contig 10645 bp, 8 predicted proteins | sample HID1975M_E0MG_FD_108201 | JGI IMG/M metagenome (GOLD analysis project Ga0160439, IMG submission 108201) | Enriched soil microbial communities from UW Madison campus, WI, USA - HID1975M_E0 MG | ecosystem: Environmental > Terrestrial > Soil > Unclassified | place: USA: Madison, Wisconsin... | reverse complement strand
TGCGCGCGCACCAGGCGCACCGTCTTCGGCTCGTCGCCGACGAAGAAGCTCACCGAGCCGCCCTGCACCACGGGGATCTCGAACTGGCTGATCTGGTAGCCCTTGGGCAGGTCGGGATAGAAGTAGTTCTTGCGCGCGAACACGCTGCGCGGCGCGATCGTCGAGCCCAGCGCGAGGCCGAGCTTGATGGCACGCTCGACCGCGCCCTTGTTCATCACGGGCAAGGTGCCGGGCAGCGCGAGGTCGACCGCGCAGGCCTGTGTGTTGGGCTCGGCGCCGAATGCGGTCGACGCGCGGCTGAAGATCTTCGAGGCGGTCGAGAGCTGCGCATGGGTCTCGAAGCCGATGATGACTTCGTAGCCACGCACCAGCGGGCCGGTCGGGCGTCCGCTTTGCGCGGCTTCGAAAGTGTTGATTTCGCTCATGTCAGTTGGTCGCCATCAAAAGCCCGCCGGGGTGCGGAGGTGCCAGTCGGTCGCCTGCTGGAAGGCGTGCGCGGCATTGAGCAGCTTCGCCTCGGCGAAGTAGTTGCCGATCAGCTGGAGGCCGACCGGCAGGCCGCCGTCGAAGCCGGCCGGCACGCTCATGCCGGGCAGTCCCGCCAGCGAAGCAGGCAAGGTGAAGATGTCGGCGAGATAGTCGGCCACCGGGTCGTCGCCGTGTTCGCCGAGCTTCCAGGCCACCGTCGGCGCGGCCGGGCCGGCGATCACGTCGCACTGCCCGAAGGCCTGCTGGAAGTCGTCCGCGATCATGCGGCGCACCTTCTGCGCCTGCAGGTAGTAGGCGTCGTAGTAGCCATGCGAGAGCACGTAAGTGCCGATCATGATGCGGCGCTTGACCTCGTCGCCGAAGCCTTCCTCGCGGGTCTTGCCGTACATGTCGGCCAGGTCGCGATAGTCCTTGGCGCGGTGTCCGAACTTGACGCCATCGAAGCGGCTCAGGTTGCTCGACGCCTCGGCGGCGGCAAGGATGTAGTACACCGGGATCGACAGCTCGGTGCGCGGCAACGTGATCTCGACGCGGCGGGCGCCGAGCTTTTCGTACTCGGCCAGCGCGGCATCGATCGCGGCGCGCACGCCGGGCGCCACGCCCTCGCCGAAGAACTCCTTCGGCACCCCGATGCGCAGGCCGTCGAGCGAGCCCTTGAGCAGGCGCGAGAAGTCCTCGGCGGGCTTGTCGAGCGAGGTCGAGTCGCGCTCGGGGTCGGGTCCGCACATGGCCGACAGCAGCAGGGCGCAGTCTTCGGCCGAGCGGGCCATCGGGCCGGCCTGGTCGAGGCTCGACGCGAAAGCCACCATGCCGTAGCGGGAGGCCCGGCCGTAGGTCGGCTTGATGCCGGTGACGCCGCAGAACGAGGCCGGCTGCCGGATCGAGCCTCCGGTGTCGGTCCCCGTGGCTGCGGGCGCAAGACCGGCGGCCACGGCCACCGCGCTGCCGCCCGACGAGCCGCCAGGGATTCGGCCGGTGTCCCACGGGTTGCGCACGGGCACGGCCTTGTCGAAGCCGATGGCGGGCACGGCGACGTTCTCGTTGGCCGAGCCCATCGCGAATTCGTCGCAGCTGAGCTTGCCCAGCGTCACGGCGCCGGCCTCGGCCAGCTTGCGCACCACGGTGGCGTCGAACGGCGAGCGGTAGCCGGCCAGCATGCGCGAGCCGGCGGTGGTCGGCAGGTCGGCGGTGACGAAGATGTCCTTGTGCGCGATCGGCACGCCCTCGAGGGCAGATGCCGATCCGGCTGCGATGCGGTCGTCGGCCGCGCGGGCCTGGGACAGCGTGAGCTGCTCGTCGATTGCCACGAAGGCGCCCAGCTCCTGGTGGGCGCGAATCCGCGAAAGGTGGTGGTGGGCGGCCTCGACCGCCGAGATCTTGCGTTCGCGCAGGGCCCGGGCCAGGCCGGCCACGCCCATCTGGTGGATCTCGATGCTCATAGAAGCCCCCATGCTCGGCACTTCGTGTCCTCGCTGCCCCCCGTGGGGGCGCGAGCTTGCTCGGGGCGGCCCGTCGCGGCGCTCATTCGATCACCTTCGGCACCAGGAACAGGCCGTTTTCGACTGCCGGCGCGCTGCGCTGGTTGGCCTCGCGGTTGTTCGGTTCGCTGACCGCGTCGTCGGCGAGGCGCAGCGTGATGTCCTCGATCGCGGCCACGGGGTGGGCCAAGGGCTCGATGCCGGCGGTGTCGACGGCGCGCATGCGCTCGACCAGGTTGAAAAAGCCGTTGATCTGGCCGAGCATCCGCTCGCTTTCGTCGGGCGCCAGTTGAAGCCGCGCAAGCGAGGCGATGCGGGCGATATCTGTGGAGGTGAGTGACATCGAAAAAATGGCGTTTCTGGCGAAAATCGGGGTGCAATCACACCCGGAAAGCTGCTCCGAAACGCGGGGCTGTCGGGGGATTCGGTTATTATCCCGCCTTTGCCGCAACCCCCGCGAACGCGCCGGCATTTGCCGCAAAAACGTTTCAAACCACCCGTCACACGACCCAAAAAAGAGGGCGATGGCGTGCCGACGCGCATGCCGTGCCCCAGAGGATTCCACAATGTTTGGAGCTTTTCGTCGGTACTTTTCTACCGACCTGGCGATCGACCTCGGCACCGCCAACACCCTGATCTTCGCCCGCAACAAGGGCATCGTGCTGGACGAACCTTCAGTGGTCGCGATCCGCCACGAAGGCGGCCCGCACGGGAAGAAGGTGATCCAGGCCGTCGGCCGCGAAGCCAAGGCGATGCTCGGCAAGGTGCCCGGCAACATCGAGGCCATCCGCCCGATGAAGGACGGCGTCATCGCCGATTTCGTCATCACCGAGCAGATGATCAAGCAGTTCATCAAGATGGTGCACCCGCGCTCGCTGCTCACGCCGAGCCCGCGGATCATCATCTGCGTGCCCTGCGGCTCGACCCAGGTCGAGCGCCGCGCCATCAAGGACGCGGCCGAAGCCGCAGGCGCCACCTCGGTCTACCTGATCGAGGAGCCGATGGCTGCCGCGATCGGCGCCGGCCTCCCGGTCTCCGAAGCCAGTGGCTCGATGGTGGTCGACATCGGCGGCGGCACCACCGAAGTCGGCGTGATCTCGCTGGGCGGCATGGTCTACAAGGGAAGCGTCCGCGTCGGCGGCGACCGCTTCGACGAGGCCATCATCAACTACATTCGGCGCAACTACGGCATGCTCATCGGCGAACCGACGGCCGAAGTCATCAAGAAGAACATCGGATCGGCCTTCCCCGGCTCCGAAGTCAAGGAGATGGAGGTCAAGGGCCGCAACCTCAGCGAGGGCGTGCCGCGCAGCTTCACGATCAGCAGCAACGAGGTGCTCGAAGCCCTGACCGATCCGCTCAACAACATCGTCTCGGCCGTCAAGAACGCGCTCGAGCAGACGCCGCCTGAACTGGGCGCCGACATCGCCGAGCGCGGCATGATGCTGACCGGCGGCGGCGCGCTGCTGCGCGACCTCGACCGCCTGCTGGCCGAAGAAACCGGCCTGCCGGTGCTGGTAGCCGAAGACCCGCTGACCTGCGTGGTGCGCGGTTGCGGCATTGCGCTCGAGCGCATGGACCGCCTGGGAAGCATCTTCACCAGCGAGTGATGCCCTTGCGGCATCACCCTTAGCGTAGCTCTCGTGGCATAAAGCGTCATGCCGCTCGGCACTCTGGATCGCACCGCACCGCCCCTCTTCAACCAGGGGCCGTCGGCGTTGAGCAAGCTGATCTTCTTCAGCGCGCTGGCGCTGTTCCTCATGGTCGCCGACGCACGTTTCCATATCGTCCAGCCGATCCGCCTCGCGATCGGCACCGTGCTCTACCCGGTGCAGTGGTTGGCCTTGAAGCCGGTGCAACTGGTGGCTGGCGGCGGCCGCTATCTCGAAGACCTCCAGGTCGCGCAGGGCAACGAGGCCGATGCGCGCAAGGCGCTCGCGCTGCAGTCCGAGCGCGCCAGCCAGGCCGACACGCTGGCCCAGGAGAACGCCCGGCTGCGCTCACTGCTCGAACTGCGGCAGGTCACGCAGACGCCAGGCAGAGCGGCCGAGGTGCTGTACGACGCCGCCGATCCGTACACCCGCAAGCTGGTGATCGACCAGGGCCTGATGCATGGCATCGCTCCTGGTTCGCCGGTGATCGACGAGCACGGCGTGCTCGGCCAGGTCACCCAGGTGCAGCCCTTCTCGAGCGAGATCACGCTGGTGATCGATCGCGATCTCGCGATTCCGGTGCAGAACGTGCGAACCGGCGCTCGCAGCGTGGCCTTCGGCGATGCGAACGCGCACGGCGGCGGGCTCGAACTCCGCTTCATGCAAGCCAATTCGGATGTGCAGGAAGGCGACGTGCTGACCACCAGCGGGGTCGACGGCGTCTATCCGCCGGGCCTGCCCGTGGCAAAGATCGATCGCATCGACCGCCGAGCCGATTCCGCTTTCGCCCGCATCCATTGCGCGCCGCTGGCCCACGTGAGCGCGGCGCGCTACGTGCTCGTGCTGGCCCCCACCGCTGCCCAGTCGGTGCCAAAGCCGACCCCGCCCAACACGCCTTCGGCCGTCGCGGCCAAGAAGAAGGCCGACAAGGCCGACAAGGCCGACGCCAAGGCGGATGCCAAGGCGGACGCCAAGGCCGCCAAGAAGACCGACAAGAAAGAGGCGGCACCGCGATGATCATGCGACCCGGCCAGCAGCAGCTTCTGCTCCCCGTCAGCCCTTTGTTCATGTGGGCGAGCCTGATCGTGGCGCTGCTGATCAACATGGTGCCCATCGGCCGCACGGCCTGGACGCCCGACCTGCTGGCACTGGTGATCGTCTTCTGGAGCGTGCACCAGCCCGCTCGCATCGGCATGGGTGCCGCGTTCGCGTTCGGCCTGTTGATGGACGTGCACCAGGCCGCGATGCTTGGCCAGCATGCGCTCTCCTACACCACGCTCGGCTTTCTTGCGACCATGATCCATCGGCGCTTGCTGTGGTTCCCGCTGATTTCGCAGGCGCTGCAGGTGCTGCCGCTGTTCGCGCTGTCGCACCTGATCGAACTGGCGATCCGCATGATCGGCGGCGGCGCCTTCCCAGGCTGGTCGTTGCTCGTGGCGCCGGCGCTCGAAGCGGGCTTGTGGCCGCTGGTAAGCCTGCTCCTCTTGGCGCCGCAGCGACGAACTCCGGAACCAGACGCCAACAGACCACTCTGACAGCCTGCCCGCCGGCTCGCAGCCCCATTGCCTGCGGACTTCGTGCGGCCTAAGCTCCAGTTCCCAAATGACCGAGATCCGCAACGTTGCCGCTGACCTCTCCCGCTTCAGGCGGAGAGTGTTCGTCATCGGCCTGGTCGTGCTCACCGCCTTCGGATTGCTGTGCACGCGGCTGGTCTACCTGCAGATCGTGCGGCACGAAGACTTGGCCGAGCAGGCCGAAAGCAACCGCACCGCGATCGTTCCGGTGGTGCCGAACCGCGGCCTCATCCTCGACCGCAACGGCATCGTGCTGGCGTCCAACTATTCGGCCTACACGCTGGAGATCACGCCGTCCAAGGCCGGCAATCTCGAAGAGACGATCGACTCACTGACCGAGGTTCTCGAGATTTCGCCACGCGACCGCCGACGCTTCAAGCGGCTGCGCGAAGATTCGCGGAGCTTCGATTCGGTGCCGATCCGCACCCGCCTGAGCGACGAGGAGGTGGCCCGCTTCGCGGCTCAGCGCTACCGCTTCCCGGGCGTCGAGATCAAGGCCCGGCTGTTTCGCAACTACCCCCATGGCGAACTCGCCAGCCACGTGCTGGGCTACATCGGCCGCATCAATCAGGCCGAGAAGACGGCGATGGAAGACTGGGAGGACGAAGACCTCGCCAACTACAAGGGCACCGAGTACATCGGCAAGCTCGGCGTCGAGCAGAGCTACGAGAAGACGCTTCATGGCCAGACGGGCGTCGAGCAGATGGAAACCTCGGCGGGCGGCCGCGCAGTGCGTCGGCTCGCGGCCCATCCGGCCACGCCGGGCAACACCGTCATGCTGTCGCTCGACATCAAGCTGCAAAAGCTGGTCGAGGACATGTACGGCGAGCGCCGCGGCGCGCTCGTGGCCTTCGATCCCAAGACCGGCGAGATCCTGGCCTTCGTCAGCAAGCCCACCTTCGATCCCAACCTGTTCGTCGAGGGCATCGACACCGAAAGCTGGAAAGAGCTCAGCGAATCGCTCGACAAGCCGCTGCTGAACCGCGCTTTGCGCGGCACCTATCCGCCCGGCTCGACCTACAAGCCGTTCATGGCACTCGCAGCACTGCAAACCGGCAAGCGCGGACCTAGCGTACAGGTCAACGACCCGGGCTATTTCAACTTCGGCGGCCATCGCTTCGGCAGCCCCGAGGGCAACATCGGCAACGTCGACATGCGCCGCTCGATCCAGCTGTCGAGCAACATCTACTACTACTCGCTGGCCAACGAGATGGGCGTCGATCTGATCCACGACGCCATGAAGCCGCTCGGTTTCGGCCAGATCACCGGCATCGACATCGGTGGCGAGGTGCGCGGCGTGCTGCCCAGCACCGAGTGGAAGCGCAACGCATACCGCAGGCCCGAGCAGAAGAAGTGGTATGCGGGCGAAACCATTTCGCTGGGCATCGGCCAGGGCTACAACACCTTCACGATGTTGCAACTGGCGCAAGCCACATCGATCGTGGCCGATGGCGGCATCAAGCACAAGCCGCACCTCGTGCTGGCGATCCGCGACACGGTCACGGGCGAGGTCAAGCCCGTGGCGCAGCCGCCAGCCGAGAACCTCGGTTACAAGCCTTCCGACGTTGCAGTGATCCGCGAGGGGCTCACCGCAGTGGTCACTTCCGGCACCGCGCGTGGTGTGTTCGCCGGCGCCGGCTACCAGGCGGCCGGCAAGACCGGCACTGCCCAGGCCGTGACGCAGGCGCAGAACACCAAGTACAACGCCAAGGCGCTGGAGGAGCACCAGCGCGACCACGCGCTGTTCATGGCCTTCGCGCCGGTCAACGACCCCAAGATCGCCGTCGCGCTGATCGTCGAGAACGCCGGCTGGGGCGCTGGCGCCGCGGCACCGATCGCGCGCCGGGTGTTCGACTACTGGCTCATGAACCAGTACCCGAGCGAGGCCGACATGGCGGCGATCCAGATCGGCAAGGCCACCGCGCCGATCGGCAAGCCGCGTGTCGCCAGCGAAGTCGCCTGGCAGGATTGAGCTCGCCCCCAGGTTGGGCTCACTGCGTGTAGCCCGCCCGGACACGAAGTGCCGGGCAACCTGGGGCGAGTCACATGAACCCGTCGTAGGCGGTCTTCAGGATCAGCGCGCCGACGACCACCATGAACACCTTGCGCACGAAGCCTGCGCCATGCTTGATGGCGACTCGGGCGCCGATCACGCTGCCCGCCACGTTGGCGACCGCCATGGTCAGCGCCAACTGCCACAACACGTGGCCCTTGAGCCCGAACAGCAGCAGCGCGCCCAGGTTGGTCATGGTGTTGAGCAGCTTGGCCGAACCGGCCGCGTTGAGGAAGTCGTAGCCGAGCCAGCGCACGAACAGGAAGACGAAGAAGCTGCCGGTGCCGGGCCCGAAGAAGCCGTCGTAGAGTCCGAGCAGGGCGCCTATCGAGGCTGTGGCGAGCAGTTCGGCGCGGCCGCTGAAGCGCGGCGCATGGTGCTGGCCCAGGTCCTTGCGCGCCAGCGTGTAGACCAGCAGCGTGACGAGCACCACCGGCAGCAGCTTGCGCAGGAAATCCCCGGGCACCACCGTCACCGCCCAGGCCCCGACCAGCGAGCCCGCGAAGGCCAGGACGCCGGCCGGCAAGAGCGTGCGCCAGCGCAGGCCGACGCGGTGATGGAACTGCGCCGCCGCGGCCGCCGTGCCCCATACCGAGGCGCCCTTGTTGGTGCCCAGCAGCGTTGCGGGGGCCGTTCCCGGCAGTACGCTGAACAGCGCCGGAACCAGGATCAGGCCGCCGCCGCCGACGATGGAGTCGATGAAACCCGCGAACAGCGAGGCGAAGGTCAGCACCAGAATTTCCATGGGGGCCGGATTGTCTCATTCCGGATTTGCTATCGATTTGATAGCAACGCCACGGTGCTGCGTCTGGAGGGACGTCCCAAAAGAAAAGGCGCCGACTAGCGGCGCCTTGTCAAAAAAAACGGCATCTCGTCCGGATGCCTTGTCCTAACTTGTTCTGGTTCTTCGAAAGATGTCTCCTCGGTCCCCCGCGCTGCGGGCTGGCCCGTTTGCGAGTGCCGAGACTTTAGTTCGGCGCACCTTGCCAGTGCATCGGGGATTACCCGCCAACAGAACAAATGGATACATTGGCGGGCCACAAGCCGGGTTTGCATCGCGCTCGCGCGGACCACGCATCACTGGTAGCTGATGGTGAACTCCACCTGCGAGTTGGCAGTGCCCGGTCCCACACTGGCACCGGTCTGAACGTAGGCGGCGTCTAACGGAATCTGGTAGTTGCCGGCTGAGCCGGTGTAGCCCACGAAACGCGCGACGCTGTCGAAGGTCAGCGGCGTGCTGCTGCCGGTCTGCGTCAGCAAGACGCCGACGCCGGTCGCCACGCCGGTGCCGGGTGTCAATTGGGCGACGCCATTGCTGGCCGGCCCGATGGCACCGCTGACCGGGTGCAACGAAAAGCTGATGCTCGCCATCGCCGCCGGGCAGCCAGTCAGTTGAATGGTGAAACTACGTCGTCCTTGTGTGGTTCCAATGCCCGTGAAACCCGAGACGGGGAAGGTCCCCATTGGCACGGGCACCGTGGTTTGGGGCGTGCAACCGAGCACCGGGAAGGTCGACTGAAGCTGGTTCAGGAAAATGCTGTTCGTGCCCCACGCATTCACCGGGGGGCCAGTGTTGGTTCCGTAGAGGATCGTCATGGTGCCCAGCACGGCGCCGCTCCTGGCCGGCAAGACGGCCCCGGGAGGAATCGTGCCGATCCTCACATAGCGCGCACGAAGGGCGATGCCGACGTCGGTCGGTTCGTATCGACCCGTATGCGTCCATATCGGCGCGTTGGGCGTGTACGCATTGGTCAGCGGCACGTCGGTTGAAGGCTCGTAGACCACGCCGGTGTTGTTGCCCGACGTGTCCGCCGTGCTGTAGATCGGGTGCCAACTGAAGACGATGCCCAGGCCTGTGACGCCCGTTGTAAAGACGGCATAGGTCTGCCCATCCAGAGCGAGCGATGCCGGCGTGGCAGGTGTCGCTGTGCTTTTCAGTTCTGGCTGTAGCTGGGTGCCGGTGTAGGCATAACACCACCAATTTCTGTAAGTCTTGGCGTAGCTCGACCACTCGCCTACCCAACCATTGAGCGGCACGTCGGCCGAGGTGGTAATCACGTTGCCGCCCACCGTGATGGTGGCGGACGGATCGATCGCATATCCGCTGCCGCATTGGTACGTTCCGGTTTGTGCCTGGGCTGCATGACCTATGAGCATCAATAGACCAGCCAGTACGAAACGCAAGCCCGACATGCTCTTGACGAAACGCGCGATGAAGTTCGTTGCTCGGGTTTTACTCATGATGCATTCATTTGAATGGCTCTTCCCTGAGTGAGAAGGGTTCTTGCCTGGTTAGGGTTCCGGCGACGCAGACTCTTTCATCGACGCTGGGGCTGACTTGTCGACTGCAGGCAGTGCGCAGTTGACCCGACACGTCTGGCTCGCAGCGTCGCCCCATTTGGCTATCAGTTCGCCGCGATCGGCTCTCAAGCCACGCAAGATGACGCGCCCATCCTGGGCGATGGTTCCGATGCTGATGCCCTCAATGTCCTGCGTCGGCATCAAACGGGATCGAGTAATTGCTTTGCGTCTTGTCGTTGCTGTAGCGGATCCGTTAACAGGCGCCCAACTTCAGTTGTAGGTGATGGAGAACTCCACCCGCGAGTTGGCGGCCCCCGCGCTGACAGTCGGGCCGGTCTGGTAGTACGCGGCCTTCAAGCGGATGGGATAGTTCCCAGCCGCACTGGTGAAGCCAGTAAAACTCTTGCTCACATCGAAGCCAATGGGATTGTCATTGTTAGGTCGAGCAATACGAATCCCTACACCGGTCGCAACGCCGGCGCCCGGTGTCAATTGCGCGACGCTGTCCGTCGCCGGCCCGACGCTTCCACTTACGGGGTGCAGCGAAAAGCTGACCGAAGAAAGTCCTGCGGTGCAAATGAGAGGAATGTTGAATTCCTGTTCGCCCGCACGCGTTCCTGGACCGGTAAAACTAGACACATTCACAACCCCCAGAGGAACCCCGACATCACCCGTGCTGCAAGTGGGTACGACCACGTTAATGCGGGACTGTGCGAAATAAAAATTGGTGTGATAGTTGTTGCTGTCGGTCCGACTTCTAGCCTCGATAACTTTTGCAGCAGTCAGCGTTGCTTGATCCGGCGGCAGAGTGCCTGTCTTAACGAAGCGCGCTGTCACGGTCAGACCCATGTTCTGAGTCAGCGCCCCGCTGCTTTTGCTCCCTCCCGAAATCCAGGTTGTAAACCCGGTGATCGGAGCTTGCGGAAAACCGGTTCCCCCAATAGATGCGGTAAACCAAAAGGCAACGCCCAATCCCGAAATATTTGTCGGATAGACGGTCACGCTGGTGCCCTCGACCGTCGTCACGGTTCCGCCTGCCAGCCAAGACTCCGCCTGGATGTCAAATGACTCAAAGAACATGGTGCACTGCCAACCGTT
>Ga0160439_1000895_pt1 | contig 10647 bp, 8 predicted proteins | sample HID1975M_E0MG_FD_108201 | JGI IMG/M metagenome (GOLD analysis project Ga0160439, IMG submission 108201) | Enriched soil microbial communities from UW Madison campus, WI, USA - HID1975M_E0 MG | ecosystem: Environmental > Terrestrial > Soil > Unclassified | place: USA: Madison, Wisconsin... | reverse complement strand
GTCGGTGAAGTTTTGCAGCGCAATAGGCGTCATCGCGTGATGCATACCGGTTAAAATCGCCACCGGGCGAATAGCCCCCACCACCAGTCCGGCAAAACTTGCCGAAACCCCAAACAGCCCTTCAATAAACCACGCGAGTGCTTTACCCAGATAAATCCCCATCGGCCCGATCACCACCAGCGCAACCAGGGCGGCCAGGAACAACGTGAGCGTTGGCGTAAAGACGGTTTTTAGCACGTCCGGCATAAATCTATCCACCCAACGGTGGATGTAACTCAATGCCAGCACTGAGAAAATTACCGGAATCACACTCGATGCGTAGTTAAAGACTGAAATTGGCACCACGTTCAAAAAGTAGAACGCATCAACGGCATTCGGTGCATGGCTTGCCAGCGATTTTGCCGCTTCAATCAGCGACGGATACATCAAACAGGCGGCTACCGCAGCGGCCAGGTACTCGTTGGTTTTGAAGATACGCGCGGCGGAAATGGCGAGGAAGAACGGTAAAAAATAGAACACCCCGCTGGCAATCAAATCGATGACGATAACCGTATCGCTTTTTGCCGAAACCATTTTAAGCGCAATCAATCCTGCCAGCAGGCCTTTGATCATCCCGGCGCCAGCGATAGCGGGGACAATCGGGCCAAACACGCCCGACACGGTATCCATAAACATCGACACCAGACTTTTGCGCGTTCTCTTCTCGCCAGCCTGAGCGGTTTGTTCAGGCGATGAACCGAGCGCCGCGGTCAGTTGTTCGTACCAGGTATTGACCTGCGGGCCAATAATTATCTGAAATTGGTCGCTCTGGATTTGCGCCCCCAAAACACCCGGTATTTTTTTAATTGCTGACTGATCAATTTTATTTTCATCGACCAGAGAGAAGCGCAAGCGCGTCATACAGTGCCAGGCCTTACTAATATTATCCGCACCGCCAATCAGGTGAATAATATTATTAATGGCATCACGAGTCCCCATCTGTCACTCCCAAAGAATTGCTTATTGTTATGTGTTGAATGCCATTGATGTTAGGGAATCACAACCATGAAAACAAACCAATAAACTTTGACCACTGTCACACTTAGCCGCCATGAGAGGCATAAAACAGCGTTACAGAACAAATTGGTATGGTTTTATTACACATCACGCCCCTTTTCCTGACCAATAAAAATAAGCAAAAAAAATGATTTACCGGCACTCAAAAATAAGGTGATAGTAATAAACAGAAGCCTTAAATCTGATGAGCAATTGACCGTTATTAAAACGCGTTTGGAGTAATCTCGTGCTACCAACCATTATTGAAAATATCGAATGCTTTATTACCCGCCCCGATCGTCATAACCTGGTGACTGTGCGCGTGACGACCAATAAAGGCGTCACCGGCCTGGGCTGTGCCACTTTCCAGCAGCGCCCACTTGCGGTAAAAACCATGGTTGATGAGTACCTCAAACCGCTGCTCATCGGCCACGATGCCAATAACATCGAAGACCTGTGGCAAATGATGACGGTCAACGCCTACTGGCGCAATGGCCCGGTCATCAACAACGCAATGGCAGGTGTTGATATGGCCCTGTGGGATATCAAGGGCCAGCTTGCCAATATGCCGCTGTATCAGCTATTTGGTGGAAAATCGAAGGACGCTATTGCAGCTTATAGCCACGCCGCGAGTGAAACGCTGGAAGGTTTATATCTCGAAGTGGACAAACTGCTGGCGCAAGGTTATCGCTACATCCGCTGCCAGCTTGGGTTTTATGGCGGCACACCGCAGGGTTTACATGCCACGAAATCCCCGACGCCGGGCGCCTATTATGACCAGGATGAATACATGGCCAACACGGTGGCGATGTTTAAAGCGCTGCGTGAGAAATACGGCAACCAATTCCATATTCTTCATGATGTGCATGAACGCCTGTTCCCACAACAAGCGGTGCAACTGGCAAAAGCGCTGGAACCCTATCAGCCGTGGTTTATCGAAGATATTCTGCCGCCTCAGCAAAGTGCCTGGTTAGAACAGGTTCGTGCGCATTCCTCCGTTCCGCTGGCAATGGGCGAGCTATTCAATAACCCGGCTGAATGGCATGATTTGATTGTGAATCGACGCATCGATTTTATTCGCTGCCACGTTTCGCAAATTGGTGGGATTACGCCTGCGCTGAAGCTCGCGGTTCTTTGCCAGGCATTTGGCGTGCGCCTCGCCTGGCATGGCCCGTCAGACATGACGCCGATTGGTGTTGCCGTGAATACCCATTTAAATATTCATCTGCATAATGCCGCTATTCAGGAATTCATTCCGAACAAGCCAAATACTGAATCCGTGTTCCCGGGCGCCCCCGTTGCGGAGCAAGGATATATTTATCCGTTGGAAAAACCGGGTATTGGTGTCGGGTTCGACCAGCAAAAAGCAGAAGCCTTCCCGGTGGAATATCGCCCGCACGAGTGGACGCAAAGCCGCTTACCCAATGGCGCGATTCACACGCCTTGAGTTCCCCGGCGATAAGCTAAATTGTCGTGGTTATAGGGGGTGACGTAGGTGCAAGAATAATTGATATCAACGATATCGCTAATTTCGAACACGCGTCCCCCTTCAAGAATTCCCCGGTTGATGATACGCATCGCCGGGCTGCCCTTTTTACACTCCAGCAATGCTGACTGTTCTTTGTTAATTGCCACAGCCTGATAACTGGTTAATAAATGAGAGATCCGAAAACCTTTACTCAGCACATATTGTTGAATCGACCGTTCAATAACCTTCTGATTCAAATCAGGAAAATCCTTTACCGGCATGCGTGATATTTCAATTTGTACTTTCTGGTTATCGACATAGCGCAGGCGGCAAAACTGCCAGATATACTCATCGGCACCCAGGCCAAATACCTGCTGCTCCTCAAGACCGGGTAATTTTTTATGCAGATTCACCATCCGAAAAGCCATCTGGTCGAAACGCTTTTCAGTGATGGAGTTATAAACCAGCGGATTATTACGTGCCTGTGGATTAATCCAGATACCGGAACCCTGAATAATTTCGACGACGCCAATGCTGACCAATTTTTCCAGCGCTTTGCGAATAGTGAAACGCGAAACATCATATTCCGCGGCAAGCTGGCGCTCGGGCGGTAATTTGCGCCGCTGATTGTCGTTGTGCTGGTAAATTTTGCTTAACAGATCCTGGATAACAAACTCTTTTTTCTTCATGTCCGATTCACCAGCCGCTGATTTGCATGATGTTTAAATAGCCCAGTTTGAAGTAAAACATAACATCCCGTATTGAGCTGAGATAGACTAACCTCGTCTATGGAAACCATTATAAAAACTAACCTCTTAACGGAGCTTAAAGAATGACATCTCGCAAGCTCATAAGCCTGGTAAGCGGTGTACTGATTCTGGCAGTTCTGTCCCCTATTCTTCTCAGTGTCTATTTCGCACATCGTAATGCTGAAGAGGTTTTCCACGAGGAATTAGCCGAATTTGCCGATCACGCCATGTATCGCACCGGCAAAGTCATCGATCAGGCAGTGGCGGCCGTAGATGAAATCAACCTGGTCAATGATAATTCGTGTTCAAAAGCCCATACAGATGCCATGCATCGCATCGCGCTTAAATATCGCTACGTGCAAGAAGTCATGTTTCAGGATAATAACCATATTCTCTGCACGTCGCTGGTGCCTTACGGTGATAGCACTTTAATTGGCAGACCGGATCGTATTGGCCCCAATGGTTTTAATGCCTGGTACACCACCCCACCCGCACCGGGATTTAAACGGAAAATGGTGTATATCGGGAAACTGCCACATCTGGCGCTTATCGATCCGATGTCGTTTATTGATATCCTGCCGTTCGGAAAATATACCTTAAATATCGCCATGGTGGGTTTGGGTCAAAACCTGCTTATTGCCAGCAATAGCCACTATGTGCCTGATGAATGGCGCATTCCGCTTGCCCTGGGCCTCGATGAGTTTCAGACTGACGACGATTTTTACATTATCCGCCGCGATAACGATCTTGGGCTGGCAATGATTACCTGGGCATCGCGAGAGCCGATGAACGGCGTCTGGTATGAACAGCTTTTCATCTGGCTCCCTATTGGTCTGGTCATTAGTCTTGCTGCGGGGATATTCCTGATTAGCATCCTGCGACGTTTATTATCGCCGCGCAATCGACTGATGGATGCCATTAAAAATCATGAAATCAGTGTGGTGTATCAGCCTATTGTCCATCTGCAAAGTGGTGAAAGTGTTGGCGCTGAAGCCCTGATTCGCTGGCAGCAACAAGATGGTTCGATGCTTAATCCGGATGCGTTTATTCCCCTGGCAGAGCAGACTGGGTTAGTGACGCAATTAACCGAACAAGTCATTGAGTTAATATTTATCGAGCTGGGGGAGTGGCTTTGCCAGCATCCTGACCACCATATTTCGGTTAATTTAGGTGTACGCGATATTCGTAGCCTGCATATTCTGGAGGTTATTCAGCTTTATTTGGTTCGGTATTCTGTCAAGCCGGGACAAATCGCATTTGAAATTACCGAGCGTGGTTTTGCTGATCCAAAAATAACTGCGCCGATCGTTGCGCAATATCGTCAAGCCGGACACGCCATCTACATTGATGATTTCGGGACGGGATACTCAAGCCTGAGTTACTTGCAAGATCTTGACGTCGATATTCTTAAAATCGACAAGTCATTTGTTGATGCCCTCGAATATAAAAACGTCACACCGCATATTATTGAAATGGCCAATGCATTGGGTATTTTGATGGTAGCCGAAGGGATTGAAACCCCGCGCCAGGCCACCTGGTTACGCGAACAAGGCGTGCAGTACGGCCAGGGCTGGCTGTTCAGTAAAGCCCTGGCAAAAGATGAATTTATCCAATGGGTTGAGAGTTATCGCGCCAAAGTGGCGAAATAAGCCGGTTATTTAACCCCCAGGCGTTTAGCCAGCCGGTGTAAATTCGCCACGTCCAACTGTAACTGGCGGGCGCATGCCGCCCAATTCCCCGCGCAGGACGCCAGAGTGCTGATAATAATCTGACGCTGGAAATCATCCGTTGCGGTGCGCAAATTATCCACCAACGGCGCTGAAACAGCAGGCTGACTCATGGATTTGGGTTCACTATCGGCTAACTGGAAATGCTGCGGTTGCAACCAAATTTCACCGTCCGGCTTACCTGAACGCGCCAGTACCGTGGCTCGATAAAGCGCATGTTCCAGTTCGCGAATATTCCCCGGCCAGTCATATCGGCGGAGCAGATTACGGGCAGCATCGCTCAAAGCCACCTGCTTGAGTCCCATTTTCACGCGGCTTTGCTCGCAGAAAAACCCTGCCAGCAAAGTGATATCATCGCCACGCTCGCGCAGTGGCGGCACATGCAGCGGAAACACGCTCAAACGGTGGAATAAATCGGCCCGAAACGCTCCTGCCAGAACATGCTGTTTAAGGTCACGATTGGTCGCCGCCAACACTCGCACGTTCACTCTTTGGCTGCTGTCATCGCCCACGCGCTGAATATCACCATATTGTAAAACCCGCAGCAATTTCGCCTGAAGCGTTAATGGCAACTCGCCGATTTCATCCAGGAACAGCGTGCCGTTGTCTGCCATTTCAAACTTGCCGGTTCGATGATGAATGGCTCCGGTAAACGCCCCTTTTACATGGCCGAATAATTCACTTTCCGCCACGCTTTCCGGCAGTGCCGCACAGTTGAGATACACCAGTGGATTCGCCGCACGCGCCGAGCCACTGTGAATAGCACGCGCCACCAGCTCTTTCCCAACGCCAGTTTCCCCGGTGATCAGCACATTCAAATCAGATCCAGCAACGATTTCGATCTCTTTCTTGAGTTGCAACATTCCCGTAGATAAACCAACCATTTCAGCGCTGCTGCTTTTCGTGCTGATGGGGGCGCTCGTCGCAGCAGGCGTTTGATTTTCAAGTTGTTCCATCAGCAATGCGTTATTCAGTGCTCCCGCAGCGAGCACGCTAATTAACCGTAACTCTTCATCACTGAAATGGTCGAATTGCAGCGGGTCCATACCGTCAACCGTTAACGCACCAATCAAATTTTGATCGGCAAACAGCGGCAGCCCCAGGCAAGCATGCACTTTTAAATCTGTATGGTCGGGAATCAGCCCATCGTAAGGGTCAGGTAATTCGCTATCCGCCGGAAAACGCACCACATCACCCGCGCGAGCAATCGCCTCAAGGCGCGGATGTGCGTCCAAATCAAAACGCCGACCAAGCACATCCTGCGCCAGTCCATCAATCGCCAGCGGGCGAAACTGCCGCGCTTCGTAACGCAATAATGCCGTGGCATCCCCGCCTAAAAGCTGGCGCAAAGTGCGAATCAAACGGGCAAAACGATCCTGGTGAGAAATGCCGCTTTGCAGGTCGATGGCGATATTGGCAAGGGAAGTAATAGACAGGCTCATTAGCGGCTCCAGATTGGGAAAGATTAACGTTACCGCGTAATGGTCAAAATGACAAAACCATTGTCATAAAGACAATTTCAAGCACTGTCTTTATGACAACAAAATTTTAAGTATTTTCATAAATAACAATAAAAATCAAACGATTAAAAAGTTGGCACGCCGATTGTAATACATCAAATACGAGCATCATTTTTTAATTATTTTTGAGGGTATTTTCAATGGCGATTCAGGTTAAAAACAACATCCAATGGGTAGGTCAACGTGACTGGGAAGTGCGTGATTTTCATGGCACCGAATATAAAACACTGAAAGGCAGCAGCTATAACAGCTACCTGATTCGTGAAGAAAAAACCGTGCTGATTGATACCGTTGACCACAAGTTCAGCCGTGAGTTTGTGCAAAATCTGGCGGCTGAAATTGACCTGAATACGCTTGATTTCATCATCATTAACCATGCGGAAGAAGACCACGCAGGCGCACTGACTGAGCTGATGTCGCGGATACCGAACACGCCAATTTACTGTACTGCCAACGGCGTGGACTCTATCAACGGGCATCACCATCATCCTGAATGGAATTTCAATGTGGTAAAAACCGGTGACAGTCTGCATATCGGCAACGGCAAACAACTCATCTTCGTTGAAACCCCCATGTTGCACTGGCCAGACAGCATGATGACCTACATGACGGGCGATGCAGTGCTGTTCAGTAACGATGCCTTTGGTCAGCATTACTGTGATGAACATCTGTTTAACGATGAAGTTGATCAGGGTGAATTGTTCGAACAATGCCAACGTTATTACGCCAACATTCTTACCCCGTTCAGCCGCCTGGTGACGCCGAAAATCACTGAAATCCTCGGCTTCAATTTGCCGGTGGATATGATTGCGACATCCCATGGCGTGGTGTGGCGCGACAACCCAACGCAAATTGTGGAGCTGTATTTGAAGTGGGCAGCGGATTATCAGGAAGATCGCATCACGATTTTCTACGACACCATGTCCAACAACACTCGCATGATGGCGGATGCGATTGCGCAAGGCATTACGGAAGTAGACCCACGCGTGGCGGTGAAAATTTTCAATGTCGCCCGACATGATAAAAATGAAGTTCTGACAAACGTGTTCCGCTCCAAAGGCGTGCTGGCCGGAACATCCACGATGAATAACGTAATGATGCCAAAAATTGCCGGTCTGGTAGAGGAGATGACCGGGCTGCGTTTTCGTAATAAACGTGGCAGCGCCTTCGGCTCCCACGGCTGGAGCGGCGGCGCGGTAGACCGTCTTTCCACCCGTTTGCAGGATGCCGGTTTTGAAATGTCGCTCAGTTTGAAAGCGAAATGGCGTCCGGATATTGATGCGCTGGAAATCTGCCGTGAGCATGGCCGCGAAATCGCCCGTCAGTGGGCATTAACTCCGCTTGTTTCTGCCCCCGCTTCCGTACCGCAGGAAAGCGTGGTTGAAGCGACTACCTGCGCTGATTCAGGCCCACGAATGCAGTGCAGTGTCTGCCAGTGGATTTACTGTCCGCAAACCGGGGAACCGATGCAGGATGTAGCACCGGGAACGCCGTGGGCCGATGTACCAGATAGCTTCCTGTGTCCGGAATGTTCATTGGGGAAAGACGTCTTTGATGTGCTGGCAACGGAGGCAAAATGAAACATGGCATTGTGATCGTCGGTTCGGGCTTTGCAGCCCGTCAACTGGTCAAAAATATCCGTAAGCATGACGCGCAGATCCCTGTGCGCATGATTGCCGCCGACAGCATGGACGAGTACAACAAACCCGATCTCAGCCATGTCATCAGTCTGAATCAACGTGCAGACGACCTCACCCGGCAGCGTGCCGGGGAGTTTGCCGAGCAGTTTAATTTAACGCTCAATGCCAACAGTTGGGTGTCCGAAATTAATACTCGCGAGCGCCTGGTAAAATGTGGCGACCAGCAATGGCCGTACGACAAACTGGTGCTGGCAACCGGCTCGAGCGCCCTGCTCCCGCCGATTGAAGGCAAAGAGCTGATGCTCACGCTCAATAGCCAACAAGAATATCTGGCCTGCGAATCGTCATTACGCGAGGCGAAGCGCGTGATGATTCTGGGCGGCGGTTTGATTGGCACAGAGCTGGCGATGGATTTTTGCCGCGCCGGGAAGCAGGTTATTTTGCTGGATAACGCCTCCAGCTTGCTCGCCTCGCTGATACCTGCGGAAGTCAGTAGCCGTTTGCAGCAGCGACTGAACCAGATGGGCGTCGAACTGCTGTTTAATCAGCGCCTTGAGTCGCTGAAGCAAACATCACAGGGAATCAATGCGGCATTGAGCAACGGGCGGACTATCTGCGTGGATGCCGTAGTGGCCGCGATCGGCCTGCGTCCAAACGTTGGTCTGGCGCAGCACGCCGGACTGGCGGTGAACCGGGGGATTGAGGTAAACCGCCAGTTGCAGACGTCAAATGAGAATATTTACGCCCTCGGTGATTGTGCGGAAATCGACGGAAAAGTGCTGCCATTCCTGCAACCGATTCAGTTTAGTGCGATGACCCTTGCCAAAAATCTACTGGGAGCAACAGACGGCCTGGCCCTTCCTGCAATGCTGGTGAAGGTGAAAACGCCGGAGCTACCTTTACATCTGGCAGGGGAAACGCAACGCAGTGATTTGACCTGGCAAATCACCGCCGAGCCACAGGGTCTTATCGCCAAAGGGTATGATGAGGCGCAACAGTTACGGGCGTTTATTGTCAGCGAAGCGCATATGAAACTGGCGTTTGGATTATTGCGGGAATTACAGATTTAGCGGGTAATCATACGGGTGACGCAGGCTTCCTGCGTGAGGCGGATAATATCTGCGTCACCCCTTTCCTGACTTATTGAAAAGTCTACTCGTCAAGAATTGGCGCAAAGCCACCATAAATCATACGCTTGCCATCAAACGGCATCGACTCACCAAACTCTTTCATCCGTGGGTCAGACATCATTTTCGCATTCGCGGCATCACGTACTTCTTTGGATGGGTACTCAATCCAGCTAAACACCACTTCTTCGCTCTCTTCGGCTTTCACTGCCATACGAAAATCAGTGATCTTGCCATCGGGCACATCGTCAGCCCAGCATTCAACAACGCGTAATGCACCAAATTCTTTAAATAACGGTGCGGCTTTTGCGGCTAACTGCTTGTATTCATCCTTCTTTGCTGCGGGTACAGCAACTACGAAACCATCAACATAACTCATTGTGAACCTCCACGGTGTGGGAAGTACGGCAGACCATACGGGTAGATAATTTCTACCCGTGATGATTACGATTGATAAGTTTAGTCGTTAAGAATGAATGCTTCCTGCTTAAAGATTGAGCAGCATTTCATATTGCGTACAGGGATCCTGACGGAAACCGCTGCTTTCGAAAAGTGGGGCGAAAGATTCCGGGATGGCCGTGGCGGTAAAAATCCCCGGAAAACGCTCGCGTAAAAGCGTCAGCAATTTTTTGGCCTGCCCCTGGCCACGTGCTGTTGGTTCAACATAAAGCATACGCACTCGTGGCGGCTGGGGAGAAGTCGCGACCATCGCGTAAGCCACGTCGTTCAGCACATAGGCTTTGCCGGGTAATTTATAGAGCGTCTCGGGGGCGGTCAGCCACGGCAAACGCTGACCGGAATCCGTCATCATTTTTTTCGCCATGACCATCGGGTCGATTTCTTGCAGCTCGCCCGTTTCGGTAAACAGCGTCGAATTCACCGCATTGAACCCCACCAGCGTCTGCTGGCGCACGAACCCCATGCGTTCATACAGCGCCAGCCCCCCGTCGTTACCGACAATCACCTCCAGCCACATCTTTTTATCGCCACGCGCACGCGCTTCATTGATTAATTGCTGCATGAACTGTTTGCCAAAACCCTGACCGCGTAATTCAGGGCGAAGTGCAAATGCCGCCAGGCGGCTGGTTTGCCCACGGCGAGTGATGATTGCCAGCGCTTTCGGTTCACCGTCTTGTGTCCAGACTCTGCTGTCGTTAAAACTGATATCTTCGGCACTAAAACGCGACGCGAAAGTTTCACCATCGATGGTAAAAGGGACTAAATATCCTTCAAAACAATGAGAAAGAATTTCAGCCAATTGATAGCTATTCCAGTTCGCCGCCGCGTTACTCATGACCTTGTTGTGCATTGCTACCTCATCAGATGGTGTGTTTTTCATCCACATTAGGGCACAACAGTCGGTTCGACCAGGCTTTTTTCC
>Ga0160439_1000894_pt1 | contig 10650 bp, 11 predicted proteins | sample HID1975M_E0MG_FD_108201 | JGI IMG/M metagenome (GOLD analysis project Ga0160439, IMG submission 108201) | Enriched soil microbial communities from UW Madison campus, WI, USA - HID1975M_E0 MG | ecosystem: Environmental > Terrestrial > Soil > Unclassified | place: USA: Madison, Wisconsin... | reverse complement strand
GGCATCGAGCCGCCGCCCAGCACGTGCGCCCCGCAGGCCAGGGCGACGACGACCGACGCGACGACGAGGGCGCGCGCGAACCGCAGCGCTCCGCTCGTCGGGGTGACCACCGGGCAACCCTAGTCGCCGCGGAGCCGCAGCGGGAGAGCGCTTTCCAAGAATGTGCTTGGGGAACACGACCCACACGGGCCAGTGTTGAGCACTGCGGGCCAGTGCCCGGGCTCCACCCCCGTCCCCCGATGCTCGAGAAGGTCCGATGTCGCAGAGCAGCACCACGGCCACGCCCGAGAACGCCTCCGGCTTCCGGCCCCCCACCCACCGCGAGATCCTCACGATCCTCGGCGGGCTGATGATCGGCATGTTCCTCGCCGCGCTCGACCAGACGATCGTCGCGACGTCGATCCGGACGATCGGTGACGACCTGCACGGCCTGTCGCTGCAGGCCTGGGTCACGACGGCCTACCTGCTCACGGCGACGATCTCGACCCCGCTGTACGGCAAGCTCTCCGACGTCTACGGCCGCAAGCCGTTCTACATGCTGGCGATCTCGCTGTTCGTCGTGGGCTCGCTGCTCTCGGGCACGGCCGACTCGATGTACCAGCTCGCGGTCTACCGCGGCCTGCAGGGCCTCGGGGCCGGTGGCCTGATGTCGCTCGCGATCACGATCCTCGGCGACCTCGTCGCGCCGCGTGAGCGCGCCCGGTACCAGGCGTACTTCCTCGCGGTGTTCGGCACGTCCTCGGTGCTCGGCCCGGTGGTCGGCGGGTTCTTCGCCGGGGCCGACACCATCCTCGGGATCGACGGCTGGCGCTGGGTGTTCCTCATCAACGTGCCGATCGGGCTCATCGGCATCCTCGTCATCTGGCGCGTGCTGCACCTGCCGCCGCTGACGAAGGTCGAGCACCGCATCGACTGGCAGGGCGCGCTCGCCCTCGTCGTCGCGCTCGTGCCGCTCCTGGTCGTCGCCGAGCAGGGCCGCTACTGGGGCTGGGGCTCGGGCAAGGCGGCCACCGCCTACGCGATCGGCGTCGTCGGCATCGTGCTCTTCCTGCTCGCCGAGCGGCGCGCGAAGGCCGACGCGATCCTGCCGCTCTACCTGTTCCGCAACCGCACGTTCTCGGTCGGCGCCGGCGCGAACACGGTGATCGGCCTCGGCATGTTCGGCGGGCTCGCGACGCTGCCGCTCTACCTCCAGATCGTCAAGGGCCAGTCGCCCACCGAGGCGGGCCTGACGCTCATCCCGTTCACGGTCGGCATCATGGCGGGCTCGATCATCGCGGGCCAGACGACCTCGCGGACCGGCCGGTACAAGCTCTTCCCCGTCGCAGGAACCATCCTCATGGTGCTCGGCGCGCTGACGTTCTCCCGGGTCGACGCGGGGACGCAGCTGCCGTACATCTTCGGCGCCTCGGTGCTGTTCGGGCTCGGCCTCGGGTTCACGATGCAGCCGCTGGTGCTCGCGGTGCAGAACGCGGTCGCGGTGCGCGACATGGGCGTGGCGACCTCGTCGTCGCTGTTCTTCCGCCAGATGGGCGGGACGCTCGGCACGGCGATCTTCCTCTCGGTGCTGTTCTCGACCGTGGGCTCCAACATCACGCAGGCGTTCGCCAAGGCGGGTCAGACCCCCGCGTTCAAGGCCGCCCTGCAGGACCCGGCGGTGCTGGACAACCCCGACAACGCGCCCGTCCTCCAGGCGCTCAAGGGCACCGGCAAGCTCTCGCTCGACGACTCCGCGTTCATCAGCGCGCTCGACGAGCGCCTCGCCAGGCCGATCCTCGACGGCTTCGCGCAGTCGGTCGACCTCGTCATGATCCTCACCGCGATCGCGCTGGTCATCGGCGTGGTGCTCGCGATCCTGCTGCCGGAGCTGCCGCTGCGGAACGTCTCGGGCATCGAGGGCCGGATGGCCGACGACCACGCGCGGGCCACAGCGGCCGCGCCGGCCGGGGTCACCGCCGTCGGGGCGACGACGACGCTGGCCGCCCAGGAATCACCCCACCCCACCTCCGTCGATTCAGAGGCGGCTCCCAGGGAGCGCGGCTAGGTTCGTCAGGGCAGACCTGCGACACCCGACCCCCCGGAGGCGACGATGCACGAGCACGGCACCACCTGTACCGGATGCCTGGACCGACGTCAGATGCTCACGCGGGCGGGGGTCGTCACCGCGGCCGCGGCCGGCGTGGCCGTGCTCGCCGCGTGCGGAGGTGGCGGCTCGGACACCCCGGCGGCCACCCCGGCCGCGGACGGCTCGCTCGCGAAGGTCGCCGACATCCCCGTCGGCGGCGCGCTGTCGGTGACGTCCGGCGGTGACAAGCTCCTGCTCGTCCAGGCCACGGCCGGCGAGGTCACGGCCTACTCCTCGATCTGCCCGCACCAGGGCTGCACGGTCGTGCCCGGTAACGGCGAGCTCGACTGCCCGTGCCACGGCTCGCGGTTCGACCTCACCGGCGCGGTGCTCGCCGGCCCCGCGACCGAGGGTCTCTCGCCGTTCGACGTGCACGTCGACGGTGGCGCCGTCTTCGCCGGGAAGGCCTGAGCGATGGCCTGGCTCCGCGGCCCGGCGGCCGGATCGGCGCTCCTGCGCGGCCTGCTCTCGGCGTGCGTCCTGCTCTCGGCGGTCATCCACCTCGACCTGTGGGCCGACGGGATGAAGAACACCCGCGTCGGTGACGCGTTCATGATCAACGCCGTCGCCGGTCTCGCGATCGGCCTGCTCGTCCTGGTCTGGCGGCACTGGATCCCGCTGTTCCTGGCCGCCGGGTTCGGCGCGTCGACCCTGGGCGCGTTCCTGCTGTCGACCACCTCGTCCGGCTTCATGGGCGTCCACGAGGAGTGGCAGGGGTTCGACATCTGGGCGTGCGCGATCGTCGAGGCGGCCGCGATCGTGCTGGCCGTCGCGGCCTTCCTCGTCGAGCGGCGGGCGCCCGCCACCCCGTAGCGGCGGTCAGCCCCAGACGAGCCCGTGCGCGGGCTCGGCCAGCACGCGCGCCACGTCGGCCAGCACGCGCGCCCCGAGCTCGCCGTCCACCAGCCGGTGGTCGAAGCTCAGCGCGAGCTGGGTCACGTGGCGGACCTTGATCTTGCCCTTGTGCACCCACGGCTGCTCGCGGATCGCGCCGAACGCGAGGATCGCGGCCTCGCCCGGGTTGAGGATCGGGGTGCCCGTGTCGATGCCGAACACGCCCACGTTGGTGATCGTGATCGTGCCGTCGGACATGTCCGAGGGTGTCACGCGCCCGGCCCGCGCGGTCGCGGTGAGCTGCGCGATCCCGTCGGCGAGCTCGCGGAGCGTCAGGCGGTGCGCGTCCTTGATGTTCGGCACGACGAGGCCACGCGGCGTCGCGGCCGCGATGCCGAGGTTGATGTAGTGCTTGTAGACGATCTCCTGGCTGGCGTCGTCCCACGACGCGTTGATCTCCGGGTGCCGGCGGATCGCGAGCATGAGCGCCTTGGCCGCGATGAGCAGCGGCGTGACGCGCACGTCGGCGAACTCGCGGTCCGCGCGCAGCCGCTCGACGAGCTTCATGGTGCGCGTGACGTCGATCGTGTGGAACACCGTCACGTGCGGGGCGCTGAACGCGCTCGCGACCATCGCCTCGGCGGTCCGCTTGCGCACCGACTTCACCGGCACGCGCGTCTGGCGGCCGTCGGAGGACACCGTGCCCGACGCGAGCCAGGGCTGCTCGTCGCCCGCGTACGTCGCGAGCGTGCGGGCCTCGGCCTGCGCGCTCATCGCCAGCACGTCCTCGCGCGTGACGATGCCGCCGGGGCCGGTGGGCGTCACGGAGTCGAGGGAGACCCCGAGCTCGCGGGCGAGCTTGCGCACGGGCGGCTTGGCCAGCGCGTGCGGGCTGCGCGGCGCGGGCGCGGTGGGCTCGGCACCCCGCGGGCGCCGACCCGTCCCACCCTCGGCCAGCCCGTAGCCGACGAGCACGGGCTCGGGCTTCGCGGCGGGTTCGGGCGCCGGCGCGCTCGCCTCGCGCGCCGCCTCCATCTCCTCGGCCCCGCCGGGCTCGACCCCGCGGTGCCGCTCGGCGCCGCCGACGTGTCGCACGGACCCCGTGACGACGGGCGGCTCGGCGGGCGCGGGCGCTCCGTCCGGGTCGGTGTCGATCTCGATGATCGGCGTCCCCACGTCCACGGTCGTGCCGGGCGCGACGAGCAGCTGCGTGACCACGCCGGCCCACGGGCTGGGCAGGTCGACGAGCGACTTCGCGGTCTCGATCTCGACGATCGTCTGGTTGACCTCGACACGGTCCCCCACGGCCACCTGCCAGGCGACGATCTCGGCCTCGGTCAGCCCCTCACCCGCGTCGGGCAGCGGGAACTGCTGAAAGGTGGGCACAGTCGAACTCCTCGGTCAGAAGGCGAGCGAGCGGTCCACCGCGTCGAGCACGCGGTCGAGGCTCGGCAGGTAGTCGTGCTCGATCTTGGCCACCGGGTACGGCGTGTGGAAGCCCCCGACGCGCAGCACGGGTGCCTGCAGGTGGAAGAAGCACTCCTCGGTCACGCGGGCGGCGACCTCGGCGCCGGTGCCGTAGAGCACGGGCGCCTCGTGGACGACGACGCAGCGGCCGGTCTTGCGGACGGAGGCGGCCACCGTCGCGGTGTCGAGCGGCGAGAGCGCGCGCAGGTCGACGACCTCGATGCTCGTGCCCTCGGCGGCCGCGGTGTCGGCCGCCTTGAGCGCCGTCTGCACGGTCGGGCCGTAGGCGACGAGCGTGATGTCGGTGCCCTGGCGGACCACGCGCGCGCCGTCGAGCCCGTTGGTCGCGGGGGCGTCGAGGTCGACGTCGCCCTTCTCCCAGTAGCGGCCCTTCGGCTCGAAGAACAGCACGGGATCGGGGGACCGCACGGCCTCCTGGATCATCGCGTAGGCCTGCGCAGGGCTCGACGGCGTGACGACCCGCAGGCCGGCCGTGTGCGCGAACAGGGCCTCGGGCGACTCGCTGTGGTGCTCCACCGCGCCGATGCCGCCGCCGTAGGGGACGCGGATGACGACGGGCAGCGTGAGCCGGCCGCGCGAGCGGTAGTGCATCTTGGCCAGCTGCGTGGTGATCTGGTCGAACGCGGGGAAGATGAACCCGTCGAACTGGATCTCGCACACCGACCGGTATCCGCGCATGGCCAAGCCGATCGCGGTGCCGATGATGCCGGACTCGGCGAGCGGGGTGTCGACCACGCGCTTCGCGCCGAACTCGGCCTGCAGCCCGTCGGTGACGCGGAAGACGCCGCCGAGCTTGCCGATGTCCTCGCCCATGAGCAGGACGTTCGGGTCGTCGGCCAGCGCGCGCCGCAGGCCCAGCGTGATCGCCTTGGCGAAGGTCAGTCGCTGCGTGCCGGTGAGCGCGTCCACGGCGGCGACGGTCGTCGCGGTCATCGGTGGCTCCCCTCGCCGTGCTGCGCATCGAGGAACGAGGCCTCGTAGCCCTCGAACCAGGTGCGCTCGGACTCGACCACGGAGTGCGGCGTCGCGTAGACGTGCTCGAACATCGAGGCGGGCGAGGGGCGACCCATCGCGCGGACCGTGGTGCGGATGCGCTCGCCGAGCGCGTCCGCCTCGGCGTCGAGCTGGTCGAGGAACGACGTCGGCAGCTGGCCGAGCGCCTCGAGGTAGAGGCGCAGGCGGTCGATCGGGTCGCGACGACGCCAGTGCTCCTCCTGCTCTGACGAGCGGTAGCGGCTCGGGTCGTCGGACGTGGTGTGCGCGCCCATCCGGTACGTGAACGCCTCGATGAACGTGGGCCCGCCGCCCGAGCGCGCGCGCTGCAGGGCCTCCTGCGTCACGGCGTAGCTGGCCAGGACGTCGTTGCCGTCGACCCGGACCGCGGGGATGCCGAAGCCGGGTGCACGGTCCGCGAGCGGGACCTTCGACTGGTTCGTCGTCGGCTCGGAGATGGCCCACTGGTTGTTCTGGCAGAAGAACACCACGGGCGCCTCGTTCACCGCGGCGAACACGAGCGCCTCGCTCACGTCCCCCTGCGAGGTCGCGCCGTCGCCGAAGTACGCGACGACCGCGGTGTCCCGCGCCGGGTCGCCGGTGCCGACGTCGCCGTCGCGCTGGACGCCCATCGCGTAGCCCGTGGCGTGCAGCGTGTGCGAGCCGATGACGAGCGTGTACAGGTGGAAGCCGTGCGCCACGGGGTCCCAGCCGCCGTGGTCGACGCCGCGGAACAGCCGCAGCACGTCGGTGAGGTCGACGCCGCGCGTGTGCGCCACGCCGTGCTCGCGGTAGCTGGGGAACACGTGGTCCTGCGGGGCGAGCGCGTGCCCCGAGCCGATCTGTGCGGCCTCCTGGCCGAGCGCCTGGGCGAACAGGGCGAGCTCGCCCTGGCGCTGCAGCGCGGTCGCCTCGGTGTCGAACCGCCGCACGAGCACCATGTCGCGGTACATCGCGCGCAGGGCGTCGGCATCGAGGTGGGCGACGAGGGCGTCGTACGTCGGGTTCGCGACGCGACGGCCCTCGTGGTCGAGCAGCTGGACGAGCCCGTCCGTGGTCAGGGGGCCCGCCGACGACGCGTTCGACCCGGGGGTGGGGGTCGTGGGCGTCTGGCTCTCGGGGATGGAGGTCGAGCTCACGCGGTAGCTCCTTCGCGTGCCGCAGCCAGGTGGCCGCACCGGTCAGTCCGAGCGGATGGCTCGAACCTACGTCACCGTAGCCTACGGAACCGTAGGTTACCGCGGAAGGCCTCCGACAACGCTGCGTCGCGCGTCTTGTGGACTCCCGACAGACTCCTCGCAGTCCTCGTCACCGAGAGTGCGCCGCCTCCGCGATCTCGAGGAAGAGGTCCACCGCCTCGGGCTCGCCGACGCTCACGCGCACGCCGTCGCCCGCGAACGGCCGCACGATGACGCCCGCCCGCGCGGACCGCTCCGCGAAACCGGTCGACGCCTCCCCGAGCGGCAGCCAGACGAAGTTGGCCTGGCTGTCGGGCACGTCCCAGCCCTGGGCACGCAGGCCGTCGAGCAGCCGGGTGCGCTGCCCGACGATGCGGTCCACGCGCGCCAGCAGCTCCGAGGTGGCCCGCAGCGAGGCGAGCGCGGCGAGCTGCCCCGCGTGCGAGACCCCGAACGGCGTCGACGCCGCGCGGATGCCGGCGGCCAGGCGCGGGCGCGCGACGGCGAAGCCGACCCGGAGACCCGCCAGGCCGTAGGCCTTGGAGAACGTGCGGAGCACGACGACGTTCGGGTGGTCGGCGAACACGGCCAGCCCGTCGGGCACGTCGGGGTCGCGGACGAACTCGACGTAGGCCTCGTCCAGCACGACGAGCACGTCGCCCGGGATCGCGGCGAGGAACGTGGCCAGCTCGTCGGCGCGCACCGCGGGGCCCGTGGGGTTGTTGGGGGTGCAGACGAGGACGACGCGCGTGCGAGGCGTGACCGCGGCCGCCATGGCCTCGAGGTCGAGCCGGCCGCCGGGCGCCAGCGGGACGCGGACACCCGTCGCACCGGCCAGCGAGATCGCGATCGGGTAGGCCTCGAAGGAACGCCACGGCACGACGACCTCGTCGCCGGACTCGCAGACCGCGGACAGCACGTGCCCGAGCACGGCCACCGAGCCGCACCCGGTCACGATCGTCTCCGGGGCGACCCCCAGCGACGAGGCGATCGCCCCGGACAGCTCGGTCGCGTACATGTCCGGGTAGCGGTTGACGTCCGCGGCGGCGTCGACGATCGCCGCGACCACCGACGGCAGCGGCGGGTACGGGTTCTCGTTGGAGGAGAGCTTGAACGCCGCGGCGCCGACCGGGGCGCGCCCGCCCGGGACGTACGGCGGGAGGTCTGCGAGGGCCTGGCGCAAGGGGACGCGGGTCACGAGTGCCAGCATGCCACCACCCGGGATGGCAGGATCGCGGCATGGCCTTCCTGCTGCGCGTGATCATCAACGGCGTCGCCATCTGGCTCGCGACGCTCCTGCTGTCCGGCCTGGAGATCGTCGGGTACGACTCCACCTGGGAGCACATCGGCATCATCTTGCTGATCGCGCTCGTGTTCGGGCTGGTCAACGCGATCGTCAAGCCGATCGTCGCAATCCTGTCGATCCCGCTGTACATCCTCACGCTGGGGCTGTTCACGCTCGTGGTCAACGCGCTCATGCTCATGCTGACCGCCTGGATCACGGAGTTCACCAACTGGGGCCTGCGCGTCGACGACTTCTGGTGGGCGGTGCTCGGTGGCCTGATCATCTCGATCGTGAGCTTCGCGCTCTCGGTCCTCATCCCGGAGAGCCGCCGCTCCTGACCCCGGGCGCCGGGTCGGCGCGGGGCACCCGCCGGCGTCCGGTCGCCGGGTCGGTCGCGACCGCGTCGGGCGCGCGCGTGACCGAGAACTGCTGCGTCTGCGCCGTCGTCCCCGGCGGCCCGAGCACCCGCGCGAGCTCGGCGTCGAACCCGCGCAGCGCTGGGCTCCCCGCGAGCCGCGAGTCCGCGAGCTCGGCCGTGCGCACGTACTGGTCGAGCGCGTGCGCGTGCGGCAGCTGCGCGGCCCCGATGCTGCGCCGCACGACCACGACGTCGCGGCCGACCACGTTCGGCCGCCCGTCCGTCTGCGGCACGAGGTCCTCGTCGATCCGGTAGTGCCGCACCTGGACGCCGGCGGGAGCCCCACGCGGGACGTCGGGCGAGCCCGCGGTGAGCACGGCCCGCACGTCGTACGCGCCCGCCGCGAGGGACGCCGCCGCGACCGCGACCATGCCGCCCTGGCTGTGCCCGGCGAGGAGCACGGGCTCGTCGGGCGGCACGCCCGCGTCCCGCAGCGCGTGCAGGACGCCGCTCGACATGTCGTCGGGCAGCCCCGCGACCAGCCGCGCGTTCGTCGTCATGTCGGTGGCCACGTCGCCGCCGAACGCCGCGCTCTGCGTCCCCGGGATCTCGACCACCCAGCCGTGGCTCCCGTCGGGGTGGGTCAGCCGCTGCACCGAGATCGTCGACGGCGCGGTCCCGGGCGCTCCCCCGTGGGCCTCCGGGTAGGACGCGGAGACGTTGCGCAGGACGTCCGCGGCCGACCGCGGCGCGGGCAGGCCGGGCGGGTCGGCGCGCGGGACGAGGGCCGTGGGCAGCGGGTCACCGCCCGCGACCTCGCCGGCCAGAGCCCCGAGCGGGTCGCGGACGGGCGCGCGAGCACCGGGCAGCGCCCCCCGCAGGAACCCCGCGGTCGGCCCGACGAGCCGGGACGGCACCTGCTCGCCGACGAGCGCACGCGGGTCCCCGGCCACGGCGCGACCCGCGGCGGCCGCGACGACGATCGGCACCAGCGGCGCCCCCGCCGCCCAGACCACGGGCAGCTCGCCCGCCACCTGCGCCTGGACGCCGACCACCTCCCGGACCGCGCGGGCGACCCACGACTCCGCCTCGACGTACAGCTCGACCACCCGCCGCAGCCGCCGGACCAGGTCGTCCGCCCGCGCCGCGGCCGAGCCCGCGGTCCGGGCCAGGGCCTCGGCGCGCGCGGCGTCGAACGGGTACGGCGCGGGCTCCAGGACCAGCCGCGGCGCGTCGACCACGCGCGCCACGGCCCGCAGGTCCGCGGCGCACCCCCGCAAGGCGCGGCCCGCCGCCCCGAGCGTGGCCGCGGCGGCGTCGAGGTCCCGCAGCTCGACGGCCGTCGGGCCGGGCCCACCGACGGCCCGCACGCCGTCCCCGCCCCACGCCTCGCTCACGCCCGGCACCCCGCGAGCGCGACGAGCTCACCGACCGCCCGGTCCAGCGCCGCCGCCTCGAGCACGGCGCCGTCGATCTCGGCCCGGTACCGCACGGCGACCGCGCCGGCCCACGGCACGGCCCCCGCCGCCATCAGCGCCCGGCGCGCGCGCCCGGCTCCGTCGAGCGCGGACAGCAGGAGAGGGACGGGGTCGTCGAACATGGGGCGACGGTAGGCAGGCACCCGGACCGCGCGGCCGGCCGCGGACCCGGGCTGTGGACCGGGCAGGCGCGCGACGGGGCTGTGGACGCCTCAGTCCGCGGACGGGGACCGTGGCAGCGCGAGCACCGCCACCCCGATCGCGGCGAGCATCGCCGCGGCCCGCCACACGTCGGCGGCCCCGAGGTCCGCGCCCGCCAGCAGCACCGCGACCACGGCGAGCACCTGCGCCCCGACCTGCACGCGCGCGACCGACCGCAGCCCGTCCAGCACGACGGCGACCTCGACGCGCCCGCGCCACGAGGGCCGCGCGGCCAGCGCGGACCCCCACGTCGCGAGGTGCACCAGCAGCACGAGCAGCATCACCGTGGGCAGCGAGGGCGCACCGCCGACGAGCACGAGGAAGCCCGCGAGCCCGACGCAGACCGCGGTCGCGACCGACCACGGCCGCAGCGCGACGTACCCCCCGATCCCGAGGGAGACGACCACGACGGCAGCGAGCAGGTCGCGGTCCGCCGCCCACCCGACGACGACCATCGCCGCGACCACGAGGCCGAGCACGGCCCGCAGCACCGCCGCCGGCACGGTCGCACCGGTGGTGAGCCGGCCCTCGGGCGTCGCGCTCATCGCGCCCCCGCCCCGACGCGCCGCTGCGCCCGACGCGCGAGTCGGGCCAGGCCGACGCCCGGCGAGCTGCGCCACGCGACGAGCTCGACGTCCGCGTCCGCGAGCGCGGCGAGCCGGTCCTCGCGCGTCATCCGCACGAGCCGCAGCGCGAGCCGCTGCTTGTCG
>Ga0160439_1000893_pt1 | contig 10669 bp, 10 predicted proteins | sample HID1975M_E0MG_FD_108201 | JGI IMG/M metagenome (GOLD analysis project Ga0160439, IMG submission 108201) | Enriched soil microbial communities from UW Madison campus, WI, USA - HID1975M_E0 MG | ecosystem: Environmental > Terrestrial > Soil > Unclassified | place: USA: Madison, Wisconsin... | reverse complement strand
GCTTCAAGGGCAATCCGCTCGCCGTCGTGCCCAAGGCCGATGGCCTTCTCGACAACGAGATGCAGATGATCGCCAAGGAGTTCAACCTCAGCGAGACGGTGTTCTTCTGCAAGCCCTCGGCGGAGCGCAACACCGCCGCCCTGCGCATTTTCACGCCCTATCAGGAGCTGCCTTTCGCCGGCCATCCGACTATTGGCTCCGCCGTGGTCCTCGGCCTTCAGAACAAGCTCTCGGCTGTGCGCATGGAGGAAAAGGTCGGCCTCGTCACCGCCCTGGTTGAACGCCTCGACAAATCCACCGGCGAAGCGCGATTCTCGCTGCCAAAGCTCTCCGCCCGCGTGGACGACATCCGCGACAATCTCGGCATCGCCCAGGTTCTGGGCATCGAGATCGAGGATATTGGGTGCGATCTCTACAAGCCCGCCGTCTTTTCGGCCGGCGTGCCCTTCCATCTGGTTCCGGTCCGCAATGCGGATGTGTTGCGCCGCCTCTCGGTCAACCACGCGCTCAAGGACAAGGTGTTCACGCATGATCGGCATTCGGTCTATGTCTTCACCCTCACGCCGGACGAGCCGGAAAACGACATCGCCGCCCGCATGTTCGGCATGGGCCTGGGGGAGGATCCGGGCACCGGAGCCGCTGCCGCGGCCCTCATTGGTCTCCTGGCCGAAAACCAGCCCTTTGCCAGCGGCCAGGCTGACTTCGTCTTGCGCCAAGGCCACGAAATGGGCCGCCCCTGCCGGATTACCCTGCAACTCCGCAAGGAAAACGAGCAGCTTGTCCACGGTGCCATCGGCGGCCATGCCGTGATCGTGGGCGAGGGTACGCTCGATCTGGGAGACTGATCCTCTTTCGGGCGTTTTCCGGGCGTGCTAATTTGCGCCCGGGAATGCTCGCAGTGGGGAATGGACGATGGAAGTCGTCATTAATCTGCTCATCTGGGCCCATATCCTGGCGTTCATCGCCGGGGGCTCCAATTCCGTTGTTGGTCCGGTCATTGAGGCGCGCATGCATGGGGCCAGCCCGGAGGTTAGCGCCGGCTATTTCGCCGTGATGAACAGGCTGGGGCAGATCGGCAGGGTGGCCATGATTGTCCTCCTTGTCACCGGCCCACTCATCATGTTCCTCCGCTATGGCGGGCTTGGCGGCGCTAATATCTGGTTCTGGGTGAAGATGGCGCTGATCGTTGTCATGCTGGTCGCGATCATCTTTGGCGGCATTCAATCCAAGAAAGCCCAGGCGGGCGATGCCCAAGCCGGCACCCGCGCCCACGCTGCTCACAGGGTTACCGGCCTTGCCTTTGTCGGTGTCATCCTTGCTGCGGTTCTGGCGTTCAACTGAGGCTGCATTTGCCTTTTCCGCGCGCGGCGCCCGATAATTTTCTCGCAGACGGCCAGATTCGCCCCCACTTTCTTGCCCCATCCCCTTGCATCGTCAGCGTGATTGTCGCATGCTCCTTGCAAATAGAGAGCACTTCCATGCAGCGCCGTCGCGCCAAAGCCATTGCAATCGCTCAGCAGCAGGTCCTTCAGACCAAGCTGATGATTGCGGCTGCCATGCTGCTTTTGCCTGCGCTCCTTCTCCTTCTTATCAGCCCCTGATCACCGGCAGCTCGGATAACGAGCGGGTCGTCAGGGGATTGCGCCACAAACCGAACATTAGAAATGTCCGGTCCAGCGAGCCATTGCCTCGGGGCCGATAGGAAAAGAGCCTGATATGACCAGCACTGCTTCCAACAGCAACAAAGAACGCGTCTTCATCTTCGACACCACGCTGCGCGATGGCGAGCAGTCGCCCGGTGCCACCATGACGCTGGAAGAAAAGCTGCAGGTTGCCGAATCTCTCGACGAAATGGGCGTCGACATCATCGAAGCCGGTTTCCCCATTGCTTCCAATGGCGACTTCGAGGCCGTCGTTGCCGTCGCCAAGCAGGTCAAGCGCGCCACCGTCGCCGGTCTCGCCCGCGCCATCACCGCCGATATCGATCGCGCCGGTGAGGCCGTCCGCCACGCCCAGCGCGGCCGCATCCACACCTTCGTTTCCACCTCGCCCATTCATCTGGCCCACCAGATGAAAAAGACCGAGGACGAGGTCATCGAGATCATCTCGCGCACTGTCGCGCACGCCCGCAATCTGGTGGACGATGTGGAATGGTCGGCCATGGACGCCACCCGCACGCCGCTCGAATTTCTGAAGCGCTGCGTCGATGCCGCCATCAAGGCTGGCGCGACCACGATCAATCTGCCCGATACGGTCGGCTATGCCGTTCCCGACGAGCATTTCCGCATGTTCAAGACCATCATCGAGAGCGTGCCCAATTCCGACAAGGCCATCTTCTCGGTCCACTGCCATGACGATCTGGGCATGGCCGTCGCCAATTCCCTGGCCGGCGTGGCTGGCGGCGCGCGCCAGATCGAATGCACCATCAATGGGCTGGGCGAACGCGCCGGCAATGCCGCGCTCGAGGAAGTGGTGATGGCGCTGCGCACCCGCGGCGATGCCATGCCGTTCTTCACCGATATCGACAGCACCCATCTGGCCCGCGCCAGCAAGGTTGTGTCCGCCGCCTCGAACTTCCCGGTGCAGTACAACAAGGCCATCGTCGGCAAGAACGCTTTCGCCCATGAAAGCGGCATCCATCAGGATGGCATGCTGAAGAACGCCGAAACCTACGAGATCATGACCCCGGCCAGCGTCGGCATCAAGGAAACGACCCTGGTCATGGGCAAGCATTCGGGTCGCGCCGCCTTCAAGGACAAGTTGAAGGAGCTGGGCTACGAGCTTGGCGATAATGCCTTCCAGGAAGCCTTCCAGCGCTTCAAGGATCTGGCCGACCGCAAGAAGCACGTCTACGACGCCGACATCATCGCGCTGGTCGATGACGAAGTCGGCTCCGTCGGCGACCGCATCAAGCTGGTTGACATGGAAGTCGTCTCCAAGACCGGCGGCGTCCACAAGTGCAACCTTGTCGTTACCATTGATGGCGAAGAGACCAGCGTTTCCTATGAAGGCACCGGTTCGGTCGACGCCATCTTCAACGCCATCAAGGCCGCTGCCGGGCAGGACCCGCATCTGGTGCTCTACGCCGTCGACGGCGTCACCGGCGGCACCGATGCGCAGGCCTCGGCCCATGTCCGTCTCGAAATGAACGGCCGTATCGCCTCGGGCAATGCTGCCGAGCCCGATACGCTGGTGGCCTCGGCCCGTGCCTATCTCAACGCGCTCAACCGCGTCATGATCGAGCGCGGCGCCTCGGCACAAGGCGCGCTGGCCGGCTGATCGCCCGCCAGTCGAAGATATAGAACAGCATGGCCGGACATCATCGTCCGGCCATTTTGTTTTGGGGCCCTATCTCTCCCACCCACCGGCCCGCCTCCCTCCCCCTCGCGGGGAGGGATTGAGGGTGGGGGGCGGGGAGCCTGGAACCCCGCAAGCAGCTCCAGCTCTTCCCAAATTGACCCGCCCTTGCCATGATCCGCCAGCGAATCCCGCCGGCATAGGCTGGGCCGCAGGAGGTCGTCATAAGCTTTCCTTCCCCACTGAGCCGGGACGAATTTCGTGGCGCGCTCTTTGCGCTCGGCGCGCTGCTGGCGATTGTCCTGGCGATCGCCTCGCTCTCCATCAATTTGCCCGGTGCCTTGCTGCTGCAGAGCCTGCGCTTCCACCTGATTGCCGCAGGGCTCTGCCTGCTTGTGCTGATGGTCATTGCCGGGGCCCGCTGGCGTGCCGGTCTTTTTGCGCTCGTGCTGATCGCGGCCAGTGCCCATGCAGGGCGCTTCGTGCTCGAATATCAGGACCGCCGTTCCGAGCCATTGGGGCCGCCGGTGGCCGAAATCTCGTTCATCAGCTTCAACGTGCTCACAGGCAATCGACGTTCAGTCGAGGCGGCCGATTTCCTTGCTGCCTCTGGCGCCGACATCGCCGTGGTTATGGAGACGCCGGGCATTTTCAATCAGCTGGATCGCCTGAGGGAGACCTTCCCGTATTCGATCGGATGCACTCGGCCCCAGACCTGCGATATCTCCATTCATTCCCGCCTGCCCATCGAGGGCGGCGAGATCCGCACCATGCAGCCCTTTCATTTCGAGCGGCTGGCCATCGCACCCGTCACGATTGGTGGGCAAAAGGTCACCATCGTCGGCGTCCACCTGTCAAAACCTTATTTCGATGAGGCGTCGTGGCTGGAGCTGCTGACCATTGAGCGCGTTCTCAGCCGGATCGAGGGGCCAGTCCTCCTGGCCGGTGATTTCAATTCCGCCCTCTGGTCGGGCCCCGTCGCGCGTCTTGCCCGCGCGCAGGATCTGGCTCCAGCTCCGTTCTACCCCGCGACCTGGCCGGTCCGCGCGGGGCCGCTCGGCGTGCCGATTGACAATATCCTCACCCGCGGCAATGCGCGTATCATGGCGCTGTCTGCGGGCAGTGACAGCTTTGGATCCAACCACCGTCCGCTGTCGGCCCGTGTAGAGCTCTACGCGGCTCCCTGAGCGGCACGAAGCGCGATGGGCAGTGTGGCCTCGAGAATTGCCATCTCGGCCTCTGGCGCCGCGCTGATGCGAATGTGCTTATCGAGCCCCGGCGCCATCGGCTTGCGGATGAACACGCCCAGCTTGCCTAATTCTTCCAGTACCTTCTGGGCGTAGGCACCGTCGCGGCCGCAGTCAATTGTCACAAAATTTGTCGCCGAAGGCAGCGGAATTAACCGATTGGCGGTCGAAATGTTAGCAATACGCTGACGCGAAGCGGCAATCTGCGACTTTACCCAGTCGAGATAGGCCTCATCGTTCAGCGCTGCCAGCGCCCCTGCCTGAACCAGCCTGTTGACCCCGAAATGATTGCGAACGCGGTTGAAGGCGCCGATCACCTGCCGGTGGCCGATGGCATAGCCGCAGCGCATCCCGGCCATGCCATAAGCCTTTGAAAAGCTTCGCAGTCTCAACACGTTCGCGCGGGACGTATCGATTGGAGGAAGACCGTCATCCGGCGCCAGTTCGCCATAGGCTTCGTCCAGCACAAGGACGCAAGTCTCTGGCAATGCTGCGATAAATCGCTCCACTGCCGCCGCCGGCCAGAAGGAGCCCATCGGATTGTCCGGATTGGCGAGGTAGACCATCTTCGCACCCGTCCGCAGCACAGCCGCGAGCAGGCCGTCCAAATCCTCGTTAACGCCTTGATACGGAACGTATTCCAGCCGCCCGCCATAGCCAGCGACATGGTAGTTGAAGGTCGGATAGGCCCCCAGCGAGGTCACCACCACGTCACCGGGCGCAATGAACAACCGCACCGCCAGTCCCATCAGGCCATCGGCGCCTTCCCCAACAGCAATCTCGTCGGCGGCGATTCCAAGCCTGGTGGCCAGTGCCACCCGCAAAGCATGGTTCTCGGGGTCGGGATAGGCCCAGCTCTTGGACGCCTCTTCGCGCATGGCCGTCAGCGCTAAGGCACTGGGGCCAAATGCAGATTCATTGGCACCCAGCCGCGCCCGCACTGCTATCCCACTCCGCCTCTCGAGCGCTTCCGGCCCGACAAAGGGGACGGTTTCGGGCAAGTCCGATACGATTGCGGTAAAGGGGGGCAGGGGCATGGACGCCTCCAATTTGGCTCTCGATCTATTCTTAGCGGGTCGTCCAACCGGAGCCACTCCCCGACATCAAGTTTCTGCACAGGACGAGGCGGAAAAATCCCCAGCCGCGACAAGGGTCGATAAAATTCTAATTAAGTTGCAGCCACTTGGGAAAGATGTCGGGAACTATGCGGGTTCAGTCTCAGCCTATGCCGAACCACCGGCGATTCCCACGAATGCCATGGAGCCCGACAATGCCGCCCACCTTCTTGCTCGCTCGCGATCACTTGCAGCGCGCCGCCGTTATCCTGCAGGGCGCCGACACGCGCTCGCGCCAGCTGCGCCACATCATCGAGCGGACCATTGGGCTGATGGACGATCTGCGCCAGGAAGCCAACGAAATGCCGGAAAATGTCTATAGCCTCGAGGCTTACCGCCGTGAGCGCGGCTAGGCCCGCCGCGCGTCAGGCAGATAGTCGCCACGCGACATTTTTATCCACAGTCCGAGATTTTAGACGCTAGACAGACCAAAATGCCTTTGTTAGAACGCGCCAACTTTGAAGAACGGCGTTGTCGAAACAAAGCCGGGTGCATAGCTCAGATGGTAGAGCAGCTGACTCTTAATCAGCGGGTCCAAGGTTCGAGCCCTTGTGCACCCACCAAAGTTCTCCTTGCCTGGCAAGGTTTTAACAAGGCGGCCTCTGGGCCGCCTTTGTTGTTTCAGCCCCTGGGCCGGCCCGCGAAAATATCTGCTCACCGGCGAAAGAAGTACGGTAGTTCTCCTCTTCCGACGCTGGACAGGTCCAAATCGCTTTGCTAGAAGGCGTCAACTTTGAAGACGGCGTTGTCAAAACAAGGCCGGGTGCATAGCTCAGATGGTAGAGCAGCTGACTCTTAATCAGCGGGTCCAAGGTTCGAGCCCTTGTGCACCCACCAAAGTTCTCCCTGCCACGGCACGGAGTTAACAAGGCGACCTTCGGGTCGCCTTTGTTGTTTCCGGCGCTGCGCAGTTTCGCCTGCCGGGCGACGATCCACATTAGGCCACCTGCGCCGGCCCATGCGCGAGGCAATTCTCAGAACCCGAAACAAAAATATCGGGGCACGAATGCCCCGGCATCTCCAAGCAAATCCTGGGTTTCTAGCTGGCCTTGACGTTGCGGCCGATCTTCTCGCCAGTCACGGGGTGCTGGTAGTGAAACGGCGGGATGAAGACATCCGGCAAGGCCGCATAGGTGTGGGTGGGGAGCCGATCCGGCGGGAAAGATTCGCTCATGGTTGTCAGCGGGAGCGTCTCCTGGCCGAAGCCCTTTTCATAGGGCGTATAATAAGTTGCGAACCAGGTGAGGCGGGAGATTTTCCAGGTGCCGCCTTCGCGGACATATTCGTTCTCGTAGACCCCTTCGGCAAACTGGGCATGCTTTCCGAACTCACCGGCCTGGATGAACGCCCGCCAGCGGCCGAGCGCCTTGTCCCCGCCTTCGTCCAGCGTCACGACACCTTGCAATTGCATGTGGTTCATCAATTGCCCGTGGTTGAGCCCGTCATGCCCCTTACCCATGACATCGCGCAGGAAAATGCGAATGCGTTCAATACCTTGGTAAACCCCACGGCCGCCGATTTCGATCTCGCCGTCCTGGCTGAACAGTTCGGCCAGATCGCTCCACAGCGCCTTGTCTACAAAGTAGCCATAGGTGCGCTGCAGGACCTTGATGGCTTCGATATCTTCCAGACGCTGCAGGCGCCGCTCCAACGCTGCTATCTGGCTGGCCTGTTGGGCAATTATTGTCTCGTTCATTGCGAAACTCCTCCTAATTTCGGTATGGGTCGTTGCTGGTCGTGCCCTGCGCTGCCAATTCGGCGAGTTCGGCATCACCCAGTCCCGCCCACTCGCGCAGCACTTCTTCAGTGTGCTGGCCGAGCATGGGAGCAGGATTGAGCCGGGGCAGTCCGGTTACGGCAAAACGGAACGGCAGGCCCTGGTAGGGCCGCAGGCCCGCTTCGGGATGGTCAATTTCCTCGAAGAAATGCGTTGAGTGCAGGTGGGGATCGAGCGCGACGTCCCTGCCATGGCACACCGGCGCTGCGGCAATGCCGGCCCGCTGCAGGCGCGGCGCGATCCAGTGTTTTTCGTGCTTTTCCGTCCACACGGCCACAGCACCATGCAATTGGTCGGCGTGTCGGATGCGGTCATCCTGCGTGGCGAGGGCGATGTCCGCCAAATCGGCACGGCCGATCAGGTGGGCGAGGGTGCTCCATTTTTCCTCGGTATCGATGCTGATCGCCACCCATTCTTCGGAGCCGCGGCAGCGGAAGGCGTCGTGAATAATGGCCGAGTTCTGTCGATTGCCCTGCGGCGCTGGGGGCTCGTTGTTCTCCAGCGACGCCAGGACGAGGCCCCCGATCAGCGGCATCGCCGCTTCCACCTGCGAAATCTCGACATATTGGCCGCGCCCGGTCTGCTCGCGCTGGTGCAGCGCGGTCATGATGGCGGCGGCGCCGTTATACCCCCCGATAGGGTCGAGATAGGCCGGCCCGGTGGCAGTCGGTGCCCCGTCGCCATATCCGATGAAATTGCTCATTCCGGTGGAAAATTCCATGCTCGGACCGAGCGCCGACAGGCCCGCCATGGGTCCGTCGATACCGAAGGCCGGCATTTCAACCAGAATGATGCCGGAGTTGATGGCGCTGAGCGCTGCATAATCAAGGCCCATGCGAGCCAGCGTTCCGGGTGTAAAATTCGAGACGATCACATCAGCGCTGGCCGCGGCGACCTGAAGCGCTTCACGGCCACCGGGGCTCTTGATGTCGATGCAGAGCGATCGCTTGTTGAGGTTCTGCGAATTGAACAGCACGGTGCGATCGTAGGGGCGATCGCCCAGCACGCCGTCGGGATAGCGCCGGGGATTTTCACCGGTCAAGCCGCCGCGCCAGAGATCCATGCGCTTGGCGGCCTCGACATGGACGACGTCGGCGCCGAGCGCAGCCAGAACGCGGCCCACAAAGGGCCCGGCCCATGCGGTGGTGACGTCCAGAACGCGTATGCCGTGGAGGGGACCGGCGCTCATGATGATGCATCCTCTTCCGTTGTCAGGGCATTTTCGGCGCGCCAGCACGCCTGGCTGAGGCGGAACGGTGCGCCGAAAGCGCGGCGCTCGCCCGCATCCGTCTGCGCGCTCTTCCAATATTTACGGGCTGCCAGGTGAGGGGAGTTTGCCAGCTCTTCAGGCGTGAGGCTGGCGGCGGCCGGCACGCCAAGGCTTTGAAGCAGCATCACCAGGTCGGCTGCCGTAATGTCCTTTGCGGCGGCACTGGCCTGCTCGGAAACCTGATCCCAGCGTGCGAGCCGATCCACCTGCGTCTGAAAATCGGGATGGTCGCGCAGCGCACTCAGTCCCAACGCTTCGCACATTGCCGGCCAGCGATAGGCGTAGACGAATACGGTCACCCATCCGTCGCGGGCGCGGATCAGCAGGTCGGGATTGTATTTGGTGCCGTTCCGTTCATCGAATGTGCCACTGTAGAAATATTGATTGGGCAAATTGTAACTCATCGAAGCCGCAGTCTTGTGGACGTCGATGTCGATCAGTTCGCCCGCACCGGTTCGCAAGGCGGCGAGGACCGCGGTATAGGCTCCAACCCCTGCCACATGCTGCACACGGTGCCCGACGCCAAAAAGCGGCGCCTCGCCGGTGCGACCGTTGTAGTACATGATGCCGGACAGGGCCTGGTGGACCATTTCGCCGCCCTGCCAACCGGCATAAGGCCCATATTCCCCGAAATCGCTGATGCGGCAGAATACTGTCTTGCCTGCAGGGTCTCGAAGTCGATCCACAAGGTCACCGCGGGGCACCAAGACGACGTGCGCGGCCGCACACATGGCCTTGAGGCGGGCAAAGTCCCTTTCGGCGTCCAGCACAACCGAACGCTTGTCGATGTTCAGATGGTAAAACGTGGTGGAGTCGCCGTGCAGCTTGCTGAACGGCCCGACCTTGCGAACCTGCGATCCGCCCGGTGGTTCAACGAGAACGACGTCGGCTCCGTATCCCGACATCAATCGTGAGCAATATTGTCCGGCCACCGATTCAGAGAGATCGATGACCTTGAGATCTGCAAGTGCGGTCATTGCGCAGCGTTGACCTCGCGCGTGCGGTAGATGACGCTGCGCCGACACAAGGCGACGGGGCGTCCGGTTGCCGTCTGCACCAATTGCTCGGTATCGAAATAGTGGTGCCCCTTGCGCTCATACACCGCGACGACGCGCCCACTGGCGGACAGTGTCTCGCCGGGCTCGGCCCAATCAAGCATCTGGGTGTCACCCGAAACATGGATGCCGGGCGTCGAATACTGGAAGCTGTTGATCGCGTCGTGGCTGGTCAGGTGCTGGTAGGCGACGGGATGAATGCTGCCATAGGGCCATTGACCCGAAACCCCGCCAATTCGTCCAAGCATCCGTTGGTGTTCGGTTTGGTCCATCAGGGTCGGTGCGCTGGACAGGAACTGCCCGGGCGCGAGGATGCCGGGCTCGGCAAGGGGCAGTTGTTCGGGCACGGGCAGCACCTGACGCGTAAAATCAGCGGGCACTGTGGGTGCCTGGTTAGGGAGGGCGGCGTCACCGATGGCCAGGACTGCGTCTTCGCGCATGACCACGATGTCGCAACGCTCTCCGTCCGCGTCCGATACAAATCGATAACAAGCGGTGAGCTGGTCCTGGTGGTAGCCGGGGCGGATATGTTTCATCGCGACACGGCCGCGCTTCAGCCAGTCCTTGCCCCACCGGTCGACCAGTGCTGGCATGGTGTGCGCGCAGATGACGATCCCCGGCACCAACGCGCCCTGATAACCATAGCGCTGGGCGACGCTGTCATCATGGATGCCGCCGGCTTCTTCCTGATGCTTGGACCGCTCGCGCGTGGGATGGCCGACTTCATTGATGACGGTGAAATCGAAGACGTGGTCGGCATTGCTGCGGTCGAGCGCTTCGGCGGACATGTTTGCTGCATTCATCGGGAATAGATCTCCAGACGGTCGCGGACTTCGTCCCCGACGCGATAGATGGCGAGTACGGTGAACACCACGATGAGACCGGGCAGAACCGGGGCCATCGGGTCG
>Ga0160439_1000892_pt1 | contig 10674 bp, 9 predicted proteins | sample HID1975M_E0MG_FD_108201 | JGI IMG/M metagenome (GOLD analysis project Ga0160439, IMG submission 108201) | Enriched soil microbial communities from UW Madison campus, WI, USA - HID1975M_E0 MG | ecosystem: Environmental > Terrestrial > Soil > Unclassified | place: USA: Madison, Wisconsin... | reverse complement strand
TCCTCGGCGCGCTCGGCGTACCGGCCCATCCACCACAGGTTCTCGGCGGTGCGCGGGGAGATGCCGGCACCCTGGCGCCGGCTGCCCGCGGTGATCTCGAGCGACGTGTCCTCGGCGGCCTGCTCGGTCTGGCTGGACAGCACCCAGACGTCCTTGGCGACGGCGCCGGACGACGACGACACCACGGCCGACCCGGCCACGCGCGCGAGCCCGCCGGCCATCACCGCGTACGAGCCGCGGTGCGCCACCGCGTACGTGCGCAGCATCGCGGCCTGAGACCCGCCGGCGCCGTCGGGCCGGTGGCCGGGCTCCTGGCCGGCCCACGCCCACGGCTCGGCGGCGATCCGTGCCGCGAGCTGCTCGCGCGCGGCAGCGTCGAGGGTCCAGCCCTGGATGAGGCCGGGCGCGGTGCGGCGCACCGTGGGCAGCACGACGAGCTCGTCGAGGTGCGCGAGCACGTGCGAGAGGCTCGCGGGCTCCCCGCACCACCAGGTGGGCGCGGACGGCAGGGCGAGGTCCTGGTCGAGGATCGTCCGGGCCAGGCGCGGCAGGTAGGCGAGCAGCGCCGGGTTCTCGAGCACCGAGGCGCCCAGCGGGTTGACGACGCTCACGTTCCCCGCGCGCAGGGAACGCACCAGGCCGGGCACGCCGAGCCGCGAGCCGGTGCGCAGGTCGAGCGGGTCGCACCACTCGGCGTCGACGCGGCGCAGCACCACGTCGACCGGCTCGAGCCCGTCGAGCGCACGCAACCAGACTCGACCGTCGCGCACCAGCAGGTCGGTGCCCTCGACGAGCGGCAGGCCGAGCATCGAGGCGAGGTAGGCCTGGTCGAACGCGGTCTCGCTGGCCGGCCCGGAGGTGAGCAGCACGATCCGCGGCTGCTCGGCGTGCGGCGGAGCGACGTCGCGCAGCGCCGCGCGCATCGCGTGGAAGAACGGGCCGATGCGCTGGATCGACGCCTGGCGGTAGACGTTCGCGAGCACCTGCGACACGACGCGGCGCCCCTCCATCGCGTACCCGGCCCCGGACGGCGCCTGCGTGCGGTCGGCGACGGCTCGCCAGCCGCCGACCGGGTCCCGCACGAGGTCGGTCGCGGTGAGCACGAGCTCGCGGCCGCCGGGCAGGCGCAGGCCGTCGACCGCGCGCAGGAACCCGGGGTGCGCGACGACGGACGTCGGGGGGAGCAGCGAGTCCGTGAGCAGCCGGCGCGCGCCGTAGACGTCCTGAAGCACCGCGTCGAGCAGCTCCGCACGCTGCACGAGGGCCGCGTCGAGGTCCGACCACTCGGCCTCGTCGACCGTGACCGGCGCGGGGTCCAGGCGCCATGGACCCGCACCCTCGGGGCGGTCCGCGCCGTACGTGACGCCGTGGTCGGCGAGCAGCCGCTCGGCGTCCTCCCGGGCGCGTGCGAGGGTCGCCTGATCGGGGGCGTCGGCCGGGTCCGGGAGCCAGCCCCAGTCCGGGCGGTGCTCGGGAGGGCTCCCGTCCGCGGCCGGCCGCGGGGACGAGAGCAGGTCGGTCACACCCGGGAGTCTGGCCTATGTCCGGCCACCTCCGCGCGTGCGGCACGCCCCCCGGCCTGGCGGGTCGCCCGTTCGCGCGGCGTCCGGCTCGCTACGGTCGGGCACATGCGCGGGTTCAGCAGGTTGCGGGTGCGCCTGTGGTGGGAGCGCGCGTTCTGGGTGCTGCCGACGGTCGGCGTGCTGCTCGGGGGCTGCGTCGCCGTGCAGACCGCGCTGCTCGATGGAGTTCTTCCCGCGTCGGACGCGGTGTCGTCGTCGGCGATGACCGCGATCCTCACGGCCGTCGGTGGCGGGATGGTCACCTTCACCGGCTTCGTGTTCTCGTTCGTGGTGCTGCTGCTGCAGTTCGGCTCGAGCCAGTACTCGCCGCGCGCGGTGTCCTACTTCCTGCGGGCACGTGCCACGCAGGCGATCCTCGCGATCTTCCTCGGCACCGTCGTGTACTCGTTCCTCAGCGTCGTGGTCGTGCCGGAGGACGGCGAGTCGGGAGCGATCTGGACGGTCGCGGTCGCCGTGTTCCTGCTCTTCGTGAGCCTGGTCGCGTTCATCGCGCTGCTGCACTCGGTGGGCAGTCGCGTGCGCGTGGACGCGGTGCTCTCGCGGATGGGGAGCACCGCGCGCAGCGAGATGGCGCGCCGGCTGCACACCGCGCGCCGGGTCGACGACGTGAGGGACGCGCCGGACGACGACGAGCGCGACGCGCGGACGCTGCGGTACACCGGGCACTCCGGCCAGGTGGTGGCGATCGACGTGCGCCGCCTCCTGCGGATCGCGCGTCGGACGGGTGCGCGCATCGAGGTCCTCGTGCGCGTGGGCGACTCCGTCTCCCGCGGCACCCCGGTGGTCCTCGTGCAGGGCGCGGGGCCCGACGGGATCCTGGCGCGCTGCCTCGTCGTGGACGTCGAGCGCTCGCTGCGGCACGACCCGCTCTACGCGCTGCGGCTCCTCGTCGACATCGCCCTGCGCGCGCTGTCGCCGGCGGTCAACGATCCGACCACCGCCGTGCGCTCGCTCGACGAGATCGAGGAGGTGCTGCGCGATGCGTCAGCGTTGCGGCTCGGGCCGCGCGTCATGCGCGCCCGGGGCGGCGTGGTGCTCGTGCCCCGGGCGACGTGGCGGGACGTGGTGGAGCTGGCCCTGCTCGAGATCACGATCTTCGGCAGCGCCCAGCCCCAGGTGAGTCGCCGGTTGACGGCGATGGTCGACGACCTGCTCGCCGACGTCGCCGTCGACCAGCGAGCGCCGCTGCTCGAGGTGCGCGAGACGCTGGTCGCGCTCGTCGAGGGCCGCTCGGACCACGACCTGGTCACGGTCGCGCTCACCGCAGACCGCCAGGGCCTGGGTGGGACGCTCGGACTCGCGGTCCCGCGCGGCCGCTGAGACCGCTCAGCCGCCCCGGTTCGGGGGCTCGAAGTGGATGCCGTCGTGCCCGGCCTGCTCCTCGGCGCGGATCACGTGCATCGCCGCGTTGATGAGGGCCAGGTGCGTGAACGCCTGCGGGAAGTTGCCCAGGTGCCGGCCGGAGCGCGGCTCGATCTCCTCGGCGTACAGGTTGAGCGTGCTCGCGAACGAGAGGAGCCGCTCGCACAGGGCGCGGCCGCGGTCGAGCTCGCCGATCTCGACGAGCGCCGAGACCAGCCAGAACGAGCAGATGGTGAACGTGCCCTCCTCGCCGGAGAGGCCGTCGTCGGTCTCCTCGACGCGGTAGCGCAGCACGAGGCCGTCGACCGTGAGCTCGTCGGCGATCGCCAGGACGGTCGCGCGGACGCGCTCGTCATCGGGCGGCAGGAACCGCAGCAGGGGGACCAGCAGCAGCGAGGCGTCCAGCGCGTCGGACCCGTAGCGCTGCACGAACACACCGCGCTCGTCGACGCCGTTGGCGCAGATGTCCGCGTGGATCTCGGCGGCGAGCTTGCCCCACTGCTCGGCGAAGTCGGGTTCGTCGTGCATCCGCGCGAGGCGGGCGCCGCGGTCGAGGGCGACCCAGCACATGAGCTTGCTCGACGTGAAGTGCTGCGGCTCGCCGCGCACCTCCCAGATGCCGCGATCGGGCTCGTGCCAGTGCTTGATGGCCTCCTCGACCTGCCGCTTGAGGATGGGCCACAACGCCTCGGGCAGCTGCTCGCGGGACTTGGTGTGCAGGTAGACTGAGTCCAGCACCGCGCCCCACACGTCGTGCTGGCGCTGGTCGTACGCGCCGTTGCCGATCCGGACGGGGCTCGCGCCCTCGTAGCCGGTCAGGTGCGTGAGCTCGTGCTCCTCGAGCGTGTCCTCGCCGCCCACGCCGTACATGATCTGCAGGTCCTTGTTGTCCCGGCAGACGTCGTGGATGAAGGCGAAGAAGTCGTTCGCCTCGCGGTCGAGCCCGAGCGTGTACAGCCCCCACAGGGCGAAGGTCGAGTCGCGGATCCAGGCGTACCGGTAGTCCCAGTTGCGCTCACCGCCCGGGGTCTCGGGCAGGCTCGTCGTGGCCGCGGCGAGCAGCGCACCCGTCGGCGCGTACGTCAGGCCCTTGAGCGTGAGCGCGCTGCGCTGCAGGTACGTGCGCCACGGGTGGTCGGGGAAGACACCCTGCGTGATCCACTCGCGCCAGAACTCCTGCGTGCGCCACAGCATGTCCGCCGCCTGGTCCCACGTCGACGGAGCAGGCAGGGGCGACCAGGACAGCGCGACGTACGCCTTGTCGCCGTTGGTCATCCGCGTGCGCGCCGAGGCGGTGCGGCCGTCGATCCCGAGCCGGAGGCTCGACGTGAGCCGCAGCGTGGGGCCGCCGACCTCGGGGTCGGGCACGGCCTGGATCTCCTTGTAGCCACTGCCGACGTAGTCCCAGCGGGCCTCGGAGCGCGCGTAGTTGGGCGCGGGCGCGCACGTGACCTCGAGGTCGACCGTGCCGCTGATGCACGTGATGGTCCGCAGCAGGATGTGCTCGGCGTCGTCGTCGGTCGGGGTCCGACGATGCGTGGCGGAGCGCTCCTGCTCGTTGTGCCAGGGCCCCATGACCATCGCGTCGCGTACGACGAGCCACCCCGTGGGCGTCTGCCACGTGGTCTCGAGCACGAGCGTCCCCGGCAGGTAGCGGCGCGCGGTGGGCACCCGGATGCCGTGCGGGCCGACCCGGAACGAGCCGGCGCTGCGATCCAGGTTCGCCGCGAAGATGCTCGGCGAGTCCGGCCGCGGCACGCACATCCACTCGACTGCGCCGGCGGGGGAGATCAGGCAGTTCGACTCGCAGTCGGACAGGAACGCGTAGCTCGCGATGGGCGGGAAGCTGGAACGGGACCCCGTGTCGGAGGGCGTGCCGTGCACGGGGGGAGGTGTCGCTGGAGCCATGTCTCAGCGTGCTGCATCGCTGACCACGTTGTCAGCCCCCCCGCCCTGTGACGTGGTTCGCCCCGCTGCCACGGCGTTGCCGGTTGTGTTCAGCGTTGATGCCGCTCTGTGCAATCAACGCTGCACGCTGATTCGCTGCGCATCCCTCCCGCCGTAGCCCACGTCGAAGACTTCGTGACGTCACGCGTGACGGAGTCTTCGACCTGGAGCGTGCGGCGTCAGTCCGCCAGCGAGCGGCGGACCGCGGCGACCGTGGCGGCCACCGCGCTCGCGTCCGTCGCCCAGTTGCTCACCGAGAAGCGGACCACGGCGCGGCCGCGCCAGCGCGAGGGGTAGGCGTAGGCCACGCCGTCGTCCCGGATGCGCGCGGCGAGGGCCGTCGTCGCGTCGTCGTCGGCCAGGGCGACGCAGACCTGGGTGTAGACCACGTCGTTGACGACTTCGACCCCGGGGAGGGCGGCCAGCTGGGTGGCCAGGTCGACGGCCGCGGCGTGCAGCCCGTCGACGAGCGCAGCGACCCCCGCCCGTCCGAGCGTGGCCAGCACTGCCCACACCGGCACGCCGCGAGCCCGGCGGGACATCTCGGGGACGTGCTCGTGCGGGTCGTGGCCGGTCGCGGCGGCGGGCAGGTAGCTCGCGGTGGCGCCGAACGACGCGCGGGCGGCCGCCTGGTCCGCGACGATCGCCAGGCCGCAGTCGTACGGGGTGTTGAGCGTCTTGTGCGCGTCCGTGGCCCACGAGTCGGCGTCCGCATAGCCGCTGGTCAGGTGCGCGAGGCTCGGTGACGCGGCTGCCCACAGGCCGAACGCGCCGTCGACGTGCACCCAGGCGCCGGCCTCGTGCGCGACGCCGATCGCGGCGGCCATGTCGTCGAAGGCGCCCGAGTGCAGGTTGCCGGCCTGCAGGCAGACGATCGTCGGGGACTCGTCCAGGGCGGCGGCCAGCGCGCCCACGTCGATGCGGCCCTGCTCGTCGGCCGGCACGAGCTCGGCCGCGCCGAGCCCGAGGTACCGCGCGGCGATGTCGACCGACGCGTGCCGCTCGGCCCCGGCGATCCAGCGCACGCGCGGTCCGCCGCTCAGCCCGCGGGTCGCGACGTCCCAGCCCGCACGCGCGAGCAGCCGGTCCCGGCCGGCGCCCAGCCCGACGAAGTTCGCCATCGTCGCACCCGTCACGAACCCGACCCCCGCCCCGGCGGGGAGCCCGAGCAGGTCGAGCAGCCACGTGGCGGCGAGCTCCTCGACGGCGGCCGTGCCGGGCATCGTCGTGCGCATCGCGGCGTTCTGGTCCCACGCGCCGACGAGCCAGTCCGCAGCCAGCGACACCGGGTAGGTGCCGCCGATCACCCAGCCGTAGAACCGCGGCGACTGGCTCGCGAGGAGCCCGGGCTCGACCGCCTCGACGAGCCGGGCGACGACGTCGCGCGGGTCCTGGGGGTCGGCGGGCAGGTCGGGTCCAAGAGCCTCGACCACCTCGGGGATGCCCGACGAGGCGGGGATGGGCCGCTCCGGCATGCCCGTGAGCCACGCGACGGCGCTGCGTTGCGCGAGGTCGAGCAGCTCGGCGTAGTCGGCCGACGACATGCTGCGAGTGTTCTCCTGGCGGCCGGTGCGGTCAACGCCTGGTCAACTTCGGATCGAGAAGCCCGCAGCGTCCGGCTCGTCGGCGTCCTGCACCTCGAGGGACGTCACGACCGCCCCCGGCGGACCGGTGCGGAACCACGCCACCAGTCGCTCGACCGCCTCGTCGTCCCCGCCGAGGTGCGCCTCGACGCCGCCGTCGTCCCGGTTGCGTACCCACCCCCGCACGCCGAGCCGCTCCGCCTCGGCGCGCGCCGACCAGCGGAACCCGACGCCCTGCACCGAGCCGGTCACGACCACCCGCCTGCTGCTCATCACGTCAGTCTCGACCCGCCGCTCCCTGTACGCCCCGCTCGGGGCAGTCCTACGCTGCCGAGATCACCCGCTCAGTGAGGAGCACGGACATGGCCCACGGCGACATCACCCACATCGACATCCCGGCCGACGACATCCCGCGCGCGATCGCGTTCTACCGCGAGCTGTTCGGCTGGGACATCAAGGAGTACCCCGGCTACGAGGGCTACCCGATGTGGACGGCACCCAACACGATCAGCGGCGGCGGGATCAGCCCGCGCGACGACGTGCTGAAGAGCCCGCGCAGCTACGTCGAGGTCGACTCGATCGACGAGTCCCTCGCCAAGGCGGTCGAGCTCGGCGGCGCGGTGGTCACCCCCAAGCAGGAGATCTCGCCGACCAGCTGGTGGGCCTCGTTCACGGACTCGGAGGGCAACCAGCTGGCCCTGTACGAGGGGACGACGGCATAGCCTCGGCCCGTGACCGCACTCCCGCTCGAGCTGCGCGCCGACTGCTCGCGCTGCGTGGGCCTGTGCTGCGTGGCGTCCTCCTTCCGCCGGTCGTCGGAGTTCGCGTTCGACCGCGAGTTCGGCGACCCGTGTCGCAACCTGCGCGACGACGACCGCTGCGCGATCCACGCGAGGCTGCGGACCAGCGGGATGTCCGGCTGCACCACGTACGACTGCTTCGGCGCCGGGCAGCGGGTCACGCAGCAGCTGTACGGCGGCCACAGCTGGCGCGAGGGGGCAGCGGTCGCGGACGAGATGTTCGCCGACTTCTGGGCTGCCCAGACCGTGCACGAGCTGCTCTGGTAGCTCGCCGACGGGCTCGAGCGGGTGAGCGCCGGGCCGGTGCACGGACGGCTGCAGTCGCTGACCGACGAGCTCGACGCCCTGATGGCCACGAGCGAGGCGCTGCGCTCGGTGGATGCCCTGGCGCTGCCGGCCCTCGTCGCGCCCGTGCTCGACGAGGTCGTCGCGCTGGTCGGGGGAGGCGGCCCTCAGCACCGGCGCGCCGACCTGGCCGGCCGCCGCCTGACCGACCTGCGGGGCGCGTGCCTACGCGGCGCGAGCCTGCTGGGCGCGGACCTGCGCGGCGCCGACCTGCGCGAGGCGGACCTGCTCGGCGCCGACCTGCGGGGATCTGACCTGCGCGGCGCGGACCTGTCGACCGCGCTGTTCGTCACGCCGCGCCAGGTCGCCTCGGCGACCGGGGACGGGACGACGCGGCTGCCCGGGCGCCTGGGGGGCGCGCCGCAGTGGTGGGCCTGAACGGAGCGGGTGACGGGAATCGAACCCGCGCTATCAGCTTGGGAAGCTGAAGTTCTGCCATTGAACTACACCCGCACGAACGTCGACCGGAGCCCCAGGGGCCCCCGCCGTCGTCGGCCCGGTCAGCATACCCGGACCTCCGCGACCGACGAACTCCGCATGTGAGAAGGTCGAGCGTGCCCCGAACGATCCGCCCGTTCCACCCGTCCGACCTCGGTGCGATCTACCGCATCTGCCTGCTGACTGGGCACGCCGGCGGGGACTCCTCGCACCTGTACCGCAACCCTGACCTGCTCGCGCACCTGTACGCGGGGCCGTACCCGGTGGCGGACCCGGGGATGACGTTCGTCGTCGCGGACGACGAGGGGATCGCGGGCTACATCGTCGCGACGGCGGACTCCGCCGGCTTCGAGCGCTGGCGCGAGGAGCACTGGTGGCCCGTGCTGCGCGAGCAGTACCCGCTCGTCGAGGACCCGCAGGACGGCACCGAGGACCACGTCCTCGTCGGGCGGATCCACGAGACGTGGGACGACCTGCCGGTCTACGCCGAGTACCCCGCGCACATGCACATCGACCTGTTGCCGCGCGTGCAGGGGCAGGGCCTCGGCCGGCAGCTGATCGAGACGCTGGCCGCGGCGCTGCGCGACCGGGGAGTGCGAGGGCTGCACCTGGGCGTCTCGCTCGAGAACCCCGGCGCGATCGCGTTCTACCACCGCGTCGGGTTCGAGACCCTGGAGACCCGGGACTGGGGACTGCTGCTCGGCCTGCGCCTGGGATGACGAACGGCCCGCACCCCGCGAGGGGTACGAGCCGTTCGGGAGCCGGGTGTCAGGACGTCGGCATGTCCACGATGTCCGAGGCGGCGGGCGCCTCGACGGCGACCTTCTTGCCCCAGTCGGTCATCGTCATCTCGGTCGTCGTGCCGGCCTGGTCCATGACCATCTTGCGCGGCTTGTTGTCCGGGCCGATCCAGTACGTGTAGGTGAAGGTCGCGGGGATCGCGTCGCCGGCGGCCTTGATCGTGTCGGCCATCGGGCCGGTGATCTTCGTCGTGTCGACGACGACCTCGTACGGCTGCGCGTCGACGCCGTCGAGCTTCTCGGTCGCGCCCGACTTCTTGACGCTGACCACGGCGTCCTCCATGGCCTTGACCGAGGCCGAGGGGTCCATCTGGTCGGTGACGCCGGCGAAGCTCTTCGCCATCTCGTTCGAGTCGTCGCTCGGGTCGACCTTGATGAACTTGTCCTGCGAGAGCTCGCCCAGGTTCATGTACCAGATCCCGTCGACGACGCGGACCTCCATGTCCATGCCCTGCGAGCTCATCGTCATCGCCATCGCGATGTCGTCACCCTTGACCGCGGCATCGCCCTCGGCGGTCATCGCGACCGTGCCGTTCGCGGAGGTCTTCACGACGGTGTGGTAGCTGGCGTCGTCCGCCATCGAGCCGGCGACGGTCTCCATGAAGTTGTCGGCGGTCAGCTCGCTCGAGGCGGCGTCGCCCGAGGTGTCGTCGTCCGCGGGCGCGGAGGCGGACGAGGCCCCGGAAGGCTTCGACGACGCGTCGTCGGACGCGCCGGAACAACCGGCGAGGGAGAGCATCGCCGCGACGGAGGCGGCGACGAGGGCGGTGGAGCGGCGAGCACGCATGGCGGAGAGTCCCCCTGGGTAGTGGTCCTGAACCCCGACATCGTGACACGGAACGGGCGGGACCTGGGTGTCGGCTGTGCGCGAACAGCGGGCGAATTCCGCGAATGCGCAGGTCAGAGCCTTGAGTGCCTGAGGCTACAGGGCTACACCGAGACGCGGAACGTGAAGCTCCCCGTGCGCTCCTCGCCCGGCTCGAGCACGAACACTCCCGTGCCGGGTACGCCCGCGCCGTGCAGCGCGAAGCCGCCGTTGACGTTGGTCGCTGGCTCGATCGCGAAGCACGCACGGCGCCGGGGCGCGTAGACCACGAGGTGCTCGTAGATCGGGTCGGCCTGCACGTCGAGCGTCACGCCCCCCTCGGGGTAGGTGACCCGCACGCCGCGCCAGTCCCGCAGGACGTCGTCGATGAACGCGGAGCCCAGAGCGCGCGGCGTGCTGAAGTCCGCCCGGGCCGGCACCGCACCGGCGGGTCCGGTCGCGATCCCGTGGTCGAGCGCGTAGCCGCGGCCGGTCGGGATGTGCACGACGGGCTGCCCGGGCGGGCAGATCGGGGTCTGCTCGTGCGCGGGGTGCAGCGAGCGCTGCAGGTACGGGTGGTGCCCGAACCCCGCGGGGAACGACGACGTGTCGGTGTTGCGCACGCTCGTGGTCACCCGCAGCGCGTCGTCGACGACCTCGTAGCGGATGCGCGACGCGAACCGCCACGGGAAGTTCACGCCGACGAGCGACGTCGTCTCCAGCTCGAGGTCGATCGACGACTCCGACTGCCCGACGACCGACCACGCCGAGTACCGCACGGCACCGTGGATCGCGGTGCCGTCGGCGCCGTTGCGCTGCAGCTGCCACGTCCGCCCGCCGAACGAGAGCACGCCCTCGCGCAGCCGGTTGGACCACGGCACCATCGGGAAGCTCGCGCACTTCTCGGGGTCGCCGATCGCGCTGCGGCGGGTGGGGCGCAGCAGGTCGCGCCACACCCCGTCCGCGGTGCGGATGCGGCCGCCCGTGAGTGCCGCCCCCGAGCGGGGAGCG
>Ga0160439_1000889_pt1 | contig 10719 bp, 6 predicted proteins | sample HID1975M_E0MG_FD_108201 | JGI IMG/M metagenome (GOLD analysis project Ga0160439, IMG submission 108201) | Enriched soil microbial communities from UW Madison campus, WI, USA - HID1975M_E0 MG | ecosystem: Environmental > Terrestrial > Soil > Unclassified | place: USA: Madison, Wisconsin... | reverse complement strand
GCGCGGACCAGCAGCGCGTCGAGCAGCGCGTGCCCCACGCCCGCCCCGCGCCACGCGCGGTCGGCCGCCAGCGTGCGGATCTCGGCGAGGTCCTGCCACATCACGTGCAGGGCTCCGCAGCCGATGACCGTGCCGTCCTCGGCCTCGACGACGAGGAACTCCTGCACCGCCTCGTAGTAGCCGACCCACTCCTTGGCCAGCAGGATCCGCTCGGCGGCGTAGGGCTCGACCAGGCCACGGATGGCGCGGACGTCGGCCGGCAACGCGGGTCGCACGCGGAAGGTTGAGGTCGCCACCGGGCCAACCTAGCGGCGGCGCGACGACGGGCAGCGGACCGGCCCGGTCGCCGAGATGGCGCCGGGCCGGTCGTCGTGCGGGCTCAGACAGCGGGCTCCGGCTCGCGCGGGGCGGGGGCGGTCTCGTCGGGCATGCCGTCGGCGATCGCCCAGGCCTCCTCGGTGACGCTGCGCGGCCAGATCGCGGCGGCGACGAGGTAGGCGACGAGCGAGGCCCCGAACGCCCAGAACGTCGGCCAGCCGTCGAACGAGGCGTCGACCAGCGTGTTCGAGACGTACCAGACGTCGTTCGGCACGCCGTAGATCGTGGGCGTCAGGACGAACAGCACGATCCGCACGCCGACGCCGATCGACAGCGCCGCGACGGCCGCACGCGAGCCGCCGCGCCGCCAGAAGAGGCCGAGGATGAACGGCACGAGCAGGCCCGCGAGCATGAGGTCGAACGCGAGCGTGAGCAGGATGCCGGTCTGGGCGACCTTGAGCGCGATGGTGATGCCGAGCGCGACGATCGGGATCATCGCGACGCGGGTCCACAGCAGCAGCGGGTCGCGGACGCCCTCCTCCTTCGCGGACACCACGCGGCGGACGCCGAAGATGTTGCGGACGGCCACGGCCGACGTCGCGAGGATCGCGCCGGACGCCGTGGAGAAGGACGCCGCCACGATGCCGGACAGCACCAGGACCGTCAGGCCCGAGGGCGCGTAGTCGTCGAGCAGCTGGAACAGGATCGGGCCCGCGTCGGTCGTCAGGCCGAGCACCGACGACGCGGACAGGGCGACCATCGCGAAGGCGATGCCGATGATGGCGGTGCCCGCCGCGCCGGTCAGGCACGACCGGCGGGCGGTCTCGGGGTTGCGCGCGGCGAAGATGCGCTGCATGAAGTCGATCGCGACGATGTCGCCGATGCCGAGCGCGATGAGCGTGGCCCAGTTGATCGGTGCGCCGGCGCTGGTCTGGGTCAGCTGCTCCAGGTCGAACGGGCCCATGCCCTCGTCGACGTGGAACCCGTAGGTGACGCCGAACCAGATGACGAGGCTGGTGGTCGCGACGATGGTGATGACGATCTGGATGGCCGCGGTGTACGCGTCGGAGAACATCCCGCCGCCGATCGTGTAGAGCAGCACGAGCCCGACCGCGACGAGCACGCCCACGGTGTAGTCGATGCCGAGGAACCGCTCGAGCAGGAACCCGCAGGCCACCAGGTTGCCCGCCATGAGGATCGCGAACGCGAAGATCATGAACACCGACGACGCGACCTCGACGCCCCGCCCGTACCGCAAGCGGTAGAAGTCGGCGAGCGTGAACAGCTTCATGCGGTTCATCGGCTTGGCCAGGAACAGCCCGGTGAGCAGCAGGCAGAGCGCCAGGCCCAGGGCGAGCGACGCCCCGGCCCAGAACCCGAACGACGCGGTGAGGTCGGTGTTGCCGACCGTCGCGTTGGAGTCGACGGCGGCGGCCATGAGCGAGGCCGCGACGAGCGGCACCCCCAGGCGACGGCCCGCGACGAGGTAGTTGGCGCTGTCGCCGTCGACCTTGCGCGCGACGAAGATGCCGACGAGGACGACGGCGAGGACGGACAGACCGACTCCGGCGATGATCATGGAGGCTCCGAGGGGAGGGGCGGCGGGCCAGGGGACGAAGGCTGGGGGCCGAGTTTCTGTCGGCCGACAGGTTCATTGACCACCCGAGCCGTGTCGGGCCTGAGGCGCGCACGAAACGCTTGTGTTAAATCCGCCCCTGCAGCACTCGCGCCACGCGCGCCCCGCGCGCGACCTGCGCACGTGCGCGAGCGCGCCCGATTCCGATCGAGCGCAGCGCTCGCGGCGGGATCAGGAGGGGGTCGAGGCGGAGGCGATCTGCTCCGGGGTGCAGCCGATCAGGCGCAGGACGGCGTCGGCGACCGAGCGCTGGACGACGGGGACGTCGAGGTCTGGCGTGTCTCGGCGGCGCAGGATCACCGACTCGACGAGCCCGAGCACGAGCGCGCCGCGGTCGTCGGCCTCGCTGCGCGCCGCCGCAGCGTCGGCCAGCTCGGAGTAGCGCGCGCGCAGCCGGGCCCGCAGCGCGTGGAACGGCGCGAACTGCTCGGCCGCGACCTCGGGCAGCACGTAGAGGACCCCCAGGTTGACCGGGCCGCCCGCGAGCAGCGCGACGTCGGCGTGCACGAGCGACCACAGCCGGGCGGGCGCGGGCTCCGGTGCGGCGACGAGCGCGTCGGCGAGCTCGAGCGACGGCTGGACGGTGCCGAGCAGCAGCTCGAGCAGGATCGCATCCTTGCCGGCGAAGTGGTGGTAGATCGAGGCCTGCCGGACGCCGGCGGCGTCGGCGATGGCGCGCGTGCTCGTGGAGGTGAACCCGACCGAGCAGAAGAGGGCCGCGGCGGCGTCGAGCACGTCCTGGCGGGTGTCCCGCTCACCGTGCGGGTCGCCGCTCGCGCGCGGTCGACCGGGTCTGCGTGCCATAGCCAGCCGAACGTACCAGGGCCTCGCGTTACACAAGGTTTACCTCCGGGTGACGGGGGCGGAACCTCGGCCGCCGACGCTGTTTCTGTCAGTCGACAGAAATCGAGGACGCCATGACGACCACCAGCACGGGGACCGGCACCACCGCCGGGGCACGCGCCCACGCTCGCGCTCAGGAGGCGGACGCGCGCGGCGCGACCGCCACGCTGCCGACCCGCCCCGCCTCCGCCTGGCCCGCACCGCCCGAGGGGGTCGACCCGGCCGCGATGGTCCACGCGGAGGTCGTCGCCGGAGGCGGGTACACGCACCTCGCGGTGGCGCGCGGCACGCACGTCCGGCTCACTGACCTGGCCGGCGACGCGTGCGCGCACGTGCTGGCCTACCGCCTGGATCGCCCGTGGGAGCGCCTCAACGTCGCGGACACCGTCAAGGTGCAGTGGCAGGTCTACCTGACGGCCGGGCACTTGCTGCTCAGCGACCAGGGCAGGGTGCTCGCGAGCATCGTCGGCGACACCTCCGGCCGCCAGGACGCGCTGTACGGCACGACGACGAGGGCGCGCAACGAGGAGCGCTACGGCGACGGCGCCGCCCAGGGCGAGAGCCCGGCCGGACGTGAGCTGTTCGCCCTCGCGGCCGCGAAGCACGACCTGGCCCGCCGCGACCTGCCGCCGAGCCTCTCGTTCTTCCAGGGCGTCCGCATCGACGACGAGGGGCGCCCGGTGTTCGAGGGCTCGGCCGGAGCGGGAGCGGCGATCACGCTCCGTGCCGAGGTGCCGTTGCTCCTGCTCGTCGCGAACACGGCCCACCCGCTCGACCCGCGCCCGTTCACGAGCACGCCGCTCGAGGTCCTCGCCTGGCGCGGGGAGCCGACGGCCGAGACCGACGAGCTGTGGGACGCCACCCCCGAGGGCCGCCGCGCCTTCGTCAACACCGTCACCGACCTCGCCGCCCGGGGGATCGCATGAGCCTGATCGACACCGTCGTCCCCGCCCGCGCCCCCTGGTCCGCGGTGGTCCGTGCGGGTGAGGTGCTGACGATCACCGACCTCGGCGGCAACCAGGCCGTCGACTTCCTGGTCTTCGACGCCGCCGACCCGAGCCTGCGCTACAGCGCACCGGACACGATCCAGGGGCAGGACTCGGTGTTCCTGACCACGGGCTCGATCCTGCGCGACTGCGAGTACGGACCGCTCATGACGGTCGTCGCCGACGAGGTCGGACGGCACGACACCCTCGGCGGCGCGTGCTCGAAGGAGTCGAACACGTTGCGCTACGGCCAGCACACCTGGGCGCAGCACGCGTGCGTCGAGAACTTCCTCGCCGAGGGCGGCAGGCACGGCCTGGGCAAGCGCGACCTGGTCTCGAACATCAACTGGTACATGAACGTGCCCGTGGACCCGGACGGCGCGCTCGGGATCGTCGACGGCATCTCCGCGCCCGGCCTGTCCCTCGCGCTGCGCGCCGAGCGCGACGTGCTCGTCGTCGTCAGCAACTGCCCGCAGATCAACAACCCCTGCAACGGGTTCGACCCGACGCCCGTCCGGATGGTCGTGACCCGATGACGTTCGACACGCTGCTCGTCGCCAACCGCGGCGAGATCGCCGTCCGCATCCTGCGCACCGCGAAAGAGCTCGGCCTGCGCACGGTCGCGGTCTACTCCGACGCCGACGCAGGCGCCGCGCACGTGCACCTCGCCGACACCGCGGTCCGTCTGGGCCCGGCACCCGCGCCCCAGTCCTACCTGCGCGCCGACCTGATCCTCGAGGCGGCCGCCGCCACCGGCGCCGGAGCCGTGCACCCCGGGTACGGGTTCCTGTCGGAGAACGCCGACTTCGCCCGCGCGGCCGAGTCGGCAGGGATCGCCTTCGTCGGCCCGACGCCCGCGCAGCTCGAGCTGTTCGGGGCGAAGCACACCGCGCGCGACGCCGCCCGTGCCGTGCGGATGCCCATGCTCGCCGGCACCGGCCTGCTCGACTCCCTCGAGGAGGCACTCGCCGCGGCCGAGTCGATCGGCTTCCCGGTCATGCTCAAGGCGACCGCGGGCGGTGGCGGCATCGGCATGCGCGCCTGTGCCGGGCCCGACGAGCTCGTCGCCGCGTGGGAGGCGGTTCGCCGCACGGCGGGCGCCGCGTTCGGCTCGGCAGGCGTGTACCTGGAGCGGCTCATCACCGCGGCCCGGCACGTCGAGGTGCAGGTGTTCGGGGACGGGCAGGGCCGCGTCGTCACGCTCGGCGACCGCGACTGCTCGCTGCAGCGCCGCCACCAGAAGGTGGTCGAGGAGGCGCCGGCACCCGGTCTGCCCGACGAGGTCCGCGCGCAGATCGCCACCGCGGCCCGGACGCTCGCCGAGTCGGTCGACTACCGCTCCGCGGGCACCGTCGAGTACGTCTACGACGCCGAGCGCGAGGAGGCCGCCTTCCTCGAGGTGAACACCCGCCTGCAGGTCGAGCACCCCGTCACCGAGGCCGTCTACGGCGTCGACCTCGTCGCCTGGATGATCCGGCTCGCGCAGGGCGACACCTCCGTGGTCGACACCCCGCTGGTCGCGCGAGGCGCCGCCGTCGAGGCGCGCGTCTACGCCGAGAACCCGGACCGCGACCACCTGCCCAGCGCGGGCACGGTCGTCGCGTTCGAGCCGCCCGCGAGCGCGCGCGTCGACACGTGGGTCGAGCCCGGGACGGAGGTGTCCACGCACTACGACCCGCTGCTGGCCAAGATCGTGACCGCGGGCGGCGACCGCGACACCGCGTGGGCCGCGCTCGGCGAGGCCCTGGCCGCGACCCGCCTCGACGGCATCGCGACCAACCTGGGCCTGCTGCGCACGATCGTGCACGCACCCGCCGTCGCCGCCGCGCTGCACCACACGGGCACGCTCGCCCACCTGCACGACGAGACACCGCGCATCGACGTCCTGCGCGCGGGTCTGCTCACCACGATCCAGGACTGGCCGGGCCGCACCGGGCTCTGGCACGTCGGCATCCCGCCGTCGGGCCCGATGGACGACCTGTCCTTCCGCCTCGGCAACCTGGCGCTCGGCAACCCGGAGGGGGTGCCGGGCCTCGAGTGCACGATGGCCGGGCCCGAGCTGCGCTTCGTCACCGGCGCGACCGTCCTCGTCGCCGGCGCGCCCGCGCCCGTCACGGTGGACGACCGACCCGTGCCCCAGTGGGAGCCCGTCGAGGTCCCGCCGGGCGGGGTGCTCGCGATCGGCGCCCCGACCGCGGGCATGCGCACCTACCTGCTCGTGCGGGGCGGGCTGGACGTGCCGCGCGTCCTGGGCTCCGCGGCCACCTTCGACCTGGGCAGGATCGGCGGCACCACGGGCCTTCCGCTGCGGCCTGGCGACCTGCTCACGCTCGCCCCCGCCGGCCCGGCCGAGCCGCGACCGGTCCCGCTCGCGGACCGACCCGACATCACCGGCACCTGGACCGTCGGAGCGCTCGAGGGGCCCCACGCCGCGCCCGAGTTCTTCACGCCCGACGACGTCGCCGAGTTCTACGCCGCGACGTGGGCAGTGCATTTCAACTCGGCCCGCACCGGTGTCCGCCTCGTCGGCCCGAAGCCGACCTGGGCCCGGCCCGACGGCGGCGAGGCCGGCCTGCACCCGTCCAACATCCACGACACCCCGTACGCGGTGGGCGCGGTCGACTACACGGGCGACCTGCCGATCCTCCTCGGCCCGGACGGCCCGTCGCTCGGCGGCTTCACGTGCCCCGCCACGGTCGCGCTCGGCCAGCTCTGGAAGCTCGGCCAGCTCCGGCCCGGGGACAGCGTGCGGTTCGTCCCGGTCGACGAGGCGGGGGCCGACGAGCTCCGCCGCCGACCGCAGGCGGTCCCGCTGGTCTCCCGCGCGGCGCACACCGACGGCGGCATCCTGGCCCGCCACGAGAGCGGCGTCACCTACCGCCGCAGCGGCGACGACAACCTGCTCGTCGAGTACGGCTCGATGACGCTCGACCTCGCCTCCCGCATGCGCGTGCACGCCCTCGCGCAGGAGGTGCAGGCGCGCGTCGACCACGACGGGCTGCGTGGCATCGTCGACCTCACGCCCGGCATCCGGTCGCTCCAGCTGCACGTCGACCCGGACCGCCTGCCGCTGCGCACCGCGCTCGACCTCGTGCGCGAGATCGAGGACACGCTCCCGGCCACCACGGACCTCGTGGTGCCGAGCCGCACGGTCCACCTGCCGCTCAGCTGGGACGACCCCGCGACGCGCGAGGCCATCGAGCGCTACATGGCGGGCGTGCGCGACGACGCCCCGTGGTGCCCGTGGAACATCGAGTTCATCCGGCGGATCAACGGGCTGGGATCGGTCGACGACGTCTACCGGACCGTGTTCGACGCGCAGTACCTGGTCATGGGCCTGGGCGACGTCTACCTCGGCGCTCCCGTGGCGACCCCGCTGGACCCGCGGCACCGCCTGGTCACGACCAAGTACAACCCCGCGCGCACGTGGACCCCGCAGAACGCGGTCGGCATCGGCGGCGCCTACCTGTGCATCTACGGCATGGAGGGCCCCGGCGGCTACCAGTTCGTCGGCCGCACCATCCAGGTCTGGGACACCCACGCGCGTCGCAGGCCGTTCGAGCCGGGCACGCCCTGGCTGCTGCGGTTCTTCGACACCATCAGCTGGTACCCGGTCGGAGCCGACGAGCTGCTCGACATGCGCGCCGACATGGCCGCCGGTCGCCTGGACGTGCGGATCGACGAGGGGACGTTCTCGATCGCCGAGCACGAGCGGTTCCTGGCCGAGAACGCCGCGTCGATCGACGACTTCCGCGCGCAGCAGGCGCGCGCGTTCGGGGCCGAGCGGGACGCGTGGGAGGCCGCGGGCGAGTTCGACCGGCGCGCCGAGCCCGACGCGCCCCCGTCCGTCGGCCCCGGGGTCGCCGTGCCCGACGGGTGCGAGGGCGTCGAGGCGCCGTTCGTCGCGACCGTCTTCCGCGTCGACACCCGCCCGGGCGACCGGGTGGTGCGCGGCCAGCAGCTGCTCGCGCTCGAGGCGATGAAGATGGAGGCTCCCGTCACCGCGACCGCCTCGGGGACCGTGCTCGAGGTCGTCGTCACGCCGGGCGACCAGGTCGGCCCCGGTCAGGTCCTCGTCATCGTCGAGCCGGAGGCGGTGACCACCGCGGCATAGCGGTCAGCCCCGCGTGCGCGACCGGTGCGGCCGGGCCTGCTCGACCTGCTCGAGCAGCAGCCCGGCCGTGATCTCGTCGACCACGAGGTCCGTGACGACCCCGGCGCGCAGCGCGGCGAGCAGCGGCGCGACCTTGTTGTCCCCCGCCACGACGCACAGCCGGCGCGGCACGTGCTCGAGCTGATGGGGGTCCGGGCCGGTGGCCCGGGTGTTCACGGCGATGTCCTGCCATGACCCGTCCCCGCGCAGGAAGACGGTGCAGACGTCGCCGACGACGCCCTCGTCGCGCAGCACCTCGATGTCGGCGTCGTCGAGGTAGCCGGCCGAGTAGACGTGCGACGGGACCGCCCCGGCGACCGCCCCGACCGAGAAGACGGCGATGTCCGCACGCTCCTGCATGTCGAGCACGCGGCGCACGGACCGCTCCCGCCACATCGCGGCCTTCGTGTCCGGGTAGTCGAAGAACGCCGGTACCGAGAAATGGTGCACCGCGGCACCGAACGCGGTGCCGAACGACGAGATGAGGTCCGAGGCGTACTCGACCCCGCTCGTGCGCATGTTGGCGGCACCGTTGAGCTGCACCACCGCCGCGCCACGCGTGGGTTTGGGGACGAGGAAGCGCGAGACCGAGGCGAGCGTCGTCCCCCACGCGACGCCCATCACCATGTCCGAGTCGAACCACGACGAGAGCAGCCGCGCGGCCGTCATCGAGACCTGCGTGAGTCGCTCGAGGTGGCTCGCGGAGTCCGGGACGGGGACGACGTAGGAGTCGATCCCGAACGCGGCGGCGACCGAACGGCCCAGGCCGGGGGCGCGCGTGCTGGACGGGCGCAGGTTGATCTCGACCAGGCCGGACGCGCGCGCCTGCTTGAGCATCCGGGACACGGTCGAGCGGGACGTGCCCAGGTGCCTCGCGATGACTTCCATCTTGAGGTCCTGCAGGTAGTACATGGACGCCGCGCGGAGCATGTCCTGCTCGCGGTCGAACTCCATGGCTCCTCCTGTGCACGTTTGTGCGTCCCGGTTGCGCATCTGTTCGGACCTGACGACGATAGCCACCAGACACGGATGGCGCGAACCCCGCAGATCGCGCACCTGAGGAGAGATCGACACATGAGGACCGCACCGCTCACCGCCCAGGCTCGGACCGATGCGCTCGCCGCCCTGCGCGGCAGCGCAGCTCGCGACGACGAGCTCGACGTGCTGGTGATCGGTGGTGGCGTCACCGGCGCGGGCGTCGCCGTCGACGCCGTCACCCGCGGGCTCTCGACGGCGATCGTCGAGGCCCAGGACTGGGCCTCCGGGACGTCGTCGCGCTCGTCCAAGCTCGTGCACGGTGGCCTGCGCTACCTGCAGATGCTCGACTTCCACCTGGTGCGCGAGGCCCTGACCGAGCGCGACCTGCTCATCAACCGGCTCGCGCCGCACCTGGTCAAGCCCGTCAGCTTCCTCTACCCCCTCGAGAACCGCGTGTGGGAGCGGGCCTACGTCGGCGCCGGCGTCGCGCTGTACGACACGCTCGCCTCCGTCAACGGCGGCAAGCGCGCGCTGCCCATCCACCGGCACCTGTCCCGCAAGGGCATGGAGCGCCTCTTCCCCGACCTGCGCCACGACGCCGCGATCGGCGCGGTGCGGTACTGGGACGCAAGCGTCGACGACGCACGCCTCGTGGAGACGCTCGTCCGCACCGCGGTGAGCTACGGCGCGCACGCGGCGAGCCGCACGCAGCTGGTCGACCTGCACACGACGAGCGGGGGCGCGGTCACCGGCGCCGAGCTCGTCGACCTCGAGACGGGCGAGCACTTCGACGTCCGGGCCCGGCACGTCATCAACGCGACGGGCGTGTGGACCGAGGCGACCGAGTCGCTCGCCGGGTCCGAGGGCGGCCTCAAGGTGCTGGCCAGCAAGGGGATCCACATCGTGGTCCCGCGCTCGCGGATCGCCGGCGACGTGGGCCTGATCCTGCAGACCGAGAAGTCGGTCCTGTTCATCATCCCGTGGTCGCGCTACTGGGTCATCGGCACCACCGACACGCCGTGGGAGCAGGAGCTGACCCACCCCGTGGCCACCAGCGCGGACATCGACTACGTCATGGAGCACGCCAACGCGGTGCTCAGCCGGCCGATCACGCGCGAGGACATCATCGGCACGTGGGCCGGCCTGCGGCCGCTGCTGCAGCCGGGCACCAAGGAGGGCACCTCGTCGGCCAAGGTCTCCCGCGAGCACACGGTCGCCTCCCCCACCCCGGGCCTGACGGTCATCGCGGGAGGCAAGCTGACCACCTACCGCGTGATGGCCAAGGACGCGGTCGACTTCGCGATCGGCTCGCGCGCCACGTCGCTGCCGTCGATCACGCACGAGGTGCAGCTCGTCGGCGCCGAGGGGCTGCGGGTCTTCCAGCGCCAGGCACGCGCGATCGGCGCCAAGTACGACTGGGACCGCCCGCGCATGGACCACCTGCTGCACCGGTACGGGTCGCTGCTCGGCGAGCTCATCGACCTGTGCGACGCGAACCCCGACCTGGCCAAGCCGCTCGAGCACGCCGATGCCTACATCGGCGCCGAGGTCGTCTACGCCGCCAGCCATGAGGGCGCGCTGCACCTGGACGACATCCTCATGCACCGCACGCGACTCAACTACGAGCAGGCGGACAAGGGCGTGGGCGCGCTCGAGGAGATCGCCGACCTCGTCGCCCCGATCCTGGGCTGGGACGCGGCGACACGGGCCGACGAGATCGCGGCGTACCGGTCGCGCGCCGAGGCGGAGGACGCCGCGGCGGCCCAGCCCGACGACGTGAGCGCCGAGCAGGTCCGCCTCGAGGC
>Ga0160439_1000888_pt1 | contig 10720 bp, 10 predicted proteins | sample HID1975M_E0MG_FD_108201 | JGI IMG/M metagenome (GOLD analysis project Ga0160439, IMG submission 108201) | Enriched soil microbial communities from UW Madison campus, WI, USA - HID1975M_E0 MG | ecosystem: Environmental > Terrestrial > Soil > Unclassified | place: USA: Madison, Wisconsin... | reverse complement strand
CTGCCCGGACGAGAGCAGCGCGGCACCCAGCTCGCGCAGCAGCGGGGTCAGGTCGGCGGGGACCTCGGGCGGGGCGGCCGGCTCCTCGAGCGCGGGCATCGAGGGCGGCGCGGTCATGGCCCGCGCGGCGCGGCGCAGGCGGGCGGCCAGGGTCACGTGCGCCTCCTCGTCGGGCGTCCTGCCGATCGTAGGCCTCCGCGCACGTCGGCGGCGCGACCGGAGGTCAGCCCGACGGACCGGCCCGAGGTAGCCGCACTCGTGACGGGTGGAGACCGGAGTGACGCCGGATCGGTCTCACCGGCCACTCTGGTCACAAGTGCGGCTATCTCGGTCGTCGGCGTCGGCGTCGACGTTGGCGTCGGCGTCCGGTCAGGCCGGGGCGGCAGCGAGCTCGACGAAGTCGTCGCAGTGCAGCAGGCGCAGGGCGGTGCGCGTCCAGCGGGGGACCAGCGCGGCTCCCTCGTCGGGCGAGAGCATGACCGGATCGGTCAGCACGTGTACCCGGCGGGCCCGCACGAGCCGGCCCTCACCGGCCTCGAGGTTGCGCAGCCACTGCACACCCGGCCCGTAGGTGAGCGCGATGACGAACCCGCGCCGCGTGGGGAACGCCATGATCGGCGTCCGGTAGCGCCGCCCCGAGGTCCGGCCCACGTGGTGGAGCGTGGCGAGCGGCGGGACGTCGTCGGAGAACGTCCCCATGATCTTGTTGGTGAACACCAGGTTCACCCGGGTCACCCAGTACGGCGCGGTCATCCCCCGACGCTAGGCGCCTCACGTCCTCGGCGCCCGCCGCCGGGGTGCGCTCGCGGACCTCATCACCGAACATCACGGCGATCTCGCTTCATCACGGGGATTGCCATCCCCGTGATGAAGCCAAATCACCGTGATGACGGCGGGCTGGTGATGACGGCGGGGTGGGCGCCGGCGCCGGGCGGCGTGGCGGTCAGGCAGGGCCGAGGAGGTCGGAGAAGCTCGGGACCGCGTCGTACAGGCCCGCGGGTGCGGAGGGCTCGCGGTCGGCGACCGTCTCCGCGAGCTCGCGGCCCGCACGGCGGATGCGCGACGGCAGCGGGTGGCTGTCGTCTCCGCCGGCGGTGGCCCAGTCGTCGGTCGCCGCGAACACCGACGTCGGCTGGACGTCCGCGTGCAGGTAGCCGAACAGCGGCCGCAGCGCGTAGTCGATGGCCAACGAGTGGCGGGCCGAGCCGCCCGTCGCGCCGAGCAGCACCGGGACGCCGGACAGTGCGTCCGGCTCGAGGACGTCGACGAACGACTTGAACAGCCCCGCGTAGGACGCGGAGAAGACCGGCGTCACGGCGATGACGCCGTCGGCGCCCTTGACGGCCTCGAGGGCCGTGGCCAGCTCGCCCGTGGCGAAGCCGGTCAGCATGGTGTTGACGACCTCGTGCGCGAGGTCACGCAGCTCCACGTTGTGCACCCGCGCGGTGATGCCGCGGGCCGCCAGCTCGGTGACCGTGGCGTCCGCGAGCCGGTCCGCGAGGAGCCTCGTGGACGACGGCTGGGACAGGCCGGCCGAGATGACGACGATCGAGCGCTCGCTCATCGTTCCTTCTTCCTAGAGCTCAGGTGGTTCGAGTGTCTCAACGCGAGACGGCGTCTGCTGCTTCCAGGTCGTCCTCGGCGGTGCGGCCGGTCCAGTGGTCGGCCGCCGCCACGTGCTGCTCGGGCAGCGAGCCGGCGGCGCGGGCCGCGGCGACGCGCTCGGCGTGGCTCGGCGGGTTCGCCGGGACGTGGGCGGGGCGGGCGGCCTCGGCCTCACGACGAAGCACGGGCACGACCTCGGTGGCCAGCAGGTCGATCTGCTCGAGCACGGTCTTCAGCGGCAGGCCCGCGTGGTCCATGAGGAACAGCTGGCGCTGGTAGTCGCCGACCTGCTCGCGGAACTTCCCGTATCGGTCGATGACCTGCTGCGGCGAGCCGACGGTCAGCGGGGTGTCCCGGGAGAAGTCCTCGAGCGAGGGCCCGTGCCCGTAGACCGGGGCGTTGTCGAAGTACGGCCGGAACTCGGAGACCGCGCGCTGCGAGTCCTTGTTCATGAACACCTGGCCGCCGAGCCCGACGATCGCCTGGTCGGCCTGGCCGTGCCCGTAGTGCTCGAAGCGCTGGCGGTAGAAGTTCACCATCTGGGCGGTGTGCTCCATGGGCCAGAAGATCGCGTTGTGGAAGAACCCGTCGCCGTAGAAGGCGGCCTGCTCGGCGATCTCGGGGGACCGGATCGAGCCGTGCCAGACGAACGGCGGGACGCCGTCGAGCGGGCGGGGCGTCGAGGTGAAGCCCTGCAGCGGGGTGCGGAACTTGCCGGACCAGTCGACGACGTCCTCGGTCCACAGCCGGCGCAGCAGCGCGTAGTTCTCGATCGCCAGCGGGATGCCCTGGCGGATGTCCTGCCCGAACCACGGGTAGACGGGACCGGTGTTGCCGCGGCCCATCATGAGGTCCATCCGGCCGTCGGCGATGACCTGGAGCATCGCGTACTCCTCGGCCAGTCGCACCGGGTCGTTCGTCGTGATGAGGGTCGTCGAGGTGGACAGCGTGATGTTCGTCGTGACGCCCGCGAGGTAGCCGAGCATCGTGGTGGGCGACGAGGGCACGAACGGCGGGTTGTGGTGCTCGCCCGTCGCGAAGACGTCCAGCCCCGCCTCGTCGGCGTGCTTGGCGATCGTGAGCATGTTGCGCACGCGCTCGGTGTCGTCCGGCGTGCGGCCCGTCGTCGGGTCGGTGGTGACGTCTCCGACGGTGAAGATCCCGAACTGCATCTCGCGCCTCACAGGTCCAGTCTCGAAAGTCCATGCGTTTGCATGTACTGATGCGCTCAACCGGGGAGATGCCTCGCGTATTCCACGACGAGGGCTGTGCGGTGGATCACCCCGATCCTCACCCTGACCTGGGCACCATCACCCCACCGCCTGTGAGCGGACCACAGCCGATCCCGTTAGCGTGGGGCCCGGAAGGATGGTGGCTGTGACGGAGGAACCGCTCAAGGTCCTGGTGGTCGAGGACGACGTCGACACCGCGCAGTTCGTGCGCACGGTGCTCGAACGCCGCGGCGGCATGTCCGTGTCCCTCGTGCACGAGGCGATGTCGGCGCTCGCCGCGGTCGCCGTGGAGTCCTTCGACGCCGTCGTCACCGACATCCAGATGCCGGGCATGTCCGGGCTCGACCTCCTGGTCGAGCTGCGCTCGCGGGCACCCGGCGTGCCGGTCGTCGTCACGACCGCGTTCGCGAGCGTCGACTACGCCGTCGAGGCGCTCCGCCGCGACGCGGACGAGTTCCTCGTCAAGCCCGTCCCCGCCGCGGTCCTCGTCGACCGCGTCTCGAGCCTCGGCCTGCAGGGCCGCCAGCGCCGTGCGTCCGCCTCGGGCGGCGAGGTCGTGCTCGCGGTCGGCGCGCACCCGGACGACGTCGAGATCGGGATCGGGGGCACGCTCGCCTCGCACCAGGCCAACGGCGACACGGTCGTCATCCTCACGCTCTCCGGCGGGGCCATCGGTGGTGCGGCCGACGAGCGACGCCACGAGGCACTCGCCGCGGCAGGCGTGATCGGCGCGCGGCTGTTCCTGCACGACTTCCCCGACACGCGCCTCGACCCGGCGGCCGGCATCATCACGGCCATCGAGGAGACGATCGCGCTGGTCAACCCCACGATCGTCTACACCCACTCGTCGCACGACCGGCACCAGGACCACCGCGCCGTGCACGAGTCCGTGCAGGTCGCCGCGCGCAAGATCCCCTACGTCGGCTCGTTCCAGAGCCCGTCCGCGACGATCGACTACCGGCCCACGCGCTTCGTGCCCATCGACGGCTTCGTCGAGAAGAAGCTCGAGATGCTCGCGGCCTTCACGTCCCAGCAGCACCGCGACTACATGGACCCGGACCTCGTGCGCAGCACGGCCCGGTACTGGGGGCGGTTCGGCACCGGCGGGTGGGTCGAGCCGCTCGAGATGATCCGCGCCGCCGCCATGATCACGCGCTCGGGCGGGGCCGGCCTCCGGGCCGCCGAACCCGAGCGTGCCGAGGACCAGCACGGAGGGCACCGATGAGAGTTCTCGTGACCGGAGCCGGGGGACCGGCGGGCGTCGCGGTCATCCGCTCGCTGCTGCGCCGCGGCGACGTCGAGGTCGTGGCCGCGGACATGGACCGTTGGGCGAGCGGGCTGTACCTGGTCGACGGCGAGCACCGCCGGCTCGTGCCCGCGGGGCTGGCCGACGACTTCGTCGACGTGGTCCTGGCGATGTGCCGCGACGACCGCATCGACGTGCTGTTCCCGACGGTCGACGTCGAGCTGCCGCGCCTGGCCGCCGAGCGCGACCGGCTGCACGAGGGCGGGACGCTGCTCGCGTCTCCGTCTCTGCGCACGCTCGAGACCTGCCTCGACAAGCTCGCGCTGGCTCGCGCGACCGAGCGGACGTGCCGCGTGCCGCGCACCGAGCTGCTCGGCACGCCGCAGGCCGTCTCCGGCTGGGACTTCCCGGTGATCGTCAAGCCGCGGCGCGGGGCCGGTTCGCGCGGCGTGCGTCTGGTGTCCTCGCAGGCGGAGCTCGATGCCGTGCACGCCGACGAGGACCTGCTCGTGCAGGAGCACCTGCCGGGCGACGAGTACTCGGTCGACGTCCTGGCCGGCCTCGACGGGCGGGTCATCGCCGCCGTGCCGCGCGCGCGGCTGCGCGTCGACTCGGGCGTGGCGGTGGCCGGCGTGACCGTCCACGACGACGAGCTCGAGGCGACCGCGACCGCGGTGGCCAAGGCCATCGGCCTCACGACGGTCGCGAACGTGCAGCTCAAGCGCGACAAGGACGGCGTCCCCGCGCTGCTCGAGGTCAACCCGCGCTTCCCGGGCGCGATGCCGCTGACCATCGCGGCCGGCGTCGACATGCCCTCGATCACGCTCGACGCCGTGCTCTCGCGCAACGTGCCGACCTCGATGGACTTCGTCGAGATCGCCAACGTCCGTTACCTCGAGGACGTCTTCTTGCCGGTCGACCAGGTCCTGCCCCCGCGATGAGCGGCGGACGGGGGTGCGGCCCGGTCCTCGACGGCGATCACCACGTCCACTCGACGTTCTCCGACGACGCCGTCAGCTCCCCGCAGGAGAACCTCGACGCCGCCGTCCGTGCCGGCCTGGCCACGATCCGCATGGTCGACCACGTGCGGACCACGACGACCTACGTGCCGGACTTCCTCGCGGTCGTCCGGGCGCTGCCCGCGCGTGAAGGCCTCACGGTGCTCACCGGCGTCGAGGCCAAGATCCTCGACGCGGCCGGGACCGTCGACGCACCCCCGGAGGTCCTCGCGGCCGTCGGGACGCCCGCCGGCGTGGACCGGGTGCTGCTCGCCGACCACCAGTTCCCCGGCCCTGACGGCCCGTGGAGCCCGCGCGCGACGACCGAGCGGATCGCCGCCGGGCTCGCCCCCGGTGACGCGGTCGAGATGCTCGTGCTGGCGACGATCCGCGCGATGCGGTCCGTCGCGCGCGCGCAGGTCGCCCACCCGTTCTCGCTGCTGCCGAAGATCGGCCTGACCGAGGACGACGTGAGCGACGAGCTGCTCGACGCGCTCGCCACCGCCACGATCGAGACCGGCACGACCGTCGAGGTCAACGAGAAGTGGACGTGCCCCGGGGAGCGCGTCCGCGACCGGTGGGCCGCTGCGGGCGTGGAGCTCGTCGCCGCGTCCGACGCCCACCACGAGTCCGACGTCGGCGCCTATCCCTGGCTGAGGTCGGTCGGGCGCTCATGACCTGGCACGACGTGCTCGTCGTCGTCCTGCTCATGGCCGTGGCCGCGGGCATCATCCCGGTGATCGCGGGCGTCGTGCAGTACCTGCTGGTCCCCGTGCACGCGGTCAAGAACCACCTCGGCGACGCCGGCCCCTACCTGCCTCGGGTCGTCGTCGTGGTCCCGGCGTGGAACGAGGGCGCGGTGCTCGCAGCCTCGCTCGAGCGCCTCATGGGCCTGGAGTACCCGCCCGACCGGCTGCGCGTCTACGTCGTCGACGACGCCAGCACCGACGACACCCCGGACGTCGTGCTCGCCAAGGCCGCCGAGCACCCCGGCCGGATCGTCCACCTGCGCCGGGCCCAGGGCGGCCAGGGCAAGGCGCACACCCTCAACCACGGCATCGAGCGGGCGCTCGCCGACGACTGGATGGAGGCGCTGCTGATCATGGACGCCGACGTCATCTACCGGCCGGACTCGCTGCGCAAGATGACCCGTCACCTCGCCGACCCGAGCGTCGGCGCCGTCACGGCCTTCATCCGCGAGGGCTCGGGCAAGCCGGGCACCGTGTCCAAGTTCATCGGCTACGAGTACGTGACCGCGCAGGCGGCCGCCCGGCGCGCGCAGAACGTCATGGGCGCGATGGCCTGCCTGGCCGGCGGTGCGCAGCTGCACGCGCGCGCCAACCTCGAGGCCGTGGGCGGTCGCATCGACACCACGACGCTCGCCGAGGACACCTTCACCACGTTCCTCACGCAGCTCGACGGGCGCCACGTGGTGTTCGAGCCGGCCGCCGTGGTGCTCGCCGAGGAACCCGACTCGGTGGTCGCCCTGTGGAAGCAGCGGGTGCGCTGGGCGCGCGGGAACGTGCAAATCACGCGCCGGTTCAAGAAGGTCTGGTTCCGCCGGCCCTTCTCGTCGCGCGGCGCCGGTCACCGGCTCTCGTCCCTGACCTTCGGCGCCATCTGGTTCTCGATCTACCTGCTGCCCGTCGCGATGACCGCGGCGGCGCTCGGGCTCGTCGGGCTGTACTTCGTCGCCCCGGACATCGCGAGGACCACCTTCCAGTCCCTGTGGTGGGTCGCGGTCGTCGCCTACGTGTTCATCACCGCGACGACGCTGATGCTCGACCGCGACACCACCAGGCGCTCGTGGGTGCAGGGCCTGCTGTTCCCCGGCATCGGGGCGATCGTCGTGATGCTCGCGGCCTGGATCCCCGGCCTGTGGGAGGTGCGCATCCCGCAATGGCTCGGCGTGGAGATGTCGCCGACGGCGATCGAGGTCCTCACGCTCGTCTTCTACGCCTGGACGGTGATCGCGATGCTCAGCGCGTGGCTGGTCCGCTGGCTCGAGACGCTGCCCGGCGGCAAGTGGCCGTCGCGCTTCCTGCTGTACTTCGTCGGGTTCGGCCCCGTGCTGTGCGCGATCACGCTCGACGCCTACGCCAAGCAGTGGCGCGGCGCGAGCACCGCCTGGGACAAGACCGAGAAGACTGGCAGGGTGGTGGGCTGATGACGACAGACGACGAGACCCGCGCACCCTGGGCTCCCGCGGCGATGCGCCGCGAGATCCGCGCGGACCAGCGCTCCGAGCGACGGCTCATCGGGATCGGGCTGATCGCGGCCGTGCTCACCGGTGTCGCCATCGTCGTGCGGGCGATGATCGCGTGACCGCGCAGGTCCCCCCGCTGGTCGAGACCGACGACGACCTGCGCTCGCGCGGGGCGCGGTGGTTGCGCGTGCTCGGCCGGGTCATCGGTCCGGAGGCCGGTGTCTTCGAGCGGCAGCTGCCGTTCGTGCTCGTCTACGCGCTCGCGCTCGTCGCGCTCACGGTCATCCCGACGATCCTCGTCGATGCGTCCTCGCTCTGGCTCGGCTCGGCGGTCGCGGCGCTCGTGATCGTGCTCGCGTGGGCGCTGCCGTGGCACCGCTGGCCGGAGTCCGCGCAGATCGCCCTGCCCGTCCTGCAGTTCGTGGCGATCGCGCTGCTGCGCACCGGCACGGGTGGCGTCGCGTCGCCGTTCGGCTCGATCCTGTTCCTGCCCGCCGTGATGCTCGCCGGCCGACCGGGGCGCGCGGGGGTCGCGGTCGGGACGCTCGGGGTGGCCGCGGTCGTCGAGGTCCCCGTGATCCTCGACGCCGAGGCTGAGGTCACGACCCAGCTCTTCCTGCGCAGCCTGTTCGTCGCGGTCGTGGCGGGGACGGTGGGCATCATCGTCCACGAGGCGACGTCGCGGCTGCGCGCCCGCAACGCGGCGCTCGCCGCCCTGCAGGTCGAGCAGCTGCGCCTCAACGAGCAGCTCACGGCGGACGCCGAGGCGCTCGCGAGCCTGGTGCGCGAGACCGAGGCCTCGCGTGCCCACCTGGGCTCGGTGATGGACGCGGTCACCGAGCAGGCGATCGTCGCGACCGACGCCGACGGGGTCGTCGAGGTCTTCAACCCGGGCGCCGAGCGGATGTTCGGCTACACCAAGGACGAGGTCGTCGGCCGGCGCAGCCTCGTGAGCCTGTTCGACCACAGTCAGCTCGAGGCGCGCTACCGCGAGGTCTTCGAGGTCGACGCGACCGCGGCCGCCGACGCGGACGAGGAAGCGCTGTTCGCCGCGGTCGCGGCGCCGACGATCACCTCGGGCGTGCTGGTCCGCGACTGGACCTTCCGCCGGCACGACGGCAGCTGCGGGACACTGCAGCTCGCGGTGACGCGCCGCGTCGACGGCAAGGGGTCGACGATCGGCTACGTCGTCGTGGCCGCCGACGTGACCCTCGAGCGCGAGGCGGCTCGTCTCAAGGACCAGTTCGTCTCGCTGGTCAGCCACGAGCTGCGCACCCCCCTGTCGTCGGTGCTCAGCTACGTCGACCTCATCCTCGACGGCCCCGACCCGCTCACCGACGAGCAGCGCGAGTTCCTCCTCGTCGTCGAGCGCAACGCCCGTCGGCAGCTGCGGCTCGTGAGCGACCTCCTGCTCACGGCCCAGCTCGACGCGGGCCGCTTCACGATCGCGCACCAGGACGTGGACCTCGCCGACGTCGCGCGGGCCACGCTGGCCGAGGCCGCACCCGGTGCCGAGGGGGCGGGTGTGTCCCTGCGCCTGGAGGCCGAGCCCGTGCACGTCCCCGGCGACGCGATGCGGCTCGAGCAGGTCGTGGCCAACCTCGTCTCGAACGCGGTGAAGTTCACGCCGCGCGGGGGCCGGATCGACGTGCGCGTCGCCGCGGATCCCGCGGGGGGTGCCGTCGTCTCGGTCGCCGACACCGGCATCGGCATCGCGCCCGACGAGCTCGACCGGCTGGCCACGCGGTTCTTCCGCGCCTCCACCGCGACGCAGCGCGCGATCCCCGGGATCGGGCTGGGGCTGTCGATCGCGAAGGCCATCGTCGAGGCCCACGGGGGCGAGCTCACGATCGCCAGCCGCGTGGGCGACGGGACGACCTTCACGTTCACCCTTCCGGGCGCCTGAGCGAACCGGACGTATCAGGCGCGGGGGCCGCGGCCTCTTCCTGCCCGGTGCGTCGAACACGGCGCCGAGAGAACCCGACGCGGGCACACCCGCGCCGAGCCCCCGAAGGACGAACGATGAGTACACACACCTCTGCCACCCGTGCCACCGTCGGCACGGCATTCCGTCCCGCCTCCGCCGCCGCGGTCGGTGCGCTGGCCGGCGCCGTCGCCCACCTGCACCTGCCCGGCGACGCCCGCTACGGCGAGCTGACCGTCACGAGCAACATCACCAAGGCCGTCCGCCCGCTCGCGGTCGTCGAGGTCACGAGCCCCGAGGAGGTCAGCGCGACCCTGCGGATCGCCGCCGCCTCCGGCGTGCCGGTCGCGGTCGCGGGGACCGGGCACGGCGCGACCGAGACGATGGCCGACGCGATCCTCGTGCACACGGCCGCGCTCGACGAGATCGAGATCCACGCCGCCCAGCGGTGGGCGCGCGTCGGCGCCGGCGTCCGCTGGGCCGCGGTGCTCGAGGCGGCGGCTCCGCACGGGCTCGCCGGGCTGTGCGGCTCGTCGACCGACGTCGGCGTCGTCGGCTTCCTCACGGGTGGCGGCGTGGGCCCGCTGGCCCGCTCGCACGGGCTGTCGTCGGACACCGTCCGCGCCTTCGACGTCGTGACGGGCGACGGCGAGATCCGCCGTGCCTCGGCCACGGAGAACCCCGAGCTGTTCTGGGGTCTGCGCGGCGGGAAGGGCTCGCTGGGCATCGTCACGGCCGTCGAGATCGACCTCGTCGAGCTGGCCGAGGTCTACGGCGGCGCGATCTGGTTCGACGGCGCGGACGCGACCGCCGTGCTCCGCACCTGGAGCGTGTGGACCGACCTGCTGCCCGAGGAGGGGACCACGTCGGTCGCCGTCATGCGGCTGCCGGACATGGACCCGTTCCCCGAGCCGCTGCGCGGCCGCACGACGATCGCGCTGCGGTTCGTGTGGACGGGGGACCCGGCCGTCGGCGAGGAGATGATCCGCGCGATGCGCGCGGTCGCGACCCCGCTCATCGACGCCGTCGGCGTCATGCCCTACGCGGCGATCGGCGCGGTGCACTCCGACCCGGACGACCCGATGCCCCTGCACGAGTCGTCGCTGCTGCTCGACGAGTTCGGCCCCGACACGGCCGACGTGCTCGTCGACCTCGTCGGACCCGAGGCGCAGACCGCGCAGGCGATGGTCGAGGTCCGCCAGCTCGGCGGGGCCGTCCGCCGTGGCCCGGACTGCGCGTTCGCGCACCGCGAGGCGGGCTTCCAGGTGTTCGCGATCGGCCTGATGATCCCCGAGATCGCCCAGGTCGTCGTGGCCGACTCCCGGCGGATCGTCGGGGCGCTCGCGCCGTGGGCGAGGGACGGCGGGCTGCCGAACTTCACCGACACGGCCGGGACCGCGTGGGCGCAGCGGGTCTACAGCCCCGCCGTGGCCGCCCGGCTCGGGACGCTGTCGCGCCGCTTCGACCCGGCCGGCGTGCTGCTGGCCGGGCGCGGCGTGCGGGACTGAG
>Ga0160439_1000887_pt1 | contig 10724 bp, 9 predicted proteins | sample HID1975M_E0MG_FD_108201 | JGI IMG/M metagenome (GOLD analysis project Ga0160439, IMG submission 108201) | Enriched soil microbial communities from UW Madison campus, WI, USA - HID1975M_E0 MG | ecosystem: Environmental > Terrestrial > Soil > Unclassified | place: USA: Madison, Wisconsin... | reverse complement strand
TCACCGGTTTTACCATCGGCGAGGATTGCTCCACGGTGTTGCATTCGGGCCAGTGCGTGAATAGCAGTACGCACTACCTTGTGGCTAGGTTCGCCTTCTATGTGGGCGATCAGGCCGAAACCACAGTTATCCTTCTCAAGGGATTTATCGTACAACATATCAGTGAACCTCCCCAGGCTCTACGTGATTCCCGATACCGATTGCGTCCAGACGCAGCAAGGGCATGGCGACGGGGTTTGCGTTTCTACGCTTACCTCGCGTGTCGCCCTCTTTTTGTCTAACGCATCCGATTGCACAAGTATTGAGGACTTGCTTTAGAGGGAATCTTAATTACTGCATAAATATGATGGGCACAGAACCCATCCAGAAAGCTTCCAGCGGATTTCCAAGTTATCGGGAAAGCGCACACAGGTCAAATGGCATTCTTATTTATACAAATATGTGCTAAATGACATTTAACGTTATGAAATTAAACATTTTATTATCATTTTTATCGTATTTAAACGGCAGGGGAATCGCTTGGGTTATGTGATCTCTCTCACTGTATGAGAGGCTGCAAAATTCCAGACCATGCTGGCAATGATGTTATTGGCAGGATCTTATGCTAACAACGCGGTTTCGCGTGTTGTATGACACTGTTTTTCACAAGGGCACATATTCTTTAAAAATAGCGGGTCAACATAAGGAAAAGTAATCATCTTTTAGATGCGTAAAATTGCACTAATTGTGAATTTATATTCAATGGATAAAGCTGCGCCAGAGCGATTGATCCAGGTCATCGCTAAATTGGGCAGATAATGGCAGGCTACGTCCCTTTTACAGGGCGGCCCATCAGATTATGCAGTTACAAAAATTAGTCAATATGTTTGGTGGCGATCTTCAGCGTCGGTATGGTCATAAAGTCCATAAACTCACGCTGCACGGCGGTTTTAGCTGCCCAAATCGTGATGGCACAATTGGTCGTGGCGGTTGTACTTTTTGCAATGTCGCGTCATTTGCCGATGAAGCCCAACAAAACCACTCTATCGCCGACCAACTCGAGCGCCAGTCGCAACTCGTCAATCGCGCTCAACACTACCTTGCCTATTTCCAGGCATACACCAGCACATGGGCCGAAGTGCAGGTGCTGCGCTCGATGTATCAACAGGCTGTCAGCCAGGCGAGCATTGTGGGGTTATGCGTCGGGACGCGCCCGGATTGCGTACCGGATAGCGTGCTGGATTTGCTCAGTGAATATCATGAAAAAGGCTATGAGGTTTGGTTAGAACTGGGACTGCAAACGGCACATGATAAAACGCTGCATCGTATCAATCGCGGGCATGATTTTGCCTGTTACCAGGAAACCACTCGCCGCGCTCGCGCACGTGGCCTGAAAGTCTGTAGCCATCTGATTGTCGGCCTGCCGGATGAAGGGCAGGAGCACTGCATGGAAACGCTGGAGAAAGTGGTCGAAACCGGCGTTGATGGCATCAAGCTCCACCCTCTGCACATAGTGAGTGGCAGCACGATGGCTAAAAGCTGGCAGGTAGGGCGCTTACAGGCGATTGAATTAGAAGAGTATGCGACAACTGCCGGTGAGATGATTCGCCATACTCCGCTTGATGTCGTCTTCCATCGTATTTCGGCGAATGCCCGCCGACCCACGTTGCTGGCACCGCTGTGGTGCGAGAACCGCTGGAGCGGAATGGGGGCGATTGACAGCTATCTGAATGAGCACGGTACGCAAGGCTCGGCACTCGGTACCCCGTGGAACCCGACAATTCTGTTGTAAATCCTGAGCGTGAGATCTTTTTGCGGTATATTTAGCAGATTGAAGGCGAGGGAAACGTTCCATGAAGCAAATCCGGTTACTGGCACAATATTACGTTGATTTGATGGTGAAGCTCGGATTAGTGCGCTTCTCTTTGTTGCTGGCCTCCGCCCTGGTGGTGCTGGCTATCGTGGTGCAAATGGCCGTGACGATGCTGTTGCGCGGCCAGGTTGAAAGCATTGATGTTGTGCGCTCCATCTTTTTTGGCCTGTTAATTACGCCATGGGCCGTCTATTTCCTTTCTGTGGTCGTTGAACAACTTGAAGAGTCGAGGCAGCGGCTGTCAAAACTGGTGCAAAAACTCGAAGAGATGCGCGAGCGAGATCTGAAACTCAATGTGCAGCTCAAAGACAATATCGCGCAATTGAACCAGGAAATTGCTGACCGTGTGAAAGCGGAAGACGAACGTCAGACGATGCTTGAGCAGCTCAAAGTTGAGATGCAGGAACGCGAAGAGACGCAAATCCAGCTTGAGCAACAATCTTCATTTTTACGTTCATTCCTCGATGCCTCTCCAGATTTGGTTTTCTATCGTAACGAAGACAAAGAGTTCTCAGGCTGTAACCGTGCGATGGAACTGTTGACCGGTAAGAGTGAGAAGCAGCTGATAAGCCTGAAACCGGAAGATGTCTATTCGCCAGAAGCGGCGCAGAAGGTTATCGAAACCGACGAGAAAGTGTTCCGTCATAATGTGTCGCTGACTTACGAACAATGGCTGGATTACCCGGATGGCCGTAAGGCGTGTTTTGAAATCCGTAAAGTTCCCTACTACGACCGGGTCGGCAAACGCCATGGTTTAATGGGCTTTGGCCGCGACATTACCGAGCGTAAGCGTTACCAGGATGCGCTTGAACGCGCCAGCCGTGATAAAACCACATTCATTTCGACGATCAGCCATGAACTGCGTACGCCGCTAAACGGTATCGTCGGCTTAAGCCGCATACTGCTTGATACTGAGCTTAACCCGGAACAGACCAATTACCTCAAAACGATTCATGTTTCAGCGATAACTCTGGGTAATATTTTCAACGATATCATTGATATGGATAAGCTTGAGCGCCGCAAGGTTCAGCTTGATAACCAACCAATCGATTTCACCAGTTTCCTTGCTGACCTGGAAAACCTTTCTGGTTTGCAGGCGCAGCAAAAAGGACTGAAGCTGGAAATGAACCCGACATTGCCGCTGCCACATAAAGTGGTGACGGACGGTACGCGCCTGCGCCAGATCCTCTGGAATCTCATCAGCAACGCCGTGAAATTTACGCCAAAAGGCGGCCTGGTTTCGGTGCGCGTGCGTTATGAAGAAGAAAATACCTTACGCTTTGAAGTCCAGGATTCTGGCATTGGCATCCCGCAGGATGAGCAGGACAAAATCTTCGCCATGTACTATCAGGTGAAAGATAGCCACGGTGGTAAACCGGCAACGGGTACCGGGATTGGTTTGGCGGTGTCGCGCCGCCTGGCGAAGAGTATGGGCGGTGATATTACCGTCAGCAGTAAGCCGGGTGAAGGCTCGCTATTTACTTTGACCATCCAGGCTCCTCGCGTGGCGGATGAAATCGAAGACACGCTCGACGATGACGAAATGCCTCTGCCTGCATTGCACGTTCTGCTGGTGGAAGATATTGAACTCAACGTGATTGTTGCGCGTTCGGTGCTGGAGAAACTTGGCAACAGCGTAGATGTTGCGATGACAGGTAAAGAGGCGCTGGAAAAATTCACCCCAGGTGAGTATGACCTGGTGCTTTTAGACATTCAGTTACCTGATATGACTGGGCTGGATATTTCCCGGCAACTGACCACGCGTTATGCGCGTGAAGATTTACCACCGCTGGTGGCATTGACTGCTAACGTATTGAAAGATAAAAAAGAGTATCTGGATGCCGGCATGGACGATGTGCTGAGCAAACCCCTCTCGGTTCCGGCGTTAATGGCGATGATCCAAAAATTCTGGGACAACCAACAGTCAGAGTCTAAGAAGGAGTCTCAAGTGCCTCAAGTTAATAGCGAAAAACAGCAAGCATTGCTCGATATCCCGATGCTTGAGCAGTATATGGAGCTTGTCGGGCCAAAACTGATTACTGATGGGCTGGCGATGTTTGAAAAAATGATGCCGGGCTACCTGAGTGTGTTGGACTCCAACATGACGGCTCGCGACCAGAAAGGGGTTGTGGAAGAGGGGCATAAGATTAAAGGCGCTGCGGGTTCTGTAGGGTTGCGCCATTTGCAGCAAGTTGCCCAGCAAATTCAGTCACCGGATCTACCAGCCTGGTCGGAAAACGTGGGTGAATGGATTGAAGAGTTGAAACAAGAATGGCAGCACGATGTTGACGTTCTGAAAGCTTGGGTTGCAAACGCTCCCAAAAAATGACCCCGGATAAACCGGGGTGCGCGAATTCTGCGCCAACACCAGGGAAAAAGTAGGCTGCGCCGTTGAGTTATAAGTCTTTATCCAAATGGCGCAGCCGATAATCTCGTGTGCTGCTCAGGCATTAAGATAGCAAATCTTAAATAGTTTGTTACATGAAACAGTAAAATGTGTGAAGCATAGCGATCAAATCGTCATAACTAATGATGGAAGTCGCGTGATGAAAAGGAATAGCTGAATGAAGAAGATTGGTGTGGTGCTCAGTGGTTGCGGGGTCTACGACGGAAGCGAAATTCAGGAAGCTGTTATTACCCTGTTAGCAATCGCTCGCTCTGGCGCTGAAGCTGTTTGCTTTGCACCCGACAAACCTCAAGCAGATGTTATTAATCACCTCGCTAATAATGAGTCTTTAGAGCATCGAAATGTGCTTGTTGAGGCGGCTCGAATCACCCGTGGAGTGGTGACGCCATTGGCTCAGGCCGATGCCAGCGAATTGGATGCGCTGATCGTTCCTGGTGGTTTTGGGGCAGCGAAAAACCTGTGCAATTTTGCAAGTCTCGGCAGCGAGTGCGTGGTGGATATTGATTTACGTCGTCTGGCTCGCGATTGCCACGCACAGGGTAAACCGCTTGGCTTTATCTGTATTGCCCCGGTGATGCTGCCAAAAATTCTCGATGTTCCGGTGCGTTTGACCATCGGCACTGATATTGATACGGCAGAAATTGTTGAAGAGATGGGGGCTGAACATGTTCCATGTCCGGTTGACGACATCGTGGTTGATGAAGAACACAAAGTGGTGACGACGCCTGCTTATATGTTGGCCACACGCATTGATGAAGCGGCATTAGGTATAGAAAAACTGGTGGCTCGCGTTGTGAGTATGATTGCATGAAGAAAGGGCGTGTTGCGCTCTTATCCACCCCCAAGCGTTGGGTATTACGCTGTGCGCTGGCGCTGGTAGGAGTTTGGTTGGCAGGGATAATCCTGTTCAGCTTTATGCCGGTACCGTTTTCGGCAGTCATGGTCGAACGGCAATTTAGCGCCTGGTTCTCAGGTGATTTTGGTTATGTGGCACATTCAGATTGGGTCAGCATGGACGAAATCTCACCGTGGATGGGGCTTGCAGTTATTGCGGCAGAAGATCAGAAATTCCCGGACCATTGGGGGTTTGATGTTTCCGCGATTGAAAAAGCCATTGCACACAATGAACGCAATGAAAATCGCGTTCGCGGTGCGTCAACGCTTTCCCAGCAAACGGCGAAAAACTTGTTTTTATGGGATGGACGGAGCTATGTCCGCAAAGGCCTGGAAGCGGGATTAACGCTTGGTATGGAAGTGGTGTGGACGAAACGCCGGATCCTGACTGTATATCTGAATATCGCAGAATTTGGAGAGGGGATTTTTGGCGTGGAAGAAGCTTCTCAGCGTTACTTCCATAAACCAGCAAGTCGCCTGACGGCGTCGGAAGCCGCTTTGCTTGCCGCAGTATTACCTAATCCCATTCGCTTTAAAGCGAATGCACCTTCAGGTTATGTTCGGCAGCGCCAGCAATGGATTTTGCGCCAGATGCGCCAGCTGGGTGGCGAATCGTTTATGGCGCAGCATGAATTGAAGTGAGTTAGACAACTATAAAACCGTTACCGTTGGCACCAGTGGCAAAAGAGTATTACTCCCTTTAGGACAAGCACAAGTAACGATATCCCCCTGAAGAGCTACGGGGATATCGTTGAATGTCTGCAGATGCGGACCCAAGGGGGTGATTGCCCCGACTCCTTTACAAACCTGGCAGGAAGCTTTCATTCCGATCAGTGCAACCGGTAATCCTGCGATGGTGATCGTCGGAACACCTTCAAGTATTTTCCCGCCCGTTGTTGTTGGGCAAGTTTGAGTCATCATTGCTCTCATTGTTTATTCCTGAATTATTTTCTTAGGCATTGGCGGGTGTTGAGTTTTCAGCTGGAGACTCGGCTTCTGGTTCGTCTTCTTCTGCTTCAGGTACTTCGAATGAGCGAATAGCCAGGAAATCCACACTAATTGAGGAGGCCGGATCAACTTTTTGAATATCGTGAACCAGCCAAGTAAAAATTTCCTCTGGGGCGTTATCTGTTGAGGCAGGCATAGGTTTTTGCTGATAAGCACAAACGCTGTATTCCAGAAATTTTTTTGCCCGCCTGAATGCAGGAATATAAATCTTTGGGGCCACTCGCATTCGTGTCTCATTAGGGTTTGTCATCACACTATTAATAAACCAGCGCGCCTGATCTTTAACATCATCCAGCCAACCCCAATTGTTTTTCAGCGTTTCTCTGGCAAGATGATTGTCTGCTATTTTTTTCCGTAATTCGGGGTCTTCTGTCGATAATGTTATGGTGCTCATAATGTCTGCTTTTTCCGCATCTATTCTTTGCAGCTCTGTGCAATACAAATAGTACTGTTGACTAAGCCAGTTAAAATAGCTGTCAAGATGATCATTTTGGGCGTGAATACTCAGTGTCAGACTACCTATGGCAGCCTGGTAGCGTTTTGCCCAGTATTGTGCCGAACGGCCTTCAATGGTGTCGTTCATAAAAAAATAGCTAGCAATATCTGTATCTATTTTGTCCAGAGTTTGATAATCAGGGAAAGGTACGCCAGCCATATATGCGGTACGGTACATTTGATGCAGGGCCACCCTGCATAATTCAGCACTGGGTTTTTGTTCATCAGGCAGTAATCCGCCACCAATATCTTCACTACTTCCGGGTAGCAATATTTCTTGCCAGTTCCCCTTACCCAAAGAATAGATTCCACGCCATGGGCGACGCTCATGCGCAGCAACCAAATGTAGAGCATTGCGCACCATCGAAGGTAAGGGAGTATCCTGGTCGATAGATTTATCTCCCATAAAAAGACTTACGCTTTTTCCTGGAGTACCCAGCAAAGCGACATAATAATCCAACCCATTATTGCTACTAGCAGGGCTATGGCGTGAGCAATCAAAAAAACCAGCAAATATTATATCTACTGGAACTTTGTTATATAAATATTTTACTGGTACATCTTTTGTCACTTCTTTTTGGCAAATATCTTTAAGAAGATCATCGATGAATTTTCGCGCGAGGGTAGCACCAAGATCAAAACCAAAAATGGAAATGGAAATGTTTTTTATAGGGAGTGCGCTATTACTGTTGTTTTTTTTAAAGAAATTTTCAAAACGAGTTTTCGCTGATGAAACTCTGGTGTCAACACCTGTTAGAAACATAGTTGACATAATTTTGCTATCTCGTAACCATGGTGTTGACTCAATGCTAACTTTAGTCATGATCTTACCCATTGCAGCGGTAGTGACCTTTTTCCATTCGAAAGGGTTACAAAGTTTCTTAAATTGATTATCCAGGATTTCATACCAGGATTTGCTTAATACTTCTTTGGCTGAGTCCTCAATAGCATCTTTTGGAATGCTTTTAACTTCATCAATAAATTTATCAATACTAACATCCATTGCTGCATGTAGTTTTGCAGAAAGTTCCTCTTTGAAAGGAGTACCCAGACCTGAAAAATAAAATTTATCAAAGCAGGAATTGTTCGTATTTGAGCTGCTATCCGGGTATGCCCGAAAAAGACGTGCAACATTACTGAGTCGATGTTCTATTGCATCTTGTTCAATATTACGTTCCACACCATCAAAAAATAACCCCAGGTGCCAGGTACGGCCACAAGAGTTTGAATGGCTATCTTCATTCTGTTGCGCCCGGTTGGCACTCGCAATCATTTGTTCCTTGTTCATTTAGTATTATTCCCTTTTTTATTCCTGTTTTCTGGCCGCTTTTCAAAGGGTGACCACGCATCACTACTCCACCCCAGTTTGACCTGATTATTTGGCAGGAAATGAACATGCAAATTGTCTTCCCCCCATTTTCTTTCTGGCAATGGCAGAGTTTTGTGGCGGGTTTCTTTACGCAAACCAGCATCATATTGTGTGCGTGTAGTACTTAGTGTCCATATAACTTCAGCTGTATCCCCTTCAATTGTTCCGCAGCATGTAAGAGCACCTCCCCCATGTGCAAAAGCATTTCCACCCGCGACACCATTAACGCTAAAACCAAGAATAGGACGATCTATCTCACTATGAATGATCAGTGCAACACCTCCAGTCGGTGGCCCAAAAAAGACATCCCAGGCAAGGTTCAGACCCCAGATTATTATCAGTAGAATTAACCCTCTGCACATCCAACGGCTCCAGCGCGCCCAAAAGCGATGCAGCGCCGCATCTATTTTTTCTAGTCGGAAAAGTAAATTCATATTTTTGATATCCTTAATATCACTCTGTCCTTTATTTATTTCTTAGTCTTTATTTCGGGCCGTATTTCAAAGGGTGACCATGCATCACGACTCCACCCCAGTTTGACCTGATCATTTGGCAGGAAATGAATATGCAAATTGTCCTCCCCCCATTTTCTTTCCGGCAATGGCAGAGTTTTAAGGCGTTTTTCCAGTCGCATTCCTTGTAAATATTGAGAATGAGTTATATCCAGTGTCCATATAACTTCAGCAGTATCACCTTCAATTGTTCCGCAGCATGTAAGAGCACCTCCCCCATGTGCAAAAGCATTTCCCCCCGCGACACCATTAACGCTAAAACCAAGAATAGGACGATCTATCTCACTATGAATGATCAGTGCAACACCTCCAGTCGGTGGACCAAAAAATACCGCCCAGGCAAGATTACCCCCCCAGATGACAACCAGAAGAATTAACCCTCTGCGTAACCAGCGACTCCAGCGAGCCCAGAAACGATTTAATGAAGCATCTATTTTTTCCAGTCGAGAAAGTAGACTCATAGTTAAGTCTCCTGAAGCAGTGCTTCGGTGAGAGTGATATTTCCCGCTGTAACTTTTTCGAGTGCTCGAGTCATATCAGATGATTGAATTTCTTTATTTCCGCCGCTCAAGTAATGCAGGGCGTATATTTTTTTATCAATGGGTCGTGATAACCCCGCTTGTTGAGCTTTATTGAGCGCCTTATGAACCATTGCACGCTGAATACATGCTGGGAAATGTTTACTCTGTGGTTGTTGTATCCATGCTCTTAACAAGGCGCTGACGTCAGTGTCACCGTTTAATAATTCCCAAAGAGCTTGATCGAGTTCAATGGTTTTGTGGGTTTTATCATATTCGGTGTTTAAAGCTGGTGTTAAAGATAATGGCCACCATTGTTGATCCATATTGGGAACAAACCATTTATCGATCCCGTTAAAAAGAGCCGAATATCCATTTAAATCGTTACGTTGCGATAAATGCTGTAATACATAAGGCGTATAGAATCGCAACAACAGACCTTTATCATCAGGAGATTTTACGATACATCCCCAGGATAATTGCTCTGCCAGTTGTGGTAACGCAAGGCTGGAAATGATGATTCCTCTCAGCGCACCTTGTTTATCCAGAACGTCTGGAATAGTGTCATTCAGGTCAGTAATCTTTATAAGCCATGGACCAACGGACACTAATGATTCAAGTTGTGGGTGAATAAAGATAGATCTCATTCGGTCACTCGCAGATGCGCATATTTCTCGCAGCACTTTATTTTCAACTAATCCAGCTTCAAATAATGCATACGATGAAGCAGTAGCCTCTTTAGCCATATGGCTGACAATGAGTAATTCAGACAGTATCATTATGTTAGTTTCCACCCACTATTGCCGAATCTTCACGCATTGAATTCATCATGCATTCCAGGCATATATCTTCTTCGAGTTCAGGCCGAACCGTCATATCAGACGATTCGGCCTTATTTTTTCCCAATGTAAGCTTCCCTTGCGAAGGAGTGAGTTCATCCGGGAGTTGCCCATTCCATTCAGTACCCTTACCCGGAGAACCCATCCCCATATTTACAATTGCACTGGTTTGGATACCGCTGGCGTCAATTTTTATAAAGTTACCACCGGCTTGTAGTGTTAACTCACATCCTGCATCAAGTGTGACTTTACTGCCTGCTTTGACGTGATATTCCCTGCCATTTACGATCAGCATATTTTCTTCAGTTTTAATATGAAGAGTCTGTGAAACAGTGAGTGAGTAATCTTCTTTAACTAAATCACGTTTTTCGCTTTCAACTCGTAAATGATTTTCGCCTTTGATATGCATCAGCTGATTTTCACCTACCCAGAAAGCATCTCGATTATTGACTATCCGACTCATGTCCTTCTGGGCATGCATCGACAGCAGTTCCTGGCCGGTCTGATCGTCAAACATTAATTCGTTGTAGCCATTACCCTTATACGTCTGCGAGCGTATCGCCATCTGGGTTTTGGTGCCCGGCAGGTCGCCCGGTGCGCGGTTAGCGGCGTGATAGGTGCGCCCGGTGATAATCGGCTGGTCGGGGTCGCCATTCAGGAAATCGACAATCACTTCCTGGCCGACACGCGGAATGGCGATGTTGCCGAATCCGGTGCCCGCCCACGCCTGGGAGACGCGCACCCAGCACGAGCTTTCTTCGTTGGTTTTGTTGTAGCGGTCCCAGGCAAATTTCACCGTCACGCGCCCGTGCTCGTCGCAGTAGATTTCT
>Ga0160439_1000886_pt1 | contig 10725 bp, 10 predicted proteins | sample HID1975M_E0MG_FD_108201 | JGI IMG/M metagenome (GOLD analysis project Ga0160439, IMG submission 108201) | Enriched soil microbial communities from UW Madison campus, WI, USA - HID1975M_E0 MG | ecosystem: Environmental > Terrestrial > Soil > Unclassified | place: USA: Madison, Wisconsin... | reverse complement strand
GTCCTGGAGCTCGACCGCGCCGCGGGCGCGGCGGCGGACGTCATGGTCAACGGCCGCCTGATCGCGCGCGGCGAGGTCGTCGTGGTCGACGAGGCCTACGGCATCCGCGTCACGGAGATCGTGTACGACGAGGACGCCGCGCGCTGATGGACGCCGTCATGCTCGCCGCGCGGGTCCTCCTGTCGCTCGCGTGCGTGATCGGGCTCATCTGGTTCGCCGGTCGGCGGCTGGGCGGGCCGCGACGCGTGCGCGCCCAGCGCGAGGCCGAGGTGCGCGTGGTGGGCAAGCAGGCCGTGAGCCGGCACTCGGGCGTCGCGGTCGTCGCGGTCGGCAACCGCCGGCTGCTCGTGGGCTACGGCGACCAGCAGGTGACGATGCTGTCCGAGCTCGCGCCGGTCGTCGAGGCCGCGCCCGCGCCCGCTCCGGCACCCGTCGCGGCCAAGCCCCGCGTCCCGGCACCCCGTGCGGCGCTCGACCCCGGCCTGACCTCGGGGCTCGACCCCGCGCACGCCGGCGGCCCGCTGCACGGCTCGGTGCTCTCGCCCGAGACCTGGCGCACGCTCGTCAAGACCCTGCAGGACCGGACGGTCAGGCGGTGAGCGCGCGTGCCGTGGCCCGCCGGCTGACGGTCGTCGTCGCGCTCGCCGGCATCGCGCTCGTGGCCGGGGCGACCGCCTCGACCGCGGCGCCGACCGACCCCGCCACCCCGACGCCGCCCGCGGCGCCCTCGGGCCTGGGCGACAGCGTGACCGTCTCCGTCAACGGCGTGAACGGCACGCCCAGCTCCTCGATCGTCGTCCTCGTCGCGATCACGCTGCTCTCGGTCGCGCCCGCGCTCATCCTCATGACCACGAGCTTCACCAAGATCTTCGTCGTCCTGGCGTTCACCCGGAACGCGCTGGGCCTCCAGGGCGTCCCGCCCAACCAGGTGCTGGCCGGGCTCGCGCTGTTCCTCAGCCTGTTCGTCATGTCGCCGGTCCTCTCGGACGTCAACGCCGACGGGGTGCAGCCCTACCTCGACGGCTCGATGACCTTCTCCCAGGCGGTCGACGCGGGGTCCGCGCCGCTGCGCGAGTTCATGGCGTCGCACACGCGCGAGCAGGACCTGGCGCTGCTCACCCGCGCCGCGGACCGGCCCAACCCCGCGACTCCGCAGGACGTCCCCATGGTCACGCTCGTCCCGGCGTTCCTGCTCTCGGAGCTGCGCTCGGCGTTCATCATGGGCTTCGTCATCTTCGTGCCGTTCCTCGTGATCGACCTCGTCGTCTCCGCGTCGCTGATGTCGATGGGCATGATGATGCTGCCGCCGGTGATGATCTCGCTGCCGTTCAAGCTGCTGCTGTTCGTGCTCGTCGACGGCTGGGGTCTGGTCGTCACCTCGCTCGTCGGCTCCTACACGGGCGGCGGCTAGTGGACACCGCGGCCGTCCTCGACGTGGGGCTCGACGCCCTCGTGCTCGCCGCCAAGCTCTCCGCGCCCGTGCTGGTCACCGCGCTGGTCGTCGGCTTCATCGTCTCGCTGGTGCAGTCGGTCACGCAGATCCAGGAGGTGACGCTCAGCTTCGTGCCCAAGGCGCTCGCCGCCGGCATCGCCCTGCTCGTGTGCGGGCACTGGATGATCTCCGAGCTCGTGAGCTTCACGCACGACCTCTTCGCCCGCATCCCCACCCTCGTGGGCGGCTGACGTGGGACCCGTGGCGCTGACGCTCCCGCTCGCCGGGATCGAGACGGTGATGCTCGCGAGCGTGCGGTTCGCCGCGTTCTTCGTCATCGCGCCGCCGTTCGCGCACCGCGCGGTGCCCGGGACCGTCAAGGTCGGTCTCGCGATGGCGCTCGCGCTCGCGGTCTCGCCGCGGCTCGACCCGCTGCCCTCGGACACCACGCCCACGTTCCTCGGCGCCCTCGTGGCGCAGGCGGTCGTCGGCGGCGCGCTCGGGTTCCTCGTCTCGCTCGTGTTCTCGGCCGTGCAGTCGGCCGGTGCGCTCATCGACCTGTCCGGCGGGTTCCAGATGGCCACCGCGTTCGACCCGCTCGGCATGACGAGCGGCGCGCCCTTCCAGCGGCTCTACCAGATGGCGGCCCTCGTGCTGCTGTTCGCGACCGACGCGTACCAGGTGGTCATCGCGGGGATGGTCCGCTCGTTCGACGCGCTGCCGCTCGGCGCGATGCTGGACACGGCCGCGCTCGCGCAGACCCTGACCACGGGCATCACGCAGATGTTCCTGTCCGCGCTGCAGATCGCCGGGCCGCTCATCGTCGTGCTGTTCCTCGCCGACGCGGGGCTCGGCCTGCTCACCCGCGTCGCGCCCGCGCTCAACGCCTTCGCCCTGGGCTTCCCGCTCAAGATCCTGCTCACGCTCACGCTCGGCGGCTTCGCGTTCGTCGGGCTGCCCGCGGTGATCCAAGGCCTGACCGGCCGGTCGGTCGCGCAGATGCTGGGGGTGCTGCCGTGAGCGAGGACAAGTCCGAGAAGGCCACCCCGCAGCGGATGAAGGAGGTCCACCGCAAGGGCCAGCTGGGGCGCTCGCAGGACCTCGCGGCCTGGCTGGGCCTCGGTGCCGCCGTCCTGATGATGCCGACGACGATCGCGCGCGGGCAGTCGGCCGCGGTCGACCAGCTCGCCCAGGTGCGCGACGTCGCGCGGAACCCGTCGGCGCAGGCCGCGGTCGCGGCGCTGCGTGACGGTCTCACGAGCGTGCTCACCACGCTCGCCCCGCTGTTCGTCGTCGCGGTGCTCGTGACCCTCGCGGTCGGCCTGGCCCAGGGCGGGTGGCGCCCGCGCCGGTTCCGTCTGCACGTCGACCAGCTGAACCCGGGCAAGGGCGTCAAGCGGCTCGTCGGCCCGCAGGCGTGGTGGCAGGGGCTCAAGACGCTGCTCAAGACGATCGTCGTCGGCGTCGTGCTGTACGTGTCCGTGCAGGCGCTCGTGCCGCTCGTCGTGGGCTCGGGGCGGCTGCCGCTGTCGCACCTGCTCGGCGAGGCGTCGCGCGGCACGCAGGCGCTGCTGCGCTGGGGCATCGCGGCCGGCGTGCTGCTCGCGGTGCTCGACGTGGTCGTGGTCATGCGCCGCAACCGCAAGCAGACCCGCATGTCGCTCAAAGAGGTCAAGGACGAGCACAAGCGCACCGAGGGGGACCCCATGCTCAAGGGCGCGATCCGCTCCAAGCAGATGGCCATGAGCCGCAACCGGATGATGGCCGAGGTGGCCGGCGCGGACGTCGTGCTGGTCAACCCGACGCACGTGGCCGTCGCGCTGCGCTACGACCCCGGGACCGGCGCACCGCGCGTCGTGGCCAAGGGTGCGGGCGTCGTCGCGGCCAAGATGCGCGCCGCCGCGGCCGAGAACCGCGTGCCGATGGTGGAGGACGTGCCCCTGGCGCGCGCGCTGCACGCGGCCTGCGAGCTCGGGCAGGAGATCCCCGCCCACCTGTTCACCGCCGTGGCCCGCGTGCTCGCGTTCGTCATGGCGCTGCGCCGCCGCGGCGCCGCAGCGGGCCAGCACCGCCTGCAGGGCGGCTCCGCGCTGCCGGCCGACGACACCACCGACCACCGGGCCGCCGCACGCGCGGCCCGCCGCACGCCGGCCCGCGCCGGCGCGACCCCGAAGGCCCAGCCATGAAGAACCGGTCCCTCGCCCCCATGGCCGTGCCCGCGGGCGTCGTCGGCATCGTGCTCATGCTCGTCGTGCCGCTGCCCGCCGCGCTGCTCGACGTGCTGATCGCCGTGAACATCACCGCGTCGCTCGTCATCCTGCTGACCAGCATGTACGTCAAGCGGCCGCTCGACTTCTCGGTGTTCCCGTCGCTCATCCTCGTGTTCACGCTGTTCCGGCTCGGCCTCAACGTCGCCTCGACGCGGCTCGTGCTGCGCGACGGGTACGCGGGGCAGGTCATCGACGCGTTCGGCCACTTCGTGGTGGGCGGCTCGCTCGTGATCGGGCTCGTGATCTTCCTGATCCTCGTGGTCATCCAGTTCGTCGTCATCACCAACGGTGCCGGCCGCGTCGCGGAGGTCGGGGCGCGATTCACGCTCGACGCGATGCCCGGCAAGCAGATGGCGATCGACGCCGACCTCAACTCGGGCCTGATCGACGAGGAGCAGGCGCGCCGCCGCCGCGCGGACGTGGCCGCCGAGGCCGACTTCTACGGCGCGATGGACGGCGGGTCGAAGTTCGTCAAGGGCGACGCGATCGCCGGCATCGTCATCACGGTCATCAACCTCATCGGCGGGTTCGTCATCGGCATGCTGCAGATGGGCATGTCGCCCGCCGAGGCGCTCGAGCGGTTCAGCCTGCTCACGATCGGCGACGGCCTGGTCACGCAGATCCCGGCCCTGCTGCTGTCGGTGTCCACGGGCATCGTGGTCACGCGGGCGACCGCCGAGGGCGACATGGGCTCGGCCGCGGCCAAGCAGCTGACCCAGTCGCGCAACGCGCTGCTCATCGCGGGCGGCGGCGCCGTGAGCCTCGCGCTGCTGCCCGGCATGCCCAAGCTGCCCTTCCTGCTGGTGGGCTGCGTCCTGATCATCGTCGCGCAGCGCACCAAGGCCACCCAGGCCCGCGAGGAGAAGGCCGCGCTCGTGCCGACCGCGCCCGCCGCGGCGCCGTCCGCCGACACCCCCGAGCAGCTCATCGAGCAGATGCGCGTGCACACGCTCGAGATCCTGCTCGCGCCTGACCTCGTCGACCTCGTCGGCGACGGCCCCGAGCAGGACCTGCTCGCGCGCGTGCGCGGGCTGCGGCGCAAGACCGCGCTGGACCTCGGCATCGTCGTGCCGCCCGTCCGGACGCGGGACAGCGTCGACCTGCCGCCGGCCACGTACGCCGTGCGGATCGCGGGCGTCGAGGTCGGCCGCGGCCAGGCCCCGGCGGGCCGCGTGCTCGCGCTCGGCGACGACCTCGCGGCGCTGCCCGGCTCGGTCGTGCAGGAGCCGGTCTTCGGCCTCGCGGGCAAGTGGGTTCCGGCCGAGCTGCGGCACGCCGCGGAGATGACCGGCGCGACCGTCGTCGACCGCGTGTCCGTGCTCATCACGCACCTGGGCGCGCTCATCAACCAGAACGCCGCGCGGCTGCTCGGCCGCGAGGACGTGCGCGTGCTGACCGAGGGCATCAAGCGCGTCAACCCGTCCGTGGTCGAGGAGCTCGTGCCGACGCTCATGTCGCTCGGCGAGGTGCAGCGCGTGCTGCAGGGGCTGCTCACCGAGGAGGTGCCGATCCGCGACCTCGGCCGGATCTACGAGGCGCTCACGCTCCGCGCCCGCGCGGGGACCGACCCCGAGGGGCTCGTCGAGGCGGCCCGCGGCGCGCTCGGTCCGGCGCTGTCGGCGCCCTACGTGCAGGACGGCGTGCTGCGCGTCGTCACGCTCGAGCCCTTGCTCGAGCAGCAGCTCGTGGAGTCGGTCCGGCCCGCCGAGCACGGCACGCAGCTGCTCGTCGACCCGTCCCGTGTGGAGCTCGTGCTCGCGCAGCTGCGCGACGCGGTCGCGCAGGCCGAGGCCAGCGGGCGCACGGTGATCCTGGTGTGCGCGCCGACGATCCGGCCCGCGCTGCGCCGCCTCGTCGCGCTGGGCCTCCCGCGCCTGCCCGTGCTGTCGTACGGCGAGGTCACCGGGGCGGGCGTCACGATCGAGACCGTCGGGGTGGTGAGCAGTGGGCACGCGGTTGCTGCTTGAGGGCACCGACCTGGCCGCCCTGATGGCCCACGTCCGCGAGGAGCTGGGCGCCGGGGCGAAGGTGGTGCGGGCCGAGCGCGTGCGCACGGGTGGGCTGGCCGGCTTCTTCGCGCGCGAGCACTTCGAGCTCACGGTCGAGGTGCCCGAGGCGCCCGCGCCCCGGCCGCGCGCGAGCAGGGCCGACGCCGCGGGCATCGACGCGCTCGTCGAGGCGGCGGACGCCGCCGACTCCGGCCTTCCCGAGGTCTCGACGGGAGGCCCTGCCTTCGCCGACGTGCTCGAGCAGGTCCGGGCGCTGGTCGGCGACGCGACGCCCGCCCGGCGCCCCGCGCCGCCCGAGGTGCTGCGCGCGGTCCCGGCCGACGAGCCCGCCGACCTCGCCGACCGGCTCGCGAGCCTGGGTGTCCCCGCGCGGCTGCTCGTCGACCGGCCCCGCACGCTGTCCCAGGCCCTGGCCGCCGTGCCCGTCGCGGCCGCACCCGAGCGCGGACCCGGGTCGGTGCTCGCCGTCGTCGGCGCGCCCGGCGACGTCGACGCGGTCGCGACGCTGCTCGCCGAACGCCTGCACCTCGACGCGGCTGCGGTGGTGCCGGCCGGCACCCCGACGGCCCGGCCGGCCGTGCCGCGCCCCCGCAGCGCGTCCGGCCGCGTGCGCCCGACGGGGCCGGACGAGGCGGCGCGCTGGCGCGAGACCGCGGCGCGCGCGCCTCACCCGTGGGTCGTCGCGCTCGCGGTCGCCCCGGACGCCGACGAGCGGTCCGCGGCCGCCGACATCCTGCGTGCGCTGCGGCCCGACCAGTCCTGGGCGGTCGTCGACGCCCGGACCAAGACGGTCGACGCGCGCGCGTGGCTCGCGTCGCTCGGCACGTTCGACGCCGTGGCGGTGCGCAGCGCCTTCGACGCGACCGAGCCGGGCACGGTGCTCGACCTCGGCGTGCCCGTGGCCTGGATCGACGGCATCCCGGCGTCCACGGCGTCCTGGGCCGCGCTGCTCGACCACGCGCTCGGCGGCCGCGGACCCTGGGACTGAGCCTCGGGCGAGGGCGGTAAGGTCGCGACATGCTCGTGCTCAGCCGCCGCGTCGGCGAACGCCTGGTGATCGGCGACGGGATCGTCGTCACGGTCATCGAGGTGCGCGGCGACGGCGTCCGGCTCGGCATCGATGCGCCCCGCTCGGTGCGCGTCCACCGCGCCGAGGTGCTCGAGGCCGTCACGGCCGCGAACGTCGACGCCGCGGCGGCCGACGACGACGCGGTCGCGGACCTGCGCCGCCTCGTCGCGCCCACCCTCCCGGACTCCTCAGGAGCCTCCCTCCCCGACCGATGAGGGGATAGCCGGAGCGGTACCCGTCAACGCCCGGTGGGGAGGGCGTTGTGGAGGACATCGACGAGATCGTCCGCGAGTTCCTGGTCGAGAGTCACGAGAATCTCGACCAGCTGGACCGCGACCTCGTGGCGCTCGAGGAGCACCCGGGATCGCGCGAGCTGCTGAGCAGCGTGTTCCGCACGATCCACACCATCAAGGGCACGAGCGGCTTCCTGGCCTTCGGCCGGCTCGAGCAGCTCACCCACGTGGGCGAGAACCTGCTCGTCGAGCTGCGGGACGGCAAGCGGTCCATGGACCAGCCGACGACCGACGTGCTGCTGCGCATGGTGGACACGGTGCGCGAGCTGCTGGGGGCGATCGAGCTCACCGGCGGCGAGGGCGACGTGGACGTCGAGGCCGCCCGCGCCGCGATCGTGGCGGTGCAGGAAGGCGTGGCGCCCGAGCCGACCGCGGTCGTCGAACCCGACCCGGCGGCGCCTGAGACACCGGCCCCGGCCCCGGTACCGGCCCCCGCCGCCGTCCTGCCGACTCCTCGCGCGCCCGAGCCGCCGGCCCCCGCCGCGGCACCGTCGAGCCTGGACGACACCGGCACCCTGCGCGGCGCCGCCGACTCCTCGATCCGCGTGGACGTCGAGCTGCTCGACTCGCTCATGCGCCAGGTCGGCGAGCTCGTGCTGGCCCGCAACCGGATCAGCCGGCTCGCCTCGTCGGCCCAGGACGTCGACCTCGCACGCTCGGCCCAGCAGCTCAACCTCATCGCCTCGGAGCTGCAGGAGGGCGTCATGCGCACCCGCATGCAGCCCATCGAGCACGTGTGGTCGAAGATGCCGCGCGTCGTCCGCGACCTCGCCGCCCTGTGCGGCCGCGAGGTACGCCTCGAGATGGTCGGCGGCGACACCGAGCTCGACCGCGGCCTGCTCGAGGCCGTCAAGGACCCGCTCACGCACCTGGTCCGCAACGCGGTCGACCACGGGATCGAGTCACCCGCCGACCGGGTCGCCGCGGGCAAGGCGGCCGCGGGCCTGCTCGAGCTGCGCGCCTCGCACGCCGGGGGGCAGGTCTCGGTCGAGGTCCGCGACGACGGGCGGGGCATCGACCCCGAGGTCGTCGCCGCGAAGGCCGTCGCCAAGGGCCTGCGGACGGCCGACCAGGTCGCCGCGATGAGCGCGAACGAGCTGCTGCAGCTGCTGTTCCTGCCCGGCTTCTCGACCGCCGAGAAGGTCACCAACGTCTCGGGCCGCGGCGTCGGCATGGACGTGGTCCGCACCCGGATCGAGTCCATCGGCGGGACGGTCGACGTCGAGTCGACCGTCGGCGCCGGTACGGTCTGGCGCCTGCGCATCCCGCTGACGCTCGCGATCATGCCGTCGCTGTCCGTGGAGTGCTCGGGGGACCTGTACGCGCTGCCGCAGGTGCACGTGGTCGAGCTCGTCGCGCTGGACACCCAGCGCTCGGACGCCGGCGTCGAGTACGTGCACGCCGCGCCGGTCTACCGGCTGCGCGGCGAGCTGCTCCCGCTGGTCTCGCTCGCCGGCGCGCTCGGCGTCGAGGCGACCACGCCCGACGCGGAGTCGGTCATCGCGGTCGTGCAGGCCGACCAGCAGCGCTTCGGCCTGCTCGTCGACCGCGTGCTGACGACCGAGGAGATCGTCGTCACGCCGCTCGCGAGCCGCCTCAAGGCGATCGGGGTGTACTCCGGTGCCACCGTGCTCGGCGACGGGCGCGTCGCGCTCATCCTCGACGTGCAGGCGATCGCGCGCCGCTCGCTGGTGCGCGACCCCGAGCTCGCGGCGCGCGCCGCGGCCGAGAGCCTGGCCCTGGCGAAGGTGCAGACCGAGCAGGTCCTGGTCGCGGGCATCGGCGGTGGCCGGCGCGTGGCGATGCCGCTGGCCTCGGTGGCGCGGCTCGAGCACGTGCGGGCCGACCAGGTCGAGCTCGTGGGCGGCCGGGAGGTGGTCCAGTACCGCGGCACGATCCTGCCGCTGGCCCGCCTCGACCGCGTGCTCGGCACGTACGCCCGCGAGTCCGACGAGCTGCTGCTCGTGGTCTACACCCGGGCGGGCCGCTCGGTCGGCCTGGTGGTCGAGGAGATCGTCGACATCGTCGAGGACGAGGTCGGGCGCCACTCGAGCATCGACGACGCGGGCCTGACGGGTTCGACCGTGCTGGGCGACCGCGTGACCGAGCTGCTCGACGTCCGCTCGGCCGTGCTCGCCGCCGACCGTGACTTCTACGCCGAGGACGCGCTCGTCGCGTTCGACGGCACCGCCGACCTCGTGGGAGCGAGCCGATGAGCAGCTACGTGACGTTCACGGTCGACGACGGCCTCTACGGCGTCGACGTCCAGCGGGTCCAGGAGGCGCTGCGCGCGCAGGCGCGCACGCGCGTCCCGCTCGCCCCGGAGGGGGTGTCCGGCCTCGTCAACCTGCGCGGCCAGGTGGTCCTCACCGTCGACCTGCGGCCCCGGCTGGGCCTGCCCCCGCTCGGGGAGGGCGCCGACCAGATGATGGTCGTCGTCCAGGTGGGCGGCGAGACCGTGAGCCTCCTGGTCGACGAGATCGGCGACGTCGTCGACGTCGAGCCGGGGCGCGTGGAGGCGCCGCCGGACACGCTCGACGTGGCGATCCGTCCCCTCATCCGCTCGGCCTGCACGCTCGACGACCGGCTCCTGCTGGTCCTCGACGTCGACGAGGCCGCCGCAGCCTGATCTCACCCGTCCTGCCGCGTGATCACGCGGCACGACCCCTCACACCCGCGCCGCGACGACCGATCGGTCGGTCGACGACGGACCCCCGAAGGAGCCACTGCCATGAGCACCACGACCACCGCACCCGGACCCGCGCAGCACCGGCGGGCCGCCTGGTTCTCGGACCGCTCGGTCCAGACCAAGATCCTCACGGTCTTCGCCCTGCTGGGCGCGGTCGCCGTGGCGTCGGGCGTCTACGCGATCTCGTCGCTCAACTCGTCCAAGAGCGACCTGCAGACGCTGTCGTCGATCCAGGAGAGCATCTCCGACGTCCGCAACGCGATCCACCAGGACCAGCTCAAGGTCCGCATGATCATCGCCCAGATCGGTGCGTCGACGACCAACGAGGACCGCCGCAGCTGGAACAACCAGCTCGACGCCACGGACGCGGCCATCAACGACAACATCGACGCCTACTCGGCCACCGAGGCGGGCTCCTCGGAGTCGTGGAAGGCGTTCGAGACGGACTACGCCGCGTGGGTCAAGATCCGCGACGAGCAGTACGTGCCGGCCGCGATGAGCGGCGACGACGTCGCCTACTCCGCCATCCGCGACGACGTCGCGCAGCCCGCCATCGAGGCCTACGTGGCCGACCTGGACGCGGTCGCGACCGAGATCACCGCGTACGTCGCGGGCGTCGCCGACACCGCGACCACGCGCACCGCCCGCGCCACGACGATCCTCACGGTGAGCCTCGCGGTCGCCCTGATCGTGTCGCTCGCGCTGGGCTACGTCGTGACCCGCAACATCCGCCGCGCGGTGGCCCGCGTGCAGGTCTCGCTCGAGGCGATGGCCGCGGGCGACTTCACGGTCAAGGCCGAGGCGGCGTCGCGCGACGAGCTGGGCCGCATGGCCGAGGCGCTGGGCACCGCGCAGGCCGCGGTCCGCGAGACGCTCGCCGGCGTGGTCGACACCGCGCAGACGGTCGCCGCGGCGGCCGAGGAGCTGTCCGCCGCGTCGAACCAGGTCGGGTCCTCGCAGGAG